>Ga0214471_10004944_pt1 | contig 10278 bp, 9 predicted proteins | sample RVTome_5_FD_207665 | JGI IMG/M metagenome (GOLD analysis project Ga0214471, IMG submission 207665) | Soil microbial communities from uranium-contaminated site in the Upper Colorado River Basin, Wyoming, United States - RVT142D155 | ecosystem: Environmental > Terrestrial > Soil > Contaminated >... | reverse complement strand
CGCGCATGCGGCGGCGCGCCTCGCGCGCCATGTCCGCAGACAGCGCGGCGCCTACGTGCACGACCTCGATCGCGGGCTCCTGCGGCAACCGGGCGAGCGCGGCGGCGGCGCGAAACGGATCCTTCTCATCGCGCAGGTGGCCGATGACGGCGACGCGGAACGGGCCCGCGGGCGGCGCGCGCCGCGCGCCCGGCGCCGCGGATTGATAGACGACGCGCGTCTTGCGGCGCAGCCGCGGCGCCAGGCGCCGCAGCGCTTCCTCTTGCAGCACGATGAGGCGGTCGGCGAGCTCGAGCGAGCGGTGCGCTTCGGCGGAGGCGGGCAGGTCGCGGTACAGGTCGGTGCCGGTGAGCACCACGGCGAGCGGCCCGCGCGGGTGCAGGCGGCGGTACTGCGCTATGGAGTCGTGGCTGCGTCTCGCGTGCAGCGCGAGCAGCAGGTCGCAGGGCGCGCCGTCCCAGGCGAGCGCCACCGACACGCGGTGGCCGGCGCGCCGCAGGAATGCGGCCCAGCGCAGCGCAGTGTGGCGGTTGCCGTTGCGCGTCCCGGCGCCCGCGGGCGTGACGAGAGCGATGCGCGCCATGGGTTGCGGCTAGACTAGCACGCCATGCTTGAACGCCATCTGCTCGACGCGCGCGCGCGCACCGAATTGATGACGCGCGACCTCGAGGGCGAGCGCCTGCTCGGGCCGAAGCTCGATATCGTCAACCCGCCGCTGTGGGAAATCGGGCATCTCGCCTGGTTCCAGGAGCGCTGGTGCCTGCGCATGGCGCAAAGCGGCGCGCCAATGGATTCGATCCTCGAGGGCGCCGATGCGATCTACGACTCCTCCGCGGTGGCGCACGACACGCGCTGGGACCTGCCGCTGCCCGGATTGCGGGCGACGCGCGCCTACATGGCCGAGGTGCTCGAGCGCGTGCGCGCGCGGCTCGCGCGCGAGCCCGACAATGCGGCGCTTCTGTACTACGCGCAGTTGTGCCTCAGCCACGAGGACATGCACGCTGAGGCGTTTCACTACACACGCCAGACGCTCGGCTATTCCGATCCGGGCGCCGGTGCACCCATGCCCGTGGCCGCCGCGGGCGATGCGGACTTTGCGGGCGGGCGCTTCGAGCGCGGCGCGCGCCCCGGGCAGGGCTTCGTCTTCGACAACGAGAAATGGGCGCACGAAGTCGAGGTGGCGCCTTTTCGCATGGCGCGCGCCCCGGTCACCAACGCCGAATATCGTGAGTTCGTGCAGCAGGCGGGTAGCCCGGCGCCCCGCTACTGGAAGCAACAGGACGGGGTCTGGCTGCAGCGGCGCTTCGATCGCTGGCTGCCGCCCGCGCCCGCCGAGCCCGTGCTGCACGTGAGCGCGATCGAGGCCGAGGGCTACTGCCGCTGGGCCGGGCGCCGCCTGCCAACGGAAGCCGAATGGGAGTTCGCGGCGCTGAGCGGCCGGCTGGCGGCGGGCGGCGTCTGGGAATGGACTGCCAGCGCGTTCCTGCCTTACCCGGGGTTTTCGCCCGACCCCTATGAGGACTATTCGCAGCCCTGGTTCGGCACGCATCGGGTGCTGCGCGGCGCGAGCTTTTCCACCCCGGCGCGCCTGGCGCGCCCCGCGTTCCGCAACTTCTACACGCCGGAGCGCGCCGACGTCTTCTGCGGCTTTCGCACCTGTGCGCCCTAGGCGGCTTCCTTGCCCTTTACCGCCGCCGGCGTTTCCTCGAGCAGCGAGATGACGCGCTTTGCGTGCCGGTAGAGCTTCTCGCCCTTGTCCGTCACCACCACGCCGCGGCGGTGGCGCTCGAACAGCTGCACGCCGAGAAACAGCTCTAGGCGCCGGATGCGCGCCGAGACGTTGGACTGCACCGTGTCGAGCAGCACGCCGGCGCGCGCAAACCCACGCTCTTCGTACACAGCGACGAAATAGCGCAGATCCTTGATGTCCATGGCCAAAGGACTATAGCAAATGCCATGTGCCATCTGCATTCGAGCTAGCACAAAGCGTGCCGACGAGCGCCCGCGCCATGTCGGCGAACTCTTGCTCGTCCGCCGCGGCGACGCGCAGCACCTGCGCCTGCGGCAGACGCGCGAAATTGCGCTCGGCCGAGCGGCGGTAGGCCGGGTCGTAGTGCTCCTCCAGCAGCCGGGCCACCAGCTCCGGCCATGCGCCGCGCGCGGCGAGCGCTTTCCATGCCGCCACGCGCTCGCGGCCGTGCAGCGGCACGAGGCAATCGAGTTGCGCGGCAAGCGCATCGGGCGCGGCGAAGAAATGGCGGTACTCCTCCATGAGCAAAGCGACGCGCGCCTCGAGCTGCGCTTCGAGCCGCACGCATGCCGCAGCGCGCATGGCCGTGATGAGCGCCTCGGGCACTTGCCGCTGGCCGATCTTGCGGCTTTCGCCTTCCACGTACACCGTGCGGGCGCGATCCAGCGCCGCGAGCGCGGCGTACAGCCGGCTTTCGAACAGCTTCTGCGACGGCTGCGGCCGGTCGGGGAGCTCGCCCAGCACCGAGCCGCGGTGCGCGGCAAGCGCTTCCAGGTCGAGCACCTGCGCGCCCGCGCGCGAAAGCGCGCGCAGCAGCCGGCTCTTGCCGCTGCCGGTGGCGCCGTGCACGACGCGGAACGCGAACGCCGCGGGCAGCGCCGCCAGCGCCTCCACGATGCCGCGCCGGTAGGCGCGATAGCCGCCCTCGAGCGTCTGCGCCGGCCAGCCGACCTCGCGCAGCACGTGCGCGAATGCGCCACTGCGCTTGCCGCCGCGCCAGCAGTACACGAGCGCTCGCCACTGCTTCGGCTTGCCCGCGAGCGCGGTCTCCAGATGGCGTGCGATGTTGCGCGCGACGAGCGCCGCGCCGAGGCGCTTCGCCGCGAACGGCGAGTCCTGCTTGTACAGGGTGCCGATGCGGGCGCGCTCCGCGTCGTCCAGCACCGGCAGCGACAGCGCGCCCGGGACGTGATCCTGCGCGAATTCGGCGGGCGAACGCGCGTCGATGATCGCGTCGAACGACGTAAGGATCGACGGCTGCATGGCGACTGAATGCGATGGCGCCCTCATCGGCTGGAATTTTAGCCCGCCCATCGGATAACATTGCAGCTGTGAACGCACCCGAGAAAATCCGCCTCACCCAGTTCAGCCACGGCGGCGGCTGCGGCTGCAAGATCGCGCCCGCCCTACTCACCGAGATCCTCGCGTCGACCCCGATCCGCGGCCTGCCGGCGGAGCTGCTGGTCGGCACCGAGACCTCGGACGACGCGGCGGTGTACCGCCTGAACGACAGCCAGGCCCTGGTGGCGACCACGGACTTCTTCACGCCCATCGTCGACGATCCCTACGATTTCGGGCGCATCGCCGCGACCAACGCGCTGTCCGACATCTACGCCATGGGCGGCAAGCCGATCTTCGCGCTCGCCATCGTCGGCATGCCGCTGGAGAAGCTGCCGGTGTCGGTGATCCGGCACATTCTCCAGGGCGGTGAGTCGGTGTGCGCGGAGGTCGGGATTCCGATCGCGGGCGGACACTCGATCGACGTGCTCGAGCCGATTTACGGGCTGGTGGCGCTCGGGCTGGTGCACCCGGACAAGGTGAAGAAGAACAGCTCCGCTCGCGCGGGGGATTCGCTGGTGCTAGGGAAGCCGATTGGGGTTGGCATCCTTTCGGCGGTGCTGAAGAAGGGCAAGCTCTCGGATGCGGGTTATGCGGCGATGCTCGCCGCGACCACGCAGCTCAACACGCCAGGCGAGGCGCTCGCCGAGATGGAATCGGTGCACGCGCTCACCGACGTCACCGGCTTCGGGCTCGCCGGGCACCTGCTCGAGATCTGCCGCGGCTCGAAGCTCTCCGCCGAGGTCAAGTTCGATTCCGTGCCGGTCATTCCCGAGGCGCTTGAGTGGGTGAAGCAGGGCATCGCCACGGGCGCGTCCGACCGCAACTGGAACGGCTACGGCGCGCAGGTGCAGATGCCCGCGGGCGCGCCCGAGTGGATGCGCAAGCTCCTGTCCGACCCGCAGACGAGCGGCGGGCTGCTCGTCGCCTGCGCGCCGCGGGCGCAAGCCGCGGTGCTGAAGGCGTTCACCGAGCGCGGCTTCACCGAGGCGTGCACCATCGGCCGGCTTACGGCCGGCGCGCCGCGCCTTACGGTGATTTGAGCAGCGGGCGCAGCTCCTTCCAGACGTTTTGGAGCAGGAGCGGTTGCGCGCTTTCGGTGGGATGAATTCGGTCGGGCTGAAACAAACGCAGGTCCTCGGCCACGCCCTCGAGCAGGAACGGCGCGAGCGCGGTCTTGCGTGCGCGCGCCGCCGCCGCAAAGGCGGCCGCGAAATCCTGCGTGTACTCGGGGCCGTAGTTCGGCGGCACGCGCATGCCGACGAGCAGAACTTTCGCCCCGGCCTTCTGCGACATGCGGATCATCGCCGCGAGGTTCTTCGTCATCTCCGGCACCGGCAGGCCGCGCAGGCCGTCGTTCGCGCCGAGCTCGAGGATCACCACCGCGGGCTTGTGGCGCGCGAGCGCGCCCGGCAGGCGCGACACGCCGCCCGCCGTGGTTTCGCCGGAGATGCTGGCGTTGACGACGTTATAATCGAGTTGCTCGCGCTGCAGCCGCTCGGCGAGCAGCGCCACCCAGCCGCGCTTGGCGGCGATGCCGTAGGCGGCCGACAGGCTGTCGCCGAACACCAGGATCGTCTTTCCCCATGCCCCGAATGAAAGGCACATGAACAAGCAGGCAACGAGCGTTCTGGCGGCGCGGGGCATCGGCAAGACGGTGAAGAGCGGCGAGGCGGATCTGGTGATTCTCCGGGAAATCGACCTCGCCGTCATGCCGGGCGAGGTGGTGGCGGTGGTCGGCGCCTCCGGCTCGGGCAAGTCGACGCTGCTCGCCATCCTCGCCGGCCTCGATACGCCCACCGTCGGCACCGTCGAGCTGGGCGGCGAGGATCTGTTCGCGCTCGACGAGGACGCGCGCGCCGAGCGGCGCGGGCGCTCGGTGGGGTTCGTATTCCAGTCCTTCCAGCTGCTGCCGTCGCTCACCGCGCTCGAGAACGTCATGCTGCCGCTGGAGCTCGCGGGACGCGAGGATGCCGAGGGCGCGGCGCGCGAGATCCTGGCGCACGTCGGCCTCGCCGAGCGCGTGCACCATTACCCCAAGCACCTATCCGGGGGCGAGCAGCAGCGCGTGGCGCTGGCGCGCGCTTTCGTGGTGCGGCCGCAACTGCTCCTGGCCGATGAGCCCACGGGCAGCCTCGACGCGGAGTCGGGCGAAGCGGTGATCGAGCTGCTGTTCCGGTTGAACCGGGAGGCGGGTACGACGCTCGTCATGGTGACGCACGACGAGCACCTCGCGCAGCGTTGCACGCGCATCGTGCGGCTGGCTGCCGGCCGGATCGTGGTTTGATGCCGCTCGCGCTGCGCATGCTGGCCCGGGACTGGCGCTCGGGGGAGTTGCGCGTGCTTGCCGCGGCGCTGGTGGTGGCGGTGGCGAGCATCACGAGCGTGAGCTTCTTCGCCGACCGTGTCAGCCGCGCGCTGGTGCGCGATGCGCACCAGCTTCTCGGCGCCGACCTGGTGCTGGTGTCCGATCATCCCTGGAAAGCGGCGATCGGCGAGGAGATCGCGCGCCGCGGCCTGCAACGCGCCGAGGCGGTGAACTTCATCAGCATGGCGCGCGGCGCGAATGGCAACCAGCTGGCCGGCGTGAAGGCGGTGACGGAGAACTATCCCTTGCGCGGGCGACTGCGCATCGCGAGCGCGCCCAACGCGCCCGACGCGCCGGCGGACGGGGGTCCGCGGCGCGGCATGGTGTGGCTGGAAGAGCGCCTGGTGAGCGCGCTCGGCGCGCCCGTGGGCGCGCGCCTGAAACTCGGCAACGCCGAGTTCGAGGTCGCCGCGGTGCTCACGCTCGAGCCCGAGCGGGGCGCCAATTTCTTCAACATCGCGCCGCGGCTCATGATGCACGCCGACGACGTGCCGGCGACGCGCCTGGTGCAGACCGGCAGCCGCGTCTGGTTCTACCTGTACGCGGCCGGCGAACCGGCGGCGGTGGCGTCGTTCGAGGCTTGGGTGAACGAGCGTCTCGAGCGCGGGCAGCGGGCGGAGAACCTGGAGAGCGGCCGCCCCGAGGTGCGCGCGGCGATCGATCGCGCGCAGCGCTTCCTCGGCCTGACGGCGCTGCTGGCGGCGATCCTCGCCGGTGTGGCCATCGCGCTCGCGACGCGCCGCTTCGTCGAGCGCCACCTCGACAGCTGCGCCGTGATGCGCTGCATGGGCGCGACGCAGAACCGGCTGCTCGCGCTCTACGGCGCGGAATTCCTGATCCTCGGCACTGCGGCCAGCGCCCTCGGTTGCGCCCTCGGCTTCGCCGCGCAGAGCGCGATCGCGGCGGCGCTCGGCGAGCTGCTGCGCGCCGCGCTGCCCCCGCCCGCGGCCGCGCCCGCGCTGCAGGGCTTCCTCGTCGGGCTGGTGCTGCTCCTCGGCTTCGCGCTGCCGCCGCTGGTGCAGCTGAAGAACGTGCCGGCGGTGCGCGTCATCCGCCGCGAGGCCGGCGCGCCGAAGCGCGGCACGCTGGCGATCTATGCTGCCGGCCTGGCGGCGCTGTCGGGGCTGCTCGTCTGGCAGGCGGGCGACCTGCGCCTCGGCCTGACCGTGATCGGCGGATTCGCCGTCGCGGTGCTGGTGTTCGCGGCAGTGGCCTTCGGCGCACTGCGCGCGGTTTCGGCGTCCGCAGTGGCGCGGCGAGTGGGTGCGCGCAGCACCGCGCTGCGCTACGGACTGGCGAACCTGCGACGCCATGCGCGCGCCAACGCCGTGCAGGTGGCGAGCCTTGCCCTCGGCCTGACGGCGGTGCTGCTGCTGACCTTCACGCGCAACGACCTGGTGGACGCGTGGCGGCGCAGTGCGCCGCCGGACGCGCCGAACCGCTTCCTCATCGGCGTGCAGCCCGACCAGGTCGCCGCGGTGCGTGGCTTTCTAGCCGAGCGCGGCATGGCCGAGGCGGAGCTCCATCCGATGGTGCGCGGGCGGCTCGCCGCCGTGAACGGCAAGCCGGTGAGCGAGGCCGACTTCGGGGACGAGCGCGCCAAGCGCCTGGTGGAGCGCGAATTCAACCTGTCCTATGCCGAGTCGCTCCCCGGGCACAACCAGATCGCCGCGGGCCGCTGGTACGCGCCCGGTGCGCAGGAGATGTCGGTCGAGGAGGGCATTGCCGGCCGGCTGGGCTGGAAGCTCGGCGACGAGCTCGGCTTCACGGTGGGTGCGGAGCGGTTTAGCGCGCGCATCACCTCGCTGAGGACGCTGCGCTGGGATTCGATGAAGATCAACTTCTTCGTCATCGTGCCGCCGGCGCTCCTCGAAGGCTTCCCCACGAGCTTCGTCTCCGCGTTCCGCGTCGCACCCGGCAACGAAGGCGCGCTCGACGAGATGACGCGGCGCTTTCCGAACCTGACGCTGGTGGACGTGAGCGCGGCGCTGCGCCAGGCGCAGGGCATCGTCGACCAGGTGATCAGCGCCGTGCAGTTCGTGTTCCTGTTCGCGCTCGGCGCGGGGCTGCTGGTGCTGTACTCGGCGCTGGTGGCGACCGAGGACGAGCGCCGGCGCGAGGCGGCGGTGATGCGCGTGTACGGCGCCTCGCGTGCGCAGGTGATGGGCAGCCAGCGCGTCGAGTTCCTCGCCATGGGGCTGGTGGCGGGGCTGCTCGCGACGCTCGGCGCGGCGGTGATCGGGCAACTGCTGGCGCGGCGGGTGTTCGAGCTCGACCTGCCGCCGAGCGCGGGGCTGTGGCTCGCGGGGCCGCTCGCGGGGGTGGTCCTGCTGTCGTTCAACGCCTGGCTTTCGGCGCGCAAGGTGCTGACCGCGTCGCCGGCGCTGACGCTGAGGGAATCCGTTTAGCCGGCGGCATCGCGGCGCTAGAATGCCGCGATGCAAATCACGTCTGTTCTTGCCGTCCTCGCCTTGGGCGCCGCAGTAGGCGCTGTGATGGCGTGGCTGTTCATGCGCGCAAAAGTGCATGCCGCCTTCGAGCGTGGCGGATCCGAGGCCGCTGTTCAGCTGGCTACGAGCGTCGAACGGGCTCGCCATTTGGAAGGTAGGGCGGCCGAACTGGAACGCGGGCATCGGGCATTGGCGGACCAGGTGCAGGCGCTCAATGCGCAACTTGGCTCCGCAAGAGAGGAAAGCGCCCGTCTGCGTGCATCGCTCGATGCGGAAACACGCAAGGCGGAGGAGAAGCTCAAGGTGCTTAGCGATGCCCGGGACGCGCTTGCCGATCAGTTCAGGAATCTGGCCAATCAGATTTTTGATGAGAAAGGCACCAAGTTCGTCCAGCAGAATCAGGCTACGCTGGATCAGATGCTGAAGCCCCTCGGTGAGCGGTTGCGGGAGTTTCAGGCCAAGGTCGAGGAAACGTACGACAAGGAGTCCAAGCAGAGATTCTCCCTGCAGCATGAGGTGCAACGGCTGCTGGAGCTCAATACCAGGCTAAGCCAGGACGCCACGAACCTGACAAATGCGCTCAAAGGCGACTCCAAGACGCAGGGTGTCTGGGGCGAGTTGGTGCTGGAGACGATTCTCGAGGCCTCGGGTCTGCGCAAGGGGCGCGAGTATGACGCGCAGGTTAGCCTGGACACGGAGGAAGGCGGCAAGCTGCAGCCGGATATCGTCGTTCACCTGCCTGACAACAAGCACGTCGTCATCGATTCAAAGGTGTCGTTGACCGCCTACGAGGCGTACGTGTCGGCGGTAGACGACGAGGTTCGCCAGCAGGAACTGGCCAGGCATGTGGCTTCCGTGCGGCGGCACGTGGGCGGCCTCGCGGGCAAGAGCTATCCGGACCTCTATGGCTTGGAGTCGCTCGACTTCGTGCTGATGTTCGTGCCAATCGAATCCGCGCTTACCCTGGTTGCTCAAGGGGACGAGAAACTGTTTCTTGAGGCATTCAACAAGGGCGTGATGATCGTCAGCCCGACGACCCTGCTGATTTCGTTGCGCACCATCGCGGGAATTTGGCGATACGAGTATCAGAATCGCAATGCGCAGGAGCTGGTGCGGCAGTGCTCGGCGATGTATGACAAGTTCGTCGGATTCGTCGTCGATCTCGAAGACGTGGGCAAGAAGATCGACCTGGCGAGGAGCAGTTACGACGCCGCGTATTCAAAGCTGAAAACGGGTAGGGGCAACTTGATCCGCCAGGCGGAGCGGGTGCGGGACTTGGGGCTGAAGCCTAACAAGGTGCTTCCGCAGCAGCTGACCGACGCCGCCACGGAGGATTAGTGGCGATCAATGCTCTACCTCGAACGCAAGTCTGGAACCGGTCGCGCATTCGACGCGGTGGACATTCGCGCGTTGCACAGGCTTGAAATGCTGCGCAGCCGAGAGCGGGACGACGGATGACCATGGAGAGCTACGATTACCCGTATGAACTGACCGACGAGCAGCTTCTTCGTTACAGTGCGCTTCCAGCGATAGCCAAGCTGCGCTGGTTGGACGAGGCGCGCCGGTTTACGCTGATGGGCCGTGAGGCCCGTCACAAGGCATGGAGAGTGGCGGAACCGGACTTGCCGAAGGGCAAAGCGTGAAGCGCATCGCCGTCCTCACCAGCGGCGGCGACGCCCCCGGCATGAACGCCGCCATCCGCGCCGTGACGCGCGCGGCGCTCGCCCGGGGCTGGGAAGCCTTCGGCGTGCGCAACGGCTTTGCCGGCCTGCTCGAGGACGCGCTCGAGCCGCTCGCCGCGCGGGACGTCGGCGGCATCATCCAGCGCGGCGGCACGGTGCTCGGCAGCGCGCGCTCCCCCGAGTTCCGCGAGGCAGCGGCGCGCGCGCGGGTGCGCGCGCAGCTCGCCGCGCGCGGCGTCGACGCGCTGGTGGTGATCGGCGGCAATGGCTCGCAGACAGGCGCCGCCGTGCTCGCGGCGGAGGGCTGCGCGGTGGTCGGCGTCGCCTCGACCATCGACAACGACCTGCATGGCACCGATGTCTCGATCGGCGCCGACACGGCGATCAACGTGACGCTCGAATCGATCGACCGGCTGCGCACCACGGCGTCCTCGCACCGGCGCGTGTTCATCGTCGAGACCATGGGGCGCGACTGCGGCTACATCGCGCTGATGGCCGGCATCGGCGGCGGCGCGGAAGTGATCGCCATCCCCGAGCGCGAGGTGCCGCCGGCCGAGGTCGCGGACCGCCTGCGCGCCGCCTACGAGCGTGGCAAGACCCACGCCATGGTGGTGGTGGCCGAGGGCGCCAAGCATGGCGTGCACGCCATGGTGGCGTACTTCGAGGGCAAGCAGCAGGTCACGGGATTCG
>Ga0214471_10004943_pt1 | contig 10278 bp, 4 predicted proteins | sample RVTome_5_FD_207665 | JGI IMG/M metagenome (GOLD analysis project Ga0214471, IMG submission 207665) | Soil microbial communities from uranium-contaminated site in the Upper Colorado River Basin, Wyoming, United States - RVT142D155 | ecosystem: Environmental > Terrestrial > Soil > Contaminated >... | reverse complement strand
GCTGGGCGCATTTCGGCTATCGCAGCCTGCCGGCGGCCGAGATGCGCAAGGCCTTCAACGACGCGACGCTGCTCGTCCTGATGATCGAGAGCAAGGCCGCGGTCGACAACATCGAGGCCATCGCCGCCGTGCCGGGCGTGGACGTGATCCACATCGGCACCAACGATCTGTCGACCGACCTCGGGCATCCCGGCGAGCTGGCGCACCCCGAGGTCCTGGCGGCGATCGAGCGCGTGGTGAAGGCGTGCCGCGCCCACGGCAAGTTCGCGGGCGTCGGCGGGTTGACCGGCGGCGATGCCGTGAAAAGCCTGCCGCACGTGGTCAAGCTCGGCGCGCGCTTCATCACCTCGGCGAGCGAATGGAACCTGATGCTGGCGGCGGGGGCGGAGCGCGTGAAGGCGCTGCGCGCCCTGCCGCTGAGTTAATGGCTTGTTCGTTGCCGGCGGCATCGGCACAATAGGCGAAGTTCAACCGAACGGGATCTGAGAGGAGAATTGCGAAATGGCAGCGAAGACAGCGAAGACGGCGAAGAAACCCGCGGCCGCGGCCGGGTACGACCACACATTCAAGGCGATCTACGACCGCGACATACCGTGGCAGAGCGACGACGTGCTCGGGATCCTGAAGCTCCCGCCCGGCGTGCAGGTCAAGGTGCTGAACTACGACCCGGTGATGAAGCGCATCGACATGAAGCACCGCTTCCCGCCTGGATACGTCGAGCCCGCGCATACTCACAAGAGCTGGCACTCGATCCTGGTGACCAAGGGCCGCATGTGCGTGGCGGGCAAGGACCTGCGCCCGGGCGATTACGTGTTCGGCTGGGACATTCCCCACGGACCCTACGAGTACCCCGACGGCTGCGAGGTGTTCATCGTCTACATGGGCGACCCGACGCACAACTGGGAGAAGGCCGGCCTCCTCAAGCACCAAAACGTCTGGAACGCGGAAACCGAGGAGGGCAAGAAGGGCGTCGTGCAGCACATCGAGAAGCGCAAGGCCGGCAAGGTCTAAAAACCCCTCTCCCCCGGTCGGGGGAGAGGGAGAGGGAGAGGGTGAGGGGGCGTACTTTGAGACCGCCTCGAGCAACAATCTGAAAAAACCCGTCCCGACGGGTTTTTTTGTCGCTGGCGGTCCAGCGATTGCGACTGGAAGCCGCTGTCCGCCAAATCCCGGACGCGATCACAGCCCATCGCCTGGCCGGGATGTAAATATTTCACAATTTCGGAGCGCAGCGCTACTCGCTTCGGGTTCCTTAAAGGCGGTTAGAATCGAGTTGTCGTAGGCAGTCACGGCGGGGCGGGTAACCCGGTGGGAACGAAAACTCGAACGAAAACTCGAGCCTGGCCCCTTTTGCTTTCGTCGCTGCGCTGTGAGGGGCAAGGAGGGGCCAATGGGCAGCCGAGCAATGTCCGCGAAGGCTAAGGCGGAAGCGAAGCGGCCGCTCGCCCGTAAGGCACCGAAGCAGGAAGCTCCGGGGACCCACGAACTCGAAAAGCGCCTGGCGGAAGCACTCGAGCAGCAGGCCGCGACCGCGGACATTCTGAAAGTTATCAGCAGCTCGCCGACGGACATCCGCCCGGTGCTCGACGCGGTCGCCGCGAGCGCGGCCCGACTGTGCGGGGCCACGGATGCCATCATCCAGTTGCGCGAAGGGGATACCCTCCGCTTCGCCGCGCATCACGGCGCGCTGCCCAATATGCCCGTGGGCGCCACGCGCCCGCTATCGCGCGACCTCGTGAGCGGAAGGGCGGTCCTGGAAGGCAGGCAAATCCACGTCCCGGACCTGCAGGCGGAAACCGCGCAGTATCCCGGAGGGGCCGTCATCGCCCGGGAGTTCGGCTACCGCACCATCCTCGCCACGCCGCTGATGAAGGAGGGTGTCGCGATCGGCGGCATCATGATCCGGCGCGCTGAGGCGCAGCCGTTCGGCGAGACGCACCTTGCGCTGATGAGAACCTTCGCCGATCAGTCGGTGATCGCGATCGAGAACGTCCGGCTGTTCAAGGAGCTCGAGGCGCGAAACAAGGATTTGGGCGAATCGCTGGAGCAGCAGACGGCGACCGCCGATATTCTGAGGGTCATCAGCAGCTCGCCGACGGATATCCAGCCGGTGCTGGACGCGGTGGCCGAGAGCGCTGCGCGTCTTTGCGACGGCAGCGATGTCATCATCCGTCGAGTGGATGGCGACGTGATGCGACTCGCAGCGCACATTGGGTCGGTGCCGGTCTTGCCAGGCGCCGATCCTGCCATCTCCCGCACGACTTTCCCGGGCCGCGCTATTCTCGAGCGCCGGACAATCCACATTCACGACGTCCTGGAACCCCACGTTCGTGAGGAGTACCCGGATGCCCGCTTTTTGCAACAGCCGGGCCATTTCCGGACCACGCTCTGCGCGCCTTTGCTGCGCGAGGACACGGCTATCGGCGCCATCGTGATTCGCCGCCCGGAGATGCGCCCGTTCTCGGACAAGCAGATCAAGCTCCTCGAAACCTTTGCTGCGCAGGCGGTGATCGCGATCGAGAACGTGCGGCTGTTCAACGAGACGAAGGAGGCGCTCGAGCAGCAGACCACGACCGCGGATGTCTTGAAAGTAATCAGCAGCTCGCCGACCGACATTCAGCCGGTTCTAGAAGCCGTGGCGGAAAACGCTGCGCGGCTATGTGATGCGAACGATGTGGTCATTCGTCGTGTGGACGGCGATGTACTCAAGGCAGTGGCGCACCGGGGCTCGGTGCCGCTTCAAAGGCCGACAGTTTCAATATCCCGCGGAGCCGCCTCAGCCCGCGCAATACTCGAACGACGGACAATCCACATTCGCGACGTGCTCGAGCCCCGCGTGATTGAGGATTACCCGGATCGGACCTTCCTGTATCCGGATGCGCCGTTCCGGACGCTCCTGGCCGTGCCTTTGCTGCGCGAGGACACTGCGATCGGTTCGATCATGATTCGTCGTCCGGAGGTCCGCCCGTTCTCCGACAAGCAGATCAAGCTCCTTGAAACCTTTGCCCAGCAGGCCGTGATCGCCATCGAGAACGTCCGCCTCTTCAATGAGACCAAGGAGGCACTCGAGCAGCAGACCGCGACGGCCGAAATCCTGAAGGTCATCAGCAGTTCGCCCACCGACATCCAACCGGTATTCGACGCGATACTCGAGAATGCGACGCGCCTGTGCGATGCTCATTTCGGCATGCTGGGCCTGTATGACGGAGAGAAATACCAGCATGTCGCGCATCGCGGCGGCGAGCCCGCTTTCCTCGAGCATGTGTACCGGGGTCCGTTTAATCCCGATTCCGCGCCTACGCTCAATCGCATGGTTACCGAGCGGCAGGCCATACACGTCCCGAATCTGAGCGAATCGCCTGGATATCGAAACCGAATTCCCGCGGTCCTTGCGACATTCGAACTCGGCGGCGCGCGGAGCGTACTTGCGGTACCCATGATGAAAGAAGGGCGTGTGGTCGGCGGTATCTTCATCTACCGGCCCGAGGTTCGCCCGTTCACGCAGAAGCAGATCGATCTCGTCAGCACCTTCGCCAACCAGGCGGTGATCGCGATCGAGAACGTGCGGCTGTTCAACGAGACAAAGGAGGCGCTCGAGCAGCAGACCGCGACGGCGGACATCCTGCGCGTCATTTCAAGCTCGCCGACGGACATCCAGCCAGTGCTCGACGCGGTGGCTGAGAGCGCGGCGCGCTTTTGCGGCGCCGACGATGTCGTCATTCGTCGCGTGGAAGGCGACGTGTTGCGCGCAGTATCTCACTTTGGGTCCGTGCCGTTAGGGGAAGAAAGCGTCGCCATCACGCGCAGAACCATCGGCGGGCGCGCCACCCTCGAGCGCCGGACGATCCACGTCCACGACATCGGCGACGAGCACGTGCGAGCGGAGTACCCGGAAGCTCATTCCGTGTTGCAGGGCGCCGCCGCATTCCGGACCATGCTCATCGCGCCACTGCTGCGCGAAGACACGACCATCGGCGTCATCAGCATGCGCCGTCCGGAGGTGCGCCCGTTCTCCGACAAGCAGATCAAGCTCCTCGAAACCTTCGCTGCGCAGGCAGTGATTGCCATCGAGAACGTGCGACTCTTCAACGAGACCAAGGAGGCGCTCGAGCGGCAGACGGCGACCGCGGAGATCCTCAAAGTTATCGCCAGCTCGCCTTCGGATGTGCAGCCGGTTTTTGATGCGATTGCTGCAAGCGCGATCCGCCTGTTCGATGGTCATGCGTCGTCCGTCACCGAGCTGGCCGGCGACATGCTTCATCTTGTGGCATTTACCGCGACCAGTGAAGCGGGAAATGAGGCGCTGAAGAGCAGTTTTCCCAGGCCGCTCTCGTCTCCTGGCACCCATACCAAGGCAGCGCTTTCCAGGAAGCCGGCGTACATCTTCGATTTTGAGAACGACCCCGAGGTGTCGCCCGAACTCAAGGCAGTGGTGGTGGCGCGAGGTATTCGTAGCCAGCTTTCTGTTCCGATGCTGCGCGAAGGCGTCACGATCGGGACCATCGGCGTTACCCGCACTGAGCCGGGTCAGTTCAGCGATCACCAGATCAAACTCATGGAGACCTTCGCGGACCAAGCGGTGATCGCGATCGAGAACGTGCGGCTGTTCAAGGAGCTTCAGGCGCGCAACGCCGAGATCACGGAGGCGCTGGAACAGCAGACGGCGACGGCGGAGATTCTGCGCGTGATCAGCAGCTCGCCGACGGACATCCAGCCGGTATTCGACGCCATACTCGAGAATGCGACGCGCCTTTGCGACGCTCATTTCGGCATGCTGGGCCTGTATGACGGAGAGAACTACCAGCATGTCGCGCATCGCGGCGGCGATCCCGCTTTCCTCGAGCATGTGTACCGGGGCCCATTTAATCCCGATTCCACTCCTACGCTAAATCGCATGATTACCGAGCGGCAGGCCATACACGTCCCGAATCTCAGTGAAACGCCTGGATATCGAAACCGAATACCAACGACCCTTGCGACATTCGAGCTTGGCGGCGTGCGGAGTGTGCTTGCGGTCCCCATGATGAAAGAGGGGCGTGTGGTCGGCGGTATCTTCATCTATCGGCCGGAGGTTCGCCCGTTCACCCAGAAGCAGATCGATCTCTTGAGTACTTTTGCCAGCCAGGCCGTGATCGCTATCGAGAACGTGCGGCTGTTCAACGAGACGAAGGAGGCGCTCGAGCAGCAAACCGTGATCAGCGAGATCCTGCGCGTGATCAGCAGCTCGCCGACCGACACCGAGCCGGTGTTCGATGCGATCGTGAAGAGCGGCGTCCATCTGTTTAGTGGCATGAATGTATCGCTGCGGCTCGTAAAAGGGGATCGCATCGAGACGGTAGCCAGCACCTTGCCGGTCCACGACACGGGTGGTGTAAATCCCGTCCCGCTCGGTGATGAAAGCATGCCCGCCTCCCGGGCATTGCTGCACCGGGAGGTGGTGCAGATCCCGGACCTCCTCGATGCGGAGGAGTGGGTCAGCGCAAACGCCAAACAACGAGGCAAACAAAGAGGCTTTCGCGCAATCATGGTCGCGCCGATGCTTCGGGAAAACAACGCGATTGGCGGGATCTCTGTAACGCGCGCGGCGCCCGGGCCGTTCACGGACAAGCAGATTGCGCTGCTCAAAACCTTCGCCGACCAGGCCGTGATCGCGATCGAGAACGTGCGGCTGTTCAAGGAGCTCCAGGCGCGCAATGCTGAGGTCACGGAGTCACTGGAGCAGCAGACTGCAACGGCAGACATCTTGCGCGTCATTAGCAGCTCGCCAACGGATCTGCAGCCGGTGTTCGACGCGATTCTGGAGAAGGCGATCCGCCTGTGCGACGCGCATATGGGCCACCTGGGGCTGTACGACGGGGAAAACTATCAGTACGTCGCGCAACGCGGGGCTAGCGCCGAATACGCTAAATTTCTCAACGAAAGAGGAGCGTTTCGACCTCCCCCCGGCGGTAACCTCGCACGCATGATTGCCGAACGACAGCCCATCCACGTCGCGGACCGAAGGGATTCACCCGATTACCGCGATCGTATGCCGGGCACCGTTGCGATGGTCGAACTGGGTGGAGGACGGACATTCATTCTGGTGCCCATGCTCAAGGAGGGACGCGTAGTCGGTTGTATCCACGTTTATCGCCCGGTAGTGCGCCCGTTCACGGAAAAACAGATCGACCTCGTCGGCACCTTCGCCAGCCAGGCGGTCATCGCTATCGAAAACGTGCGGCTGTTCAACGAGATCAACGAGGCGCTGCAGCGGCAGACCTCGATCGCCGAGATCCTGCGCGTGATTAGTGACAGCCCGACCGATGTGATGCCGGTTCTGGAAGCCGTTACGCATCGTGCCGCGCAGTTGTGCGAGGCAAGAGATGCCCGCCTGTTCCTTGTGGAAGGCGAGGCGCTGAGGTACGTCGTGGGATTCGGCGTGGTCACAGGTGTTCAGCAAATCTTTCCACTGACGAGAGGTCGGGTCATTGGCCGGGCAATTATCGACCGGACTGTCGTGCACATCGACGATCTCGCTTCTGCGTCCGACGAGTACCCGGACTCGCGAGAAGCTCAGCAGGCCTTCGGCCACCGCACGACACTCGCTGTGCCACTGGTACGGGAGGGAAAGGCGTTAGGCGGAATCCTCATTCGTCGAATGGAAGTGCGTCCATTCAGCAAAAAGCAGATCGAGCTGGTGAAGACCTTCGCCGATCAGGCTACGATCGCGATCGAGAACGTGCGGCTGTTCAAGGAACTCCAGACGCGGAATGCCGAGATAACGGAGTCACTGGAGCAGCAGACGGCGACCAGCGAAGTGCTGAAGGTCATCAGCCGTTCGACTTTCGATCTCGCTCCCGTGCTCGAGACCCTGGTCGAGAACGCGCGCAAGCTGTGCGACGCGGACCGCGCCACGATTTCCCGCGCGGACAAGGATGGAAATTACGTGCCCGTGATCGAACGTACTCTTGAACCAAATCCGGAATATCTCGCTTATATGCAGCGTCATCCCATTCGTCCAGACCGGGGATCTGCGGTGGGTCGCGCGGTGCTCGAACGCCAACCGGTGCATATTCCCGACATCCTCGCCGACCCGGAGTACAAGAGACTCGACCTTGCAGATATACGCAGTTTTCGGACCGTTCTGGCGGTGCCCATGCTGCGCGAAGGTGAACCAATCGGGGTTTTCGTCCTGACTCGCGACAAGGAAGTGAAGCCGTTCACCGAGAAGCAAGTCGAGCTGGTCACAACGTTTGCCGACCAGGCGGTGATCGCGATCGAGAACGTGCGGCTGTTCAACGAGATCCAGGACAAGAGCCGCCAGCTCGAAGTGGCGAGCCGGCACAAATCGCAGTTCCTCGCCAACATGAGCCACGAGCTGCGCACGCCGCTCAATGCGATTCTCGGCTACACGGAGCTGATCCTCGACGGGATTTATGGCGACGTGTCCGAAAAAGTCAGCGACGTGATGGGGCGCGTGGACAAGAGCGGACGGCACCTGCTCGGACTGATCAACGACGTCCTCGACCTCTCCAAGATCGAGGCGGGGCAGCTGACGCTCTCGCTCGCCGACTACTCGCTCGCGGATGTCGTGCAGACGGTGTTTACGGCGGTGGAGTCCCTGGCAGCCGAGAAGAAGCTCGCGCTCAAGGTCGCGCTCGCCTCCGACTTGCCGCGCGGCCGGGGAGACGATCGGCGCCTCACCCAGGTGTTGCTGAACCTCGTCGGCAACGCAATCAAGTTCACCGAGGCCGGCGAGGTGCGGCTGGAGGCGCGGCGCTCCGACGGCGCGTTCGTCGTGTCGGTGGCGGATACCGGACCCGGCATCTCCGAGGCTGACCAGCAGCGGATCTTCGAGGAGTTTCAGCAGGTCGATGACTCGGCCACGCGCAAGAAGGGCGGCACGGGTCTCGGACTGTCGATCGCCAGGCGGATCATCGAGCTTCATGGCGGACGCATCCAGGTGGAGTCGGTGCCGGGACGCGGCTCCACCTTCACCGTCACGCTGCCCGTCCGGGTCGAGCGCCAAGCGGGGCCGTCATGAGCCGGCGCATCCTGGTCGTCGAGGACCACGAAGAGAATCGCCGCATCATGCGCGACCTTCTCACCGCGGCCGGGTACGAGATGCTCGAAGCCCTCACCGGCGAGGAGGGAGTGGCCCGCGCCGAGGCCGAGCGCCCGGATCTGATCCTGATGGACATTCAGCTCCCCGGCCTCGACGGCTACGAGGCGACGCGACGCATCAAGGCGATCCCGGCGCTGCGCGCGATCCCGATCATCGCCGTAACCTCGTACGCGCTGAGCGGGGACGACCGGAAGGCGCTCGAGGCCGGTTGCGACGCGTATGTGACGAAGCCCTTCAGTCCGCGGGCATTGCTCGCGAAGGTCCGGGAGTACGTCCCGTGAGGACGCCGCCGCGGATCCTCGTCGCGGATGACAACGCGATGAGCCTGGACATCCTCCGGACGCGGCTCGCGGCCCACGGCTACGAAATCCTGATTGCGGCGGATGGCGAGGAGGCCGTGGACATTGCTCGCCGGGAGCGGCCAGACCTGATCCTGCTCGACATCATGATGCCGAAGCTGGACGGATTCGACGTGTGCCGGCGGCTTCGCGCGGACCCCGCGCTCCCGTTCATGCCCATCATCCTCGTCACCGCCAAGGGGGATACGAAGGACGTCGTGGCCGGCCTGGAGGCGGGCGGCGACGAGTACCTGACGAAGCCGGTGGACCAGGCCGCGCTCCTGGGGCGGGTCAAGTCAATGCTCCGGATCAAGGCGCTCCACGACACCGCGCAGGAGCAGGGGGCGCGTCTTGAAGCGCAGGCGGGCGAGCTCGCCGAGTGGGGCCGCACGCTCGAGCGGCGGGTCGCCGAGCAGCTCGCCGAGCTCGAGCGCGTCAACCGGTTCCGGCGCTTCCTTTCCCCTCAGCTTGCCGACGTCATCGTCTCCTCAGGCGGCGAGAAGCTTCTCGAGAGTCATCGGCGCGAAATCACGGTAGTGTTCTGCGACCTCCGGGGCTTTACCGCCTTCGCCGAGACCGCCGAGCCCGAGGTCGTCATGGAGGTTCTCCGCGCGTACCACGAGGCAATGGGCGAGCTGATCTTCCGCCACGAGGGGACGCTCGAACGCTTCGCCGGGGACGGCCTCATGGTCTTCTTCAATGACCCGGTGCCCTGCCCGGATCCCGCCGCGCGCGCCGTGCAGATGGCCATCGGGATGCGGGAGCGTGTCGGGGAGCTCGAAGTGGAGTGGCGGAAGCACGGCTTCCGGCTCGAATTCGGCGTCGGGATCGCGCTGGGTTACGCGACCTTGGGGAAGATCGGCTTCGAGGGGCGATTCGACTACGGCGCGATCGGCACGGTGACCAACCTCGCCGCACGGCTCTGCGATGCGGCGCGGGGCGGTCAGATTCTCGTGAGCCAGCGCGTCTTCGCGGCGGTGGAAGGGCGGGTGGAGGCCGAGCCCGTCGGCGAGCTCGGCCTCAAGGGGTTCCTCAAACCCACGCCAGCGTTCAACGTCGTGCGGCTCACGTAATGACTCCCCTTTTTTAACCCGCCCGCAAGAGGCCGAACACCTCCTCACCGAAACGCTTCCGCGCCTCGTCGTGCACGGGCTTCACGGCGCGAACGAACGCAGCGCGCTCGTCCGCAGTCAGTTCCACGAATTCGCAGCCTTCGGCTTCGAGCGCCTTGCGGGCGGTTTCTTCTTCCGCGACGGCGAACTCCCGCTGCAGTGCGATCGCCTCGCGCGCGGCGCGCTGGATCGCCGCCTTCAGCGGCTCCGGCCAGCTTTCGAATGCCCTCCGGCTGAGGTAGAGCCCGCGCGACATGTAGCAGTGGTTGCTGAGGGTCACGTAGTGGTGGACCTTGTGGCAGCCGTAGGTCACGGTGTTCGCGAACGGATTTTCCTGTGCGTCCACGGCGGCGGTCCGGACCATTTCCAGCCCTTCCTTGAGGTCGCACGGGTATGGAACTGCGCCGAGCGCCGCAAAAGTGCGCGCGTGCATCTGGCTCGGCATCAGGCGGATCTTCATCTGCGCCATGTCCGCCGGCGTTCGCACCGGCCGCAGGCGGTTCGTGACGTGGCGGTAGCCGTTCTCGAAGTAGCCGAGCACGCGGAATGCGTAGTGCTCCTCGATCTTGCGGCTCAGGTACGCGCCCAGGGCGCCGTCCATGGCGCTGCGCGCGTGCGCGAGGTCGCGAAACAGGAAGGGCAGGTCGGCAAATTCCACCTCGGGCACCTTCTCGGTCAGGTAGCTCGTGGACTGGTAGGTGAGCGTGAGGATTCCCTGTTCCGT
>Ga0214471_10004942_pt1 | contig 10279 bp, 6 predicted proteins | sample RVTome_5_FD_207665 | JGI IMG/M metagenome (GOLD analysis project Ga0214471, IMG submission 207665) | Soil microbial communities from uranium-contaminated site in the Upper Colorado River Basin, Wyoming, United States - RVT142D155 | ecosystem: Environmental > Terrestrial > Soil > Contaminated >... | reverse complement strand
CAGGGCGAGGAGTGCCAGCCGCCCGAACGACTCGCGGGCGATCGACGCGCCGAGCTGGTTGAGTCCGTAGAAGATGCCGAACATCGGCGCCGCGACGGTCATGGCGACGAAGGCGGCGCAGCTCGCAGCGAGGGTCGAGGTCGACGCCTCGGGCAGCGCCCGGGCGAGGAAGAGCGCGAGCGCCGGCCCCGCGACGAGGGCGACGGCGAGCCGCGCGCCGACCATGTGCATGAACAGCTCGCGCACGCGCTCGTCGGCGCCGCGCGCGGCGTACTCGGGGACGAAACGGCCGAAGACGTAGCGCGCGCCGAGGTTGGAGCTGGTCATCCAGAGCGCGGTGAGCGAGAGGACGACGGCGAAGCTGCCGAACAGCTCGGGACCGAGATAGCGCGGGGCGAGAACGCTGAACAGGGCGAGGCTGAGGAGCTGGACGGCCTTGAACGAAGCGATCGCCGGCAGCTGCCGCACGAGGCTCGCGGGGTTCATGCGCGGGCCGCGTGGGCGGGGGGCCGGGGAGCTCACGATCGTCGGCACGATGCGGCCACTCGCCGAGCGGCGTCGCACGCTGGTGGGCCGGGGGAGGAATGATAGCGTCTGCCGACCATCGCAACGAACGCCGATCTTGCGGACGTACCGCTGGGCTGACCCGACGCGCCATGGCCTGGATCGAAGACCTGAAGATGTACGCGCGTTTCGCGCGCAAGCTGCCAGGCTACCTCGCCGCACGCGACACGGTCGAGAGCGCCCGGGCCGTTCTCGCGGCGCGGCTCGCCCGCCGCGCCGAGAGCTTCCTCGACTTCGCCGCGCGCGCCGTCTACGGCTACGCCGCGAGCCCGTACCTGCCGCTGCTGCGCGCCGCCGGCTGCGAGCTCGGCGACCTGCGCCGGCTGGTCGGCGAGCGCGGCGTCGAGAGGGCGCTCGACGAGCTGCGCCGCGCCGGGGTGCGCATCCGTTTCGAGCAGTTCAAGGGGCGCGAGCCGCTGGTCGTCGCCGGCCGCGAGCTCGCGGGCGGCGCCGCGCTCTTCCGCAATCCGCTCGTCGAGAAGCACCTCGAGACGATGACGAGCGGCTCGAGCGGGCCGCGCACGCGCAATCCGATCAACCTCGACCACAAGGCGGCGCGCGCCGCCGTCGCGCCGGCGATCCAGGCGGCGCAGGGGATCCTCGACCTGCCGCGGGCGCGCGTCGGCGGCACGCTGCCGGAGTCGAGCGGCTTCGGCGGCGCGCTCTCCGGCAGCCGTCGCGGCCACGTCGCCGAGCGCTGGTTCACGCCCGTGCTCTCGCCGCCGCGCCGGACCGAGCTGCGCTTCCGCGTCGCCCACCATTTCGTCGTCGCCATGGCGCGCCTCTACGGCGTGCGGGTGCCGAGACCCGAGCCGCTGCCGATCGACGAGGTGATCCGCGTCGCGCGCTGGGCCGCCGAGACGCTCGCCACCCGCGGCGCCTGCGTCGTGCACGCGACGCCGAGCATGTGCCTGCGCATCGCGCTCGCCGCGCGCGCGGCGGGGCTCGACTTGACCGGCCTCGTCTTCACCGCCGGCGGCGAGCCGCTCACCGCGGCCAAGGCAGCGGGCATCGCGGCCTCCGGCGCGCGGGTCTTCGCCAACTACCACATGAGCGAGGTCGGCGCGATCGGCGTCTTCTGCACCCGCCCGGTGGGGGTCAACGACCAGCACGTCATGCGCGACCAGCTGGCGGTCGTCCAGGCGCCGCGCCGCGTCGGCGACGTCGAGGTCGACGCGCTGCTCGTCACCAGCCTGCTGCCGACGGCGCCGCGCGTGCTGTTCAATGTCGAGACCGACGATTACGGCGTGCTCGAGGAGCGCCGCTGCGGCTGCCCGCTCGACGATCTCGGCCTCCACCTGCACGTGCGCGACGTGCGCAGCTTCAGCAAGCTCACCGCCGAGGGCATGACACTCGTCGGCAGCGAGATGGAGCACGTGCTCGAGCACGTCCTGCCGACGCGCTTCGGCGGCAGCGCCCTCGACTACCAGCTCGCCGAGGAGGAGGACGCGCGGGGCTTCACGCGCATCCGTCTGCGCGTCCACCCGGCGGTCGGCCCGCTCGACGAGGCGGCGGTGGTCGCCACCGTGCTCGCGGCGCTCGAGAGCGCCTCGATCAGCGCCGATCTCGCGGTCAGGCGGTGGAACCACGCCGGGGCGATCGGCGTCGTGCGCGAGCCGCCGGTGGTCGGCGCGCGCGCCAAGCTCCTGCCGCTCCACCTCGGCCAGCGCTCCCGCCGCCCGCGGGCCGAGCGGGAGAGCGCGTGAGCCCGGGCCGCGCCACGGCCGGGCTCGTCCTCGCCGCCGCGCTCGCCGCCTGCGCCGCGCCGCCGGCCGGCGACCGGGTGAGCCTGCGCGTCGCGCCCCGGCTGTCGTCGTTCGTCGCCTACCTCGCCGCCGACGCCGGCTACTTCGCCACCGAGGACCTCGAGGTCGAGCTGCTCGTCTGGGACAGCGCGGCGACGGTGATCCCGTCGCTCGCGCAGGGGGACCTCGACGTCTCGACCGTCTGGCGGCTCGACCCCGCGTACCTCAACGTGATCGGCCGCGGCGGCCGCATCCGCCTGGTGGCGGGGGGGATGCGCTACGCGCCGGGCGAGTGCGGCTACTCGTCGTTCCTCGTCCGGCCGGAAGTCCTCGCCGCGGGCCGACTCGACGAGCTCGCCGGCCTGCGCGGCCTGCGCATCACCAGCGAGCGCACGTCGAGCAGCTACTACGTCTGGGCGCGCCTGCTCGAGCGCGCCGGGCTCGGCTTCGACGACGTCGAGATCGTCGACCTGCCGGCGGAGGCACGCATCGACGCCTTCGCCAGCGGCCGCGTCGACGTCACGACGGCGACCGAGCCGTGGCAGACGCAGCTCGTCCGCTCGGGCCACGCCGTCCGCTGGCGGCCGGTGGCCGACGTCCTGCCCGGCTTCCAGAGCAGCTTCGTCGTCTTCGGCCGCCGCCTGCTCGACGAGCGGCGCGACCTCGGCGTGCGCTTCCTGCGCGCCTGGCAGCGCGCGGTGCGCGACTACGTCGACCACGGCCGCGACGAGCGACTGATCTCGATCGTCGCCGCCCGCACGCGGCTCGACCCGGGCGACCTCGCCGCGATGTGCTGGCCGACCTACGATCGCGACGGCGAGGTCGACCGTGCCACGCTCGAGGACTACCAGCGCTGGGCGCTCGCCGAGGGCCTGATCGATGCCGCCCTGCCGCTCGAGACGATCTTCGACGCGAGCTTCCTCGCCAACGCCGCGGCGGGCGGCGGCTGAGGGCGACGCGTTCCGTCGATGGAAGCCCGCTGCCGCGACCTCTCGCTCGCCTATCCGGGGCGCAACGGCTCGACCGTGGCGCTGCGCGACGTCTCGTTCGAGCTCGCGGGGCACGAGTTCGTGGCCCTGGTCGGCCCGAGCGGGTGCGGCAAGTCGACGCTGCTCAAGCTCCTCGCCCGCCTGCTCGAGCCGAGCACGGGCGCGCTCGAGGTGAGGCTCGAGCCCGCTCCGGATCGGCTGCCGTGCGCCCTCGTCTTTCAGGACCACTGCGTCTTCCCGTGGATGAGCGTGCTCGAGAACGTCGCCTTCGGCCTCGAGTTCCGCCGCCTGCCGCGCGCCGAGCGTCACCGGCAGGCGCGCGCCTTCATCGAGCAGGTCGGCCTCGGCGAGTTCGTCGACGCGCTGCCGCACGAGCTCTCGGTCGGCATGCGCCAGCGCGTGTCGCTGGCGCGCGCCTTCGTCGCCAACCCCCAGATCCTGCTCATGGACGAGCCGTTCGCCGCCCTCGACGCGCTGACCAAGCTGGTGCTGCAGGAGGAGCTGTTGCGGCTCTGGCAGCGCCACCGCTCGCTCGTCGTCTACGTCACGCACGACCTCGCCGAGGCGGTGCTGCTGAGCGACCGCGTGCTGGTGATGTCGGGGCGGCCGGGGACGATCCGCATGCAGGTGCCGATCCCGCTCACGCGGCCGCGCAACCTCGTCGACCGCGGCCACGCCGAGGTGGTCGAGATCGAGCGGCGGCTGTGGGCGGCGCTCGAGCCGGAGGTGCGCGCCGGCCTCGGCGCGGCGGGAGGCGAACGGTGACGCCGCGGCGCCTCCGCCGGCTGCGCTGGGCGGCGCCGCTCGTCGCGCTCGCGCTGCTCGCCCTCTGGGAGCTCGCGGCACGCCGCAGCTGGATCCCGACGCTCTTCTACCCGGCGCCGACCGTCATCCTCGGCGCCGTCGCCCAGCTCGTCGCGAGCGGCGAGCTGGCGCAGCACCTCGCGGCGACGCTCGGCCGCATGGCGGCGGCGTTCGTCTGGGGCGGCGGCAGCGGGCTCGTCCTCGGTCTCGCCCTCGGCTGGTGGCCGTCGCTGCGCGCCGTCGTCGACCCGTTCGTCTCCGCCCTCCATCCGGTGCCGCGCATGGCGCTGCTGCCGCTCGTCCTGCTGCTGTTCGGCATCAGCTTCTTCTCGAAGACGCTGGTGGTGGCGATCGCCACCTTCTTCCCGATGGTCATCAACACCATGTCGGGCGTGCTGCAGCTCGACCCGAACTACCACGACGTGGCGCGCCTCTACCGCGCCTCGCGCTGGCGGGTCTTCGCGCGCGTCGTGCTGCCGGGCAGCCTGCCGATGATCCTCACCGGCGCCCGGCTGGCGCTCGTCCGCGCCTTGGGCGCGACGATCGGCCTCGAGCTGATCACCGCCGAGAGCGGTCTCGGATCGCTCCTCTACTTCGCCTGGCAGACCTACCGCACGGAGGCCCTGTTCGCCACCGTGTTCGTCATCGCCGCCCTTGGCTACGGCTTCCGCGCCGTGCTCGACGCGCTGGCGACGCGGCTCGTGCCGTGGCAGGGCGACAGGCGGCAGAGATGACCTACCAGGCCCCCTCTCGCGCCCGCGTGGCGCACCGGAGACCGCGATGAGCCCGTGCCCGAACGCCACCCCCCGGTCCCTGCCGCTCGCCCTCGCGGTGTCGGCGCTCGCCCTCGCCGGAGCGGCCGCCGGCTTCGGCCGCGACGCCGCCGCGGAGAGGCGCGACGCCGAGCCTGCTGCGACGGCGCCGGCGAGCGACGAGCCGACGACGTGGAGCGAGCAGATCGTGGTCACCGCCAGCCGCGGCGAGCGCGAGACGGGCGAGGTGCCCTTCCACGTCACCATCGTCGATCCGCTCGCCATCTCCGCCGCCACCGACGTCACCGCCGCGGACCTCGTCGCGCACGAGGTGCCGAGCCTCAATCTCAAGGTCGCCAACTCGAGTCTGGTTTCGGCGCCGCGCGATCAGGCGCTCAGCTTGCGCGGCGTCGGCGGCGGCTCCGTCAGCCGCGCCCTGCTGCTCGTCGACGGGCTGCCGATGCTCGACCCGTACAACTTGTCGGCGATCTGGTCGAAGGTCCCGCTCCACCTGATCGAGCGCGTCGAGGTGGTGCCCGGCGGCGGCGCCACGGTGTGGGGCAATCTGGCGCTGAGCGGCGTGGTCAACCTGATCACGCGCGCGCCGGCCGATGGCCGGCTCGACGTCGCGGCGCGCCTCGCCGAGCACGCCACCGCGACGATGACGGCGAGCTACGCGGCTCTCGCCGACGAGTGGGGGGGCTGGGCGGCGGTCGACGCTCTGACGACCGACGGCTACACGACTACCCGGCAGGAGGCGCGCGGCGCGGCCGACGAGGCCGAGTTCCGCGACTACGGCTCGCTCACCGCCGAGGCGAGCTACGCCGCGTCGTCGCGCTCGGTGCTGCGCTTGCGCGCGCTCGGCTACCGCGAGGAGCGCGGCGAAGGGACGCCGATCGACCGCGCCGAGAACGAGGAATGGATGGCCTCGGCGGCGCTCGACCTCGTCGCCGGCCGGCGCTCGAGCTGGGCGCTGCGCGCCTTCGCGCGGCGGCAGACGCTCGACGACTTCACCGGCGCGGCCACGGCCGACCGCTCGGCGGTGAGGCCGAGCGCCCACATCTTCGACCTGAGGAGCGAGAACTGGGGCACGAGCGCGGTGTGGAACGGCGCGCACGGCGAACGGCTGGCGCTCTCGGCCGGACTCGACTTCCAGCGTCTCTCCGTCGACCGCGGCGAGGACCTCGAACACGATGGCGAGCGTTTCACCGAGCGCTACGTCGTCGGCGGCGAGCAGCAGCTCGCCGGCGGCTTCGTCGAGAGCCGCTGGACGGTGGGCCCGCGCGGCCGCGTGCAGGCGGCGGCGCGGTTCGACGCGATCCGCACGAGCGGTGGACGGTCGACACGGCGCGACCTGACGAGCGGAGCGCTGCTCGAGAGCGAGGTGCTCGCCGCGCACTCGGAGTCGACCGTCAACCCGAGCGTCGGCTTCGTCTTCCAGGCGACACCGGTCTCGCGCCTGCGCGGCGCGGCCTATACCGGCTTCCGCGCCCCGGTGCCGAGCGAGCTCTTCGTCGGCGCCGTGCCGCGCAACAACCGCGAGACGGCGGCGAACCCCGCGCTCGAGCCGGAGCGGCTCGTCGGTGGCGAGATCGGCTACGACGCGACGCCGTCGTCCGCGCTGCGCGCGCGCCTGACGCTTTACGCGAGCGAGACGGAGGACCTGATCGAGCGGATCACCATCGGCCGGGTCGGTCCGGGCGGCGGCGTCGTCGAGCCGTGCGGCACGGTGGGGCCGAACGGCTCGTGCACCCAGCGCCGCAATCTCGGCGAGACGCGGGCCCGCGGCGTCGAGATCGGCGTCGACTACCAGCCGCATCCGCGCTGGCGCTTCGAGCTGGCCGCGGCGGTCGGCGAGACGGAGATCGTCGACAACCCCGCGGACCCCGACTTGGTCGGCAACGAGCCCGAGCACACTCCCTCCCGGCGGGCGACGCTGGGGATCGACTGGCGCGGCACGGACGGGCTCACGGCCGGCCTCAGGGTGCGCCACGTCAGTGCGCGCTGGGCGGAGGCGGAAAACGAGAACCGGCTGGACGACCACACTCTCGTCGACCTCTCGCTCGCCCGCGCGCTCGGGGCGCGGCTCGAGCTCGTCGCCGGCGTCGAGAATCTGCTCGACGAGGAGTTCGACGTCGATTTCTCCTCGAGCCGAGGTTTCCTCCTCGGCCCGGGGCGGATTTATCAGCTCGGCGTCCGCTACCGCTCCGGAGGCTGACGGCCGGTGACGGCGTGAGCACGACGACGGCGGGGAAGCGCGCGTGAGCGGGCTCGTCCCCGCCGCGCTCGCCCGCCTGCGCCTGCTCGGCGTCGAGCCGGCGGGCGTCGCCGCGCTCGCGCTCGACGCCTTCGTCGTCGCGGTGGTGGCCGCTTGGCTCGCGCGCCGGGCGCGCGTCGGCCGCGCCGGCTCGGCGCGCGAGTTGCTCGCGGCGAGCCTGCTCGGGCTCGCCTGCGTCGTGCTGCCGGCGACGGCGCTCGGCGCCGCGGGCGCGCTGTCGAACCGCGCCCTCGTCGCGAGCCACCTCGCGCTGCTCGCCCTCGTCGTCGCCGCGGCGCGGGGCGGCGGCTGGCGCGCGACGCTCGCCGCCACGCTCTCGCCGCTCGGCGGCCAGCTGCGCGCGCTCGCCGCCCTCCCCGCCGGCCTCTTTCGCCGCGACGCCTGGCGCCGCCGCCGCCGCGCGGAGAGCGCGCTCGTCGCCGGCATCCTGCTCGTGCTCGCCCTCGACCTCGTGCTCGCCCTCGGCACGTTGCCGCTCAACTACGACGCGCAAACCTACCGGCTGAGCCGCGTCGCGCTCTGGCTGCAGGAGGGCTCGATCGCGCATTTCGCGACCGACGACGAACGGCTCAACTACGTCGGCCAGAACGCCGACCTCGTCGTGCTCTGGCTCGTCTCGTTCTTCCCGCGCGACTACCCGCTGGTGCATCTGCCGCAGTATCTCGCCGCCTGGCTCGCCTGCGGGGCCGTCTACGAGCTCGGCGCCCTCCTCGGTTGGCGCCGGCGCTGGCGGCTCGCGGCCGCCGCGACCCTGCTCGGCATCCCGAGCGTCGGCATCCAGGCGTTCACCGCGCAGAGCGATCTGTTCACCGCCGCGACGCTCGGCGCCGGGACCGTCTTCGCCCTCGCCGCCCTGCGCCGCGGACGCACGATCGACTGGGCCCTCGCCGGCGTCGGCGCGGGTCTCGCCCTGGGTGCCAAGGGGACGGTCTTCTACTTCGGCCCCGGCCTGCTCGTGCTCTTTGCCGTCTGGGGACGGCTCGCCCGCTGTCCGTGGCGGGCGGCGCTGCGCGGCGCGGCGCTCGCCGTGGTGCCCGTCGTCGTGCTCTCCGGCTTCAATTTCTGGCAGAACTTCCGCACCTACGGACATCCGCTGGCGTCGCCCGGAGCGATCGAGGGCGTCCACGGACCGGGCCGCCAACCCGGCAGCAAGACGTGGCTCAATTGGAAGCGACTGGCCTGGCAGCTGCTCGAGCCGGGCTCCAACCCGTTCGTGCCCGAGGCGCTGCGCGCGCCGCTCTACGAACGGCTGTCGGCGAACCTGACCGCCGTCTCCGGCGGCAGCCTCCGCTGGCGGCGCACGCTCGAGCGGCTCGAGGGACGCCCCGACGAGGACCACGCCTCTTTCGGCCTGGTGGCGACGCTGGCGATTTTCGCGGGCGGCCTCGCGGCCCTGGCGCGCAGCCACGGGGAGCGGCGCGGAGAGGCGCTGGCCGCGGCGGCGATGTGCGGCGCGGTGGTCGCCTTCTTCGTCTTCTTCTGCTCGCTCTCGACGATGAACGAGCACCAGTTCCGCTACTTCGCGCTCGTCGCGCCGCTCGGCGCGGTGGTCGCCGTCGCCGGCTTCGCCGGCGCACGCTGGCGCGCCGCGTGGGCGGCGGCCGCGGGGCTCGCCGCGTTGCAGCTCGCCACCGCGCTCGTCGTCGGCACGCGCAGCGAGTACCACGGCTGGGCGGCGCTCGTCGATCCCGCCCGCTCGACGCACTTCCCCCACTGGCGCGACGGCCGTGCGCTCGTCGCCGCGCTCCCCGCCGGTGCGCGACGGCTCGCGGTCGCGCTCCCCTTCGACTCGTGGCTCGCCCCCTACCTGCGCACGGGCGAACCGCGCGAGGTGCGGCTCGTGCCCCACGTCGAGATCGACCGCGCGCCGACTCTCGGCAACTTTCTGTCGCGCTCGCGCGTCGACGCGCTGGTCATCGACCCGTCGCGCTGGCGCGGCCGCCGCTTCGACGGCGTCGCCGTGCTGGCGGCGCCGTGGATCCTGCGCACGCCGCGGATCGCCGTCGTGCCGCTCGCGCCGGGGCAGCGGCCGCGGCCGGCGATCGTCTTCGCCGAGGGGATCCAGTACGGCGGCTGGAGCGCGCCGCGAGCGCGCTTCGAGCTCGCCGGCTGGGCGGCGCCCAGCTTCGAGCTCGAGCTGCTCAACGCCGCGCCTCTGGCACGGCGGGTCGAGGTGGCGAGCGCCGACGAGCGGCGCACCTACGAGGTCGCCCCCGGCGCGACGCTCGACGTCGAGATCGCCGTCGCCGAGCGCGACCGGGTGACCCTCGCCGTTTCGCCGCGCTTCGTGCCCGCGCGCGACGCCCCGCCCTCGCCCGACCGCCGCGAGCTCGGCCTGCTCGTCGTGCCCTCGCGGATCGCCGCCGAGAGCGGCGTCTACGGCGACCGCTGGACGGCGCCACGGGCGGCGCTGCGGGTCGACAATTGGATCTCGGGGAGCCTGGCGCTCGAGCTCGCCAATCCGTCGCCGCTCGCGCGTACGGTGCGGGCGGCGAGCGGCGTCGCGCGCGCGGAGCTCGTGTTGCCGCCCGGGGCTACCGGCCGGCTCGCGCTCGACGTCCTGCCGCGCGACCTCGTCACCCTCGAGGTCGAGCCGCCGTTCGTGCCGGCGGCGCTTGCCGGCGCCGCGGACAAGCGCGAGCTGGGCGTCCTCCTCGCGCCCGACCTGCTGCGGCCGGCGGCGCCGGGCGAGTACCGGTGAGAGCGCTAGGATCTCTCTCGGCGTGACCGCCCACGGAGCGACGTCGTCCGCGACCCACCCGCTGCCCACCTCCCGTCCCCGCCTCGCCGCCGCGCTCCGGCGCAGCCTGGCCCAGGGCTACGGAGCGGCCGACCTGCGCGCCGACCTGCTCGCCGGGCTGACCGTCGGCATCGTCGCCCTGCCGCTCGCCATGGCGCTCGCCATCGCCTCGGGAGTGCCGCCGCAGCAGGGGCTCTACACGGCGATCGTCGCCGGCCTCGCGATCGCTCTCCTCGGCGGGTCGAAGGTGCAGGTGTCGGGGCCGACGGCGGCGTTCGTCGTCATCCTGGCGCCGATCGCCGCGCGCCACGGCCTCGGCGGGCTCGCCGTCGCCACCCTGCTCGCCGGCCTGCTGCTCACGGCGATGGGCCTCGCCCGCTTCGGCCGCTTCGTCGAGTTCGTCCCCC
>Ga0214471_10004941_pt1 | contig 10280 bp, 5 predicted proteins | sample RVTome_5_FD_207665 | JGI IMG/M metagenome (GOLD analysis project Ga0214471, IMG submission 207665) | Soil microbial communities from uranium-contaminated site in the Upper Colorado River Basin, Wyoming, United States - RVT142D155 | ecosystem: Environmental > Terrestrial > Soil > Contaminated >... | reverse complement strand
GACGCGACGGTTCTTGATGTTGAGCGCCATGCCGACCCCCTTCGCTGACGATCTTCGGCGAAGGATAGGTAGATTGGTAGAAAATGTCAACTAGGGTGTAAATAGATGCCATGACGGCCGTCATTCCACCGTCCCGCGCAGGCCGCTAGGTTGGCGCCGGAGGATTCGTCATGTCGCGAGCCACTGCCTTGACGGTGTTCGCGTTGGCCGCCAGCGCCGCGGCGGCGGGCGCGGTCGAGCCGAGCGTCGAGCCGTTCGCCGAGGTCCGCGTGCGCGCCGAGCTGTTCGACGCCGCGCGCATCGGCACCGACCAGGAGGCGCGCTACGAGATGGGCCTCGTTCGCGTGCGGGCGGGCGGCGACCTGAGCTGGGGCGGCCGCTTCGCGCTGCACGGCCTCGTGCAGAGCGCCGCAATGGCGGGAGTGCCCGACGACGCGGTCTTCGGCTCCGGCCCCGTCTACTCGTCGACGAACGGCGGCGACGGCTCTCCTTCGCAGGCCGGGCTCCTGGAGCTCTCGTTCACCTGGCGGGAGCCGAGCTTCGAGCTCAGCGTCGGCCGCCAGGCGTTCGCCGACGGCGCGGCGCCGCCGGTCGGCGCGGCGCTGCCCGACGGCGTGCGCGCGCGGCGCCTCGCGGATCGGCTGATCGGCAATCTCGACTTCCCCAACGTCGGCCGGCGCTTCGACGGCGCCGTCTTCCGCTCCGGGCTCGCGGGAGTGGGGCGGCTCGAGCTCTTCGCCTTGCGTCCGCTCGCCGGCGCCTTCAACTATCGCGACGCCTTCGACCGGCTCGACGTCGATCTCGCCGGCGGCAGCTTCGCGAGCCCCTTCGGAGGCTGGATCCCGCGCTCCGAGGTGCGACTCTTCGCGCAGGGCTACCGGGACGACCGGCCCGTCGCGCGCAACGCCGTCGGCGGCGAGCTCGCCATCGACACCTTCGGCGCCTCTCTCCTCGCCGGCACCGCGGATTGGGACGTGCTCGCCTGGTACGCGCTGCAGCGCGGCGAGTGGGGTGCGCGCGATCACCGTGCCGACGCCTGGATCGTCGAGGCCGGGTGGCGGTTCGCCGCCGTGCCCGGCTCGCCGTCGTTCCACCTCGGATACGAGCAGGCGAGCGGCGGGGGGCCGGGCGGCGATCACGAGACGTTCTTCAACCTGCTGCCGACGAACCACAAGTTCTACGGCGCGCTCGACTACCTCGCCTTCTCGAACGTGCGCGACCTCTATCTCGAAGCGCGCTGGAGCGCCGGCAAGCACGTGAAACTGTCGGCGGCGCTGCACGATTTCTCGCTCGTCGACCGGGCCGACGCCTGGTACGGCGGCTCGGGCGCGATGAGCGACCTGGAATTCGGCTACGCGGCGCGCCGTCCGGCCGGGGGCGTCTTCGCCGCGAGTGACCTGGCGCGCGAGCTCGACTTCACGGCAGCCTGGGCGCTGCGCCCGAATCTCGAGATCAAGCTCGAGAGCGGTCGCTGGGCGGGCAGCGCGGCGGCGGAGCAGTTCGCGCCCGCCGACGCCGACGGCGCCTGGCTCGGCCTCGAGGCGACCTGGCGCCTGCCGTCGCGGCCGCGTTAGACCGGAACTCTCGCTGGCGCGACGTGTCGTCTAGAGCAGCATGCTCGCCAGGTTGGCGAGCTCGCTGCGCTCGCCCTTGTCGAGGTTGACGTGGGCGTAGAGGACGTTGCCCTTGATGCGGTCGATCATGTACGAGAGGCCGTTCGACTGCGCGTCGAGATAGGGCGTGTCGATCTGGAAGATGTCGCCGGTGAAGACGAACTTGGTGCCCTCGCCGGCGCGCGTGATGATGGTGCGCACCTCGTGCGGCGTCAGGTTCTGCGCCTCGTCGACGATGAAGATGACGTTCGAGAAGCTGCGTCCGCGGATGTAGGCGAGCGGCGTGATGTGCAGCTTCTCGGCGTCGACCATCTCGTCGAGCCGGCGGAACTCGCGGTCCTTCTCGTCGAACTGGTGCTTGATCACCGACAGGTTGTCCCACAGCGGCTGCATGTAGGGATTGACCTTCGACTTGATGTCGCCGGGCAGATAGCCGATGTCCTTGTTGGAGAGCGGCACCAGCGGCCGCGCCAGGTAGATCTGGCGGAACTGCCGGCGCTGCTCGAGGGCGCCGGCGAGGGCGAGCAGCGTCTTGCCGGTGCCGGCCTTGCCGGAGATCGAGACCAGCGGCACGGCCGGGTTCATGATCGCGTGCAGGGCGAAGGTCTGCTCGGCATTGCGCGGCAGGATGCCGTAGGCCGGCGCCTTGTGCACGCGCTCGAGCAGGCCGCTCACCTGGTTGTGCCAGACGAGCGCCGAGTTTTGCGGGCTGCGCAGGATGAAGTAGTGGTTGGGCAGCGGCGACTCGATGCCGACTCTGTCCGGCGCGATGGCGCCGGTCTCGTAGATGCGCAGGATCGGCTCGGGATCCTCGACCTCGACGTCGCTCTTGCCGCGGTAGAGGTGGTCGACGTCCTTGACGCGCACCGTCTGGTAGTCCTCGGCGCGCAGGTTGAGAGCGCGCGCCTTGACCCGCAGGTTGATGTCCTTCGACACCAGGATGACCTCGCGCGCCGGCTCCCGTTCGGCCAGCGCCAGCGCGGTGTTCAAGATGCGGTGATCGTTCTTGTCGGTGCCGAAGACCTGCCGCGCGTCGACCGAGGCGCTCTCGTCGGCCACCACGCGCATGCGGCCGAGCTCCTCGCCGTCGAGCGGGATCCACTGCTGCAGCAAGTCGCTCGACGACAGCTTGTCGAGCTGGCGGATGAACTCGCGCGCTTGCAGGTTGACGACGGTGTCGCCCTTCTTGAAGTGGTCGAGCTCCTCGAGCACCGTGATCGGCACCGCCACGTCGTGCTCTTTGAAGCTCAGGATGGCGTTCGCGTCGTAGAGGATGACCGAGGTGTCGAGGACGAAGAGCTTTGTCGTGGCGCGGGCCATGGCGGCAATTCGATCACAGCGGCGGCTCCGAGTCGGAGCCGTCCGTGACACCCCGGGGGCGGAGCGGGGGCGGCGCGGCCGCCGCCGGCAGGTGCGGCGGCGCGACGATGGCAGAATGACCGGGTGAGCGATCCGGAGCGCGTAGCCGCGGCCGCCGACGCCGAGCCGGCCGCCGCCGCGGCGCCGCGGCGGGCTCGCCGCCGCGCGCCGTTGCCGGCCTCCGAGTGGGCGTCGTGGGACGACGAGCGGCTGCTCGGCCTGCGCTTCCGCGACCTCGACCTGCCGCTGGGCGCCGAGCTCGAGCAGCGCACGGGCCAGCTCTGCGCCGAGCTCGCGGCGCGCGGGCTCGCCTTCCGGCCGCATTTCTGGCTCTCCGACGAGTGGTTCACTCCCGACGGCGTACCCGGCGTCGCCATCCCGTTCTATCTCGCGCACCCGCGCCTGGCGCGCCTCGAGATGCACCAGATGCTGGAGGTCGAGGGCGGCAGCCTGGAATGGTGCATGAAGATCCTGCGCCACGAGGCCGGCCACGCGATCGAGAACGCCTACCACCTGCGCCGGCGCCGTAAGCGGCGCCAGCTGTTCGGCTCGACGCGCGAGACGTACCCGGAGTTCTACTCGCCGCGGCCGTACAGCAAGAGCTTCGTCATTCACCTCGACAGCTGGTACGCGCAGGCGCATCCCGACGAGGACTTCGCCGAGACTTTCGCGGTCTGGCTGACGCCGGACTCCCAGTGGCGCGAGCGCTACGCCGACTGGCCGGCGCTGCGCAAGCTCGAGTACGTCGACGAGCTGATGCGCGAGCTGGCCGGCAAGCCGCCGCCGGTGACCTTGATCGAGGAGGTCGATCCGCTGCCGTCGCTGCGCCCGACGCTGCGGCGCCATTACGAGGAGAAGCGCGAGCACTACGGCGTCAACCGGCCGGAGTTCTACGATCGCGACCTGCGGCGGCTGTTCTCCGACGCTCCCGAGCATGCGCGCCATCCCACCGCGGCGAGCTTTCTCACCCGCATCCGGCGCGAGATGCGCCAGCTCTGCGGCCGGTGGACCAACGAGTACCAGTACACGATCGACCGCGTGCTCGGCGACATGATCGCGCGCAGCCGCGAGCTCAATCTGCGCCTCGCGACGACGCCCGAGCAGGCCAAGGTCGACTTCGCCGTGCTGCTGACGGTGCAGACCATGAACTACCTGCACAGCGGCCGCCACCGGGTGGCGCTGTGAGCCCGGCGCGCCGATGAAGCGGCTGCGCATCGTCGCGCTCGTCCACCACGAGTTGGTGCCGCCCGCGCAGGCGCCGCCCGAGGAGCTCGTCTCGGCGCCGTGGCGCGCCGAGTACGACGTCGTGCAGTGCCTGGCGGGCCTCGGGCACGAGGTGCGCGTGCTGGGCGTCGGCGGCGAGCTCAACCCGCTGCGGCGCGCGGTACGCGACCACCGGCCGCACCTGTTCTTCAACCTGCTCGAGGGCTTCGACGACGTGGTGCACTGGGAGCAGAACATCGTCGGCTACCTCGAGATGTCGAAGATGAAGTACACCGGCTGCAACTCGCGCGGCCTGCTGTTGGCGCGCGACAAGGCGCTGACCAAGAAGCTGCTCGCTTTCCATCGCGTCCGCGTCGCCGAGTTCGCGCTAGCGCGGCGGGGCCGTACTTTCCGGCGCTCGCCCAAGCTCGGCTTCCCGCTCTTCGTCAAGTCGCTCAGCGTCGACGCCTCGATCGGCATCTCGCAGGCGTCGGTCGTAGAGGGCGACGAGAAGCTGCAGGAGCGGATCCGCTTCGTGCACGACAGCGTCGGCACCGACGCGCTGGTCGAGAGCTACATCGAAGGGCGCGAGCTCAACGTCGGCATCCTCGGCAACGAGCGTCTGAAGGCGCTGCCGATCTGGGAGCTCGTCTTCGACAACATGCCCGAGAGCGCGCGCAAGATCGCCACCGAGCGGCTGAAGTGGAGTGCCAGCTACCAGGCGAAGCACGGCATCCGCAGCGGCCCGGCCGTCGAGTTGACGCCGGCGCAGGCCAGCCGCATCCAGGAGATCGGCCGCCGCGTCTATCGCGCGCTCTACCTGAGCGGCTACGCGCGCATCGACCTGCGGTTGACCGCCGGCGGCGAGGTCTACGTCGTGGAGGCCAATCCCAACGCGCAGATCGCCCGCGGCGAGGACTTCGCCGACGCCGCCGAAGCGGCCGGCATCGGCTACGGCGCGCTCCTGCAGCGCATCGTCAACCTCGGCCTGGCCTGGGAGCCGCTGGCGGCCGGCTGACCGTGCCGCCGGCGGCGCCGTGAGACGCCGACGGGCTACAGCGCGATCGGCGCCGGCGCCGGCTGATGCGCCAGGCCGAGCGCGCCCGCCGCTTGGTGGATCGCCGGCAGCTCGGCGGCGAGGAGCTCGGCGAGCTTCGCGAGCGCGGCGCGCGTCGCGGCGAGGCCGTGCTCGAGGTAGTCGAGCTGGGTCGGCGAGGCGGGAGCGAGAGACGAGGAGAGAAACCACGCGGCAGTTCCGAGCTGATTCTGCGCGTCGGTCTCGGCGACGATGCCCTTGGTTGCCTCGGGCGGCTGCCAGAGCCCCTTCTCGGCGGCGAGCAGCTTCTCCTTGAATTCTTCGATTTGCTTGCCGAGGGCCTTGTGCGCGTCGTCGTCCGCGATCTCGCCCGACGGGTCGCGCTCCTGGCGGCGGTCGACGTTCGCCTTGGCGAGCGCGGCCACGCGGTCGAGGTCGGCGCGCAGGTCCTGGACCTGCCGCACGCCGTCGGTGATCGCCTCCTGCGCAGCGCCCAGCCGCGCCCAGTCGGCCGCCTTCGCGGCGTAGTCGGCCGCGGCGAGCGGCAGGCGCGGGTCGGCGAGCACGGTGAGCGAACCGCTGCGCCGCTCGTCCCCGAAGACGACGTCGACGCGGTAGTCGCCGGGCACGACCGGCGGCTGCACACCGCCGCCCCACGGGCTCGGCGGCAGCGGCGAGCGATGAGCGTTGCGCCGCAGGTCCCAGACCGCGCGGTTCAGTCCGCGGTGGGCGTCGACCTCGAAGCGCCGCACGAGCTGGCCGCCGCCGTCCCGGATCTCGATCGCCGCCTTGGTGGGCTTCGGTTTCTCGCCCTCGGCGGTGGGCGATGGCGGGCGCAGGCGCTCCACCTCGGGATCGGGGTGGGGGAGGTGGTCGGCGTCGAGATAGAACGAGATCAGCGCGCCGTAGGCGCGGTTCTGGCCCTGGAAGTCGGACTGCGAGTTGATGCTGTCGAGGATGTTCGGCTGCGGCATGTACTGCTGCGCCGGCGCCGAATCGAAGAGCGTGAGGGTCTCGCCGGCCGGCCGCCGCGCCATGCCGCGCAGCGGCCGGACGTCGTCGAGCACGTAGAGGGCGCGGCCGTGGGTGGCGACGACGAGATCGTGCTCGCGCGGGTGGACGGCGAGGTCCATCACCGACGCGGTGGGCAGGCCGTGCGTCCACTTGTGCCACCGCTTGCCGGAGTCGAAGGAGAGGTAGAGGCCGAACTCGGTGCCGAGGTAGAGCAGCTCCGGCGCGACCGGGTCCTGCAGCAGCACGAGGGCGTAGCCGTCGACCTGCGGCGTGGCGAGCGAGGTCCAGCGCTTGCCGTAGTCGTCGACGCGAAAGAGATACGGCGTCCAGTCCGAGCGGCGGTGGTTGTCGAAGACGACGAAGGCGGTGCCCGGCGTGTGCGGCGAGGGGTTGACGTGCGGCACCCAGGTGTCGGCCGGCACGCCGCGCGCGCCGCCGGCGACGTTGGTCCAGGTGGCGCCGCCGTCGCGCGTCACCTGCACGCGGCCGTCGTCGGTGCCGACCCAGATGACGCCGCGCTCCTTCTCCGCCGGCGCGATGGCGACGATCGTGGTGTGGTTCTCGGCGGCGGTGACGTCGGGGGTGAGGCCGCCCGACTCGTGCGCCTTCTGCTTCTCGGGGTCGTTGCTGGTGAGATCGGGGCTGATCGCCGTCCAGGTCTCGCCGCGATCGGTCGAGCGGTGGAGGAGCTGGCTGCCGAAGTAGATCGTCGCCGGATCGAACGGATCCTGCGCGAAGCCGGCATTCCAATTGAAGCGCAGCTCGGCGGCGGCGTCGGGCGGCGAGGGCCGGATGGCGCGGCGCTCGCCCTTGTCGAGATCCCAGCGCACCAGGTAGCCGTCCTGGCTCATCGCGTAGCCGCGCCGCGAGCTCTCGGGATCGGGCGAGGTGTCGAAGCCGTCGCCGAAGCCGACCTCCTGCCAGTGCGCGTTGCGGATCGGGCCCTGCGCCCAGCGCGACGACGGGCCGCGCCACGAGCCGTTGTCCTGCAGTCCGCCGTAGAGGTTGTAGGGCACGTCCATGTCGTAGCGCACGTGGTAGAACTGGGCGAACGGCAGGTTGCTGACGAAGCGCCAGGTCTCGCCGCGGTCGTAGCTGATGCCGACGCCGCCGTCGTTGCCGTCGATCATGAAGGCGCCGTCGCGCCGGTCGATCCACAGCGCGTGGTGGTCGGGGTGGAGCTTGCTCCAGCCGATCAGCGTCTCGAACGTCTTGCCGCCGTCGATCGAGACGTCGGTGAGGCTCGCCACGCGGTAGATGCGGTCGGGCCGTTCGGGATCGACGCGCAGGTCGGCATAGTAGAAGGGACGGTCGGAGACGTCGATCTTGTCGTTGACGGTCTTCCAGGAATAGCCGCCGTCGCCGGAGCGCAGGAGCGCGCTCTTCTTCGCCTCGACCAGCGCGTAGACGACGCGCGGGTCGCTGGCGGCGATGGCCACGCCGATGCGTCCCAGCTCGCCCTCCGGCAGGCCGTCCTTCGCCGTCGCCAGCCGCCAGCTCTCGCCGCCGTCGGTGGTCAGGTAGAGACCCGATCCCGGTCCGCCCGACTCGAAGAACCAGGGCCAGCGCCGGTACTCCCACATCGCCGCGAAGAGCTTGTCGGGGTTGGTCGGGTCCATCACCAGGTCGGCGGCGCCGGTGCGCTCGTCGACGAAGAGCACCTTCTGCCAGCTCTTGCCGCCGTCGCGGGTGCGGAAGACGCCGCGCTCGGCGTTCTCGCCCCACTCTCGCCCGAGCGCGGCGACGTAGGCGACGTCGGGGTCGCGGGGGTGCAGCAGGATGCGGTGGATGCGCTCGCTCGCACCGAGCCCGAGGTGCTGCCAGCTGCGGCCGGCGTCGCGCGAGCGATAGACGCCGCGCCCGACCGAGGCCGAGTTGCGCACGTTGCCTTCGCCGGTGCCCACCCAGACGATGTCGGAGTTGACCGGCGAGACGGCGACGGCACCGATCGCGTGCACGTCCTGGTCGTCGAAGACCGGCCGCCAGTGCATGCCGCCGTTGGTCGACTTCCACACTCCGCCGGTGGCGGCGCCGACGTAGATCACGTTGTGATCGTCGGGAGCCACGTCGATGGCGGCGACGCGGCCGCTCATGCCGGCCGGTCCGATCGAGCGCGCTTGCATGCCGGCGAGCAGCGCCGGATCGATATCCGCCGCGAGCGCGGGGAGCGAACCGACGAGGGCGAGCACGGCGAAACGGGCGGCGTCGAGCGCGAAGCGAGTCGGAGAGATCGGAATCAACGGCACGCGAATCCTCCCTGGAATTGCCGGCGATCGTACCTTCTCGCGCGCGCCGCGTCACCACGGTGCACAGGGGCGAGCTCCAGTCGGCCGCGTCAGCGGAAGTCGTGGCTCGGCGTCTCGGCGAGGACGGGGAGCGGCCAGACGCGCTCGGCGCGCAGCGAGACCGAGCCGTCTTTCGTCTCGACGATGCCCTCGACGACGAGGCCCGGGTTGCCGACGATCACCGGGCGGAGCTCGTGAAAGAGCTTCGGCGCCACGATCGCCTGCGCCATGCCGGTCTCGTCCTCGAGGGTGAGGAAGAGGGTGCCCTTCGCCGTCCCCGGCCGCTGGCGCACGATCACCGCGCCGGCGATGCGCGCCCGCGTGCCGCGCGCGAGGCGCGGCAGATCGACGGTGCGCACGACGCCGCGGCGCTCGAGGCGGGCCCGCCAATAGGCGAGCGGGTGGGCGCCGACGGTGATGCCCGTGCCGACGAAGTCGGCGACCGTCTGCTCGTAGCGCGTCATCTCGGGCAAGGGAGAAGCAGAAGCGTCCAGCGAAGGGAAGGACGGGCGATCGAACAGCTCGCCGGCGGGCCTCGCGGCCAGCGCCGCCTGCCACTGCGCCTCGCGGCGGGTCAGGCCGAGGGAAGCGAGGGCGCCCACCGTCGCCAGCCGCTCGAGCTCGTCGGCGCGCAGCCCCGTGCGCCGCGCCAGCTCGTCGGCGTCGCGGAAGGGGCCGCCCGCCTCGCGCGCGCGCACGATCGCCTCGGCCGCCGCCCTGCGCAGCCCCTCGACATAGCGCAGCCCCAGCCGGCAGGCACCGGCGGCGGGGGAGTGATGTCCCGGCCGAGCGCGGCGCGGCAGAGTGTCAGCGAGCGCTCCGGTTTTCGTCTCTCCCTTCAATGGAAGCCTCTTGCCTTTTCCGACTTTTGAAATCTCCTCCCATGTGCATTCGTGGGAGGAAAAATTGACGTCGATCGGCAGCACCCGCACGCCGTGCCGCTGCGCGTCCTGCACCAGCGTCGCCGGATGGTAGAACCCCATCGGCCATGCGTTCAGCAGCCCGATGAGGAACGCCGTCGGGTGATGGCACTTGAGATAGGCGCTGGCGTAGGCGATGAGCGCGAACGACGCCGCGTGCGACTCCGGAAAGCCGTAGAGCGCGAACGAGGTGATCGATTGCACGATGCGATCCTGGTTCTCGCCGGTGATGCCGCGCGCCGCCATGCCGTCGCGCAGCCGCCGCTCGATCGCCTCCATGCGCTCGACCGAGCGCTTGAACCCCATCGCGCGCCGCAGCTCCTCGGCCTCGCCGCCCGAGAACCCGGAGACCGCCATCGCCATGCGCAGGAGCTGCTCCTGGAAGATCGGCACGCCGAGGGTCCGTTGCAGGATCGGCTCGAGCGCGGGGTGGAAATAGGTCACCTCCTCGCGCCCGAGCCGGCGCTCGAAGAACGGGTGCACCATGCCGCCGGTGATCGGCCCCGGGCGGATGATCGCCACCTGGATGACGAGGTCGTAGAAGTGCTCCGGCGCGTTCCTCGGCAGCGACGCCATCTGCGCCCGGCTCTCGACCTGGAAGACGCCCACGGTGTCGGCGGCACGCAGCATGGCGTAGACCTCGGCGTCGTCGGCCGGCAGGTGGGCGAGATCGAGCTGCACCCGTTCTTTCGTGCGCACGATCGGGATCACCTGCTCGAGCGCGTTCAGCATGCCGAGGCCGAGGAGGTCGATCTTGATGATCCCCAGATCGGCACAGTCGTCCTTGTCCCACTGCACGACGGTGCGCCCCGGCATCGCCGCCGGCTCGAGCGGCACGACCTCGTCGAGG
>Ga0214471_10004940_pt1 | contig 10281 bp, 11 predicted proteins | sample RVTome_5_FD_207665 | JGI IMG/M metagenome (GOLD analysis project Ga0214471, IMG submission 207665) | Soil microbial communities from uranium-contaminated site in the Upper Colorado River Basin, Wyoming, United States - RVT142D155 | ecosystem: Environmental > Terrestrial > Soil > Contaminated >... | reverse complement strand
CGAGTCGTTCGCGCCCGACCCGGACGGCGAGCTGCGCATCGAGGTCCCCGACGACGTCCCCGATGAGCACGCGACGGTGATCGCGGTCGACGTCAGGCCTGCGTGAGCGACATCGTCGTCCGGCTGCAGACGGCCGCGGATGACGAAGCGTGCGCCTGGCTGTGGCAACGCGCCTCGCAGAAGATGCGCCGGGATCACGGGCTCCCGTGGCTGGAGCCGACCGCCGAGGTCGCGCGCGTTCTGCACCGCCGCTTCGCGCACGTCCGCTCTACGGACCCGTCGGGGTGCGTGGTCGCCGAGGTGCACGACGAGGTCGTCGGTCTCGCGCACGCGCTCGTCCGCGATGGGCTGTGGACCTGCTCGCTCTTCGGCGTCGATCCCGCCTGGCAGTCGCGCGGGATCGGCAAGCGCATGCTCGAGCGCGTGTTGGCCTACGGCGATCCGTCCCGGGGCCGGTGTTCCTGGCCGCCACCACCCGGACACCGCCCGGCAGCTCCTGCTCGCGGCGCTCCGCACGAGCGACGGTCCGCAGGTCGAGGTGGGGTGGATCACCGAGGGCCAGGACGCGGTTGCGCGATGTCTTCGACGTTCCGTCGTTCACACCCGTACGCCGCTCACCTCGAAGCCTTCCCGCCACATGTTGCGCGAAGGCTTCGGCGTAGCTCTGGTTGAGCCGTTCGCGCGTGAACGTCGAAGGGTTTCGCGCTCGCCTCAGGGCTGCGCCCTCCCCAGGAGTACCCAGGAGTAGGCTGTCGCCGAGGGATGACGGCGCCGACGCTGCACGTGCAGGGGCTCACGGGACGCGTGCTGCGTGGTGTGGACATCGAGGTCCGCGCGTGCGAGGTCGTGGGGCTTGTCGGCACGAAGGGGTCGGGCATCGACGAGCTGCTCGACGTGCTCTGTGGCTTCGATCCGCTGCTCCACGGCTCGATCGAGCTGCTCGGTGAGGACGTCACGCGCACCGAGCCGCACCGCCGCGCGGCGCTCGGTCTCCGCCGGACGTTCGGTGCCGGCGGCCTGATCGAGGACACGACGTCGCTCGCGAACCTGCTCAGCGCGCAGCACCTGCTCGCCGGCTACGGCGCGGTGCGAGGGCTCGTCACGTCGGTCTTCGGTGAGGAGCTCGACCTCACCGACCGGGCTGAGGAGATGCTCCGCCGGTTCGGTGTGTCGGACGGCCGTGTCCGCGACCTCGACGCGCGCACGCGTCGGCACCTCGTCTGGGCCATGGCGACGATCGCGTCCCCGCAGCTGTTGGTGATGGACGAGCCGACGGTGGGCGCGTCGCTGGACGACGAGGACGAGATCGCGCACGAGATCCGTGCGCTCGACGTTCCCGCGATCCTGCTCGCCGACCGTCACGTCCCGTTCGTGCTTTCGGTCGCCGACCACGTCTACTGCCTCGACGCGGGACGGGTCGTCGCTGCAGGTCCTCCGGACGAGGTGCGCGGCGACCCGGCGGTCGCCGAGGCGCTGCTCGGCGTCAGCGGCAGGCGGCTTCGACGTCGTCGATCGTCTTCGGCGCGCCCGGCGTGAGCACCTCGGGACCGTCCTCCGTGACCAGGACGTCGTCCTCGATGCGGATCCCGATGCCGCCGAACTCCTCGGGGACGTCGACGGTGATCGTCTCGGCGGCCTCGTCCTCCTCGCGTTCGAGCTCTTCCGCCTTCGCCATCCCGAGCCGCGCGCGCCGCTCCGCCCGCGCCTCCTGGTCGACCTCGCGCAGCTTCAGCTCGACCGCGTTGGACGCGAAGTAGATGCCCGGCTCGACGGTCAGCACCATCCCGGGCTCCAGCGCCCGCGGCTTGCCTTCGATGCGGTAGGCGCCGACGTCGTGGGTGTCCATGCCGAGCCAGTGGCTGGTGCCGTGCATGAAGAAGGCACGCTCGTGCTGCATCCGCAACGACTCGTCCACGCCGCGTGGCAGCAGACCGAGGTCGTGCAACCCTTCGGCGATCACGCGGCGCGCGGCGTCGTCCACCCCGCGGTGCAGCTCGCCAGGCTTCGCGGCCGCGATGCCGGCCTCCAGCGCAGCGAGCACGATCTCGTAGATCCGGCGCTGCGCGTCGGTGAAGCGCCCGGACGCCGGGAACGTCCGGGTGACGTCGCCGGACTGGTAGCCGTACTCGGCTCCCGCGTCGATGAGGACGAGATCACCGTCCTCGATGGCGTCCCGGTTGAGCTCGTAGTGCAAGACACAGGCGTTGCGTCCGGACGCCACGATCGACGGGAACCCGTTGCGCGGGCTCCCGGCGTCGCGGAAGACATGCTCCATCGCGGCCTGGACGTGGTACTCGAGCCGTCCCGGCCGTGCTGTGCGCATCGCCTCGACGTGGCCGTCGCAGGTGATCGCGCACGCGCGGCGCAGCGCGTGGAGCTCGGCGTCCGTCTTGCGCAGCCGAAGCTCGTGGAGGACGTGTCCGGGGTCGACGAGCGTCGGAGGCGCCGCCGCCCAGCCCAACTCGGCGAAGGTGCGTGCGGCGCCGAGCGCGGCGAAGACCGTCCGGTCGAGCCGTCCACCGAGGCGATACCAGAGCGACGAGCGTCCAAGCAGCGCCGCGCGGAGCTCGTCGTCGAGGTCGTCCAGCGGGTGGGCTTCGTCGGCACCGAAGTCGGAGACGGCACCTTCGACGCCCGCACGGGGGCCGGTCCATGTCTCGGCGTCAGGGTCGCGCGGACGGACGAACAGCACGTACCGGTCCGCGGCGATCACGGCGACGGCGTCGGGTTCGTCGAATCCGGTGAGCGAGTAGAAGTCGGAGTCCTGCCGGAACGGATGCAGGATGTCGTTGTTGCGCGACGACTCCGCGGCACCTGCGAAGACGGCGATGCCGTCACCGATCGCCACACGTAGCGCGTCGCGGCGTCTGGCGAAGTTGTCGCTCATCCCTCGAATGGGTTGTCGCCGCGTTCCTGGTCGGCCAAGAACCGCTCGACCTCGGCCGCGATCTCCTCGCCGGACGGCACTCGCTCCGTGCTGGCCATGCGCTCGAGCTGCTCCAGGTACGCCTCCGCTTCGGGACGCTGTGACACGAGCTCGTTCAGCTTCTGTCGTTGCGCCTCGCCTTGCTCGATCAGCTCGTCGAGCGCGAGCTCGACACCGAGATGGCGGGCGAGGCGTTGCAGGATCGTGGCCACCGCGGGCAGGTACGGCTCGGGGATGTAGTGGGGGACCTGGGCCCAGAAGCCGACGCTCGGCAGGCCCTGCTCCGCGAACGCGAGCTCGATCGTCGTGATGGCGGCGGCCGGCACACGCAGGAGACCGGGCGGGAGCCGGTCCTCCTCCTTCAGCAGCTCAGGTTTCGACGCGGTTGCGATCAACGGCGTCGCGCGTGTGTGCGGGACGGCGGCGGCGATCGCACCGAGCGACACCCATCCGACCGCGCCCAGGTCGAGCGCGAGGTCGACGACGGAGGCCGAGAATTCCTTCCATCGCATGTGCGGTTCCGGCCCACTGAGCACGAGCAGGGCGCGTTTCGGATTGCGGACGAGCCTGACCGTCAGCGCGGGCCACTCGAGACGTTGCATCGTCCCGTCCACGATGTCCAGCGTCGGACGGTTCACCCGGTAGTCGTAGAGCGCCTCGGTGTCGAAGGCCGCGATCTCCTCGGAGTCCGCGGTCAGGAAGGCAACGGTCGCGGACGCCGTCCCTCCGGCGTCGACCCAGCCCTCAAGGGCACCCACCAGCACGGGTGCGTCGAGCTCGGCCCGTTCGATGATCTCGTAGAGCGCCACGCCGGAAGCGTACCCGCGCCGACGCGGGTCGGGCACCCACGAGCGTGACTGGTCGCATAGACTGGTCGTATGCAGATGGGCGCATCGGAGTTCAAGGCGAAGTGCCTCGCGATCCTGGACGAAGTCCGGCGGACGGGCGAGCCGGTCACGATCACCAAGCACGGTCGGCCGGTGGCTCGGGTGGTCCCGGCGGTCGCGGAGGACGTGGCGCACCCACAGGACACACTGAAAGGGACGGTTCAGATCCTCGGTGACGTCCTCGAGCCCGTCCTTCCCGCGGAGGCGTGGGAGGCGGAGCGGCGAGTCCGGTGAAGGTTCTGCTGGACACGCACGTCCTCATCTGGTGGGTGAACGGCGAGGGACTGACCCGTCGCCAGGCACGAGCGATCGAAAGCAGAGACCCGTCCGAGCCGCTCCTCGTGTCCAACATCACGCTGTGGGAGATCGCCACGCTGCACGAACTCGGACGCCTCGAGCTAGACCTCGCTATCCGCGACTGGCTCGAGCGAGCCACAGCCCCACCGCTCGTCCGTCGTGTGGGTATCTCTCCCGCGATCGCAGCCGAGGTCGCCGTGCTGCCCGACGACTTCCGCCGCGACCCGGCGGACCGGATCATCGTCGCCACCGGCCGGGTGCTGGGGGCCACGCTGCTGACGGCCGACGACCAGATCATCCGATCTGAGTTGCTTCCGACCGTGGCGTGACTGCCCAGCGTTCTTCGTTGAGGTCGACGTCGCCGGCGAAGGGCGATGCCGAGGCGTGTAGGTGGAGTCGGTTACGCGACAGTGGGGAGCGCACCCCAGACGATCAGTCCCGCCTCCTTGCACTCACGCGCGATGGGATCGCCTCGTGCGAGCCGACGTGCGTACTCCTCAGCCGTCCAACCGACGGGTTGCACACCCAGGGGCGTGTCTCGCATGAGGAGCTCGAGTCGCTGTCGTGCCTCCTGCGGGAGTGCCGGCGAGATCACGAGAACGTCGATGTCGCTCCACTTGTTGAAGTCGCCGCGCACGGACGAGCCGAACACGACGGCCGTGGTCACCTCGAGGCGGCGCGCCAACGACTCTGCCCAGGACCTCGCCAGCTCGAGACGTGCGCGCTGCTCGGCGCGGCGCCGCTCGATCACCGGGTGGGTCACGGCGTTTCCCCGCCCAGCTCGTTCCATGTCGCATCGATAGCAGCGAGGATCGATGCTGCGTCATGTGCTGCTTGCTCGGCGTCGGCGCGAGTGTAATGGGCGATCGGGGCACCGGAGGCGTGCGCATCGGGATGCCGGGCGGGGATGTAGTGCCGGGATAGCCGCGCTGCTGCTTCCGTCAGTTCCTCGGGCCAACCACCGCCCACCTCCGATCGCGCTCGTGACTCAAGGACGGCGAGATCGTGACCCCAGGCCTCGAGCCCGAGCGCATGAAGGAGTCCCTTGACCCCCAACTGCGCCGCCTGTTCGGATAGGAAGCACGCCCACTCGTGGCGGCCACCACCCGACGCCAGCTCCGCGGTCTCGGCAGCAGCAGCCGCTTGGGCGCGCCAACGCGAGAACTCCTCGGTATCCAACGGCTGAGCCACCTCTACACGATACGTTTGCGAGCGAAGGCGTGACGCATAACGGAAGGTTGCGTTCGTATCGCACCCGGTTTTCAGAACGAGACGGGCAGGGTCCGCAGGCCGCGGAGGGTGATCGTGTCGCGCCACTCCGGCTCCTCGGCGCCGAGCCGGAGCTTGGGGAAGCGCTGGACGAGCGTGTGCAGGGCTACCTGTCCCTCCAGTCGGGCCAGCGTCGCGCCCAGGCAGAAGTGCGGCCCGCCGCTGAACGCGAGGTGCTTGTTGTCCTCGCGGGTGATGTCGAGGCGGTCGGGATCGGCGAACCGGTCCGGGTCGCGGTTCGCGGACGAGATCCCGATGATCACGTCGTGCCCGGCGGGGATCGTCTTTCCCGCGAGCTCGACGTCTTCCCGCGTGATCCGCTGCGCGCCTGCCACCGGACTGTCGTACCGCAGGAGCTCCTCGACCGCGCTTACGATCAACGCCGGTTCCTCCCAGAGCTTCCGGAGCTCCTCCGGATGGCGAAGCAGCGCGAGCGTCCCGTTGCCGATGAGGTTGGCCGTGGTCTCGTGTCCGGCGACGAGCAGGAGGACGCACGTGGACATGAGCTCGTTTTCGGTCAGCCGGTCGCCTCCGTCGCGGGCCGCGATGAGGGCGCTCAGCAGGTCCTCACCAGGTTGGCGGCGTCGGTTGGCGACGAGGTCGGTGAGATAGGCGACGAAGCCTTCCATCGCCTCGTCTCCGGCGGCGGTGAGCTTGGCCTCCTCCTCCGGGCTCGCCACCGGGTCGAGCACGCGCGCGAACGTCGACGTCCAGCGGCGGAACGAGGGACGGTCTTCGGCCGGGACGCCGAGCAGCTCGCAGATCACGGTCATCGGCACCGGGTACGCGAAGTCGGGGATCAGGTCCATGCCGCCTGCCGGCTCCACGGCGTCGAGGAGCTCGTTGGCGATCGTTTCGATGCGTCCACGCATGGCCTCCACGACACGCGGCGTGAAGGCGCCGCTGACGAGCTTCCGGAGACGTCCGTGATCCGGATCGTCCTTGAAGAGCATGAAGTCGCGCATCGTGCGCGCGCTGATGTGCTGCTCGCGCCAAGCGCGTCTGGCCTCCAGGTCCCATCCCGGACGCTCGACGCGTTTGTCGAAGTCGCTCGAGAACCGTGGATCTCGGAGCACGGCCGCCGCCTCGGCGTAGCGGGGGACGATCCAGTTCACCTTCGGGACGTGGATGACCGGGCCCTTGGCGCGCAGCTTCGCGAAGACCCGGTAGGGGTCGGCGCGTCCCGCGGGCGACTGGAGCTGCATGAGCATGCGCACCATCGTCCAGTTCCGCGTTGCCCACCAGAGCTGCTGGAGCTTCGTCCCGATCGCCATCACTCGGCCCGCAACGCTTCGTCCGGATCGACCCGCACCGCCCGGCGCGCGGGCCCCCACGAACTCACCACCGCGGCGACGATGCCACCGACGGCCAGGATCGGGAGCAGGTCCCACGGGAAGGCGTACTGGATCGACACGTCACCGACGAGGCTTATCGCGGATCCGACGACGGGCTGCGAGAGGAGTACACCCAGTGGCAGGGCGAGCACGAACGCAACCGCGACGAGCGTCAGCGACTCGACGAGCGCCATCGCGCGGACCTGTGTCCGGCGCGCGCCGATCGCACGCAGCAGACCGATCTCCCGATACCGCTCGAGCATCGATACCGCCAGCGTGTTCGCCAATCCGAGCAGCCCGATGACGCCCGCGACGACGAGCAGCATCCAGAAGGCGCTCAGCCCGCCGGCGATCTGCGAGGCGATGTCGGCCTTGACGTCGCTGAGGGTGACGACGGCGAACGAGTGCTGCGCACCGAGCTGTCTCTCGATCGTCTGGCGGACGCGCGTCGGGTCGGCTCCACGCTCGAACTCGATGAACAGCGCCGCCGGCTGGTGGGCGCCGAAGTACCGGCGGCCATCGGTGTCCGAGAGGTAGAGCGTGGCGATCGCGTTCGAAATCTCTGCTGTCGCGGCGATCGTGAATGGACGCGGTCCGTCGGAGGTCCGCAGCGTGACTGCGTCCCCGCGCGCGACGCCGAGGCGCGCGGCCGCGACGGCCGGGAAGATCACGGTCCCACCGGATCCGAGAGCCTCACGCGCGTCGTCGTCCGTGCCGTCGACGAAGTTCAGTCGGTCGACGTCGAGTCCGGCCGGTTCGAGGAAGCGCACCTGGACGGTCTCGGCCTCGGACCCGGTGATCATCTCGGTGTCACCCCATGCCTGTCCGACGACGCGGTCGACGCCGCCGATCGCGCGGACCTCGTCGGTGAACGACGGAGAGAACGTGCCCGCTGCGTCAAGCATCAGGTCGGCGCCGAACGCGTGCGTGATCTGACGGTCGAAGCTGCGGGTGAAGGACTCGTTCGCCGCACCGACTGCGATCGTCGTGCCCATGACCAGCATGACCAGACCCAGCGTGTATGCCGATCGCGTCCGCTCCTTGGCCAGATGCAAGACGGCGACGCCTCCGACACCGCGCGCCAGCTTCGATGTCAGCGTGCCGACGGCGCGCGCGAGCGGCCGGAGCAACGGTGGGAGCAGGCCCACCGAGCCGAACAGCAGGAACGGCATCGCCAGTCCGAGGTTAATCGCCTCCGCGGTGAACAGGATCGTGATCCCGACCGCGAGCGAGACGGCACCGGCGATCCATGTTCGTCCGAGCTGCGCGCGCCGGGCGTGGTCGCCGCGGATCGCGTCCACGGGGTCGAGGCGGGCCGCCGCCCGCGCGGGGAGCAACGCCGATGCGACCGTGACGATCAGACCGACGGCGACCGCCCCCACGACCGCGGACGGGCGGACGACCAGCGCGAACTGCTCGAACCCGACGAGGAACCGGCGCGAGCCGACCGCGATCGCGATGGCGACGAAGTAGCCGAGGCCCAACCCGACGAGCGTTCCCGACCCTCCGAGGACGAGCGCCTCTGCGAGCACGACCCGGCGTACCTGCGATCGGCGGGCGCCGAGGGCCTGGAGTGTTCCGTAGGTCCGGATCCGCTCGACGACGGCGGCGGACAACGTCAGGTGAATGAGGAAGCCGGCGATGAACAACAGCGCCGTCCCGAACACGGTGAGCGCTGCCGTCGCGGCGAGGATCTGGGCGCGGAACGCCGCCGTGTTGCCCGCCGCGTCGACGGTGTCCACCGCCAGACCCGGGAGCGCCGTGTCGCGGTGCTCGTCGATCCACGTCTCTGGCTCGACGCCGTCGGAGAGCGTGACGAACACGGTCGAGAGGCGGCCGTCCGCCCCGCCGAACTCCTGTGCCCTGGACAGGACGAGGAACACCGCGTTGCCCTGGTTGAACCCGCCGGCGCCGTCGTCGGCGAGGACGCCCGTCACGCGGACGGTCCGGTTCCCGATGGGTGTGACGATCGTCGTGTCGTCGCCCGGCTCGATCTCCAGCTTCTCGGCCAGCCGTGACGGCACGACGGCCTCGTCCGGCGCGTCGTGCATGCGACCGAGCAGGAGCGTGAACGGATAGATGCGTTCGGCGGCAGCCGGGTCGACCCCGACCGCGACGGCGGGTGCGTCCCGGTTGTACGTGACCTCCTGCGAGACGGTGTCCGTCGAGACCGCCGTCGGGAGCGCGAAGACTCCGACGGCGGCCTCGACGCCGGGGAGGGCTCGAGCCTTCGAGACGACGTCCGGGGCCAACGTGGCGGCGTAGGAGCCGACGGGTCGGACGATCACGTCCGCCCGTCCGCTGGAGGTTTCGATGAGCCGGTCGAAGGCACGCTGTCCGGACGCCGTGGTGATCAGAGACCCGAAGAACAACGCTACGCCTAGAGCGACGCCGGTCGCCGCGGCGAGTGAACGGCCCGGGCGGGCACGGAGGCCGCGGACGGCAAGTCCGGTAAGGCTTTTCAGGCGCACGATTGACTACCTATCACAGTAGGTACTACTCTTGTCAAGATGTAGAGCCTACTGGAGTAGGTAAGAACGATGCTGAAGTACCTCCTGCTCGGCCTCCTCGCGCAACGCCCGCGCCACGGCTACGAGCTCAAGCGTGCCTTCGAGGAGCTGCTCGGAGGCACCTGGATGCTGAACATCGGCCAGATCTACACCACGCTCGGCCGCATGGAAGAAGAGGGTCTGGTGACACCTGAGGTGGTCGAGCAGGAGCTGCTTCCGGACCGCAAGGTCTTCTCGATCACCGAGCTCGGACGCAAGGAGCTCGACCGCTGGACGACCGAGGTCGGCCAGCCCGCCAAGCTCCGGGACGAGTTCTTCTTCAAGGTGCTCGTTCGCGTGATCACCGGCAGCGACGCCGAGGATCTGCTCTGGACGTCGCGCGAAGCCTTGCTCACCGCGATCGCCGAGCTGTCGCGATTGCGCGACGACGCGTCGACACCGCAAGCCACCGCGCTGTTGCTCGAAGGTGCCGTGTTGCGCTTGGAGGCCGACCTGAAGTGGTTGGACGTCTGCGAATCGAGGATGGGGGAGCTAAGGGGATGACGAACGCGATCGAAACCAGGGATCTGGGGAAGACCTACCGCAGCGACGGCACGGAGGTGCATGCGCTGCGCGGCGTCGAGCTCGACGTCCCGCGCGGCGAGTTCGTGGCCGTGCTCGGACCGTCCGGCTGTGGCAAGTCCACGCTGCTCAACCTGATCGGAGGACTCGCGCGACCGACGGCCGGGAGCGTGGCCGTCAACGGACGCGACCTCGCTATCTTGGACGACAAGTCGCTCGCCGACCACCGTCGCCACGACGTCGGCTTCGTGTTCCAGCTCTTCAACCTCGTCCCGGTGCTGTCGGTGGAGGAGAACGTCGCGCTGCCGGCCGTCATCGCGGGCGTCCCGGAGTCGACCTACCGTCCTCGCGTCGACGAGCTCATCGACGCCGTCGGGCTGTCCGAGCGGAAGACCAGGCTCCCGTCCCAGCTCTCCGGGGGCGAGCAGCAGCGGTCGGCGGTCGCGCGGGCGCTGATCCTCGAGCCGTCGGTGCTGCTCGCCGACGAGCCGACCGGC
>Ga0214471_10004937_pt1 | contig 10285 bp, 7 predicted proteins | sample RVTome_5_FD_207665 | JGI IMG/M metagenome (GOLD analysis project Ga0214471, IMG submission 207665) | Soil microbial communities from uranium-contaminated site in the Upper Colorado River Basin, Wyoming, United States - RVT142D155 | ecosystem: Environmental > Terrestrial > Soil > Contaminated >... | reverse complement strand
CGCGTGGTGATGCGCGCGCGCACGCACTTCGAGGACATGGAAAAGGGCAACCGCCAGGCGATCGTGGTGGACGAGCTGCCCTACCAGGTGAACAAGAAGGCGCTGCTGGAGAGGATCGCCGAGCTGGTCACGGAGAAGAAACTCGAGGGCGTCTCCGACATCCGCGACGAATCCGACAAGGACGGCATCCGCGTCGTCGTCGAACTGAAGCGCGGCGAGCTGCCCGAGGTGGTGCTCAACAACCTCTACAAGCAGACGCAGCTGCAGGACTCCTTCGGCATGAACATGGTGGCGCTGGTGGACGGCCAGCCCAAGCTCCTCGACCTGCGGCAGCTGATCGAGGCGTTCGTGTCGCACCGGCGCGAGGTGGTGACGCGCCGCACGGTGTTCGACCTGCGCAAGGCGCGCAGCCGCGGCCACGTGCTCGAGGGGCTGGCGGTGGCCCTGTCGAACGTCGACGAGGTGATCGCGCTGATCAAGGGCGCGCCGGCGCCGGCCGACGCCAAGCGCGGCCTGATGCAGCGCGCGTGGCCCTCGCCGCTGGTGCGCGAGATGCTGGGACGCGCCGCCGCCGAGCAGTTCCGGCCCGAGGGCCTCGCGCCCGAGTACGGCCTGCAGGACGAGGGCTATCGCCTCTCGGACGAGCAGGCGCAGGCGATCCTCGAGCTGCGCCTGCAGCGCCTCACCGGCCTCGAGCAGGACAAGATCCGCGACGAGTACCGCGAGGTGATGACGCAGATCGCCGACCTGATCGACATCCTCGACAAGCCCGCGCGCATCACGGCGTTGATCGGCGAGGAGCTGCGCAAGCTCAAGGCGGACTTCGCCGATGCGCGCCGCACCGAGATCGTCACGGCGGCCGAGGACATCTCCATCGAGGACCTGATCGCGCCGCAGGACATGGTGGTCACCTTCTCGCACGGCGGCTACGTCAAGTCGCAGCCGCTCGCCGACTACCGCGCGCAGCGCCGCGGCGGCCGCGGCCGCGCCGCGACGGCGATGAAGGAGGACGACTTCATCGAGCGGCTGTTCGTCGCGCACTCGCACGACTACCTGCTGTGCTTCTCCAACCGCGGGCGGCTCTACTGGCTCAAGGTGTTCGAGGTGCCGCAGGGCAGCCGCGCGAGCCGCGGCAAGCCCGTGGTGAACATGTTCCCGCTCGAAGAGGGCGAGAAGATCACCGCCGTGGTGCCGGTGAAGGAGTTCGACGAGCAGCACTTCGTGCTCATGGCGACGGCGCGCGGCACGGTGAAGAAGACGCCGCTCGCCGAGTTCTCGCGCCCGCGGCCGAGCGGCATCATCGCCGTCAGCCTGGAGGAGGGCGACTACCTGGTGGGCGGCGTGCTCACCGACGGCGGCGCCGACGTGATGCTCTTTTCCTCGGCAGGCAAGGCGGTGCGCTTCGCCGAGTCCGAGGTGCGGCCGATGGGGCGGCAGGCGGGCGGGGTGCGCGGCATGCGCCTGGCCAAGGACGGCAGCCAGCGGGTGGTGTGCATGCTGGTGGCGAAGGACGAAAGCCGCACCGTGCTCACCGCGACCGAGAACGGCTACGGCAAGCGCACGCCGATCTCCGAGTACACCAAGCACGGGCGCGGCGGCCAGGGCCTGATCGCGATCCAGGCGTCGGAGCGCAACGGGCCCCTCGTCGGCGCGGTCCTGGTCGAGGACGGCGACCAGGTGATGCTGATCTCCACCGGCGGCGTGCTCATCCGCATGGCGGTGGCGCAGATCCGCGAGCAGGGCCGCTCGACGCAGGGCGTGACGCTGATCGCCCTGGGCGAGGGCGAGAAGCTCGCCGGCATGGAGCGCATCGAGGAGAAGGACGAGGACGTGCCAGGAAACGGCAACGGCAACGGTGGCCACGGCGAGGCGCCGCTCGCGCCGGCGGAGGAGCCGCCGCCCACGGTTCACTGAGAACTACAATGCGTTGCAGTGCAGAAACAGCCTGCACCGCAACGCCCTACTTTCAGAAAGTGCACGTAATGAAGCGCCTCTTCAACTTCAGCGCCGGACCGGCGATGCTGCCCGCGGAGGTGCTGGCGCGCGCCGGCGACGAGATGCTCGACTGGCGCGGCTGCGGCATGGGCGTGATGGAGATGAGCCACCGCGGGCGGGAATTCACGGCCATCGCCGCGGAGGCCGAGGCCGACCTGCGCGAGCTGCTCGGCGTGCCCGCGCGCTACAAGGTGCTGTTCCTGCAGGGCGGGGCGACGCTGCAGTTCGCGCAGGTGCCGATGAACCTGCTGCGCGGAAACGCGCGCGCCGACTATGTCGTCACCGGCGAATGGTCGAAGAAGGCGGTGAAGGAGGCGAAAAGCTACTGCGACGTGCACATCGCCGCGAGCTCCGAGGACCGCAAGTTCGCGTACGCGCCGCGCACGTGGGACGTGCGCCGCGATGCCGCCTACGTGCATTACTGCTCGAACGAGACCATCGGCGGCGTCGAGTTCCACTGGGTCCCGGACGCGGGCGCGGTGCCGCTCGTCGCCGATGCGTCCTCGCACTTCCTGTCGCGGCCGCTCGAGGTGCAGAAGTTCGGCCTGATCTACGCCGGCGCGCAGAAGAACGCGGGCCCGGCGGGCCTCACCCTGGTCATCGTGCGCGAGGACCTGCTCGGCGGCGCGGCGAAGGGCACGCCCTCGGTGATGGACTACAAGCTGCAGGCGGAGGCGGGCTCGATGCTCAACACGCCCGCCACTTACTCGCTGTACATCGCCGGGCTGGTGTTCAAGTGGCTGAAGCAGCTCGGCGGCCTGGCGGAGATCGAGCGGCGCAACATGGCCAAGGCCCGGCTGCTCTACGACGCGATCGATGCGGGCAGCTTCTACGACAACCCGGTGGACAAGGCCGACCGCTCGCGCATGAACGTGCCTTTCCGGCTGCCCGACGAGCGGCTCGACGCGCCCTTTCTCAAGGGCGCCGAGGAACGCGGCATGGTGCAGCTGAAGGGGCACCGCGCGGTGGGCGGCATGCGCGCCTCCATCTACAACGCCATGCCGCTCGAGGCCGTGCAGCAGCTGGCGGCGTACATGCGCGAGTTCGCGGCGCGCCATGGCTGAGCGCCCGGCCAAGCACGAGGTGCTGGTGCTGAACCGCGTGGCGCAGGCCGGGCTGCAGCGCTTTCCGGCCGAGCGCTACGCGCTGGTCACCGAATCGCGCGCCCCCGACGTGGTGCTCGTGCGCTCGCAGGACCTGCACCGCATGGCGCTCGGCGAGCGCCTGCAAGCGGTGGGCCGCGCCGGCGCGGGCACCAACAACATCCCGGTGAGCGAGCTCTCCGCGCGCGGCGTGCCGGTGTTCAACACCCCGGGCGGCAACGCCAACGCGGTGAAGGAACTGGTGCTCGCGGGCCTGCTGATCGGGGCGCGCAACCTCGCCCCGGCGCTCGATTTCGTGCGCGGCCTGGACAAGGCGGCGCCCGATCTCGAGCGGCGCATCGAGGACGGCAAGAAGGCCTACGCGGGCCTCGAGCTGCCCGGGCAGACGCTCGGCGTCATCGGCCTGGGCAAGATCGGCAGCCTGGTCGCGGATGCGGCCATCCGCCTCGGCATGCAGGTGATCGGCCACGATCCCGACATCACGGTCGAGGGCGCCTGGAGCCTGCCTGCGCAGGTGCGCCGCGCCGCCTCGGTGGACGAGCTGCTCAAGGCGAGCCGCTTCGTCACTCTGCACGTGCCGCTCGCCGAGCGCACGCGCCACCTGGTCAGCGCGAAAAACGTGGGGCTGATGCGCGAGGGCGCGATCCTGCTCAATTTCTCGCGCGAAGGCGTGGTGGAGGACGCCGCGGTGCTGGCGGCGCTCGCCGCGGGGCGGCTGCGCTGCTACGTGACCGATTTCCCGACCCCGGCGCTCGTCGGCGCGCCCGGCGTGGTGGCCCTGCCGCACCTCGGCGCCTCGACGCGCGAGGCCGAGGACAACTCCGCGGTGATGGTGGTGGACCAGGTGCGCGAGTACCTCGAGCACGGCAACCTGCGCAACGCCGTCAATTTCCCCGAGGCGGTGATGGCGCGCGAGTCGCCGTACCGCCTGGCGATCGCCAACGCCAACGTGCCCGACATGCTGGCGCGCATCTCCCACGCCATGGGCGAGCGCGGCATCAACATCCACAACATGCTGAACAAGTCCCGGGGCGACCTCGCCTACACGCTGGTCGACGTCGACAGCCCGGTGCCGGCGGCGGCGCTCGCCGCCCTGCGCGCCATCGACGGCGTGCTCGCGGTCAGATATCTTCCGCTCGAGCCATGAGCGGGGACATCGACAAGCTGCGCGCCGAGATCGACGCGCTCGACGCGGAGCTCGTCGAGCGGCTGCAGCAGCGCGCGCGTCTCGCGCAGCGCATCGGCGCGCTGAAGGGGGGCGCGAGCGCCTACCGCCCGGAGCGCGAGTCCGAGATCCTGCGCCGCGTCGCGGCGCAGGGCGGGGGCCCCCTGCCCGCGGAAGCGCTGACGCGCGTGTTCCGCGAGGTCGTCTCGGCCTGCCGCGGCCTCGAGCAGGCGATCCGCGTCGCCTACCTGGGGCCGCAGGGCACGTTCAGCGAGCAGGCGGTGCGGCGTCACTTCGGCGGCGGCGTGGAGGCGCTGCCCGCGGCCGTCATCGACGAGGTGTTTCGCCGCTGCGAGTCGGGCGACGCGCAGTTCGCGGTGGTGCCGGTGGAAAATTCCACCGAGGGCGCGGTGGGCCGCTCGCTGGATCTCCTGCTCGTCACGCCGCTCAGGATCTGCGGCGAGGTGGAGCTGCGCGTGCAGCAGAACCTGATGGCGAAAGGCGGCGACGCCGCGGGCCTGAAGCGCGTGTATGCGCACGCGCAATCGCTCGCGCAGTGCAGCGTCTGGCTCAACCGGAACCTGCCGGGCGCCGAGCGCGTGCCGGTGGCCTCGAACGCCGAGGCCGCGGAGCGCGCCAGTCGCGAGGCGGGCGCCGGCGCCATCGCCGGCGAAGCGGCCGCCGAGCGCTACGGGCTGCAATTGCTGGCGCGCGCCATCGAGGACGATCCCAACAACACCACGCGCTTCCTGGTGCTGGGCGCGCTCGAGCCGGCGCCCACCGGCCGCGACCGCACCTCGCTCGTCATGTCGGCCGAGAACAAGCCCGGGGCGGTGCATGCGCTGCTCACGCCGCTCGCCGAGAACGGCGTCAGTATGACGCGCATCGAGTCGCGGCCCGCGCGCGCCATGCGCAGCGCCCTGTGGGAGTACGTCTTCTACATCGACCTCGAGGGGCACCAGGAGGACGCGCGCGTCGCCGCCGCGCTCGACGCGCTGCGGCGCCAGGCGCCGTTCCTGAAAGTGCTCGGCTCCTACCCTGCCGCGGGCGCCTGAAGCGCATGCCCACGTGATCATGGACCCCTGCGAACTGTCGCCCTCGTACGTGCGCTCCATCGCGCCCTACCAGCCCGGCAAGCCCATTGCGGAGCTGGCGCGCGAGCTCGGGCTGAAGGAGGAGACGATCGTCAAGCTCGCCTCCAACGAGAACCCGCGCGGCATCGGCCCGCGCACGCGCGCCGCCATCGAGCGCGCGCTCGGCGACATCGCGCGCTACCCGGACGGCAACGGCCACGAGCTGAAGGAGGCGCTCTCGCGCCGCTACGGCGTGGACATGGCGCAGATCGTGCTCGGCAACGGCTCCAACGACGTGCTGGAGCTGGTGGCGCTCGCCTTTCTCGGCCCGGGCCGCTCGGCGGTGTACTCGCAGCACGCGTTCGCGGTCTACCCGCTCGCCACGCAGGCGCGCGGCGCGCGCGGCATCGTCGTGCCGGCGCGCGACTACGGCCACGATCTCGCGGCGATGGCGCGCGCGGTGGACGACGAGACCTGCGTGCTGTGGGTCGCCAACCCGAACAACCCGACGGGCACGCTCGCCGCGCCCGACGCGCTCGAGGCCTTCGTGCGCCGCGTGCCCGAGCGCGTGATCGTGGTGATCGACGAGGCCTACAACGAGTACCTGCCGGCCGACCTGCGCGCCGACACCGTCAAGTGGCTCAAGCGCCACCCCAACCTCGTCGTCACGCGCACCTTCTCCAAGGCCTACGGCCTCGCCGGGCTGCGCGTCGGTTACGCGCTCGCGCATCCTTCGGTCGCCGACGTCATGAACCGCGTGCGCCAGCCGTTCAACGTGAACAGCGTGGCGCTGGCGGCCGCCGGCGCGGCGCTCGAGGACATGGAATTCGTCGCGCGTAGCTTCGCCGGCAACCTGCAGGGCATGCGCCAGCTGCGCGAGGGCGCCGAACGGCTCGGGCTCGAGTTCATCCCCTCGTACGCCAATTTCCTCACCATCCGCGTCGGCAAGGCGCAGGACATCTACAAGCGCCTGCTGCGGCGCGGCGTCATCGTGCGGCCGGTGGGCGGCGGCTACGAGCTGCCGGAGCACCTGCGCGTCACCGTCGGCACGGAGGAGGAGAACGAGAGGTTCCTCTCGGCCCTGGCCGCGAGCCTGAAGGACTGATGCGCTTTCCCAAGGTCGCCGTCGTCGGCGTCGGCCTGATCGGCGGCTCGTTCGCCCTGGCGCTGAAGGCGGCGCGGGCCTGCGGCCAGGTCGTGGGCATCGGCCGCAGCGCGGCCAACCTGGAGCTGGCCAAGGCGAAGGGGATCGTCGACGCGATCGGCGCGGACATCGCGGACGCCGACCTGATCCTCGTCGCCACGCCGGTGGCGCAGTATGCGCGCGTGCTGGCTGCGCTCGCGCCGCGGCTCAAGCCCTCGGCGATCGTCACCGACGCGGGCAGCACCAAGCGCGACGTGGTCGCCGCGGCGCGCGCCGCGCTCGGCGCGAAAATCGCGCAGTTCGTGCCCGCGCACCCCATCGCCGGCGCGGAACGCAGCGGCGCCGCGGCCGCGGCCGCGGAGCTGTTTCGCGGCAAGCGCGTGGTGCTCACGCCGCTGCCGGAAAACCCGGATGACGCGGTGCAGGCGGTGGAGGAAGCGTGGCGGTTCTGCGGCGCGCGCGTCGGCCGCATGAGCGCGGAAGAGCACGACGCCGTGTTCGCCGCGGTGAGCCACCTGCCGCACCTGCTCGCCTACGCGCTGGTGCACGACGTGGCGGCGCGCGGCAATGCGGCGCAGCTTTTCGGCTATGCGGCCGGGGGCTTTCGCGACTTCACGCGCATCGCCTCGAGCCACCCCGAGATGTGGCGCGACATCTGCACGGCGAACCGCGACCGGCTGGTCGATGAGCTCGACCGCTATGCTGCCAAGCTGCGCGCGGTGCGTGCGCTCGTGGCAAGCGGCGACGGCGCCGCCCTGGAGCAGCTCTTCACCGAGGCGCGCGCCGCGCGCGAGCGCTGGCTGAGCGGAGACTACGAGTGAGGGCGCTCGATCTCGGGCCGCTCAGCCGCGCCGCGGGCACGGTGCGGCTGCCGGGGTCGAAGAGCATCTCCAACCGGGTGCTGCTGCTCGCGGCGCTGGCGCAGGGTGCGACCGACATCCGCGGCCTGCTCGAGGCCGACGACACGCGCGTCATGCGCGAGGCGCTCGGCAAGCTCGGCGCGCGGCTGCGCGCCGGGCAGGCGGAGCTCGACCTCGGCAATGCGGGGACCGCGTTTCGGCCGCTCACCGCGGTGCTGGCGCTCGCCGGCGGCGAATACCGCCTCTCGGGCACGGCGCGCATGCACGAGCGCCCGATCCGCGACCTGGTGGACGCGCTGCGCGCGCTCGGCGCGCGCATCGAGTACCTGGGCGAGGAAGGTTTCCCGCCGCTGGCGATCCATCCAGGGAACGTCGCCGCCGGGCAGACCGTGACCGTGCGCGGCGACGTGTCCTCGCAGTACCTGAGCGCGCTGCTGCTGGCGCTGCCGCTCGCCGGCGGCGGCACGATCGAGGTCGAAGGCGGGCTGATCTCCAGGCCCTACGTCGAGATCACGCTCGATCTGATGCGCCGCTTCGGCGTGAGCGTGGCGCGTGCGGATGGGCGCCGCTTCACGGTGCCGGCCGGTCCGTATGTTTCCCCGGGGACGATTGCCGTCGAGGGCGACGCCTCGAGCGCCTCGTATTTCCTCGCCGCCGGCGCCATCGCCGGCGGCCCGGTGCGCGTCCAAGGCGTCGGACGCGGGAGCATCCAGGGCGATGTGCGCTTCTGCGAGGTGCTCGAGGCGATGGGCGCGCGCGTGGCGCTGGGCGAGGACTGGATCGAAGCCGCAGGGCACGCGCCGCTGCGCGCCTTCGACCTCGACTTGAACCACATTCCCGATGCGGCGATGACGGCGGCGGCGATGGCGCTGTTCGCCGACGGCCCGTGCGTGGTGCGCAACATCGCCAGCTGGCGCGTGAAAGAGACCGACCGCATCGCGGCCATGGCGCGCGAGCTCGGCAAGCTTGGCGCCGGCGTCGAAGCCGGCGCGGATTTCCTCAAGGTCACGCCGCGCAAGCTCGTGTCGGGAGTGGCGCTCGATACCTACGACGACCACCGCATGGCCATGAGCCTGTCGCTCGCCGCGCTCGGTGGGGTGCGCGTGCGCATCAACGACCCGCAGTGCGTGGCCAAGACCTTTCCCGGGTATTTCGCGGCCTTCGCCGGGATCGCGAAATGACGGTTCCGGTCATTGCCATCGACGGGCCGTCGGCCTCCGGCAAGGGCGCAGTGGCGCAGCAGGTCGCGCAGGCGCTCGGCTTCCACTGCCTGGAGAGCGGGGCCCTGTACCGGCTGGTGGCGCTCGCGGGCGCGGAGCATCCCGAAGAGACCGCCAGAAACATGCAGCTGGAGTTTCGCGGAGGCCGTATTTTCCTTTCCGGACAGGATGTTACGGACAGATTGCGCGACGAGGCGGTGGGCGCACGGGCTTCCGACGTCGCCCAGCGGCCGGAAGTACGCCGGGCACTGCTGGAGCGCCAGCGGGCGTTCCGGCGGCCCCCCGGCCTGGTCGCCGAGGGCCGCGACATGGGCACGGTGGTGTTTCCCGACGCCCGCCTCAAGGTGTTCCTTACCGCGACCCCGGCGGTGCGCGCCCAACGCAGGCATAAGCAGTTGATAGACAAAGGAATCGATGCTAATCTGCACGCCCTTTCCCGCGACCTGGAGCAGCGCGACGCGCGCGATGCGACCCGGGCAGTGGCGCCGCTGGCGCCGGCCCATGACGCGCTGCAACTGGACACCTCGGAACGGTCGGTCGACGAAGTCGTCGCTCTGATCCTCGGCTGGTGCCGGGAGAGAAAACTGGGTGGGCGACCCGCTTGAAGCGGGCGCCCTTTTCGAAACTTGACCCGCGGTCGCCTGCAAGGGCGCGCGGCTGAAAGAGGTTTTTCCTTTTCATGACAAGCATTTCCCCCGCAGTCTCGAAGTCGGTTTCCACTCCCTCCGCCGAATCCTTCGCCGCGCTCTTCGAAGAGAGCCTGACGCGCAAGGAAATGCGCATCGGCGAGGTGATCACCGCCGAGGTGGTCAGCGTCGATCCCAACTATGTCGTGGTCAACGCGGGGCTCAAGTCCGAGTCGATCATCGCCGCCGAGGAATTCAAGAACGACGCCGGCGAGGTCGAGGTCAAGGCCGGCGATTTCGTCTCCGTGTCGATCGAGGCGCTGGAGGACGGCTACGGCGCCACGCGCCTGTCGCGCGACAAGGCGAAGCGCATGGCCGCCTGGATCGAGCTCGAGCAGTCGCTCGAGAAGGGCGAGAAGATCGAGGGCGTCATCACCGGCAAGGTGAAAGGCGGCCTCACCGTCATGACCAAGGGGATACGCGCCTTCCTGCCGGGTTCGCTCGTCGACCTGCGCCCCGTGAAGGACACCACGCCCTACGAGGGCAAGACCATGGAGTTCAAGGTCATCAAGCTCGACCGCAAGAGGAACAACGTGGTCGTGTCGCGCCGCGCGGTGCTGGAAGCGAGCGCCGGCGCCGAGCGCGAGGCGCTGCTCTCCAGCCTGCAGGAGGGCGCGGTGGTGAAGGGCATCGTCAAGAACATCACCGACTACGGCGCGTTCGTGGACCTCGGCGGCATCGACGGCCTGCTGCACATCACCGACCTCGCCTGGCGCCGCGTGAAGCACCCCTCCGAGGTGCTCAGCGTGGGCGACGAAGTCACGGCCAAGGTGCTCAAGTTCGACGCCGAGAAGAACCGCGTGTCGCTGGGCCTCAAGCAGCTGGGCGAGGATCCGTGGGTCGGCATCTCGCGCCGCTATCCGCAGGGCACGCGCCTGTTCGGCAAGGTCACCAACCTTACCGACTACGGCGCGTTCGTCGAGGTGGAGGCGGGCATCGAGGGCCTGGTGCACGTCTCCGAGATGGACTGGACCAACAAGAACGTGCATCCGTCCAAGGTGGTGCAGGTCGGCGACGAGGTCGAGGTCATGATCCTCGA
>Ga0214471_10004936_pt1 | contig 10286 bp, 9 predicted proteins | sample RVTome_5_FD_207665 | JGI IMG/M metagenome (GOLD analysis project Ga0214471, IMG submission 207665) | Soil microbial communities from uranium-contaminated site in the Upper Colorado River Basin, Wyoming, United States - RVT142D155 | ecosystem: Environmental > Terrestrial > Soil > Contaminated >... | reverse complement strand
CGGCGCCGTGGCCGGGTGTGAGCGGGAACTCACGAATCGCCACGCCACGGCCGGCGGTGATGTTGGCCTCTTTCGGGTCACGCACCAACCAGCCTGCTGCCGTGAGCAGGCGATCGATGACTTCCCGCGCTTCTTGTTCCGGCTGAGACATGGGGTACCTGTCGCCAGCGGTGGGTGGTGGGTCCGGGATGAAGGTGGATGAGGCGCTAACCATCGGGAGGCTCCCACCCGCAGCGGAATCGACGAAAACGGCGACAGGCTGGGCCTCTTCCTACCAGTGGTGTCCTACCGCCGTCCAGCAGTAGGACGCAGATCGGTCGCCTTCGCCGCTCGGCAGCCCTGAGGACGGACGCTGGCGCGGCGCTGAGTCCCCGCAAAGAAACGGGAGAGCCAGGCACATCGCGGCAACCAGCGTCTTATGTCTCGTCGGTCTCGCGGAGCGTGACCTCAGGGCGCGCGACCGAGACCGCGTCACGCTTGTTGGAGGGCCGTCGCGCTCCCGACCGCGGGAAGGCGGTCGCGGTCTGCGGCGCCGACGCATCCCGTGAGCACCGTCGAGCGGATACCGGCGGGATGAACGGCACGCTCCGGGAGGACCTGCTCGGCGAGGGATCGACGCGCGCCCGCGATTACTTGCTCGTGGCGTCGACGGGGCCCTCGGAGGCGCTGCCCGTCGCGGAGCCTCGTCTGGGCCGGCGGACGGTCCTCACCATCCCGCTCGGTCCTCCTCCGCAGAAGAACCGATCGCCGCCATCGGATTCGAGTCCCGAAACGTTCACTCCGGGCGGTAACTGGAGGCTCTCCAGCACCTCGCCCGTTCGCGGATCGACTCGCCGCAATTCACTCTCGTCACCTTCCCAGGTGCCGTGCCAGAGCTCTCCGTCGACCCAGGTGACCCCGGTGACGAAGCGGTTGGACTCGATGGTGCGAAGGATCGCCCCGGTTTGGGGATCGACTTGATGGATCTTCCGGGCCCGATACTGCCCCACCCAGAGCGTCCCCTCGGCCCACGCGAGCCCCGAGTCACCACCGCCGCCGGGCGCCGGGATCGTGGCGAGCACCCGGCCGGTCTTCGGATCGAGCTTGTGGATGCGATCCTCGACGATCTGAAACAGGTGCTGGCCGTCGAAGGCCGTTCCGGCATGCGCGGCGACGTCAATCGAGCGCAGTGTCTTCGCGCTTGCCGGATCCAAGGCGTTGAGCTTGTCGCCGGTCGCAAACCAGACTTGCTGACCGTCATACGTGACCCCATGCACGCCGTCGACCCCCGGAAAGGGTCCATACTCACGGACGATTTCGGCCGCGGATCGCTTCATGCTTCCATTCTAGTCACCCGGAAGTGGAGCGGGGAGTAACAAGGTCGTCGTGAAGCCCGGCACGGGTGGGGTCAGCCAGCGACGAGATCGCCCGCGACCCAACGACTGCACCTTGCCTGCTGCCGCCAGCGAGCCGAGTGCCCGCTGCACGGTGCGCTGGCTGGCGCCAAGGGCAAGCGCCAGGGCCGAGCTCGACCACGACTCGCCGTCGGCGAGGAAGGCGAGCACCGCGGCGTGCTCCTCCTCGACGGGCCACGCCAGCACGACGACCTCGCCTGCGCGGTGCGGCACCAGCGCGAACCCGCGCTGCGTCGCGCTCACGCCGGCCAGCGTCCGAAGCACTCTGCGCAGCCGCCCGACTTCGACTCGCAACCGCGCGCGATCCGATTCATCCGCGCGCTTCACTTGGAATGCGCGTGCGATGAGCGTGTCCCGCGGCACGTCTCCGGGCCACGCTTCCCCCAGCGCGCGTGCGAGTGCGAACAACACCGGACGCCTTGCGAGCGGGACCACCGTGGGGGTGTCACGCACGGCATGACGGCACGCGTCCACGACGAGCGCCCGCGACGCCAGCAATGCTTCGACCTCCTCGAGCAGGAGGAGTCGCTCCTCGCCACGCGCAATCAGGCGCGCCGCGGGCGTGTTCAGGACGAGAGATGCGCTTTCGACCTCCGCCGTCAGCGCGAGAATCCCTGCGTGGCGCGCGGCGCGCTCGGCCCGAGCGAGCGCAGCGCGCGCCGTCTTCGTCCGCAGGCGCCGCATCGCGATCCCCGCGACGACCAGCTCGTGGACGGCCCGCGACGCGGGCGGGAAGGGTGCGGGGTCGAGCTCGGCGAGCGTACGCTCGGCCTCGTCGAGGTGCCCGATCAGGAGGAGGCGCCGGGCCTCGAGAACCCTTGCATGTGCGGCGTTCACCCGGTCGCCGTGCTCTTCGAGCGTCGCCCGTGCCGCGTCGAGGGCGTTCGCGGGCCAGCCCAGGTCGCGCGAGGCGAGCGCGATCTCGGCCTCGGCGACGACACACCGCGCGCGGGCCACGGGCTCTTGCGGACCGAAGGCGCGCGCCGCCCTTCGCACGAGAGCCTTCGCTCGAACGAGATCGCCGAGCTGCGCCATCGCGATGCCGCGCAGCGCGAGCGCCGGCGCGTCGTCGCGCAAGGCGACCCGGTTCAGTGCGCCGAGGGGATCACCCGCCGCGAGTGCACGCGCCGCGGCAGTGATCAGCGAGTCCATCGGAATCCCGTCACACTTGTCACTCCCACGGTTCGGAAACCCGGCGCTAATTTAGCTCATGACCACCGCCCAGTCGCATCGCGACCGCGTTGGCGAGGCAGAAGGATGCCGCGACGCCGAACGGCCGTGTGACCGACTGAAATGAACGATCAAGCCAACCGGAAGGAAGGAGAGCAAGCCATGATGAATCACACAACTGGGACACGTAAGGACTGGCTAGCGGCGCGGCTCGCGCTGCTCGAGGCGGAGAAGGAGCTGACGCGGCGCAGCGACGAGCTGGCGCGGCGGCGGCAGGAGCTGCCGTGGGTTCGCATCGACAAGGAGTATCGATTCGACACCGACGAGGGGAGCGCCTCGCTGGCAGACCTCTTCCGAGGGCGCTCACAGCTCCTCGTCTACCACTTCATGTTCGGGCCCGACTACACCGCCGGTTGCCCCTCCTGCTCGGCGATCGCGGACGGCTTCGACGGCTTCGTCGTCCACCTGGCGAACCACGACGTCACGCTTTCGGCGGTGTCGCGCGCGCCGCTCGCGAAGCTCCAGGCATATAAGCGGCGGATGGGCTGGACATTTCCCTGGGCGTCCTCGCTCGGCAGCGACTTCAACTTCGACCTCAACGTCTCGCTCACCGAAGAGCAACAGCGCGAGGGGGTCGTCGAATACAACTACCGGCGCGGCGGCCACGCGATGGACGTGACGCCGACTCCGGGGCCTGTCGCCGAGCAAGCGGCCATGTCCGGAACCGACGCGGCCACGTACACGCGCGACAGGCCGGGCATGAGCGCGTTCGTGATCGAGGACGGCGTCGTCTACCACGCCTATTCCACCTATGCGCGTGGACTGGACGGCCTCTGGGGCATGTACCAGTGGCTCGACCGCGCCCCCAGGGGACGCAACGAGACGGGCGTCTGGTGGCGCCGCCACGACGAGTACCACAAGGGATGAGCGACGTCATGAGTGGCGTTTGCGAAACCGGGCGACCGGAGATTTCACGCCCCATGGTCTCCGAACGAGCCTCCCGGCGCGCCTTCTTCGGCGTCTCGGCGCTGCTGTTCGCCACCAGCGCGGCGGTGACGATCGTCTGGTGCGCATCCATGTCGGCGATGGGCGGGATGCCGATGCCCGGCGACTGGACGATGTCGATGGCGTGGATGCGGATGCCCGGACAGACGTGGCCCGGCGCCGCGGCGTCGTTCCTCGGCATGTGGGTCGTGATGATGGTGGCGATGATGCTGCCGTCCCTGGTGCCCATGCTGTGGCGTTACCGCCGGGCCGTCGGCAGGGCAGGCCAAGCCGTCGGCAGGACAGGGAAGTCGCGCCTGGGTCCGCTAACCGCGCTGGTGGGCGTGGGTTACTTCGTCGTCTGGACCCTGTTCGGAATAGTTGCTTATCCGCTGGGCGTCGCGTTGGCGGCAGTCGAGATGCAGTGGCCTTCGCTGGCGCGCGCCGTTCCGCTCGCGGCCGGCGTGGTCGTCCTGATCGCCGGCGCGCTCCAGTTCAGCGCGTGGAAGGCATATCACCTTGCCTGCTGCCGGGAGGCACCCGGGCGCGGCCGTACGTTGCCGGCCGACGCCGGCACGGCCTGGCGACACGGCCTGCGCCTCGCCCTCCACTGCGGGTACTGCTGTGCCAATCTGATGGCGATCCTCCTGGTCATCGGGGTCATGGACCTGCGCGCGATGGCAATCGTGGCGGCAGCCATCACCGTCGAACGTCTCGCACCGGCCGGTGAGCGCGTCGCGCGAGCCACGGGGGCCATCGTCATCGGAGCAGGGTTGCTTCTGATCGCGCGAGTAGCCGGGCTCGGATGACGCGTCGGCATCTTGCCCCTGAACTGCGCCCGATCGGTAGGAGGTCGTTCGTATCGAGTGCCGCGAGCGTCAAGCGCGCCAGCCCGGGGACGGTCACGCTGGCGGCAGCGCTCGCGCCCACGCTCGATCACCGGAGGGCGGCGGGTAACAGATCGCCCTCTCGTCGCTGGACGACCGGATCCCTCGCCAAGGGGTCGGCCGGGGTCGGCGATCCCGTGTCCCGGGTCGCTGCCGGTGCCGGCGCGGTACGGTCGTCGACCTCGGCGGCCTTGATCCGGCCGACGATGTGGCCCGGGAGGACGCCGGCGATGAGGATGGCGTAGGGCCACGGGGTGCTGATCCAGCGCAGCCCTTCGCCGACCACGTAGGTGCCGTAGGCGGGATAGAGCACCTTGTAATCCGCCTTCTCGGCCTCCGTCAGCTCCAGATCGCGGTCATAACCGATGGCGTCGCCGGTCGCCACCGCCTCTTGATAGAGCGGCACCACGGGCAGGATTCGCAGCGCCCCGTAGGCGCCCTGGTACTTGCGCTGCGCGAAGTCCTTCGCGTGGGCGTCGTCCTTGGCAAAGATCAGGGTCTTGGGGACCCAGTCACGGCCGGGGTAGATCTCGGCAAAGAGCTTGTCCTTGAAGGTCTTGATAATGGTGCGGATCTGGTCCTTGGCCACCACGTCGCGGCCGCGGAGCATGGAGTACATGCGCTGGATGGTGGCGATGCAGACCCGCGCGGTGGCGTCGATGGCGTTGCTGCTCAGGCGCTGGACGATGTACTCCTCGGTGAACTTGTAGTTGTTGTACGGTGAGAACAGCTCCGGCGCGGTGTGCGAGTGGTGCGTTGAGCAACGATTCGAGGAGAACGTCGATGCAAAGTCTGCCCGAGGAGATCGATGGCCTGCCCAACTTCTGCGGGCAGGAGGAGCTGGTGGCGAGCGTCACGGGCGCCGGGGAGAGGCCTGCCGCCGCACCGCAGGAGGGCGGGATCGACTTCAGTGCGATCCACGGCGCCTTCTCCATCGCGCTGCACATGCACCAGCCGCTGATTCCGGCCGGAGGCGACGATCCGCGCACCGCGGCGATGATCGGCAACCTGCAACACATGCTGGAGCACCCCGACGTGGGCGATAACCACAACGCCTCCGTGTTCGCCTGGTGCTACCAGCGCATGGGGCAGTACCTCCCCCAACTGATCCAGGAGGGCAAGCAGCCGCGGGTGATGGTGGAGTACTCGGGAGAGCTGCTGCACGGCCTGCGGCAGATGGGCCGGGGCGACGTCCTCGATGCGTTACAAGCCGTCACCTGCGATCCGCAGACCCGTCACGCGATCGAGTGGCTCGGCTGCCCGTGGGGGCACGCGGTCGCGCCGTCGACGCCGGTCCAGGACTACCGCCTGCACGTGCGGGCGTGGCAGCACCACTTCGCCGCGATCTTCGGGCTGGAGGCCCTGGCCCGGGTGCGCGGGTTCTCGCCGTCCGAGATGGCGCTGCCCAACCATCCGGACGTCGCCCACGCGTTCGTCAAGACGCTGCGTGAGTGCGGCTACCAGTGGGTCCTGGTCCAGGAGCACTCGGTGGAACGGCGGTCGACCGGGGGCGGACCGGAGCGACCCCACCTGCCGCATCGGCTGGTGTGCCGGAACGCGCGGGGCGAGGAGGCCGCGATCACCGCCATCATCAAGACCCAGGGCAGCGACACCAAGCTCGTCGGCCAGATGCAGCCCTACTACGAGGCCCAGGGTCTCGCGCGCGCGGAGCTGGGCGGCAAGAGGGTGCCAACCCTGGTCACGCAGATCGCCGATGGCGAGAACGGCGGCGTGATGATGAACGAGTTCCCGCCGAAGTACCTCGCCGTCGTGCGGGAGTGCTCCGGCTCCGCGGTGCCGATCGTCAACGTCTCCGAGTACCTCGACTCCCTGTTCGCCGGCGGGCTGAAGGAGGCGGACCTGCCGGCGCTGCAGCCGGTCCACCAGCAGCGCATCTGGGACCGGTTCGCTCCCGGCGACGGCCCGGAGAAGCTGGAAGAGGTGATCGCGGCCCTGCGCCGGGAGGACTCCCGCTTCCACATGGAAGGCGGGAGCTGGACCAACGACCGCTCGTGGGTGCGGGGCTACGAGGGCGTGCTGGGTCCGATGGAGAAGGTCAGCGCCCTGTTCGCCGAGCAGGCGGTGCGCGGCGGCGTGTCGACCACCGAGCACCGTTACCGCAACGCCCTCTTTCACCTCCTCGCCTCGCAGACGAGCTGTTTCCGCTACTGGGGGGAGGGCATCTGGACCGACTACGGCCGCGAGATCCTGCGCCGCGCGGAAGAGATCCTGCGGCGGGATTTTTGACGCGACCGACCTCGCCCCCATCGCAGAGACACGTGGAGCCATGGCAAACACTCCGCCATTGCGGGACGTGCCCCGGAGCTGAAAGCCGCACCTTGTTCGGCTTTCACCCGCCCCCCCACCTGGGATACGTTTTCTCGTCGCAAAGGGGACGCCTCGGCTCGGCCGGACGCAACGTCGACTGACTCAAGGCGCCACCTTTTCTAACTCCAAAGTCCTCTCCTGCACCTCTCACCAGAAAGCGGGACTTCCGCAGATAGACGACCATGCGGTTGCGTTTCCTCGTCCTCGTTTTGTTGGCGGCGGTGCTCGCTGTGGCAGGCGTCGTCTGGTGGCAGAGGCGGGAGGCCGCGCCGCCGCCCGCACCCCCGGCCATGGCGCAGAGTCCCGAGGAGGTCGCAGAGGCGGTGAAGCCGGCTCCAGTTCCAGCTCGACCGCCAGCGCCGCCGCCGGCGAGGGAGGAGCCGGTGAAAGAAGCGGTTGTCTTGCCGCCGCTCGACGCGAGCGACCCGTACGTTCGCGAGGAGCTGCTCGCGATGTCGCCGCGGCTCGCCGAGTGGCTGGACCGTGACGACCTCGTGCGCCGGTTCGCGGTGGTGATGGACAACGCCGCGGTCGGTGACGTTCCGCGCCGGCAACTGACCTTTCTCGCCCCGGCCGGACGCTTCCCGGTCATCGAGTGGGGCAACGACCGCTTCATCATGGATCCCAAGGGGTACGCCCGCTACGACGGGTTCGTCGACCTCTTCACGAGCGTCCCGCCCGCGGGGGCGGCGGCGTTGTTGACCGCCCTCGCCCCGCTGTTGAGGCAGGCCCTCGCCGAGCTGGGGCAACCCGCCGAGGAGCCGCTGGCGACCTTGCGCGACGCCATCGCCATGATGCTGGCGACCCCCGAGCTGGACACGCCCGTCGAGCTGGTCCGGCCGAAGGTGATGTACCGGTTTGCGGACCCGGCCCTGGAGGCCTTGCCGCCGCTGCAAAAACAACTGATGCGCATGGGGCCGGACCATGTCCGGCGGATCAAGACGTATCTGCGGCAGGTGGCAGCGGCGCTCTGAACGGAGACCGTTCCCTGGCCGTGCGCGGCGCTCACCCGGTGTCCGGCGGGGACGGCGGACGTGACTCCGGATTCGTGGACTCCCTTCGCCCAGGGGATCTGGTGACCACGGCACCGCGGCAACGCTAGCGGCGCGCCGTTACACTGAGCCGACTCCCGCCATGAACGCGATCATCCATTTCGACGATCCGGAGGCCCTCGACCCCGACGTCGTCGGGCACAAGTTCCGCTCCCTGGCCCGGGCCCATCGGGCGGGCCTCAGGGTGCCGCCGGCCGTCGCGGTGTCGGCGGAGGCCCACCGGCTGTTTTCCGAACGACAGACATGGCCGGCCGGGCTGTGGGAGGAAATCGGGCAAGCCGTGCGCACCCTGGACCTGTCCCACGGCATTGCCGTTCGCTCGTCGGCGACGCTGGAGGACCTGGGCGAGGCGAGCTTCGCGGGGCAATATCAGACCCATCTCGACGTGCGGAGTCCGGAGCAGTTGCGGGCAACGATCGAGGCGTGTTGGGCGAGCGCCGCAAGCCCGGTCGTCCGGAGCTACCTCGAACAGCAGGGCCGCGCCGGCGAAACGCCGCTCATGGCCGTGGTCCTGCAGAAGATGGTTCATCCCCGGTGCGCGGGGGTGGCCTTCAGCCGCAATCCGGTGGCGCCCGCGGCGGGTGAGGCCGTCGTCGAATCCGTTCCCGGCCTGGGCGAAGACCTGGTCAGCGGCCATGCGACGCCGCGCCGCGCCCGGGTCGAGGCGGACGGCACCGTGCTGGTCGAACCGCCGGCGGGCGAACCGCCGGCCGTCGAGCCTACGGACGGCCAGTGGCGGGAGATCGCCGCCCTGGCCCGCCAGGTGGAGAGGAACGCCGGGACACCCCAGGACGTGGAATGGGCGCTGGACGAGGCGGGGCAACTCTGGCTGCTCCAGTCGCGGGCCATCACCACCCTCGGGGAGGCGGAGTTGCGATGTCCGCCGGGCGCCTGGACGCGCAAGATCGCCGACGACCTCTGGGCCGACCGTCTGACCCCCTTCCTCGCCGACGCCATGCTCCGGAATTGCCCCCGCTGGGATCTGAGCGCCATCCGCCGCTTCCTCGGCATGCCGGTCATCTGCCCCACCCTCGCGGTCGTCGATGGGTTGCTCTACGTGAACGTGGGGAGCGTCGCCGCCGCCGCGGCCTTCCTGCCGTCGCACCTGAACCTGGCCCACGTCGCGGCCCTCTTTCCGCCCGGCTACGACCGCGGCCGTTTCCCACGGCCCTCGTCGTTGCGGCTGGTCTCGGTCTGCCTGCGCGTGCCGTTCCTGGGGTTGATGGCGCCGCAATCGCTCCCCTTTCTCTGCCGCTGGGTGACCCGCCGGAAGATGACGGGCCTGGGACGACGACTGGGGCGAATCGAACGCATGGAGGCCGGCACGCCCCGCCGGGCCCTGGAAAAGGTCCGGGCCGGCGTGGAGCTGCTCACCCGGGCCCAGGCCGTGAACCAGTTCCCATATTTCTACGCCACGGTTTTCACCTGGGTCCTGAGCTGGCTGGTCGAGGGGGCGGGGAAGCGGGACCACGGGGAGTTCCTCGCATTGCTCTCCGGCAACGGCCGGAACGTCACCGTCGAGATGGAGCAGGCGTTCCGGCGGATCGCCGAGAAGATCTCCGCCCACCCGGAAACGGCGGCGCGGTTTCGCTCGGGAGAACCGGTGTCCCTGGCGTCGCTGCCCGCGGACATCCGGTCCATGGTCGAAGACTTGTTGCAGCGGTACGGCTGCCGCGCCCGCCACCGGACGCTCGCCGTGCCACGCTGGGCCGAGGCGCCGGAAGAGGTCTGCGGGATGCTCCGGGGGCTGATCGCCGTCGCTCCGCAGATGGCAGGAGCCCGGCAAGATCGGGGCGCGGACGCCGCGCGCGCCCGGCGAACGACGCGGGCGATCCTGTGGCGACTGCCCCCGATGGTCCGCCCCCTGGCCTGGATATGTCTCGGCTCCACCCGGCGCTTCCTGGACCTGCGCGAGGACCTGCGCTTCTTCCTCGACCAGGTCTTGTTCCTGCTGCGGCGCTCGCTCCTGGACCTCGGGCAACGGACGCGGCTTGGCGACCTGGCCTTTTTTCTCACCGACGCGGAGCTGGAAGACACCGTATCCGGCGGCCTGACGATCGACGCGGCGCAGGCCCTGGCGCAAAGACGCCAGGCGCACTTCCGGAGGCCCGCCGAGGCCGCGACCTTCCTGATCGATGGGCGGAAGGTCGAACCGCTCGCCTCCCTGGACGGCGTCCTGCGCGGCGTCGGGGCGAGTCCGGGGCGGGTCTCGGGCCGGGCGCGGATCGTCGCAGACCCGACGAAGGACGAGATTCAGGCGGGCGAGATCCTGGTCGCCAGGAACACCGATCCCGGCTGGACGCCGATTCTCTCGCAGGTGGCGGGGATCGTGGTCGAAGAGGGCGGCCTCCTGAACCATTGCTCGATCGTGGCGCGGGAGCTGGGGATCCCGGCGGTGGTGGGCCTGCGCCACGCCACGCAGATTTTCAAAGACGGCGACCGGCTGCTCATCGACGGCGGTCTGGGCCTGG
>Ga0214471_10004935_pt1 | contig 10287 bp, 8 predicted proteins | sample RVTome_5_FD_207665 | JGI IMG/M metagenome (GOLD analysis project Ga0214471, IMG submission 207665) | Soil microbial communities from uranium-contaminated site in the Upper Colorado River Basin, Wyoming, United States - RVT142D155 | ecosystem: Environmental > Terrestrial > Soil > Contaminated >... | reverse complement strand
GCCTCAGTTCCTATTCACGATGTCCAAGAGCGGCCCCCGCCGCGCCGTTGGCCGGAACGGCGGGATATAGAACATATATAGAACAAGATAGGATGTTTGTCAAGAGGTATCGGAAATATTTCCGACCTGGAACCGCGGGCCGCCCGCGACTGCCTACGCCAAGCTGAACAGCCGCATCTTGCGGCCGACGCCCGGCAGGTCGAACTCGCCGAGGTCGCGCCACGGCTCGTCGAGGCGGCGAACGATCTCCTCCGAGATCAGCACCTTCTCGCCCGCCAGCTTGCACTGGTTGGCGATCTTGGCGGCGGCGTTGGCGGCGGCGCCGACGACGGTGAACTCGACGCGCCCAGCGGTGCCGATGTTGCCGTAGTGGACGGGACCGAGGTGCAGCCCGATGCAGTAGCCGATCGAATGCTTGCCGATCCTCGCCCGCTCGACGTTGAGGGTGGCGATGTTCTCCGCCGCCTGCCGCGTCGCCCGCACCGCCCGCCGGCAGGCGTCGGCGCACGCCGGTTCCTCGCCCGCGTCGACCGGGAAGATGGCCAGCACCGCGTCGCCGATGAAGCGCAGGACCTCGCCGCCTTGTTCCTGCACGGCGCCGGCGAGGCAGTCGAAATACGCGTTCAGCAGCGCCAGGAAGTCGGCGGGCGGCATGGTCACCGACAGCGCCGTCGACCGCCTGAGGTCGGAGAACCAGACCACCGCGTCGATGGTTTCGCCGTCGCCGCGCCGGACGGCGCCCGAAAGCACCCGCTCGCCGGTGCGGCTGCCCAGATACGCCCGCGCCAGCGACCGCGATGTCTCGTGGCGGACGACGATCTCGAAGCCGCGCGCCGAGGCGCGGGTGACCTGGCGCAGCCGCTCGATCTCGCCCTCCGTGAAGCCACCGGCGCGGTCGGTGGCGTAGGCGGCGACGCCGGTGCGGCCGTTGGCGAGCCTGAGCGGCAGCGCGAAGTAGTCGGTGAGCCCGTCGGTCTTCAGGTCCCTGAGAATCGGGAATTCGAGCTCGCGGTCGGGCGCCTCCAAACGGCGGCGATACTCCGGGACCAGGTCCTCGTCGAGGAGATAGACCGGGCTCTGCCGATAGGTGTCGCTTTCCAGCACCGCGTGCTCCGGATGCGTCACCTCGACCTGCGGGTCGCCGCGCCGCCACAGCGTGCTCATGGCCGCGTACTGGGGATGCAGCATGTCGTACATCATCTTAAAGCGGGCCAGCGGCAGGCCCGCCGCCACCATGTTCTCCGCCAGCGCGGTGAACCAGACGGTCGGGCTGTCGACGTTGATGGTCGAGGTCGCCGCCCATTCAACCAACGGGTCCGGCCAACTGCTGGGATTCGGCTCGATTGGCAACTGAGAAAATTTCCTTCGCCCGACTTCCCGGATCGTCACTCCCCGATCAAGTCGGGGGCCGGCCCCCGCGAAAGCGGGGGTCCAGCTTTTCGATGATAACTGGATTCCCGCTGGCGCGGGAATGTCGGTGTCGAACAGGCCCGTTGCGCCCTAATCCAGCGGCTTCCCGAGCCGGCCGGCGAGGTCCTGGATGAACTGCCACGCCACCCGGCCCGAGCGGGCGCAGCAGTCACTCCCGCAGCCCCGCCTTGCCGAGGTCGTCGATGATCCGGTCGATGTCGGAATGCGGTCCATACTGGCCAATGGTGTTCCTGACGGTATCGGTGGAGAAATCCGGTTTTCTCTTTCTCACATCGGCAAGCATGGCGCGGGCTTCATCGATCCGGCCCAGATGGGCGAGGGTGGCGGCCGCATAAACGAATGCTATGAATGGGGCATTTGGTTGCTGAATGGCCTTCCCGAAGGATGCAGCCGCTTCCTCATATTTGTCCGAATCGATGTACGCCAAGCCCAACATCATCCGATAAGCCCACAAAACGGGACTTCGCGGGCTCATTCGTATGCCCTTCTCGAAGTGCGGGATGCTGTCGGCGGGCCGGCCGCCGTACAGCAACGCCAAGCCGAGACAGTAATGCCCGCGGTCGAAGCTGGGGTTGAGGGCGAGCGCGGCTTCCATCTCGGCAATCGCTCTTTCGTGTGCACGCCTGAAAATAAAGACCCTGCCGAGGGCGCAGTGGGCAGCCGGATCCCTGGGATCGAGGGCGACTGCCCTCTCTGCCGCGTCGGCGGCCCTGTCCAAGCACGCCTTCGGGTCATCCGTCAGACCTCGGACGATATCGGCGACGTGGGAATAGGCCAGTTCGGCATGGGCGGCGGCGAAACCGGGGTCAAGCTCGCAGGAATGTTGGAACAGGCGTTTTGCTTCATCCAGGGCATCCGGTTTCCCGTCGTCAAATAAATGCCAAAGGCCGCGCTGGTATGAACCCCACGCATCCAGGTTCTCCGGAGGTTTGCGCCGTGCGCGTTCGCGCTCGACGGCACCAAGCTCCGGCTCGATCGCGGCGACGATGGTATCGGTGATCTCGTCCTGCAGGGCGAAGATGTCGTCCAGTTGACGGTCGTAGCGTTCGGCCCAGATGTGGGCGCTGGTGGTGGCGTCGATGAGCTGTGCCGTTACGCGCACCCGATTGCCGGCCTTGCGTACGCTGCCCTCGAGCACATAGCGCACGCCCAGTTCCTTCGCCACCTGCGTCACGGCAACCGCCCGGCCCTTGTAGGTGAAGCTGGAGTTGCGGGCGATGACGAAGAACCAGCGGTAGTGTGAGAGCGCGGTGATGATCTCCTCGGCCATGCCGTCGGCGAAGAACTCCTGCTCCGGGTCGCCGCTCATGTTAACGAACGGCAGAACGGCGATCGACGGCTTGTCCGGGAGCGCCAGGTGAGTCTCCGCGTCGGGCGCGTCGCCGCTCGTGGACCGTTGGAGCACGATCTTATATGCGCGGACCGGCTCGGCGATGTTCTTGACCGTTTGCGGGCCCATATCCTGGAAGCTGATGTCAATCTTGCCCTTGACCTGTTCGAACACGGTGCCCGAGACGCAAACACCGCCCGGCTCCGCGAGGCTTTCCAGTCTGGCGGCAACGTTGACTCCGTCGCCGTAGATCTCGTCGCGGTCGACAATCACCTCGCCGAGGTTGGCGCCAATGCGGAACCGCAGGCGCTTGCCCTCTGGGACATCGCGCAGGAGGTCGGCCAAGGCGCGTTGGATTCCGACCGCCGCGTCGACCGCCGCGACGACGCTGCCGAAGTCTGCCAGCACGGCGTCGCCGGCGTAATGCACGACGCGCCCGCCGAAATCGGCGACTCGCTTGGCAATTAGGTCAAGGCCGGCCGACAGTTGTCGGTGTGTGCTGACCTCGTCCTCTCCGGTGAGGCGGCTATAACCCGCCACGTCGGCATATAGGATCGCCGTCAGTCGACGCTCGATGTTCTTGGTCACTAACAAGCCCTGGGAAGGTCGGCTACACCATCATATTACGCTTTGGCTGGTCCGGCCGTCCATACCCCCAGCGGCCGCCCCAACGCCGCCGCCGCGCCGGCGTTGGGGGAGGGCGCCGTCACTCCGGCAGGCCCGCCTTGCGCAGGCCGTCGATGATCCGATCGACGGCGGAATGCGGCCCGTACCGGCCGATCGTGTTCCTGACCGTATCGACGGAGAAATCCGGTTTTCTCTTCATCACTTCGGCGAGCATGGCGCGGGCTTCGTCCAGTCGGCCGAGATGGCCGAGCACGGCGGTCGCGTCGACGAACGGCATGTACGGAGCGCGCGGATGCTGGACGGCCTTCTCGGACCATACGGCCGCTTCCTCGTACCGTCCCATGTTGAAGTAGGCGCGCGCCAGCATCTGCCGGTACGCCCAAGGTCTCCAGCCGCGCGGGCTCAAGCGGATGGCGCGCTCGAAAGGGGAGATACTGTCGGCAGGCCGGCCACCGTACAACAAGGCCATGCCGAGCCCGTAGTGACCGCGGTCGAAGCTGGGGTTGAGGGCAAGCGCGGTTTCCATCTCCGCTATCGCCCTTTCGTAGGCATGCCTGAAGATATTCACCCTGCCGAGGGCGACATGGGCGCTCGGGTCCCTGGCGTCGAGGGCGACCGCCTTCTCCGCCGCCCGTGCGGCCTCATCCAGGCTTGCCTTCGGGTCATCCGTAGCATCTAGGGCGATGTCGACGGTGTGAATCCAAGCCAGCTCGCCATAAGCGGCGGCAAACGTCGGATCGAGCTCGCAGGCACGCCGCAGCCAACGCTTCCCGGCGCCCGTCTCTTCGCGGGTGAGATCGCCGTACAAATGCGACAGGCCGCGCTGGTATGAATCCCATGCGTCGAGGTTATTGGGTGGTTTGCGTCGTGCCCGTTCACGCTCGACAGCGCCAAGCTCCGGCTCGATCGCGGCGACAATGGTGTCGGTGATCTCGTCCTGGAGCGCGAAGATATCGTCCAGTTGACGGTCGTAACGTTCGGCCCAGATGTGGCGGCCGGTGGTGGCGTCGATGAGCTGCGCCGTCACGCGTATTCGGTTAGTGGCCTTGCGCACGCTGCCTTCGAGCACGTAGCGCACCCCCAGCTCCTTCGCCACCTGCGTCACGGCGACCGCCCGGCCCTTGTAGGTGAAGCTGGAGTTGCGGGCGATGACGAAGAACCAGCGGTAGCGCGACAGGCCGGTAATGACGTCTTCCGCCATGCCGTCGGCGAAGAACTCCTGCTCCGGATCGCCGCTCATGTTGACGAACGGCAGGACCGCGATCGACGGCTTGTCCGGGAGCGCCGGATTCGTTTCGCCACCGGGCGCAAGGCGTCCCGCGGACCGTTCGATCGCGACCTTATAAGCGCGGACCGGCTCGGCGATGTTCTTAACCGTCTGCGGGCCCATGTCCTCGAAGTCGGCGTCTAGCTTGCCCTTGACCTGTTCGAACACGGCGCCCGAGACGCAAATTCCGCCCGCTTCAGCGAGGCTCTCCAGCCGGGCGGCGACGTTGACGCCGTCGCCGTAGATTTCGTCGCGGTCGACGATCACCTCGCCGAGGTTGACGCCGATGCGGAACTTGAGGCGCTTGTCATCGGGGATGTCACGCGCGCGGTCGGCCAAGGCGCGTTGAATGCCGACCGCCGCGCCGACCGCCGCGACGACGCTGCCGAAGTCGGCCAGCACGGCGTCGCCGGCGTAATGCACCACCCGCCCGCCGGCTTCCACGATCCGCTTGGCAATGAGATCGAGGCCGGCCGAGAGTTGTCGGTGCGTGCCGACTTCGTCCTTTCCGGTGAGGCGGCTGTAACCCGCCACGTCGGCATAAAGGATCGCGGTCAGTCGCCGTTGGACGTTCTCGGCCACAGGTGCCCCCGGACGGTCGCCTACGCCATCAGATTACGCGCTGGCAGGTCCAGCCGTCCACGTGCCCATCATCGGGCGCCCGCGCCCTAATCCAGCGGCTTGCCCAGCCGGCCGGCGAGGTCCTGGATGAACTGCCACGCCACCCGGCCCGAGCGGGCGCCGCGGGTCACCGCCCACTCGTTGGCGGCGGCGGTGAGGTCGATGGCCGGGTCGTCGAGGCGGTAGTGCTTGGCGTAGCCCTCGACGATGGCGAAGTAGGTCGGCTGGTCGCAATTGTGGAAGCCGAGCCACAGCCCGAAGCGGTCGCTGAGCGAAACTTTTTCCTCGACCGCTTCGGCCGGGTTGATGGCGGTCGAGCGCTCGTTGTCGATCATGTCGCGCGGCATCAGGTGGCGGCGGTTGGAGGTGGCGTAGAACACGACGTTCGGCGGCCGCCCCTCGATGCCGCCCTCGAGCACCGCCTTCAGCGACTTGAACGACGCGTCCGAGCCCTCGAAGCTGAGGTCGTCGCAGAACAGCAGGCAGCGCCGGTCGGCGGCGCGCAGCAGGCCCAACAGCTTCGGCAGCGACGGGATGTCCTCGCGGTGGATCTCGACTAACGCCAGGGAGCGCGGGCGCTCCGCCAGCACCTTGGCGTGCACCGCCTTGACCAGCGAGCTCTTGCCGGTGCCGCGCGCCCCCCACAGCAGCGCGTTGTTGGCGGGCAGCCCGGCGGCGAAGCGGCGGGTGTTGTCGAGCAGCAGGTCCATCTGCCGGTCGATGCCCTTCAACAGCTTGATCTCGACCCGGTTGACGGTTTCCACCGGTTCCAGGAGCAGGCTCTCGGCCATCCAGATGAAGGCGTCGGCGGCGTCGAAGTCGGCGGCTTTGACGGCGGCCGGCGCCAACCGCTCGAGAGCGCCGGCGATGCGGCTCAGCACCTCGATCGGCGCCGGCGCGTTCGATGGGGTCGGGGATGCGGTCGCCGGCACGGCAGGGGCGGCGCCGTGGGCGCCCCCGTGGGCGCACAAGTAGGCGCGGATCTTTTCCACCGTGCGCGTGGTGATGCCCTTGCCGTCGCGCAGCCTAGCGACCAGCTTGCCGTCGTTGGCGGCCAGCCGGCCGAACGTAGTCTCGGCGATGCCGGTCGCGCGGACGAACGCCTGGATGTCTTGCAGCAGTTCCGACTGGATCGTCATCCGGGAAAATTAATGGGAATTTTCCAGATATGTCAATACAAGATAAATGTTTATTATCAGTATGATATATTATATTTAGAGCCGAAATTCGCCGGATTATGGGATTTATCCCACAAGCGGGCGGATGGCCGGGCCGTGGTGGTGACTTGGTTTGCCTCATCCTGAGGAGGCCGCGTCAGCGGCCGTCTCGAAGGATGAGGCGCCCCGTCCCCTTCGCCCTTCGAGACGCTCGCTGCGCTCGCTCCTCAGGGTGAGGGGACGGGGGACCGCACCTGAAGTCGGCCGCCGCGGCCGGGTGCTTAGCGTTTGCAACTCCGGCCGCGGCCGGTATAGTCCCGCAGAATTCGCGGCGATTGCCGTTCCGTGGTCCCAGATTTGGAGTGTTCCGATGTTCGTGACGCCAGCATACGCACAAGCCGCGGGCGGCGGGGGAGCCGGCGGCCTGGAAGCCTTCCTGCCGCTGATCCTGATCTTCGTCGTCTTCTATTTCCTGCTGATCCGGCCGCAGCAGAAGAAGATGAAGGATCACAAGGTGATGCTGGGGGCGATCCGGCGCGGCGACAAGGTGGTCACCGGCGGCGGCATCGTCGGCACCGTCACCAAGGTCATCGACGACCACGAGGTCGTGGTCGAGATCGCCGACGAGGTCAAGGTACGGGTGCAGCGCCATCTGATTTCGTCGGTGCTCGCGAAGACCGAGCCGGTCAAGGGAGACAAGAAACCCGGCGATTCCACGAAGCCGGAAGGCGACGCGTCGAAGAAGCCGGAAGGCGGGATCGGCGGGTTCCTCGGCGGCCTGTTCGGCGGCAAGAAATAAGGGTATCCGCGCGAAGATTTCACGATGGTCTACTTCGCCAAGTGGAAAGTCGTGGTGATCCTGGGCATTTGCCTGCTCGGGGCGCTGTTCGCGGCGCCGAATTTCCTGAGCCGCGCGCAAGTCGACGCCTTGCCCGATTGGTGGCCCAAGAAGCAGGTCAGCCTCGGCCTCGATTTGCAGGGCGGCTCGCACCTGCTGCTGGAGGTCGGCGCCCGCACGGTGATCCGGGAATACCTGGAATCGCTGGTCGACGGGATGCGCACCGAGCTGCGCAAGGCGCAAATCCCTTACCAATCGCTCGGCGTCGAGGGCGACGCCGCCGCGGTCACGGTGACGGACGCGGCGAAGGTCGAGGAGGCGCGAAAGCTGCTCAGAAATCTCGATCGCGCCGCCAAACTCGACGTTTCCGGCAACCGCATCACGCTGGCGCTGACCGAGCGCATGCTGCGCGACCGCAAAGTGGCGGCGGTCCAGCAATCGATCGAGATCGTGCGCCGCCGGGTCGATGAGACCGGCACCCGCGAGCCGACCATCCAGCGCCAGGGCGACGAGCGCATCCTGCTCCAGCTTCCCGGCGTCGACGACCCTGAGCGGGTGAAGCGGCTGTTGGGCAAGACGGCGAAGATGACCTTCCACCTGCTCGACAACCAAACCACGGCCGAGGCGGCGATGGCCGGACGGGTGCCGCCGGGCTCGCAACTGCTGCCCACGGACGAGCGCGACGCACGCGGCAAGCCCGCCATGTACCTGGTGCGCAAGCGGGTGATGGTGTCCGGCGACACCCTGATCGATTCGCAGCCGGGTTTCGACCCGCGGACCAACGAGCCGGTGGTCACTTTCCGTTTCGATTCCGCCGGCGCCAAGCGCTTCGGCGACACCACGGCGAAGAACGTCGGCAAGCCGTTCGCGATCGTGCTCGACGGCAAGGTCATCAGCGCCCCGATCATCCGCGAGCCCATTCTCGGCGGCAGCGGCCAGATCTCCGGCCGGTTTTCGGTGCAGGATGCGCAGGACCTGGCGCTGCTGCTCCGGGCCGGCGCGCTGCCGGCGCCGCTGACGATCCTCGAGGAGCGCAGCGTCGGCCCCGGCCTCGGCGCCGATTCGATCGCCGCCGGCAAGGTCGCCAGCATCGTCGGCCTGATCGCCACCGTCGTCTTCATGATCGTCGCTTACGGCTTCTTCGGCATCATTGCCGACGTGGCGCTGGTGATCAACATCGCGCTGATCCTGGCGGCGCTGAGCGCCCTGCAGGCGACGCTGACCCTGCCCGGCATCGCCGGCATCGTGCTGACCATCGGCATGGCGGTCGACGCCAACGTGCTGATCTTCGAGCGCATGCGCGAGGAGGTGCGGAACGGCCGCACCCCGATCTCGGCCATCGACGCCGGGTATTCGCGGGCGATGACCACCATCATCGACTCGAATTTGACGACACTGATCGCCGCGCTCTGCCTCTACATCTTCGGCTCAGGACCGGTGCGCGGCTTCGCGGTGACGCTGTCGATCGGCATCGTGACGTCGATGTTCACGGCAATCATGCTGACGCGGCTGATGGTGGTGACGTGGCTGAGGCGCGCCCGGCCCGCGGCGCTGCCGATCTAGGAAGGATGGCTCATGTTCACCGGCGTCACGCTCGTTCCCTTGGACGTCAACGTCCGGTTCATCCCCCGGAGGATGTGGTTTTTCGTCATTTCCGGCCTGCTGGTGGCGGTCTCGGTGGCGCTGTTCACGATCAAGGGGCTGAATTACGGCATCGATTTCAAGGGCGGCATCCTGATCGAGGTGCGCACGCCGGCGCCGGCCGACCTCGCCGCCATGCGCGGCAAGCTCTCGGGTCTCGGCCTCGGCGACGTGTCGTTGCAGGAGTTCGGCCATCCCAACGAGGTGCTGATCCGCGTCCAGCGCCAGGAAGGCGACGAAGCGGCGCAGCAGGCGGCGGTGTCGAAGGTCAAGGGTGCGCTCGGCGCCGGCGTCGAGTACCGGCGCACCGAGTTCGTCGGCCCGCAGGTCTCCGAAGAGCTTTTCTGGGACGGCGTCATGGCGGTCACGCTGTCGGTGATCGGGATTCTCGTCTACGTGTGGTTCCGGTTCGAGTGGCAGTTCGGCCTCGCCGCCATCGCCGCACTGGTCCACGACGTGCTGTCGACGATCGGGATATTCGCGCTGCTCGGCATGGAGTTCAACCTGACCACTGTGGCGGCGATCCTGACCATCGCCGGCTACTCCATCAACGACACCGTGGTGGTGTTCGACCGCATCCGCGAGAATATGCGCAAGTTCAAGAAAATGCCGCTGCCGCAGCTGCTCAACGACAGCGTCAACCAGACGCTGTCGAGGACGGTGATCACCGGCGGCACCACGTTGGCGGCGGTGGTGGCGCTCTATGCGCTCGGCGGCGAGGTCATCCGCGGGTTCAGCTTCGCGATCATCTGGGGCATTATCGTCGGCACCTATTCGTCGATCTGCGTGGCCGCGCCGTTGTTGCTCTATCTCAACATCAAGCGCGGCGGAAAAGTGATCGAGGAGGCGGCGGCCCAACAGTCGCCGTGACGCCGTGCCCGGACTCGACATCACGCCCCACGTCGTAGCCGGCCGGCAGCTGATCCAGAGCTACGGCAACATGCAGTTCCGGATCGCCGGCAATGCCCACCGGGGCTCGGTGATCGTGCTGCCGGAGCGCACGCTGCCGTGGGCGGTGCGCGAGGCGGCGGCGATCACCGTCGAGTCGCTGGCCCCGCTCGCCGAAGCCGAAGCCGTCGCCGGGATCCTGGTCATCGGATGCGGGCCGCGCTTCCAGCCGATACCCAAGGGCCTCAGGGAAGGCCTGAAGGAGGCCGGCCTGGTGCTCGAGTGGATGGATACCGGCGCCGCGTGCCGGACGTTCAACGTGCTGTTGGCCGAGGAACGTACCTGCGCCGCGGCGCTGATTGCGGTCGAGTAAAGCGATATCCGCTCGGGTGAATCCGCTTACTTCCCTCTTGTATCTCACGTCGGCGCCGGTTGGGTAAGATGACCGGTGCTGGAAGCGGACGGGAGACCGACCCCCTCTTGGTCT
>Ga0214471_10004934_pt1 | contig 10288 bp, 8 predicted proteins | sample RVTome_5_FD_207665 | JGI IMG/M metagenome (GOLD analysis project Ga0214471, IMG submission 207665) | Soil microbial communities from uranium-contaminated site in the Upper Colorado River Basin, Wyoming, United States - RVT142D155 | ecosystem: Environmental > Terrestrial > Soil > Contaminated >... | reverse complement strand
TTCGACGGCACCATCGGGCGCGCCAACGCTCCCTACGGCGAGACGCTGCACTGGACACGGCCGTTCGACGTGCTGCTGATCCTGCTCGCCGTGCCGGCCGGCTTCGTGTGGGAGACCAATCAGGCTCTGGAGATTGCCGGGGTCATCGTGTCGCCGCTGCTGCAGCTGACGGCAGCGCTGCTGCTGGTCTGGGCGCTGCGCCCGGTGATCCGGCCGGAGGTCTGGTTCCTGCCGGCGATCGCCCTCTTCCTGCAACCCGGTGCCCTGGCCTACTCGATCCTCGGCCGCGCCGACCACCACAGCCTGCTGCTGCTGGTCTTCGTCGTGGTTGCCGGCTTCTTGCTGCGCGCGCTGCGCCGCCCGCTGGATGCCCGCTCGGCGCTCTGTGCCGGCCTCGCCACCGGCTTCGGCGTCTGGCTGTCGGTGGAGTTCCTGCTGGTCGTCGGGCTCTGCCTCGCCGGGCTTGGGCTGCCCTGGCTGTTTGGCGAGCGCGACCGGGCTGCCCAGAGCAAGTGGTACGCCTGCGGCCTCAGCGTCGTGCTGCTGGTCGCCCTCGCGGTGGAGCGGCCGCTCGGGAACCTGCTGCAACCCAGCTACGACAGCGTCTCAAGCGTCCACTACCTGCTGGCGGTCGGTGTCCTGCTGTTCTGGCGCCTGGTGGAAACTCTCGATGCCCGCCGCGGCCCCGCCTCGCACTTCCTGGGCCGCGCCGGCCTGGGCGCCGGCGGCGTGGCGGCCCTCGCACTGCTGCTCGCCGGCGTCTACCCGCTGTTCTTCGCCGGGCCGATGGCCGGCATCGACCCGCGCATCGTGCCGATCTGGCTCGATCGCGTGCTGGAAATGCGGCCCCTGGTGCCGACCGACCGCGGCAGCCTCGGCACCTTCGTGTTCTACCTCGGCGGCGTCGTCCTCGTCGCGCCGCTGTTTCTCAAGGCCCTGGTAGAAGAGCGAGGCTCGCCGCGCTTCTTCGCCTGCCTCTTCATCGCCGGCTGCGGCCTGCTGCTGACCGTGGTGGCGGTGCGCCACATGCGCTTTGCCGGCTATGCCGAGATCGCCTTCGTCTTCGCCTTCGCCGTGGTGCTCGACCGCTTCCTGCGCTGGACCGGCCACATCGCCAACGATCTGTTGCGCGGACTGCTGCGCGGCGGCTTCGTCAGCGTCATGCTGATGGGGCCTGTCCTGGTCGGCGGCACCCTGATGACCAAGCCTGCCAATGCCACCGACGTCGCCGGCCAGTCGCTGGCCGGCTGCGAGGTACGCGACGTCGCCGCCTACCTCGAGAGCGACCCCCGTTGGCGCGTCGCGCCGCAGACCGTGCTCGCCTTCATGGACATCGGCCCCGAGCTGCTCTACCGCACGCGTCACCGCGTCGTCGGCACGCCCTACCACCGCAACGGCGACGGCATCTTGGACGGCTACCGGATCCTGGCGACGGCCGACCTCGCCACCGCGCGGGCAATGGTCGAGCAGCGCGCCATCGACCTCGTGCTGCTCTGCCAGTCACCGCCGGAGCGGGCCTTCTACGCCCCGACCGATGGTAAAGAGAACCTTTACGCCCGGCTGGCACGGGGAACGCCGCCGGACTGGCTGGCCGCCGTGCAGCTGCCGCCGGCGCTGCAGGGCCAGGCGCTGCTCTACCGCGTCCTGCGCTGAGGTGGCGCGGCCGGCGCCCCGCCGGCATTAGGAAAATCTTGAGCCACCGCTGGGATACTGGGCCCGACGCCGAGACGGCGGGCAAGGTGCCCGCCAACCAGCAGGTAGCGCAGGATGGTTCGCAACCCGGTCCACGAACAGCACGCGGCGCTCGCCGCAGCCTGGCAGGCGGAGACGCCGCGGATCGCCGTGCTGCTGCCCTGCTACAACGAGGAAGCGGCCATCGGCCAGGTGGTGCGCGACTTCCGCGAGGCGCTGCCCGCGGCGCGCATCTACGTCTACGACAACGCCTCCACCGACCGCACCGCAGCGGTAGCCGCGGCGGCCGGCGCCACCGTGGTGCGCGAGCCGCTGCGCGGCAAGGGCAACGTGGTGCGGCGGATGTTCGCCGACGTCGAGGCAGACATCTACGTGCTGGCCGACGGCGATGACACCTACAACGCCGATGCGGCGCCGCAACTCGTCGAGCTGCTGAGGCGCGAGCAGCTGGACATGGTCAACGCCGCGCGCCGCAATACCAGCCAGGACGCCTACCGCCGCGGCCACAGGTTCGGCAACCGGCTGTTCACCCGGCTGGTCAGCGGCCTCTTCGGCAAGCGCTTCGACGACATCCTCTCCGGCTACCGCGTGTTCTCGCGCCGCTTCGTGAAATCCTTCCCCGCGCTCGCCAAAGGCTTCGAGATCGAGACCGAGCTGACGGTGCACGCCCTGGAGCTGCGCATGCCGGTGCGCGAGGTGATGACAGCCTACAAAGAGCGCCGCGAAGGCTCGGTGAGCAAGCTCAGCACCTTCAGGGACGGCTTTCGCATCCTGCGCACCATCCTGCGCCTCGCCAAGGAGGAACGGCCGCTCGCCTACTTTTCCCTCGGCGGTGCCGTGCTGGCGCTGGCCTCGGTGGCGCTCGCCTTCCCGCTGCTGCTGACCTACCTGGAGACCGGCCTGGTGCCGCGCCTGCCGACGGCGGTGCTGACCTCGGCCCTCATGATCCTTGCCTTCCTCAGCCTCGCCTGCGGCTTCATCCTCGACTCAGTGGCGCACGGCCGGCGCGAAATGAAGCGGCTGCACTACCTCACGCTGCCGGCGCCGGCCGCGATTTCCGAGGACGGCGAAGTCTCCGCTGCGCCACAAAGCCACGCCATCTAAAGCCCGCGCGCAAGGTCTACCATCATAGATCTGCGGTGTTTTCTTGAGGTCCACAGCATTTTAATAAACAATGCTTCCAATTTAACAAAGTATTATAGAAACAAAGCCATGATACCTCAGTATTATTTCGAGTATGGACCCAAAGAAAAGAATTCCGTTTTACCATTTCTTAATTCGCAGGGCGGATTATTCGCCTCGGATATGCGTGCATAGGAGGTCGCAATCATGATCGACACGATCAAGAATTTTCTGTCCGATGAATCCGGCGCCACGGCCATCGAGTATGGCCTGATCGCCGCCCTTGTTTCGGTGGCTGCCATCGCGGCTCTCGGCTCCCTCGGTAACTCGCTGCAGGACATCTTCGGCGTGGTTTCCAACGAGCTGGGCGGCGCGGCTGCCAACGCCACCGCCGCTGGCGCTACCCCTACCCCGTGATGCCAGCAAGCAGGCGGGCCCCCGGGCCCGCCTCTTCACCGCTGAGAGATAGGGCCCGGGGCAGCGTCCTCGCGGCCCTATCTTTCTTGGCGGGGCCCCGTGCGGTTTCTGTGACATCGCGCGGACGATAACGGGACCTTTAGCGGACACTCGGGCGATGGATTTTTCGGTCGCAATCGCGGAGTTCACCATCCTGGCTTTCGCCGGGCTGCTCATCGCTGCCGCTGCGAGCGACTGGCGGAGCCTGACGATTCCGAACCGCTACAGCCTGGCGATCGTCGCGCTGTTCCCGTCCTACGTCATCGCGACGGACGGTGCGAGCGACTGGACTCTCCACCTCGTCTTTGCCGGCGCCGCCTTCGGCCTCGGCTTCCTGCTCTTCATCCTGCGCCTGTGCGGCGGCGGCGACGTGAAGCTGTTTGCCGCCGTCACTCTCTGGGCCGGGCCGCCCCTCGTCATGCCACTGGTGTTCTATACCGGCATCGCCGGCGGCATCATGGCCCTGGCGCTCTGGGCCCACCACAAGGTCCAGCGCGCCGGCGTTCCGGCGAACATCCTGTCGGTGCGCCGCGAAGCGGGCGTTTCGAAGCAACCGATGCCTTACGCCGTGGCGATCGCCGCCGGCGGACTCTTCGTGGCGCTGCAGCTCTTGCTGGGGGTCTGAGAGCATGCGGCGCCCCCTGGTCCACACCCCCACCGCAGCCGGAGGTACCGGCATCGGCGCCACGACCGCCCCGTGCGGCGCCTCGGAGGACTGAGTCATGTCTGTCAAGAACATCATCCTGATCGCGGCAGCCCTGCTGATCACCGCCGGCACCACCTTCGTGGCGCGCAGCTGGCTGGCTGCGCAGCGCGCCCAGCCCGTCGCGATCACCCAGCAGGTCCCCGAGCCGCAGGGCATCAAGGTGCTGGTTGCCAAGGTCACGCTGCCGACCGGCGTCTTCATCCAGGAGGACCAGCTGCGCTGGCAGGTCTGGCCGGACGACGACATTCCCGACTCCTACCTGACCGAGGAGGAGATCCAGCCGGAGGACCTCTTCGGCGCGGTGGTGCGCCGCGGCCTCACGGCCGGCGAGCCGCTCACGCCGACGCGCGTGATCCGTCCGGGCGACCGCGGCTTCCTTGCTGCCGTGCTGCGCCCCGGCTACCGGGCCATCGCCCTGCGCGTGAACGCCACCTCCGGCGTCAGCGGCCTGGTGTTTCCGGGCGACCGGATTGACATCATTTTGACACATAGCATCACCGACCGCACCAGCGGCGAGGCGGTCGAACGCCGTGCCAGCGAAACCATCCTGGAGAACGTGCGCGTGCTGGCGATCGACCAGACAGTGGACGAGAACGCCACCGAGCCGTCCTACGCCAGCAACTTCACACTGGAGGTCACGCCGAAGCAGGCGGAGATGCTCTCCGTCGTGCGCGAGCTCGGCGGGCTGTCGATCAGCCTGCGCAGCCTCGCCAAGGACGACGAGGAACTGGAGCGCCTGGCCACCCAGGACGAGCCGCTGGAGGAGGTCGATCCCGAGCGCGGCAACACCCACACCTGGGACAGCGAGGTGAGCCGCCTGGTCGGCCTGCGCTCGGGCCGGGGCGACGGTAAGAAGGTTGTTAACATTACGCGTGGTAATCAAGTCGAAGAACAGCGCTTCTAAAATGGGTGCGGGTATGCGGGTGTTTTCAAGGATTTGCATGGCAGCGGCCGTACTGCTGTCGGTCGCGCTCGCGGCCGGCGGCGCGCAGGCCGCGCTGCAGGGCCGTACCGTGCCGACCAACGGCGACCCGATCTCCATCGAGCTGAACGAGGGCCAGCTGCTGCGCCTCGACCGCGCGATGGCGTCTGTCTTCATTGCCAATCCCGAGATCGCCGACGTGACGGCGAAGTCCGACCGCCTGCTCTATCTCTTCGGCAAGCGGGTCGGCACCACCACCCTGTTCGCCCTCGACGCCAACGACAACATCATCGCCAACGTCACCGTCTCGGTCGACCACAGCCTGACGCGCCTGCAGGAGGCGCTGAACCAGCTGGCGCCCGGCGACCAGATCGTCGCCTCCTCCGTCGACGGCGCCATCGTGCTGACCGGCGCCATCGATACGGCAACCGAGGCCGAGAACGCGCGCCGCCTGGCGGCCCGCTTCGTGGGCGAGGGTGGCGAGGTGATCAGCCGACTTGCCGTCACCGCGCCGAACCAGGTGAACCTGCGGGTGCGCATCGCCGAGGTCTCGCGCGAGATCACCAACCAGTTCGGCTTCAACTGGAGCGCTGTCACCGATGGCGGTTTCCGCTTCGCCGCCCAGTCTCTGCTGCCGACGGCCGGCATCAACAGCGCCCTGGTCGGCGGCGACATCGGCGACCTGTCCATCGATGCACTGATCGACGCCCTGGCGGAGGACGACCTGGTGACCATCCTCGCCGAGCCGAACCTGACCGCGGTCTCCGGCGAGACGGCGAGCTTCCTCGCCGGCGGCGAGTTCCCCATCCCGGTGTCGCAGGACGAGGACACCATCACCGTGCTGTTCAAGCAGTTCGGCGTCAGCCTCGCCTTCACGCCGACCCTGCTGGGCCGCAGCCGGATTTCCATGCGGGTGCGCCCGGAGGTCAGCCAGCTGTCCAACGCCGTGCAGGTGATCGCCGGCGGGCTCTCCATCCCCTCGCTCACCACGCGGCGGGCGGAGACCACGATCGAGCTGGCGTCCGGCCAGAGCTTCGCCATCGCCGGCCTGATCCAGGACAACACGCGCCAGGAACACAGCAAGATTCCGGGCCTCGGCGATCTGCCGATCCTCGGCGCCCTGTTCCAGAGCGACCGCTTCCAGCGCAACGAGACCGAGCTGGTGATCATCGTCACGCCCTACATCGTGCGCCCGGTCGACGCCGACCAGCTGCAGACGCCGCTGGATCCCTACCGCGCCCCGCCGGCAGCGGTCAGCGAGACGCCGGCGGCGCGGACGGTGCCGGTGAACCCGGCGCAGGCCGACAGCCTCGGCGGTGCCGCCAGCAACACCGGCTTCATTCTGGACTAGGACGACCGAGATGCAGCGCCAACACCGCTTCAAGCTCACGGCTCTCCTCTGCCTCACACTGGCTACCGCCGGCTGCGCCGCCGATCCGGAGCGCAGCGAGGACGCCCAGGCCGTGGCCGACACCATCAACGTCATCTTCCACCACGGAAAGTGGCGCCAGATCCCGGCGACGCCGGAGAACCAGGTGGAGACCATCGTCTTCGAGCAGCGCGTTCCCTTCGGCGCCCAGACCGCGTTGCTCGACAGCGCCGGCACGGCCGCCATCGACCGCCTGCTCAACGAGGCGGATGCGGCGCCCGGCAGCCTGGTCCGCCTCAGCGTCGCCGGCAGCCAGAACGGCACCGCCGTCTTCGACCGCATGACCCTGCAGCGCCTCGAGAGCGTGCGCGCCGCGCTGGCCGGCCGCGGCTACGAGGGTGCCCTGGCCGACAGCGCCGTGGCGCGCGTCGCCGCGCTGGACGAGCACGAAGTCGGCCTCACGATCGTGAAGGTGATGGCCGTGCTGCCCGACTGCAGCCAGCCGCAGCCCCTCGAACCCGACCCGCCGCAGTTCGAGCGCGGCTTCGGCTGCTCCAACGCCTATAACCTGGGCGTCATGGTTGCCGATCCGGCCGACCTCGAGCGCGGGCGCCAGCTCGACCCCGCCGACGCCGAGCGTGCCAGCCTTTCCATCCTGCGCTACCGCGTCGGTGAGGAAGAACCGCTGGTGGAAGAGGACACCCAGTCAGAATGAGCGTAGCGGACCGCATCTTGGCGCAGCATCCTGGCGAGAGCGTCGCCGCCGAGTGCGTCGCCTTCGTCGGCGACAACCAGACGCATGCGGTGGTGGCGGCGGTGCTGAAGGAATACTTCGCCGAACCGCTGGTGCGCGACGGCGGACCCAACCACGCCATCGAATACCTCGGCAGCACGGCGGCGCCGTCGGTGCTGATCGTCGACGTGTCCGAGGCGGCCTCGCCGCAGACCGCCATGCTGTCGCTCAGCGCGGCTATCCCGGACAACACCAAGATCATCGGCATCGGCACGATCAACGACATCGCGGTCTACCGCGAGATCGTCGATTCCGGCGCCTGCGACTACCTGGTGAAGCCGGTCACCGAAAAGGCCCTGGTGTCGGCGCTCAACCGCACCGAGGAGTCGCAGCAGCCGCAGGTGGTCGAATCGGTGCCCGAGGAGAAGGCGCGCATCGCCGTCATCGGCTCGCGCGGCGGCGTCGGATCCAGCACTCTGGCGGTGAACCTCGCCTGGATCCTGGCCGAGGAGCGCAAGCACAAGACCGCCCTGGTCGACCTCGACCTGGAGTTCGGCACCATCGCCCTGTCCCTCGACCTGGAGCCGACGCGCGGCCTGCGCGAGGCGCTCGAGAACCCTGCCCGCGTCGACGGCCTGTTCATCTCCAGCGCCACCGCCAAGCTTACCGACAACCTGTCGATCATGGCGACCGAGGAGAACCTCACCGCCGAGGCACAGTACAATCCCAACGCCGTGGATGCCCTCTTCGAGGCGCTCGGCCGCATCAACGACGCGATCGTCGTCGACGTGCCACGCAACTCCTATTCGGTGCGCCGGCGGGTCTTCGAGACGGCGACCGAGATCATCCTGGTGACCGAGCTGAACCTCTCCGGCCTACGGGATTCCCTGCGCCTGCTGCGCAGCATCCAGGAGGTCGCGCCGGACACCCCGGTGCGCGTCGTCGCCAACCGCGCGGCCGGGCCGAAGCAGGCGATGCAGGTGAAGGACTTCCAGAAGGCGCTCGAGCACAAGGTCGACCTGGTGCTGCCCGACGAGCCCAAGGTCTTCAACGCCGCTGCCAACAGCGGCAAGCCGCTCGCCCAGTCCCATGCCCGGGCCAAGGTCTGCAAGGCGCTGCGCAAGATGGCCGGTGACATCCCGCTGCCGGAGAAGCGGGCTGACCTGCCGAACACCAAAGCCAAGGCCCAGGCGAAAGCCAAGGGCAAGCCCCGCGCCAAGCAGAAGTCAGGCCTGTTCGGGCTGTTCAAGCGGAGCTGACGGCCGTGGCGGGGGTGGTCAAAGACGAGCGGCCGGGCGCCGCCAGCGAAGCGGGAATTTCGGACGAAAGTCTCGAGGCCTATCGCCGCCAGCTGCAGCCGAAGGTGCTTGCCCTGTTCGGCGACGACGACATCGCCAGCATCCCGCGCCCCGAACTGGCCCTCAGGATCGGCAACCTGCTGACCCAGGAAGTCGAGCGCAGCGGCACCAAGCTCGGGCTGCTGCAGCGGCGCAAGCTGGTGTCCAGCGTGATCGACTGGCTGCTGCAGTGCAGCGCCATGCAGCCCGACGAGCGCCATGCGCTGCTGACGCCGGCGGACATGCCGGAGGCGCGGCCCGGCGCGGTGACGCCGCCCGAAGGCCATCCCAAGGGCAAGGCAACCTCCCACTCCGTCGTGGTGACCGCCGCCAAGTCCCGTGTGCATCCCCTGGTGATGGAGCGGCTCGACGTCTCCGCCGCCTCGCAGCTGCCGCGCGACGACCTGACCCGCCAGATCGGCGAGATCGTGCGCGAGATCGTCGTCGACGAGCGGCTCAATCTCAACGCCCCGGAGCAGCAGGCGATCGTCGACATCATGCTCGACGACATGCTCGGTCTGGGCCCGCTGGAGCCGCTGCTGGCCGACGATCTGGTGACCGACATCATGGTCAACGGGCCAAAGCAGGTCTACATCGAGCGGCGCGGCAAGCTGGAACTGACCGACGTCACCTTCCAGAACGACGAGCACGTCCTCAACATCGCGCGCCGTATCGTGTCGCAGATCGGCCGCCGCGTCGACGAGACGACGCCGCTGGTCGACGCCCGCCTGATGGACGGCAGCCGCGTCAACATCATCATCCCGCCGCTGGCGATCGACGGCCCGTCGATCTCCATCCGCAAGTTCGCCAAGAAGGGCATCACCCTGGACTTGATGGCGCGGCAGAACAACATCTCGCTGGCGATGGCCACGGTGATGAAGATCGCCGCGCGCAGCCGCCTCAACATCCTGATCTCCGGCGGCACCGGCTCAGGCAAGACGACGCTGCTGAACGCGATGTCGCAGCTCATCGATCCCGGCGAGCGCATCGTGACCATCGAGGACGCCGCCGAGCTGCAGCTGCAGCAGCCCCATGTGGTGCGCCTGGAGACCCGGCCGTCGAACCTGGAGGGCAGCGGCGAGATCACCATGCGCGACCTGGTGAAGAACGCCCTGCGTATGCGCCCCGACCGCATCATCCTCGGCGAGGTGCGCGGCTCCGAGGCGGTGGACATGCTGCAGGCCATGAACACCGGCCACGACGGCTCGCTCGGCACGCTGCACGCCAACCGGCCGCGCGAGGCGCTGACCCGCCTGGAGAACATGATCGGCCTCGCCGGCTACAACCTGCCGGCCAGGGCGGTGCGCACCCAGATCGCCTCGGCGATCGACATGATCGTGCAGGTTTCGCGCATGCGCGACGGCATGCGCCGCATCACCCACATCGAGGAGATCGTGGGCATGGAGGGTGAGATCATCACCACCCAGAACCTGTTCACCTACGAGTTCCAGGGCGAAGGCAAGGACGGCCTGCTGCTCGGCAGCTTCAAGTCCTCCGGCCTGCGGCCGCATTTTGCTCCGAAGGCCGCCTACTTCAGCCTCGACAAGCCGCTGCTCGAGGCTATGGGATGACGGTCGAGCTGCCCTTCCAACTCGGCGTCGTCCCCATCGAATGGCTGCTGGCCGGCCTCCCGGCCCTGGCGCTGGTGACGATCATGCTGGCGCTCTTCGGCGGCAACGGGGCCGAGAAGCAGACGCGCCGCCGCATCGAGCGCATCCGCTACAGCAACACGCCGCGGCCACTGTTGCAGGAGATGGTCTCGATCCGCCTTGCCGACAACGACAGCGGCATCGCGGTGGTCGACGGCCTGGTCCGGCACCTGGTGCCGCGGCCGGAACTGCTGCGCCTGCGCCTGGCGAGCGCCGGCCTGCGGACGTCGCTGGCCAAGTACCTCACGATCTGCCTCGTCACCGGCCTGCTGGTGTTCGGCGGGCTGCAATTCGCCAAGCTC
>Ga0214471_10004932_pt1 | contig 10289 bp, 4 predicted proteins | sample RVTome_5_FD_207665 | JGI IMG/M metagenome (GOLD analysis project Ga0214471, IMG submission 207665) | Soil microbial communities from uranium-contaminated site in the Upper Colorado River Basin, Wyoming, United States - RVT142D155 | ecosystem: Environmental > Terrestrial > Soil > Contaminated >... | reverse complement strand
CTGGTACTGCCAGCCCGTCTCCTCGGAGCACTCCAGGCCGATGCGCTTGCCGTCCAACAGCCGGAGCACGGTGGCGTTGTCCTCGAGGTCGGGACAGGCGGGGTAGCCCCACGAGTAGCGGCCGCCGCGGTATTGCTGGCGGAACAGGCCGGCGATGTCGGGACCATCCTCGTGGGCGAACCCCCACTCCTCTCGGATGCGGAAGTGCCACAGCTCGGCCAGCGCCTCAGCCATCTCGACGCTGAGCCCGTGGAGCAGCAGGTAGTCCTGGTATTGGTTGGCCTCGAACAGCCGGGCCGTCTCCTCCGACACGCGAGCACCCATCGTCACGATGTGGAAGGCGGCGAAGTCAACGTCGCTCCCGCCGCTCCCGGCGGCGGTCCGGCCGTCGCCTGGCGCGCTGCCGCTGTCGGCGGTGCCGTCGCCCTCGAGCGGCCGGAAGAAGTCGGCGATGCACAGCCACGGCGCCTTGGACTGGCGGGGGAACGACAGCCGGGCGGCTTCAGCGGAGCGGGACTCGTCGGTCCACACCACCAGATCGTTGCCATCCCCGTTGACCGGAAGGAAGCCGTAGACGACTTGGGGCACCAAAAGGTCGTCGGCCTTGGCCTTGGCCAGCTGCTCGCGGAAGGTTGGACGGATGCGGTCCTTGAAGTCGGCGTCGTCCTCGCCCGCTTCGGGCCGGAACTGCCACTGGTTCCGGAACAGCGCGGTCTCGTTGACATAGCCGGCGATGTCGTCGAGGGGGATGCCCTTCACCACGCGGGTGCCGACGAAGGGCGGTGTGAACAGCGGGTTGTCGGTGTCCACCTCGGGCGAGCGCGGCGGGGCGCCGGCTTCGGCCGCGGTGTCCCGACCCTCGGCTCGCGCCTCGGCCGCGGCGCGAGCCGCTGAGGAGACGTTGGTGAGGGTAGGGACGGTGCCGAAGTCGGGGTCGCTGTCGAGCCCCGCCCCCCGCTTGAGCTCCATGAGCCGGTCCATGGTGCGGAGCCCCTCGAAGGCGTCCTTGCCGTAGAACAGACGGCCGTCGTAGATGTCGCGCAGCTCGCCCTCGACGTAGGACCGGGTCAGGGCGGCACCGCCCAACAGCACCGGGACGTCGACGGCGACCCCCACTTGGTTCATCTCCTGGAGGTTGTCGCGCATGATGAGGGTGCTCTTCACCAGCAGACCGCTCATGCCCACCGCGTCGGCCTTGTGCTCGCGCAGGGCGTCGAGCATGTCGGTGATGCTCACCTTGATGCCCAGGTTGAAGACCTCGTAGCCGTTGTTGGTGAGGATGATGTCGACGAGGTTCTTGCCGATGTCGTGCACGTCACCCTTGACCGTGGCCAGCACGACGCGGCCCTTGCCACCGTCCTCGGTGCGCTCCATGTGCGGTTCGAGATGGGCGACGGCGGCCTTCATCGTCTCGGCCGACTGTAAAACGAACGGGAGCTGCATCTCGCCGGTGGCGAACCGCTCGCCCACCACCTTCATGCCATCGAGCAGCACGTCGTTCACTATCTCGAGCGCCGATCGCTCCTCCAGCGCGGCATCGAGGTCGGCCTCGAGCCCGTCCTTGACCGCGTCGATGATCCGCAGCTTCAGCCGCTCGTCGAGCGGCAGCGAGTCGAGGGAAGGTCCTGCCGCCGCCGCCGGGCCCTCGATCTCCTCGAACACCTCGAGCAGCTTCGACAGCGGGTCGTACCCGTCGCGCCGGCGGTCCCACACGACGTCGAGGGCCACCTCGCGCTGCTCGTCGGGGATGCGGGCGATGGGAACGATCTTGCCGGCGTGCACGATGGCCGAATCCAGCCCCGCCCGCACGCATTCGTGGAGGAAGACGCTGTTGAGCACGTGGCGTGCCGCCGCCTTGAGCCCGAACGACACGTTGCTCACACCGAGCGTGGTGTGTGTGCCCGCAAGCTCGGCTTTGATGCGACCGATGGCCTCTATGGTGGCGATGCCGTCCCGACGTAGATCGTCGTCGCCTGTCGATAGCGGAAAGGTGAGGGCGTCGAAGATGAGGTCGGAGGGATCCATGCCGTAGCGCTCGACGGCGAGGTCGTGGATGCGATGGGCGACGCGCATCTTCCACTCGACGTCGCGGGCCTGGCCCTCCTCGTCGATGAGCAGGCAGATGACGGCAGCGCCGTACTCTCGGGCCAGCGTCATGACCGAGTCGAAGCGGGAGCCGGGACCCTCGCCGTCCTCGAGGTTGGCGGAGTTGAGGATGGCCTTGCCGCCGATGTGGCGCAGGGCGGCCTCCATGACCGGGGGCTCGGTCGAGTCGATCACCAGCGGCGCCGCCACCTGGGTGGCGAACCGGGCCGCCATCTCGTCCATGTCGCCGGCGCCGTCGCGGCCGACGTAGTCCACGCAGACGTCGAGGACGTGGGCGCCCTCCTTCACCTGATCGGTGGCCATCTGGAGGCAGGTGTCGAGGTCACCCTCGAGCATTGCGTCGCGGAACCTCTTCGACCCGTTGGCGTTGGTGCGCTCGCCGATCATCAGGAAGGCGGTGTCCTGCTCGAAGGGCACCGCGGTGTAGATCGACGTGGCCCCAGGTTCGTGCACGGGCTCCCGGGTCTTCGGTGTGAGGTCGCCACAGCGGTCGATCACCGCCGTGAGGTGCTCGGGCGTCGTTCCACAGCAGCCGCCCACCACCGACACCCCCAGCTCGGTGATGAACCGGTGGTGGTAGTCGGCCAGCTCGGAGGGGGTGAGGGGGTAGTGGGTGAGGCCGTCGCGCACCTCGGGCATGCCGGCGTTGGGCAGTACCGAGATGGGCACCCGGCTGTGGCGGCTGAGGTGGCGGAGGTGCTCGGTCATCTCGTAGGGACCGGTGGCGCAGTTGAGCCCGATGATGTCGGGCCGCAGGGCGTCGAGCGCGGTGAGCGCAGCTCCGATCTCGGTGCCCACCAGCATCCGGCCAGTGTTCTCGATGGTCACCTGGATCTGGAGGGGGACCGACCGACCCAGCGCAGTGAAGGCGCGGCGGGCGCCGACCACTGCCGCCTTGGCCTGGAGCAGGTCGTAGACGGTCTCGATCAGCAGCACGTCGACGCCACCGTCGAGAAGTCCACGGATCTGCTCCTGGTAGGAGTCACGCAGGTCGGTGAAGCGGATCTGGCCGAGCGACGGGAGCTTGGTACCGGGACCGATGCTGCCCGCGACCCACCGTGGCTGGTCGGGTGTGGCGTAGTCGGCGGCGACCTCCCGGGCCAGCTCGGCGGCCCGCTTCGACATGTCGTAGGCCCTGTCCGCGAGGTCGTACTCGGCCAGCACGGTGGAGAACGACCCGAAGGTGTTGGTCTCGACGATGTCGGATCCCACCTCGAAGAAGCTGGCGTGGAGGTCGCGCACCACGTCGGGACGGGTGAAGACGAGGTGTTCGTTGCACCCTTCGAGGTCGGGCCCGCCGAAGTCGTCGGGACCGAGATCGCGCATCTGGAGGTTGGTGCCGGTGGCACCGTCATAGATCACGACGCGCTGGCGCACGACCTCCAAGAAGTCCACGGGCGAAGGGTAATGGTGCACCCGTGACACGGTCGTGCCAGGACTCGGCACCGATCGACCGCCGCGGTTGCAGCCGGACGGTCGGAGCGGTGCGTAGCGGTGTGTGGTGGTGTGTAGCGTCCCGGGCGTAGTTGCCCGCCACGAGGGAGCCCCTGATGGCCATCGACTTCATCACCACGACCAAGCCGCCCGACGAGGTTGCCCTGCTCGGCGTTCCCGTCTGCTCCGGTGACCTCGAGTCGGTGGTCGACATCGACCTGGCCTTCCTGGCCGAGCGCGGCTTCGAGGGCAAGGTCGGTGAGACGCTGGCGTTGCCGGGCAACGACGGGGCCACGGTCGTGGCCGTCGGCCTCGGGCGGCGGGACGAGGTCGGTCCCGACGCGTTCCGCAAGGCGGGAGCGGCCTTGGCTCGCGCCGCCTGGCGGTCCACCGCGATCACCACGTCCCTGCTCGATGTGGTCGACGACGACGGTGATCGGGTGGCGTGCACCCGTGCCCTGGCCGAGGGGATCGGCCTGGGCTCCTACCGGTTCTGCCGCCACAAGACCGACCAGGCGCGGTGCTCGATCGAGTCAGCCACCATCGTGACCAAGGGCGGCAAGCGGGTCGCGCAGGCGGCCGAGATCGGCGGGATGGTGGCCAACGCGGTGGCCTTCGCCCGCGATCTCGTCAACGAACCGGCGGGCACCATGACCCCCAGGGATCTGGCCGAGGCGGCCATCGCCGTGGCCGAGCGCGACAACCTGGCCATCAGCGTGCTCGACGAGGTCGACATCGAGGCTGCGGGCCTCGGAGGCATCATGGGGGTGGCGGCGGGCTCGCTGGAGCCGGCCCGGATGATCCAGATCACCTACGAGCCACCCAAGCCACGCGGCACGCTGGCGCTGGTCGGCAAGGGCGTCACCTTCGACTCCGGTGGGCTCTCCATCAAGCCCAGCAACGCGATGATCCAGATGAAGACCGACATGAGCGGCGCCGCCGCCGTGCTGGCCACCATGTCGGTGCTGCGGGCCCTCGAACCGAAGGTGCGGGTCATCGGGTTGGTCCCTGCCGCCGAAAACATGCCGAGCGGCTCAGCCATCCGCCCCGGCGACGTCGTCAAGATCCGCAACGGCACGACGGTCGAGGTGCTCAACACCGACGCTGAGGGGCGCCTGCTGCTCGCCGACGCCCTGTCGCTGGCCGTCGAGGAGGAGCCCGATGCCATCGTCGACGTCGCCACCCTGACCGGAGCATGCGTCGTTGCTCTCGGGCCGCGCATCGCCGGGCTGATGGGCAATCACCAGGGCCTCATCGACATGGTGGCGGCGGCGGCCGATCGTGGCGGGGAGCCGGTGTGGCCGTTGCCCCTGCCGGCGGACTACCGCAACATGATCGACGGCGAGATCGCCGACATCCGCAACCATGTGCCCGACGGAAAGGGCGGCACCCTCACCGCGGGGCTGTTCCTCAAGGAGTTCGTCGGCGATGTGCCGTGGGCCCATCTCGACATCGCCGGCCCGGCCCGAAGCGAGGAGGAGCGCGGCGTCGATCCGGTGGGCGGCACCGGGTTCGGTGTCCGCACCCTCGTCTCGCTGGTCGAGACCTTCCGCAAGCCCAAGCCCAGCGAAGCCTGACTGTCCGCCAACGCCGGCACGCAACGCCCGCCCGAGGGCGAACCCCTCGACCGGTCGGGGCCGCGCCGCCCAGCCAAGGCCGAGGGCGAGCTGGCCTCAAGGCCGACGGCGAGGAGTGAGCAGTCGTTTGTTGGTGGCCGAGGACTGAGCGATCGGATTCCGACAGGTGAGTCCTCGGCGGTCGAAAATCGACCGCCGAGTCCTCGGCCTGTGGGGGAAAGCGAGTGCTGAGTCCTCGACCGGTGGGGGTGGGACGAGGGACTGCGGGCGGGGCTAGGCGGCAGGGGGCGGCGGGAGGGTGACTGCTGGGGGGTCAGGTGGGGCCAGGTGAGCGACATCGCCACCGGGCCCGGGAGGCGACGGCTGGCGTGGGGCGCTTGCGGGTACCGCTCCGGCGTCACGCCACGCCTCGTGTTCGCCACGGATCGCCTCGGGGAGGCGGTGCAGCTGGCGGCGGGTGAGCGGTGGGAGGCGCCGCCGTACCATGACCTCGGTACTGTCGATCTTGGCGGCCAACCCGAACCGGCACAGCCGCGTCAGGGCCCGCTGCACCGGTGAGTTCCTGTCCACCCCATGGCCGAGCCCCAGCGCCCGGCCGGTGACGGCCAGGTCGAGCTCGAACCCGTCGGGGCATGCGTCGAACCCATCCGCGAGACGCCGGGCCAGGAGCGTGGCCGACGGGCCGAGCTGGGCCAGCCAGAACCGCTCCACGTAGGCGGCTCGGGGATCCACGCCGAGCCGGTCGATCACCGGATCAGGCCACGGTCGGACCGAGATCACGCGCGGTTCGCGGGTTTGGGCTGAGCTGGTGGCCAGCGACATCGGCTGCTCCTTCTGTGCGGTGCGAGGGGTTGGGCGGCGACGAGATGCAGTGCGGGTCGGGACCGGTGAGGGTCGAGGATGGAAAGATATGAAACTACATGAAAATGCAGGAAAGCTCAAGAACGGCTCAACATGGAACGAGCGCCCGAGCGGCGGTACGTAGCCTGTGACGCCGTGACGAGTCGTGTGGAGCAGGCCACCGCCGCGGTGGCGGGTGCCGAGCGCATCGCGGTGCTGGCCGGTGCGGGCATCTCCACCGACTCGGGCATCCCCGACTTCCGGGGGCCAAACGGCGTGTGGACGCAGGACCCCGCGGCAGAGAAGCGGGCAACGATCGACCACTACATCGCCAGCCGCGAGGCCCGGCAGGCATCGTGGGAACGCCTGGCGAGCCGCGGCAGCGACGGCCGTCAGCCCAACGCCGGCCATCTGGCCCTGCTCGAGCTGGAGCGGTCGGGCCGGCTGCTGCGGCTCGTGACCCAGAACGTCGACGGCCTGCACCACGCCGCTGGCCACGACCCGGCCCGCATCACCGAGGTCCACGGCAACCTCCGCGAGGTGAAGTGCTTGTCGTGCGGCCGTCGCTGGCCGGTCGCCGTCGTCTTGGCCCGGGTCGAACATGGCGAGGACGACCCGGCATGTGAGGTGTGCGGGGGGATCCTGAAGGCGGCGGTGGTGAGCTTCGGCGAGGGCCTCGACCCCGCCGACATCGCGGCCTGTGAGCAGGCGGCGATCGAGTGCGACCTGTTGCTGGCCGTCGGCACCACCCTCGGCGTCTACCCCGTGGCCGCCATGGTGCCCCTGGCCGCCCAACGAGGCGCCACCGTCATCATCGTCAACGCCGAGCCGACCGAGATGGACGGCCTCGCCGACATCGTGGTCGCCGACAGCCTCAGCGACGCCCTGCCGGTGATCTGCGGGGGGTTGAGTCGCTAGCCGGCGCGTGGCGCACGGTCCTCGAGACAACCGATCCGGGGCGAAGGAATGTTGACTAGGTGACTCGGGTTTAGAGAGAATGGTACGGACAACTACGGCGGCGAGCGTCGCGGGCCCCGGAGGGGTCGGCGAGAGCGCAGTCGCCCCCATCGCAAGGACACCCAGCCATGCCCAGCTTCCGTGAGCTCCTCGCCCAGACCAAGGCCAAGATCGTCGAGATCGATCCCGCCGCTGCGGCCCAGCGGCTCGACGAGCCCGACACCGTCTTCCTCGATGTCCGTGAGAACGACGAGTACGAGCAGGGTGCGCTGCCCGATGCCGTGCACGTCACCCGCGGGCACCTCGAGTCCCAGGTCGAGGGCCGGGTGCTCGACAAGGACACCCCGCTCGTCGTCTACTGCGCCGGCGGCACCCGCTCGGCGTTCGCCGCCGAGACACTCCAGGATCTCGGCTACACCAACGTCGTCTCCATGGTCGGCGGGTTCAACAGGTGGAAGGACGACGGCCACCCGTGGTCGGCGCCCCGCACGCTGAGCGCCGAGCAGCGCAACCGCTACCACCGCCACGTGCTCCTCCCCGAGGTCAGCGAGGCTGGTCAGCTGAAGCTGCTCGACGCCAAGGTGCTGCTGCTGGGCGCCGGGGGCCTGGGGTCGCCCGCGGCGCTGTACCTGACGGCGGCGGGAGTGGGCCAGGTCGGCATCATCGACATGGACGTCGTCGACGAATCGAACCTCCAGCGCCAGATCCTGCACAACCTCGACCGGGTGGGGGAGCGCAAGGTCGACTCGGCCAAGAAGACCCTCACGTCACTCAACCCCGACGTCAACGTCGTCACCTACGACACCCGTCTCGGTGCCGACAACATCTTGGACATCATCGACGGCTACGACGCGATCGTGGACGGCGCCGACAACTTCCCCAGCCGCTACCTGCTCAATGACGCGTCGCTGGTGAAGAAGATCCCGGTGGTGCACGGCTCGATCTTCCGGTTCGAGGGCCAGGCCACCGTGTTCCATCCCTATGAGGGTCCGTGCTACCGCTGCATGATCCCCGAGCCGCCCCCCGCCGAGCTGGCTCCGAGCTGTGCCGAGGCCGGGGTGCTGGGCGTGCTGCCCGGCATCGTCGGGTCGATCCAGGCCATGGAGGCCATCAAGCTCATCCTGGGCCTCGGCGACACGCTGGCGGGGCGTCTGCTCGCCTATGACGCCCTCGAGGAGTCGTTCCGCACGTTCAAGGTCAACCGCGATCCCGCCTGCCCGGCGTGCTCCATCGACCCCTCCGACATCGTCATCGCCGAGTACGACGAGCACTGCATGCCCCACCCGCGCTGAGCGCGGTCATTCACAGCTCGGCGCGGTGGTGGGGTGGGCGGGCCGCTCTCTTCGTTTGCGCAGTGGTCGCGTGGTGACGGCTACGCAAACGAAGCGTCGGTGTGCGCCGCTTTCGCGCCGCGCTGTTGGGGTGGGCGGGCAGCTCTTCGTTTGCGCAGCGGTCGCGTGGTGACGGCTACGGAAACGAAGCGGTCGCGTGGTGACGGCTACGCGAACGAAGCGTCGAGTTCCTCGACGCCACGGCGAAGCTGTCACGGGCAGTCGGGAACCACGATGGCGTGTGGAGTCGTCTAACCCTGCGACGATGATCGCGATGGTGTTGCCCCGAGCGACGCGAGTGACGCGAGCGACCCGATCCGGAGGACGAAGAGATGTTGGGACGACGGAGGCTGCGAGGACTGGCCATGGTGGCCCTGGCTGGGCTGGTGGGGGCGGCATGCACCTCGGGCGATGGTGGAAGCCTGAGCGGGCGTGGCGGTGACCTGCGGCCCGAGGTAGACATCGGCGACGCGGTGCTCGCCTCGCTCACCCGCCTCGAATCCTGCGGCGAGGTCGAGGATCTGCTCCACGAGTCGCTGACCACCTCGCTCCAACAGGGTGGTCTCTTCTACGCCGGCGGGGGGTTCTTCGGTGGCGCCGTCGACCGTGACGACTTCGCCGCGTTGGAGTCCGACGGTGCCACCTCCGCCGGGCGCACGACCTCGGGAGAGGCAGCGCCGGTCGCCGCACCGCAGGAGACCACCGCCGGCGATGCCGTCGGGGGAAGCGGGGGCGGCTCCGACGTGTACTCGACCACCAACGTCCAGGAGGAGGGCGTCGACGAGCCCGACCGGATCGAAACCGACGGCACCTACCTCTACGTCGCCCACAACGGCGTGATCCACATCCTCACCGTCGACGGGCTGGCCGAGGTGGCCACCATCGACACCACCGGCGCCAACGGGAAGCTGGCCACGTGGAGCAACGACATGATGCTGGCCGGTGACCGGCTGATCGTCTTGGGTCAGACCGACCAGCCGCTGACGCTGTTCGAGCGCGGCGACACGGCCGACAGCGAGGATGCAGAGCGGCTGAGCGAGCTGAGCGACGAGGGCGACTTCGTCGGCTACCAGCCCCGCACCGTGGTGTCCCGCTTCGACGTGTCCGACCCGACCAGCCCAACCCTCGTTGACCGGGTGGTAGTCGACGGTCGGCTGGTGAGCGCCCGTCTCGCCCAGGGTGTGGCCCGGGTGGTGACAGTCGACGACGGCGCGTCGGGTGTCCCCGTTCCCGAGCCGCTGGCCGACGCCACCACCGAGGAGTGGACCGAGCAGGCGACGGCGGCCATCGAGGCCACCTCGGCCGGCGACCTGCTGCCGGGCTATGTGACCCTCGATGGCGACGACCAGGTGACCGACTCCGGCACCGCAGTGGGATGCGATGCCGTGTACACCCCGGCCTATGAGACGGGTCCCTCGACGCTGACCGTTCACACCCTCGACGCTGATGGGCCGTACCGCCCTGATGCCTCGGTGTCGGTGCTGGCCGGCGGCGAGACCCTCTACGCCTCGACCGACCGCCTCTACGTGGCCACCACCCGCTGGTGGAACGGACCGATCGCCCTGGGTGGCGGCAGCGTGGGCATCGCCGTGCCCGAGGTTGTGGAGGTCGCCGAGGAGGAACCGCCGGACGAGCTGGCCGCCCGCGAGGCTGAGGCCGAGCCGATCGCTCCCGACGACCCGCTCTTCGATCCCCCCGCCGACCCCGAGCCCGATCCGGCCGAGACGAAGCCCGATGATACCGAGCCCGATCCTGCTGGTACCGAGCCCGAACCCGAGCCCGGCCCGGACGAGACGCCATCGGAACCGCCGTCGCCGGTGGATGCTCCCGAGCCGATCGTGCCTCCTGAGGAGGCCCCGTCGATCACCACCGAGCTGCACGCCTTCGACATCGCAGCCGATGGGGGAGCGGCCTACATCGGCTCCGGTCAGGTGCGGGGAACGGTGCTGAACCAGTTCTCGATGTCGGAGCACGAGCGCGTGCTCCGCGTCGCCACCACCGACGACGCCTTCGGCGTCACCGGGGGCGACAGCGAATCGTTCGT
>Ga0214471_10004931_pt1 | contig 10289 bp, 9 predicted proteins | sample RVTome_5_FD_207665 | JGI IMG/M metagenome (GOLD analysis project Ga0214471, IMG submission 207665) | Soil microbial communities from uranium-contaminated site in the Upper Colorado River Basin, Wyoming, United States - RVT142D155 | ecosystem: Environmental > Terrestrial > Soil > Contaminated >... | reverse complement strand
CAGACATGGAGGCCTTCTCCTAATTCGATGAAGCGCTTCACCAGGTCGGCTTCCAGCCTGGCTATGGCAGCCTGGACTCTTTTCTCGTGCTCTTCGAGCTCCTGGTACTGTTTTCTAATCATCTGCCGCAGTTTCCCCAGGTCGGGTCCCAGGACGGCATTGCGCGTCGAGACCAGCACTTCGGGGCCTCGCTTAACCAGTATGCCCTCATCCAGGGCCAGGAACTCCTCTTCCTGATCAACGGTTGTGAAAGAAAGCAATCCAGGAACCAGGGCAGCGACGAAGTCTATATGGCGGGGCAGAAGACAGAAGGACCCGTTCTCCGCCTCGGCAATTACTTTGACCACTTCTTCATCGATCAATATTTTTATCGGAAGCAAGACTTTCAATCTCACCGTTTGCCGGCCTCCGCTATTTTTCCAATCATATAAAACGAGCGTTCCGAGATGTCATTAAATTCATCGTTCAGGATGCGCTCACATCCTTCGAGGGCGTCGTCTAAATCCACCATTTTTCCGGGTAAACCCGTGAATTGCTCCGTGGTGAAGAACGGCTGGGTCAAGAAACGTTCGAGGCGCCGGGCGCGAGAGACGATCAGGCGATCTTCTCGGGAGAGTTCTTCCATGCCAAGCATGGCAATCAGGTCTTTCAATTCTTCGTAATGAGCCAGAGTTTTGCGGATGTCCTGAGCCACCCGGTAGTGATGCTCGCCGACAATGTGGGGGGCCAGCATTTTTGAGCCTGACTGCAGGGGATCAATTGCCGGATAGAGCCCTTCGCTAGCTCGCTTGCGGGAAAGTACGATTGAGGCCGAGAGGTATGAAAAAACGTGAACGGCCGCGGGGTCGGTAAAATCATCCGCCGGTACGTAGACAGCTTGTACCGAGGTGATAGCACCATTAGCGGTGTTGGAAATGCGTTCTTGCAGCTCAGCCAGGTCAGAAGCGAGTGTGGGCTGGTAGCCAACCCTGGAGGGGATCTGACCCATCAACCCGGAAACTTCAGAGCCGGCCTGGACGAAGCGAAAAACATTATCGATCAAAAGCAGCACATCCTGTCTGGCTTCATCGCGAAAGTATTCCGCCATGGTCAGGGCAGCATGTCCCACGCGGAACCTGGCGCCCGGTGGCTCGTTCATCTGGCCAAAGACCATAATTGTATTACCCATTACACCGGCTGCGTTCATTTCCCGGTAGAGTTCTTCCCCCTCCCGAGAGCGCTCGCCGATTCCGCAAAAAATGCTGATGCCTTCATGCCGCCCAACAATATTGTTGATCAATTCAGTGATCAACACGGTTTTGCCTACGCCGGCTCCTCCAAACAGACCTGCTCTCCCGCCGCGTTCCAACGGCGTAAGAATATCGATGGCCTTGATACCCGTTTCGAATATTTCCGACTGGGTGATATGCCTGGTTAAGGGTACGGAGGGCTGGTAGATTGACCGCCATTCGCCCCCTTCTAGCGCGCCTTTACGGTCAATGGTCTCACCAAATACGTTAAACATCCGGCCCAACAAACGCTGGCCAACCGGAACCCTCAGCGGCTCGCCGGTATCGATAACTGGAGCACCTCGAGGCAAGCCTTTGACAGGCGTGATGGCGATCCCCCGTACCAGTTCCGAGCTCATATGGCTGACTGCTTCGATGATGACCTCCGCTCCACGTCCTGCCAGCAAGCGCGAATGCAGCGGGGGCATACGCATAGGGAAGCGCGCCTCGATCACGCTGCCCCGAATTGAAACGACAGAACCGATGTTGTCGCTATTTATTTCAGGAGACCGTTTCATGACGTGATGCTACCTCTCAGGAGGACTCCCTAACGCAACTGTAATGAAACGTATTCAAGCGGCGCAGTGAAAACTTCCGCTGAGCTTCCAGGCCACCGCCCACAGGCTTCTGCTTCCATCCAATGGGAAGAGGGGATCTTAATGACGATCCCAAGATGTTTTCGATCCACCTCTCAGCCCAAAGATACCGGGCCTTCGGCTGAACCACCTTCTACCCATTCGAACTCAATCTCCAGAGTGCGCTTCTCTTTTCCGGCCTTCATCTCTTCCTCTACCTTGAGCTCAAGGATAAGATGATCGGGCAGAGCCAGAACAAGCTCGTTGTCACCCTGCCGCAAGATGACTTGTCTGGCGGCAATCTTGTCGGCCAGCTGGCGCAAGAATTCGGCCGCTCGCTGAGAATCGGTTCTTTCTTCACTGGAAAATAATACAGTTTCCTTTCCCATGGTCCTCTCCTTGATTCAAAATGTGATTATGTTTCACCCATGGCATTTATACGCCAATTTCCCCTCTCAGGCGTATATAGTGGAGGATTTGCTCCCTGGAGAGCATACCCACCAAATGGCCATTTGTGACCACCGGTACCTGCGCCACATTGCTATCATCCATCTTTTGCAGAGCTTCCATCAGCTCCATCTCTGGATTTACCCGGATTAGTTTTTCCCAGGGAAGCATCATCTCACTGGTGGTGACCTGATCCCAATCGGCACGCGGTGCCGCACCGATATCGCGCAGGGTCAAGATCCCTCGTAAGCGGTCTCCCTCGGTGACCAAGAAACAACGGTTGCCGCCATTTAACACATAATCATTGACCAGGCGACTGATCGGTAGCCTTCCTGGTACTCGAGTGCATTCGGTTGACATTACCTGGGAAACTTTCACACCTTTGAGCAATTGGCGCAGGTTTGCCTGAGCGTAGCTGGCTGCTGCCGCGTTCTGGAGAAACCAGCCAATGAAAACCAGCCACAGGCCGTTGAAAAAGTTGCCGCTCAGGACCGTAAATATTCCCAAACCGATAAAACCAAATGCGACCAGTTGTCCGCTAAAGGTGGCAACCTGGGTAGAACGCAGATAATTGCCGGTAAACTTCCAGACCACCGAGCGGAGAATTCTGCCCCCATCCAGAGGAAATCCCGGGATCATGTTGAAGGTCGCCAGGAGAAAGTTGATGCGCGCCAACCATAGACTGGGCGCCGCCAGGTAGGGAACATGCTGGTCTAGCTGCCAGAGCCCAAAGAAAGCGGCTGCCAATGCCAGGCTGGTCAATGGCCCGGCGATAGCAATGCGAAACTCGACTCCGGGATTGGGCGGTTCTCGACTAATCCGAGCGATGCCGCCGAATATGAAAAGGGTTATGCTGTGAACCGGAATATTGTTGCGCAAAGCCAATACCGAATGGCCCAGTTCGTGCAAAAGTACCGACCCAAAGAATAGGACACTGGTCACGGTCGCCAGAAACCAAAAGACTGCGGGGGTCAATTCCGGGTATTCGGCCGGAAAGTAGCCTGCGGCCAGGGACCAGGTGATCAGGGCGAAGACTAAAAACCAGCTAAGGTGCAGGTCGATAGGGATGCCCCAAATCTTTACAATTGTTACCGAGGATTCCACTATTATGAGCTCCTTCTCGATGCTACAAGCCGATTTCTTGATGTCGGACAATCAAGACCGAGCACTTGCAGTGGTAGATGAGCTTGCGCGATACGCTGCCCAGCAACCAACCTTTCACGGCGCTGAGGCCGCGCGAGCCCGCCAACACCAGGTCGATTTGTTGCGATTCCACATATTGGTTAATCTCTTCAGCAACTTTTCCACTGGTCAGCACGCCTTTTGCTTTTATGCCCGAGGAGCTCAGCGACTCTAATGTGTTGGAAAGAATAGATCGCGCCTCTTCTTCGTCGAGTTCTGGCGTTCGGCCGCTCGATTCCCAGTATTTGGACGCATCGACAGGTATAGCGGCGCTCGAGAGAGTAGTTACAGGGAGCGGCGGTACTACGTGGATCACATGCACGTCCACATTTTCCGGAAGCGGGAATCTGGCCAGGTACTCAACCGTGCGCTGGCTGTCTGGCGATCCATCGATCGCCAGCAACACTCGCTGCAATTCGCTGTATGGGGCACGCACTACCAGCACAGGCCAGCGGGCGTGTTCAACGATCTGTTGAGCGACGCCGCCGAGCAAGATTCCCATCGTGGCATGTAAACCTTTGGCGCCAACTACCATTAATTCTGGAGGGTGTTCGCTGGCAAAGTCAATCAATGCTTCCGCCGGGTGACCGTGTAACAGACCGGTGTTTACCTGAATGCCTCTCGCCTTGAGGTGCATTTCCACCTCATTCAGTGCAGCCATCAGAGCTGCCCTACCTGGCGGCCTAAGCGGCGCGAGAACACCCAGGGCGGTCACCTGACTACCAGGCGGCAGCGGCAAGTCACCGATCAAGCGCGTGGCTGAAACAGAATGTTCTGAACCGTCCACGGCGAGCTGAATTCTTAATGAGTGTAAAGCATGCATTCTATTTTCCCCTTTAACGTTCAGCTAGTCTCCCACGCCTTCAAATTAATCAAAAATAATCAAGGGTTTTAGGATCCCGTCCTCTTTGATTTTCATCATGTTAAAGGCTTTGTGCACCTCATCAAATTTGAATTCATGAGTGGTCATTGGTGTAGGATCAACTCTACCCATTTCGATCAGCCTGAGAAGTCGTTGCAGCCGGACCTTTCCACCTGGGCAAAGACCGGTGCGAATTGTCTTGTCGCTCATGCCAACCCCCCAGGCTTCCCTCGGAATTTTGACATAATCGCCCTCACCGAAATATCCAATGACAGAGATTGTGCCACCAGGTTTGGTGACCTTCACACATCCTTCGAAGGTCTCCTGAGCACCAAGCGCCTCGATTGCCGAATCCACACCTTCTCCGCCGGTGATAGTCAAGATCTCTTCGACGGGGTCGACTTGCTCAAAATCAATAACGAGATCAGCTCCATAATCTTTGGACAGCTCCAATCTCTTGGGTACCGTATCAACAGCGATTATAAGCCCTGCGCCGAGCAAGCGTGCGCCGGCAGTTGCCATAAGCCCAACCGGACCCTGGGCAAAAATAGCGACGGTTCCACCCATGGGAATAGCAGCGTGTTCGGCTCCCATAAGTCCGGTCGAAAGCATATCTGCAGTATAGACTGCAGATTCATCCGGGACACTTTCTGGGATATGGGCAAGGTTTGCGTCAGCGTCATTGACATGGAAATATTCGGCGAAGGTCCCATCTTTGATATTTGCGAATTTCCAACCGCCAAGCATTTCCTGGCATTGAGATGTGTAACCCCTCAGACAGTTGTCACACGTGAAATCAGGGGTAATCGCGCCCACGGCCACACGATCGCCTTCCTTGACCCCTTTTACCTCCCTTCCAAGTTTATGAACAATCCCGACGGCTTCATGTCCAAGGGTAAGGTTTTCTCTTTCTCCAATCGCACCCTTTACGGTGTGGATATCCGAAGTACAGATCAATGCTTTCGTGGTTTTGATGATGGCGTCGTTGAGTCCGGGTTCGGGAATCGGTTTCTCGACAAAGCCGACTTCTCCAATACCGTGCATTACAAACGCTTTCATCACATCAGCCATTTCGTAATCTCTCCTTTCAAAGTGGGTATCCAAACGCTCTCAGGATAATTTATCCTAATCGATGATTTTCTACAACCGCGGAACCGCGTAATTGAATTGCGCGGTTCCGCTGATTTCCTCCCCGCTTACAAAAATCAGCTATAACCCACCGATCGCTGACAAAGCCGGTCACAACCCGTCCCAGGTGATAAGGCATAGTGGAGACATCTTTGGTTTGAAACTAACCGGTCCGCTCGTAGGAGTTATGGAAGATGTCGAACACTGCGCCGAGGTTCTTGAGCTGGGGCTGGGCGATGCATAATTTATCTATTCCGATGGAGTGGTGGATACCGACGGTCTCAGCTTCTATTCCTGGCGCCCCAGTTCTCAATTAATTGTGCGCTTTTTCATAATATTGATTGTGCTTCGTTAAAGTTATATAATGTGAAATGAAGAACAAATGAACGAGTTGTCATCAGGGATCGGCCAGGATAGTCTCATGAAAGTCTTCGCCCTCCAGGCGTTATCACTTTCCCTCAGTTGTTTCCAACGAAGAGATCGCTTGTATCCACTGCGAGTTCTGCACACTGATTTGCCCAGAGTTCGCCATCTTCACCCTTCCGTTAAACGAGGCGGCTGATGACTGAAAAGATCGTTCTAATTAATTAACGCACGCTATGCCGAACTGCTAACAGCTGGATAATCCTCAAGGGGAAAAGTCAATGAATGTTCTGTTGATCTACCCGGAATTTCCGGATACATTCTGGAGCTTCAAATACGCCCTCAAATTCATCCGGAAAAAGGCGGTCTCACCACCCCTCGGCCTACTTACCGTGGCAGCGATGCTCCCAGCCGGCTGGAACAAGCGCCTGGTCGATCTCAATACCCGCGACCTGACTGCCCAGGATTTGCAGTGGGCAGATTACGCCTTTATCAGCGCGATGACCGCACAGCGTAGCTCGGTGCAGCACACTATCCAGCGATGCAATGCGGCGGATCTCAAGGTTGTGGCCGGCGGGCCCTTGTTCGTTTACGAGTACGATCGGTTCCCTGGCGTGGACCACTTTGTGCTGAATGAAGCCGAGCTGACGCTCCCCGTCTTCCTCTCCGACTTGGATCAAGGAACACCGCGTTCCCTCTACGCGACACCGGAATTTGCAGATCTGCACACCACACCGGTGCCGCAGTGGGAGTTGGCTGACTTCAATCACTACGTCACGATGAACATTCAGTTCTCCCGGGGCTGTCCCTATAATTGCGACTTCTGCAATGTAACCGCTCTGCTCGGCCACCGGCCGCGCACCAAGACGGCTGAGCAGATCATTTCTGAACTGGATCGCCTGTATTTGTTAGGGTGGCGGGGAAGCATCTTCTTTGTGGATGATAACTTCATTGGGAACAAGAAGATTCTCAAGTCAGAACTCCTGCCCGCGCTGATCAATTGGCAGAAAGGAAAGGTTGGGATCACCTTCTCCACGGAAGCCTCGATTAACCTGGCGGATGACGAAGAACTAATCCGGATGCTGGTCGAGGCAGGCTTCACCTCGGTCTTCATCGGTATCGAGACACCAGATGAGGACAGCCTGGCGGTATGCAATAAAAAGCAGAACCTGAATCGCGAGCTGGTAGAAGATGTAAAGCGCATCCAAAGGTCTGGGTTGGAGGTGCAGGGGGGATTTATCCTCGGTTTTGATGCCGATAAGCCCTCCATCTTTCAACGCCAGATCGATTTCATCCAGAGAAGCGGGGTTGTCACAGCTATGGTGGGCTTACTGCAAGCTCCACCCGGCACCAGGCTCTACGAACGGATGAAACAGGAAGGCCGCTTGCTTGCCCGGTTATCGGGAGACAATGTAGATGGCACCACCAATATCCTGCCGGTGGCGGCTGCTGTTTTGGACCCTGTTTCGTCGCCCAAAACTGTTCCCTTATGCGGTGACTCTCGCCATCTATGGACACCATTTCCGGAAAATTTGTGAAAACATTAGTATCCCTCTCCATCTCAAATGTTGACAAATGTTTCATATAATTTGGAGGTCAATACTTGTTGCTTTGCTCTCGATATCCTGGCTCGCAGCCTGTAAGCCGGAAGGCCGGCAGGGTGCGATGATGACGGATGCACAGGCCACACCCTCGCGCGCTGGCAAGACCATCACGCCCGCGCCCGAGACAATTCTGTTACCAACGCCCGAACTGAAGGGAACTCTCGCGCTTGAAGAGGCGCTGGCGAACCGGCGCTCTGTGCGTAAGTTCACCGAAGAACTGCTCACCCTGGAAGAATTAGGCCAGTTGCTGTGGGCTGTTCAAGGGATCACCCACCCGGCTGGCTATCGCACCGCGCCCTCAGCAGGTGCACTGTATCCTCTTGAAGTGTATTTACTCACACATGAAGGTGTATATCATTATGATCCCCCGGGACATCGCTTGAGCCTCCATCGGCACGGCGATTTGCGCCTTGCGCTGCGGGCAGTGGCGCTGCGGCAGGAGCCGGTGTTGAAAGCGCCGGCCGTGTTTGTTATCACCGCCGCATATGAGCGCACCGAGAAGAAGTATGGGAAGGAACGCAGCCCGCGCTACGTGCACCTGGAGGCTGGCCACGCCGCGCAGAACCTGCTGCTGCAAGCGGTAGCGCTGGACCTCGGCGCCGTGCCTATCGGCGCGTTCATCGATGATAAGGTGAAAAAAGTGCTCTCATTGCCGGATAGCCACCAGCCGTTGTATCTGATCCCAGTGGGGCACCCCGAGTGATGCGATAAGTAGCATGGATTCATTGTCAGCCAGCGCGCCATGTTAGCATCTCGGGCATGTCGGATGCGCTGAGCTCCGCGCGCCTGCCAGGTGACAGCCGTTGCCGCAACCGCTTTTCTGATTCCAAGCCCGACCACTGCCTTGCCCCCTTTAGCAGTCTGGATGCCTTGGTTTCTGCTCAGGTCAAGACCGATCTTGAGCAGATCAAGACTAGGCCATAGAATGATATACTTTTTATAAATTCGGATTATCTGAACGGGCAGCCTTGAAATGAAAAGACACATTCTGTGGCTTGGATTAATCGTACTCTTGCTAAATTCAGCAGCGTGCCGCCTTTCACAAAATCTCCTCGGTAAAGACCAATTCGACACTATTTTCAAAAGCCAAGATGGATTGATTGCCTACGTAGGCATTGACGGGAACATCTATACCGCAAACGAAGTTGGTGATGAGGTTCATCCAATCACAATGGATGCTCAGCTGGCACCAGGGTCCGGGGAAAAGGAACGATTTTATCAATTCCCTACCTGGTCTCAGGACGGTCAGAAGCTGGCTTTTATTGGAACCACGCGGTCCAATGCCGAGATTGAATCGGTCAGCCTGTTTATCGCCACCATCGGCAGGGAAGAATTGATTGAGGCGTATAAAAGCAATGATGACATCCCCTTTTATTTATATTGGGCGCCAAACAGCACGCATATAACATTCTTGACTTCCAAGGCGGGTGAAACCGATCTTTCTCTCCAAATGGTCTCCGCTGGTCAAGGCGAATCGCAGGTGCTCGGCATGGGTCAGCCCTTCTATTGGGATTGGTCTCCGGATCACCGTCGTATCATCACCCACACCGGCGGAGCGGCTGCGACCAGACCGGATGCCCGGCTGACCTTACTCGAATTGGATAATGGGATTGTCGAAAGCGACCTTGATTTGCCTCCGGCGGCATTTCAAGCCCCAGCATGGTCTCCAAGTGGAGACGAATTGCTGCTTGTTGGAGAGGGTGAAGAAGGTCAGAACGCTTTAACGCTTACCGATAATCAGGGGATCATAAAGAAATCGCTGGTTACGTCCCAAGGCGCCATCGCTTTTGCTTGGTCACCGAACGGTGAAAAATTGGCCTACCTGGCTGGTGCCAGTCCCGCCGCGCAGATTTTGGCCGGCTCGCTGAAAGTGATCGATCCGGACGAGCCAGAGCAAGCCACCAGCACCGCCGATGACCAGGTAATTGCTTTCTTTTGGTCGCCCAACAGCAGCCAGATAGCCTATTTTGTTCCGGTGATCGAGACTCCTGGGGAGGAGCTCGTTCAGTCCGGCGATCCTGACTCTCCGTTCAAACTTAGTTTACGGGTGCTGGAGGCTTCTACGGGTGAGGCTCGGGAAATAGCATTATTTGTGCCCAGCAGTCAATTGCTAAACATTATCCCATTCTTCGATCAGTATCAACGTTCTGACACTATCTGGTCGCCTGATGGGCAGCGCCTGGTCTACGCTGCCTTGGAACCAGGCATGCCTCCGGGTATTTACGTTGCGGAGGCTTCAGGCGAGGCGTCCCCGAACCGCATCGCTTCGGGTCAATTCGCTTTTTGGTCATGGCGCTAAATTAATTACAAGCAGGCAGCAGCTCGGGATGCGCTGCCTGCTTGTTATTGTGGCGGACTGGTCCGGAGCTTATTTTTGCGTAAATTTCCTATTCACTCGGAATAATTAACCACAGCAGCAAATAAAGCCCCAGACCCGGAACACCGCCAGGGATCAAGGCGATCAGGAACGCCAGGCGGATCCAGAAAGCGCTAACGCCAAAGAACTCGGCTATCCCTCCAGCCACCCCAAATAACACCCTGTTCCGGCGCGAACGCCGCAGTTTTCTGCCATTTGCTGAGAATGCCATTTGAATATCTCCTCACGTGCGCCAGGGAGTTGAGCCTATCCCTGGCTTATTCCTTCCTCAACTTCCTGGTCCATGATGAATTTCCCATCACAGACCTCTACATGTATTTACGCATTAAAGGCGGAAAAGTTGCAAATTTCGGCGCAGGCCTTATTCGGTTCTAACGGCGAGGATCATGCCATCGCCGGCTGGATAAATCGTGCTGATCACCCTCGATTCGTTGGCCACGCGTCGATTGAATGCCTGAATGGTCGCTGTGCTCTCATCTACGC
>Ga0214471_10004930_pt1 | contig 10290 bp, 9 predicted proteins | sample RVTome_5_FD_207665 | JGI IMG/M metagenome (GOLD analysis project Ga0214471, IMG submission 207665) | Soil microbial communities from uranium-contaminated site in the Upper Colorado River Basin, Wyoming, United States - RVT142D155 | ecosystem: Environmental > Terrestrial > Soil > Contaminated >... | reverse complement strand
GTGGCGCTACACGATCACCAACGAGGAAGGCCAAGTGGTTCACAACGGGACCACCCGCAGACGTCCCACAGTCCACCAAACGAGAAATGTCGAGGCCCGAAACCCGATCTGTGCCTTCCCCGGCTGCCGCATGCCGGCCGCGGAATGCGACATCGACCACAACCAGCCCTGGTCTGAGGGGGGTCCAACCGACCTCTCGAACCTGGCACCACTATGCCGCCATGACCATGTCATCCGACATCACGGGTGGAAGATCGAACAACTCCGACCTGGCACCTACCAATGGATCAGTCCCCTCGGCCACACCTACTCGGTGGGGCCCGGACCGCCCTAGCCGATCAGGGCCCGGGCCAGATAGAAGCACGCCGCTCCGAGTCCGAGAACCCCCCAGAGCGAACGACGAAACAGAACACCACCGATCACACCCCCGAGCGCGCCCGCAAGATTGGCAATGAGCTCCGGGCTACCCCATGGAGCCACCAGGCCCGAGGTGGCGATGGCGATGAACAAAGCGAGTGGAAAGACGTCGAGAAACCGACCGATTCGCCCTTCGGGTGCGGCACGCGGCCGCAGCAGGAAGGCAACCCGGGTGGAAAAGGTGATCACCGCCACCCCCAGGACCAATGCCAGGTCATTCATCGATTGCCAGCCCGACCAGAGACGCGGCGAAGGCCGCCGTTGAGATCTGCCACGCCACCGGCAAGGTGTTGGTCGCGATCAAGGTCGCTACGACGGAGACACCGGCGACGATCCAATCGCGTCTGATTTTGACCATGGGCGCCGCTAACCCGAGGAAGAGAAGACCGAAGAGGACACCGATCCCGGCAGCCCCGGGGTCGATCGAAGAGCCGAACCAAGCGCCGGCCGCGGTGCCGATGATCCAACCGGTATACAGCATCAGGTCCGCCGCGGTCTTGTACGCAACCGGGTCCTCGACGCCGGCGTCAAAGGCCCTGATGGTGAGGCCAAAGGTCTCGTCGACCAGGATGAATGCGAGACGGATCCGGGTCAACAGAGGCTGGGGCCCGATGATATCGGCGAGCCGAGCCGACATCGGAAGGTGACGGAGCCCGAGCCCGACAGCAGCGAGGAAGATTGGAACGGGCCCGGCGACCAGAAGACCCACCATGGCGAACTGGGCGGCGCCGGACACAATGATCGCCGACGAGAACAAGGTGAGGGCCTGTGAGAACCCGGCGTCGACGGCTAGAACCCCATAGGCAACCCCGAAAGCCCCGACGGCGATGAGGATGAGGACGGCGTCGCCCGCTCCCTTCCGGAACGACGGGTTGCCAAACATTGGTCGACGATAACGGGGTCAGTCGTAGACCCCAGCCAGGAATGCCTTGCCCTCGGCCACCACACAGAGAAAGGCTCCCACCGAGGTGACCAGCTGATAACGGTCGGCGTCCTTCTCTCCCAGCCACCAGCGAGCACTGAGACGCCACGGCCCGCTCCAGGTGAGCACCGGCTCCCAGCGGGTGCCGAGACGCACCCGGGAGGGCATCCCTCCATCCCATTCCACCTCCAAGGGCTGGAGACGGGGCGGGACCAGCGCCGGGCTGGGCCCGGGGGTGGCTCCCGGCCAGGGGGCGTCCGGATCCCGGGCGGCGGCGGTCGGCGGCTCCCCCCATCGTGACCAAGCGACTCTCTCCTGGGGCATCCTCCCTCCCTGTGCCCTCCCCTGGAGCACCGCGTCGGGACCCAGCAGCGCCTGGGCCCTAGTCAGGGCACGTTCGGCTTCGATCCACGAGGTCTCGTCCTGGAGCAGACCGAGCTGTCGTCCCTGATCGGAGAGATCGGCAGGGGCTATCCGCAATCTCACGATCCCTCCGGGAACCCCACCCGCCTCGACCCAGGCCCGGAGTTGCCACCACACTCGATCGGAGAGCGCCTTCTCGGTGAAGGAATCTGCCGATCGCCATATCCGCTCCCGAGCTTGCCCGGTCGCGGATTCGGCGAGGATCGAGACTCGATGTGGCGCCACTCCGTTCACCCGCAGCCCGCGCAGCAAGCGCTCTGCCAGGGTCCGAGAGGCGAAGGCGACCGCATCTAGTGTCTCCAAAGGTTCCTCGAAGTTCGCATCGACTGCGAGGTCGGGTGAGATCGCCCGGGGATCGACCAACCGGTCCTCCCCACTGGCCAGCCGATGGGCAAGGGCTCCCTGATGGCCGAAACGCGTTGCCAAAGCGTCCCGGGGCAATAGGGCCAGCCCGCCCAGCGTGCCGATTCCCAGCCAGCGGAAAGTGTCGATCAGCTCCTCTCCGTTGATGCTCTCCCGGAGAGTGGCCAGATCGAGACGGGAGAGAAACCCGATGGTGTCCTCGACCACCTGGGGCCGGCCCACTTCCGTGGTTGCAGAAGCCCAACGGGCGGCGAAGGGCCCATCAGCCACCCCGACCAGGGCCTCCCCACCACGCAGATGGCCGACGAGTTGGTCGACTTCCTTGACCACCCGCTGGGCGAGGGGGATCTCCCCGCCATAAAAGCGGACCGCACCGGAAACCGGAACGTAGACCAGACCCGGTGACACCATCTCGACCCTCGGGATCAGGTCTTCGATGACCTCCACCACCGCCTCGAAACGGCGGGCTTCCTCCCCCGGGTCACGGATCAGCACCGTGGCAAACGGGGCCATCGCCTCCGCTTCCCGGCGGGGCATGCCCAGGGTCACTCCAGCAGCGAGAACCTCACTTGTGGCGCCGACAACCCTGTCGTCGACGATCAGCACCGGGTCATCCGATGGAGCGTCTGGCCTCCCCAACGACCACATCGGAAACCACACGCACAACGTCCGCACCTTCATCCTCGACCTCGAATCGCCGGGTCACCCCGGCCGCACCTTTTCCGGACGCCTCCAGGACCAGACGTCGTCTCTTCAATCTCCCGTGACCCCGGTCAGCTCCCTCCCAGGTGACCCCCAAGGCCCGAAGCCGGAGATGGGTCACACCGCTGGGCAGACATCCACCCATGGGACGCATCGCCACCGCCACCCCCCTCGCCCTGGCCAATGCCGCCAGACGACGCAGATCTTGATCCTTGATTTCTGCCGGGACCTCGGCATAGAGGGCACGCACCCCTTCGAGAAGGGCGGCAGCCACCTTCGGCCAGATCCGAGGCTCGTCACAGCGCACGATGACCAAATGCTCGGGGACAACCCCGGTCTCCCAGGCAGCCTCGGGTGAGATCCAACTCCTGGTGTCGAGGACCACCACCGGGGCCATCTGAGAAGGCTCGGCGAGGAGTCTCAGCCCGAGACGGGTGAGCCCGGTCCCCGAAACCCCGACCATTTCGGTGATCCGGCCTGGTTGAAGACGGAGCGAGCCCTCCATGTCGAAGAAATGGGGAGGTTTCTCCAGGACGAGATGCTCGATGCCCAAACTGACTCCGCTATCGGGCACCCCATCATATCGAACATATGTTCGATCACAAGGGGGCCCCTACCCCTCTTCCAACTCCTCCAACGTCGCCGGCCAGTCGGCCTTCAGCAGCCTGGACAGCGACCGATCAGCGAGCAGCTTGCCCCCGGTCTGACAGGTGGCGCAGTAGTTGGTCTCGTTGCTCGCATAAACGATCCGCTGCACCGGCGACCCACAACGGGGGCACGGCTCCCGGAACTTCCCATGCACCGCCATGTCCTCCCGAAAGGCAGTGACCTTGGCGGGCCAGCCCTCCCCCACCTCGGCGCGCAGCCGCTCGGTCCACAACAGCAAAGAGCTGACCACCGCTTCGTGCAGCCGGGTCACCTCCTCCTCGCTGAGCTGTGATGTCCGCTTCACCGGGGAGAGCCGGGCTTCCCACAGGATCTCGTCCGAATAGGCATTGCCGATCCCGGAGAAGATCCTGGGATCGGTCAGTGCCCGCTTCAACGTCCGATTCTCCGATCGAAGCGCATCACCAAAACGGGTGGCATCGACTTCCAGGGGCTCGACGCCCCCACGGTCGAGGGTATCCACACCTTCCATCCCCAGGCTCATCCAGATCCCGGCCCGCTTGTGTGTCCCCTGCTCGGTGAGCACCAAAGCCCCCGGCTCGAAGTCGAGGGCTGCCAGACCGACCTTCTTCGGGATCGGCTTCCGAGGCGGCTCCCAACGAAGCCGGCCCGCCACCATGAGATGAATCACCATGAAGAGATCGTCTTCGAACTCGAACACGATTCGCTTCCCCACCCGATGAAGTGAGGTGACCCGAGAGCCGACTGCAGCATCGTAAGGAGGGTCGAAGGTGCGCAGGACCGACGGTGAGGCGATGCGCACCCCTTCCAAGGGCTCCCCGAGAACCCGGCGCTCCAGGGCCTCGATATAGACGACGATGTCAGGGAGTTCCGGCACGTGCCGAAGCTACCGGCTCTCTATCTATCTCCGGTCAGAGTCCCGCTGAAGAGGACACTCACCCCCACTACGATCCCGCCGGCGATGAAACCGTACGCCATCAGGTCATTGGCATCGGCTGGGACGTCCTGGATCGCCAGGGCGAACACGACGATCAGCCCAACCAGCGCGAGGACAGCCAGGATCTGGGCCCATCTCACACCACGACCGAGGAGATACGCCACCGCAACCATGACCGCACCACCGATCGAGAAGGCCAGCCAGTAGGGGCCGAGCGGACCGGATTCCAAACCTAGGTTCGGCGCCGCTCGCAGGACCACGCCCCCGGCGAGAATCAGGACACCACCCAAGGCGAATGCAATCGCGGCGAGATTCGACCTCGGGGTCTCTGGCTCCGGCAGAGGCTCCGGCACCTCGATGTTGTGGGAGGCCGCGACCTTCCGGGCGAGCCGGGGCGAAGAAGTCAACAGCCCGAGCTCTTCGGCAAGGGCGACATCGTTGTCGGTCTTGAGGATCAGTTCCTCGCCCTCGGCACGGATGGCGAACCCTTCCTGAAGAGCGTGTATCCCCATCCCCGACACGGCCCACTCGCCGATCAGCTCGTTTCCGGAAAGCAGTCGAAGACGTTCGGAGTCTGCGAACACTTGCACCGAGATCGTCTGAGTGGAATCGCCCCGCATGTGAACGACTCCTTGCGTCTCCATAGCCATAACCGGGCCCTCCCTGATCCGGACAGTGCATGTCAATTGTACGACCTGACGTGGCCGATTCAGGTGTAACGACGGCAGCTCGCTCTACCGTTCCCGCTGGGGCACTCCTCAACGTGAAGGGGACGGGATAGTCCCGTCCCCTTCATTTGAACACGATGCAGATCAGTTGTTCTGAAGCTCTTCGAAGACCTCGTCGAAGGGTTGAGCCACCCGCCGGCGCTCGCCTCCGCTCGAGGCGGGAGCTGCAGGTGCCGCCGGCGCGACCTTCTCAGGAGCCGGCCGGTCGTCCCGAGTCCGGTCACGGCCGTCACGGTTGTCACGGCCACCCCGACCCCGGTCACGGTCGCCCGAGCCCCCACGACCTCGGTCACGATCGCCCGAGCTTCCACGGCCCCGATCACGATCGGCACCACCCGAGCTGGGCGGCTCGGAGTCGGGCAAAGTGGCACCCTCCAGTGCATCGACCAACTCGAGGCTGACTTTGCCCCGATCGATCTCACGCACCCGGACCTTGAGCTCCTGTCCGTCGCTCAAGTAATCCTCGACCCGCTCGACTCGTGTCGAGCCGTCGAGCCGTGAGATGTGGAGCAGACCGTCACGCCCGGGAAGGATGTTGACGAAGGCACCGAACTTGGTGATGTTGACCACCTTGCCGGTGTACTCGGCGCCAAGCTCGACCTCGGGTGGGAAGGCTATTTGCATGACCTTCTCCTTGGCCGCTGCCAGAGCGGTGCTGTCGGAGGAGGCGATCCTGACGATGCCCTTGCCGTCGGCCTCTTCGATCTCGATGGCGGCCCCGGTGACCTCTTCGAGCTCACGGATAACCGCGCCCTTGGGACCGATGACCTCACCGATCTTGTCCTTGGGGATCTCGATCGACTCGATGCGCGGAGCGAACTCGTTCATCTCGGCGCGTGGCTCGGCAATCGCCTCGGCCATCTTGTCGAGGATGATGAGACGGGCCACCTTGGCCTGATCCAACGCATCGGTCAACACCTCGGAGGGAAGGCCCTCGAGCTTGGTGTCGAGCTGGAGGGCGGTGATCACGTCCCTGGTCCCGGCAACCTTGAAGTCCATGTCACCAAGGGCATCCTCGGCTCCGAGAATGTCGGTGAGAGTCACGTACTTGCCATCCCTGTGGATGAGGCCCATGGCGATGCCTCCTACCGGCGCCGCAATCGGCACTCCGGCGTCCATCAGAGACAGCGACGACGCGCACACCGACGCCATCGAGGTCGAGCCGTTCGAGGAGAGAACCTCGGACACCAGCCTCAGGGCGTAGGGGAACTCTTCCTCGGTCGGGATGACCGGCAACACTGCCTTCTCAGCCAGGGCCCCGTGACCGATCTCGCGCCGCTTGGGGCCGCGCATGAACCCAGCTTCACCCGTGGAGAACGGTGGGAAGTTGTAGTGGTGCATGTAGCGCTTGGAGTCCTCGTTGGCCAGCGTGTCCAGCATCTGCTCCATCTTGAGCATGCCGAGCGTGGTCAGGTTGAGGACCTGGGTCTCGCCTCTCTGGAAGAGACCGGAACCATGCGTTCTCTTGATCACTCCGACTTCTGCGCTGAGCGGGCGGAGATCGGTTGGGCCCCGCCCATCGAGACGGATCCCGTCTTCGACGACCCGCTTCCTCATCAGGTCCTTGAGCACCGACTTGAAGGCACGCTTGGCCTGGTCGCGACTGTCGGAGTCGTCCTCATCCAGGGCCAACTCGGCCATTGTCGCCTCAAGAGCGGCATCCTGAGCGGCGTTACGCTCCTGCTTCTCTGCGATGACGACCACTTCACCCAGCCTGGGCTCGGCATTGGCCTTCACCCGGTCGTACATCTCGGGCGTGTAGTCGACAGCAACCGGCCATTCGACTTCCTTCTTGGTGACCTGGGCCACGAGCTGGTTCTGGAGGTCGATCGCCTCGCCGATATAGGTCTTGGATTCCTCCAGACCGCGGGCCACGGTGGCCTCGTCGGAAGGGGCATCGCCGGCTGCGATCAGGCGCAAGCCGTTCGGGGTGGAACCGGCCTCGACCATGATGATGTCGATCCCACCGGTCTCATTGCGAGTTCCGGCGACCACGAGCTCGAAGACTGACTCCTCGAGGTCGGCACTGGTCGGGAACGGAACCCATTCACCCTTCTTGAGGGCGACCCGCACCCCGGCGATCGGCCCCTGGAACGGGATGGAGCTGACGCTGAGCGCGGCCGACGCGCCGTTGAGAGCGACGACGTCATACGGGTTCTCGCCGTCGACGGCGAGGCTGGTGACCACCACATGGGTCTCACAGCGGTAACCCTCCGCGAACGAGGGGCGAAGAGGGCGGTCGATGAGGCGACAAGTCAGGATGGCCTGCTCGCTGGGGCGACCCTCACGACGGAAGAACGAGCCGGGGATCTTGCCCACGGCGTACATCCGCTCCTCGAAGTCCACAGTGAGTGGGAAGAAGTCGACGCCCTCGCGTAGCGACTTGTTTGCAGTGGCAGTAACCAACATTTCGGTACCGCCGAGTCGGGCGACCACGGCTCCGTCCGCCTGTCCGGCCAGTTTGCCGGTGCTCAGGACGAACTCTTTGCCGCCAATGGTCCCCGTAACGGAGATTTCGGGCACTAAGTGCTCCTTGTGTATGGAGCCACGCCCGTTGGCAGTAGTCATGTCTCAGTTTTCCGAGACATCGCCACTGACAACCGACAAGGCTCAGTGTGTGTTGATGCGGACCTTCGGTCCGCTTTCCGCGAGCTGCGCGAAGCGCGCCCACGAATCCTGTTTAGCGACGCAGCCCCAGCTTTGCGATGAGGCTTCGATAACGCTCGACGTCCTCCCTGCGGAGGTAGTCGAGAAGTCGACGACGCTTGCCGACCATCATCAGCAGGCCACGCCGGCTGTGGTGATCGTGCTTGTGCTCGCGCAAGTGCTCCGTGAGCTCATTGATCCGCTCGCTGAGAAGCGCCACCTGGACCTCCGGCGAGCCGGTGTCACTGTTGTGGGTGCCGTATTCGGCAACGATCTCGGTTGTTGTCTTCATTGCGCGTAAAACCTGGATAAGTCGGGGGGAGCGATCACAACTTTAGCAGGTGGCGACACCCAAGCCCTAACCCGGCTCAACGCACCTGACCCGATCCGTAGAGAACATAGCGCTCGCTGGTCAGGGACTCGAGCCCCATCGGACCACGGACGTGCAGCTTCTGGGTGGAGTTCCCGATCTCAGCCCCGAACCCGAACTCCTCGCCGTCGGTGAACCGCGTCGAGACATTGACCGCTACGACGGCGGTGTCGATGCCGCTGACAAACTGCTCGGCAGCTTCCGTGTCCTCGGTGACGATGGCCTCGGTGTGGCCGGTACCGAATCTCAGGATGTGCTCGATGGCCGCATCGAGGTCGGGCACGACCCTGACCGCCATGATCAGATCCAGGAACTCGGTCGCCCAGTCGTCTTCGGTGGCCTCCAGCATCTCGGGGACCAGTTCGCGGGACCGGTCGTCTCCCCGCAATTCGACACCTTCCGCCATGAGGGTCTTGGCCACATCGGCCAGAAAGTCATCGGCAACAGCCTCATGCACCAGAAGGGTCTCGGCCGCGTTGCAAACCCCGGGCCGCTGCACCTTGGCGTTGACCACGATCGATCGCGCCATGTCGAGGTCGGCCGCCGAATCCACGTAGACGTGACAGTTGCCGGCTCCATCGATCACGGTCGGCACCGTCGCATCGGCCTGGACCGCAGCGATCAAACCGGGGCCGCCGCGCGGGACCAACAGGTCGACCCACTCGGTGGCTTGCATCAATGCCCTGGCTCCGTCACGGGAGGTGTCCTCCAGCAACTGAACAGCGTGGGCGGGAAGACCCACCTCGGTGAGGGCTGCGCAGAGGGCTCTGCTGATCGCCTGGTTGGAGCGGAGGGCATAGGAGGAGCCGCGGAGGATCACCGCATTGCCCGACATGATGCAGAGCCCGACGGCGTCTGCAGTCACGTTGGGGCGCGCCTCGTAGATGACTGCAACCACCCCGAGCGGCACCCGGACTTTGTGGAGGCGAATCCCGTTGTGGAGGACCCAGCCCCCGGTCTCCCGACCGATCGGATCAGGCTGGGAGGCCACGGTCCGCAGGCCAGCGGCCATCGCAGCGACCCGAGCCTCGGTGAGACGGAGTCGGTCGAGCAGGGCCGCGCCAATACCCTCGGTGTCGGCCTGACGGAGGTCGGCATCGTTGGCGGCAAGGAGATCGACCGTGGCCGCTTCGACCGCCCCGGCCATCTGGAGCAACGCCCGCCGGCGAGCTTCTCCGGTCGATCGGGAAAGCTCACGAGAAGCGGCCCGGGCTCGCGCTCCAATCGTGTCGATCATGGGACAAGCCTATCGACGTGCTCGTCTACCGCGAGCAGGACGAAGTCGTCCCGATGAATGACGACGCCTCCCACCTCGGAGCTGTGACGGCCGATCGATCTCCGGGTTTGGTCGGATGTCATCGTCGTCAAGCCCTTGCCGATGAGTCGGCCATCTTGATCCAAGACCTCGACCGCCGCGTCGATATCGAAGTCGCCTTCGACTGAAGAGACACCCACGGCCAGGAGTGATTTTCCTCCGTCGAGCAAGGCGCTGGTGGCTCCTTGATCGATCGTGACCTGGCCTTCCGATGGCTGGCCGAACGCAATCCACAGCTTGCGAGCCGGAAGCCGAGTCTCGTGGGGAGTGACCCATGTGCCGACCTCCTCTCCAGCCACCGCCCTGGCCAGAACGTCGCTCTCACGGGCGTCAGCGATCACAGTGGGTATCCCAGACCAAGCTGCCATCCGGGCCGCGGCAACTTTGGTCGCTGCGCCGCCCGAGCCGAACGGGCCGGGGTCGCCGGCAACCACCACATCGAGGGCGGAATCGGTGGGACGCACCGCGGTCAACAGCTCGGCGTCGGCAACGATCTTCGGGTCTGCGGAGTAGATGCCTCCGGTGTCGGTGAGGATCACCAGGATCCCGGCCGACACCAGATGGGACACGATCGCCGCCAGACGGTCGTTGTCGCCCAACCGGAGCCGCTCCACCACCACCGTGTCGTTTTCGTTGACGATCGGAACCACACCTAGCGACAGCATCCGCTCGAGGGCCTCCCGGGCATGCAAGTACTGGAGCCGGTTGGCAAGCAGGTCTTTCGTAAGCAGCACCTGGCCCACCACCATCCCCCGCTCGGCGAACAAGGCCGAATACCGCTCCATGAGCCGCCCCTGGCCGACGGCAGCGGCCACCTGGAGCCCGGGCACGTCTTTCGGG
>Ga0214471_10004929_pt1 | contig 10290 bp, 7 predicted proteins | sample RVTome_5_FD_207665 | JGI IMG/M metagenome (GOLD analysis project Ga0214471, IMG submission 207665) | Soil microbial communities from uranium-contaminated site in the Upper Colorado River Basin, Wyoming, United States - RVT142D155 | ecosystem: Environmental > Terrestrial > Soil > Contaminated >... | reverse complement strand
TCTGGGTCCGTGTATTGAGATTATGGTCGTCGCCTGCGCTTTCAATCAGAGATGCGTCTGCCCGGATATGAAGTATCAGCCCGGTCTCGGTTTCAGACGATTGAACCGATGGGGCTTTTGCGGTATATCCTGAAACGATCTGTTCAACCTCGTGGGCAAAGTCCGCCGGATTTCCCTGGTCCCAGTTCTTGTATTCCAGCTTGATGATCGATCCGCCTTCGAAATCGATTCCACGCTTCAGCGGGAAACCGGTGTTGGCAGTTCTAATGCCCATGGCAATAAGGCCGATCACAATTATCCCGGCACTTATAATGCTCCAGAGTTTGAAGCGTCCAACAATATTAAATTGAGCTGACGAAAAATCCATCATCGGACCCCACCTCCTTTGGATGAAGCCGCGACTTCTTTTTCACTTACACCGAACAATGAATATTTATGCATCGATTTCGATTGAAGTGCCGATTCGAGCAGGAGCCTGGTGAACACAAGTGCCGAGAACATTGAAACCACTATTCCCAGGCAGAGTGTGACGGCAAACCCCTTGATGGGGCCGGTTCCAAGGTTGTAAAGAACCAGGCCGGTAATCAGGGTCGTAACGTTTGCGTCGAAGATCGCGAGGAACGCCCGCTTGAACGCCGCGTCCACAGCGGACCTGAATGTCTTGCCGGTTTTGAGTTCCTCCTTCAGGCGCTCAAAAATTATGATGTTCGCGTCCACCGCCATACCAAGAGACAGGATAAATCCCGCGATTCCCGGAAGTGTAAGGGTGGCTGAAAGTAACGATAATGCACCAAGGAACAAGGCTCCGTAGTACAGGAGAGCGAGATCCGCCATTAATCCGGGCATCCTGTAATAGGCTATCATGAAAAGCAGGATCAGAATTATTCCCAGCACCGCGGCGTGTTTGCTGTCCTCGATTGATTTCGCGCCAAGTGTCGGGTCGACAGTCCTGTTCTCAATTACCTTCAAAGGAACCGGAAGGCGTCCGGAATCCAGCTTGATCACAAGGTCCTGCGCTTCCTGCGGAGTAAAACTTCCTTCGATAACTCCACGTCCGCCAAGGATCGCGGAATTTATTCTCGGGCAGGATATCACCTTGTCGTCGAGGGTAATGCAAAGATACTGCCCGACATGCTTGGCTGTATGGTCGCCGAATATTCGAGCGCCTTCAGGTTTGAACTCAAATCCGATTATCGGTTTACCAACCTGTGAGAACTGCACATAAGCGTCTGCAAAATCGTCACCGGTGAGGATTACTTTATCGTAAAGTATGTCGACTCTCTGCCTGCCCGTGGTGGTTGTTTCAGCCGGTGCCTGAGTTTCTTCTCCCTGGGCTCCTCCCATGGGATTATATAACTCGATCAAATCCCCGACAGCAAGCGGGTCTTCCGCAAAATCGACTACAATCGCTCCGCCGATGCCGGTATTCAGCGAATCTATGCTGAAACCTGCCTCCTCGGCCAGTTCAGGAAATGGAATATATCCGCCATTAAGCGGATCGTCCGTAATGGTGTAGTTAGCCCGGACAACATTGTTGATTACCAGTCCAAGAGTTTTCCCTGAGCCTGTAGCAACCCGTCCTGTGAACTCTGTGCGCTTTGTAGGGTCGTCGATAATGTTCAGTACCGGGACCGGAGTTCCCCCTTCCACAGCCGTATTCATACTGAAACTGGCAAGATCTTCGGATTGAAGAAATACCTGGTTGTCGAGGATCAAATTTATGGTCTCGTCTTCCCCGGGAACCACAGTCGTTGTAACGGCGTCGGATAGAGGAGTTCCACCGTCCCCATAATCAAGCCCGAGCCCGATATCGATGGGCGAGCCTGTGGCAGGATCTGTAAACCTGACATATGTTCCGTCGGCGAGTGGATCGTTTCCTACGTCGATGAACCGTAAAGTTGCCGTGGTACCGATCAACTCAATGATCTTTTCCGGATCGTCTTCTCCCGGCACCTGGACCACAATCCGGTCCTTGCCAAGATTCTGTATAACTACTTCCTTGACCCCTTCGGGATCAAGACGGTTTCTCAGGATATAAATCGCGCCCTGTATGATGTCCGAGGTGTTCTCCTCGACATCGTCATTGAATTGCGCTTCCAGCAAAAGATCGACCCCGCCCGCGATATCCAGTCCCTGTTTAATTATATCTTCGCCGTTTCGGGCTTTTAATACAGGGACCGATAACGCCAGGACAAGGACGACAATTACCAGGATCCAGTTGTTCCTGCGTTTTTCAGCGCTCATGAAAGTCTCTCAGACCTCCGTGCGTATGAGTGCCAACTTTTCCCGCTGGCATGCTCATTCAAAATGCACGCAAAAATAAGTTCCCTTTGCGGGGACAAAGGAGCGATTATAGGATTTAGCAATGGCATAAGTCAAACTGTAAAATAATGTTCCTTGAAACTGTTTTTATGTAACCTGATTGCCCTTATACCCGGTCAACTCTTTATTTCACGGTTACAAATCGACTATCCTGTCGGATATGAACCATCCCGGCAAGAAGTCAGCGCCCGTGATCCTTGGCCCCACTGCCAGCGGGAAAACCCCGGTTGGAGTAAAGATTGCTGAACTGCTGAATTCAGAGGTCATCTCAGCCGATTCGCGCCTCGTATACAGGCAGCTGGATATCGGGACCGCCAAGCCAACCGCTGAGGAAATGGGACCGGTCCCTCACCACCTGATCGATATTGTAAATCCGGATGAAAGCTTTTCTGTTGCCGATTACCAGTCTCAGGCATATCAAAAAATGGCTGAGATCTTCACTGAGGGGAAAATACCCGTGATAGTGGGTGGTACCGGCCTTTATATCAGGGCCCTGGAAAATAATCCGTCATTTCAGAACCAGCCCCCCGATGATTCTGTACGAGAAAAGATCCTTGAGGAACTCGATGAGTCAGGCACCGATGCGCTTTATGCCGAACTTAAGGAATTCGATCCGTCTGCGGCTGAGAAGATCCATCCGAATAATATTCCGCGACTTGTGCGTGCACTGGAAGTTATCAGGCTGACAGGCAGGAAATTTTCCGAAGGAATCGACTCTGATGAAAGCTCCGAAAATGAATGCCCTTACAAATTTGTTCTTTATGGGCTCAAACCGGACCGGGAATTGCTGTACACTAGAATAAATGACCGGGTCGATAAAATGATCGCAGATGGATGGGTCGAAGAAGTCAGGCGAATCCTGGATGGTGGATATACAGGCAATGAGAAGCCTCTTGCGGGACTTGGCTACCGGGATATGATTAAATATGTACGTGGAGAGTGTACTCTCAGTGATGCGGTTGAACGTGTCAAGCGGGACACTCGCAGGTTCGCTAAAAGACAGATGACATGGTTCCGTTCAATGGAGAATATCGAATGGATGGAAATCGACGAGAATTCAGGAATTGTAGAGACGGCAAATAAAATACTTGAAAATTTCATGCTACATTTATCTGGTAACAAATAATGAGAAATCTCGAATTTGAAAAATGGCATGGCACCGGAAACGATTTCGTCCTGTGCAGCCAGTCAGCGGCGGAAGAATTCACCAGCGACATTGCCGAGCTCTCCCGGAAAATGTGCGCCAGGCATTTCGGGATTGGTTCGGATGGGTTACTTCTGATCGGCAAATCGTCGGTTGGCGATTACCAGATGCGGATGTGGAATCCCGACGGATCCGAAGCTCAGATGTGCGGAAACGGACTTCGTTGCGTTGTGGCACATCTGAAAAATCATGGACTGATACAGGGCGACAGCGTCGTCAAGATGGAAACCGGGAAGGGAGTGCTCGACTGCGAATTTGTGACACCCCCCGACTGGGGGAACCCCGACGATGTCTGGGTCCGGGTCGATATGGGGCAGCCGGTGACCGAGCGGCATTCAATACCGGTAGCGGGTGACGGGATGTCGCCTGTCGTACTGGAAACGCTGAATGTGCCGGGAATTGATGAAGAGCTTCAATTCACAGGCATCAGTATGGGTAATCCTCATGCCGTAATATTTGTTGACAAGCTCGAGTCGGTTCCACTTGGCAAGTGGGGTCCGATGATCGAAAAACACACGAGCCTTTTCCCAGAGAAAGTGAACACCGAGTTTGTCGAGGTCATCGACGAGAACCACGTCATGATGGCCGTATGGGAGCGTGGCGCGGGACCTACGTTGAGCTGCGGGTCGGGGACGTGCGCGATACAGGCGGCGTGCCATCTTACGGGGAAAGCGTCGGATGAGCTACGTGTCGATGTTCCCGGCGGCTCGCTGTTGACGAGGTACACATCGGATGGTCGGATACACATGTCCGGACCGGCGGTGAAGGTGTTCGACGGGATGTGGGTCGAATAGCATTTTCCCGCTGACCCTTGATTTATTAGTTCCCTTACAGCATCATAACCACTCTGCACCACAGGTGAATTCCGAATACATCCTTTTTTTTGAGGCTAAAAAATGTCCGAAACACGCTCCACAACCGGAAAAAGAAAAACCGCGAAGCGGCTGGATCAAATACCGCCGTACCTGTTCCAGCGCATCGACGATATGAAAGAAAAAGCCCGGGCGAGCGGCCTGGAGATCACGTCCCTTGGAATCGGCGACCCCGACCTTCCAGCACCCGATGAGCTTATCGATGAGCTCTACGCGCAGGCAAAGATAAATGAAAATCAAAAATATCCGGACTATAAGGGCTCGTTGGAATTCCGCACCGCTGTCGCGAATTTTTACCAGAGGCGTTTCTGCGCGGCGCTTGATCCCGTGACTGAAGTCCTTGCGCTTATCGGGTCGAAGGAAGGACTCGCTCATCTCGCGCTTGCGGTGCTCGATCCGGAGGATATCGTAATCGCGCCCGACCCGGGATATCCGGTCTACGCGATGACAGCTGTATTTGCCGGCTGCGAATGCTATAAGACTCCCCTGTTAGAACAAAATAATTTTCTCGTCGATTTCTCTTCAATACCGGATGAAGTTTGCGAGAGGGCGAAACTCATATGGATGAATTACCCGAACAATCCGACAGGCTCAGTCGCACCGGTAGAGTTTTTCGAGGAAGCGGTCGCGTGGGCGAGAAAATGGGATGTCGTGATAGCGCACGATAATCCGTATTCGGAAATCTATACCGACCTGCCAATTCCGCCGAGTTTATTAAGTGTTAAGGGCGGGAAGGAATCCGGGATCGAGTTCAATTCGTTATCCAAGATGTTCAATATGACGGGATTCCGTATCGGTATGGCTGTTGGAAACGCCGAGATTATCGACGCGCTCGCGAGGGTAAAATCGAATGTCGATTCCGGCGTTTTTCGCGCTGTCCAGAAAATGGGAGTAAAAGCCCTCCGCTCAGATATGGAATCGGTCGCGAAGCTGAGAGATGTATACAGGTCCCGCCGCAAAGTTGTGGAAGAGACTCTTGAGGAAGCCGGCTACGATGTTTACAAGGGCCATGGCACATTTTATGTCTGGATCAAGACTCCGAAAGGCATTACGAGCGCGGATTTTGTCGGGCAGGTCATCGAGAAAACCGGAATTGTTATGGGTCCGGGGTCGGGCTGGGGAGTGCATGGTGAAGGATATTTCCGCATATGCCTTACCCGGGATGAAGAAACATTGAGAAATGCGATAGCACGGATCGTTGACCTGTTCCCTGCTGAATAAGCGGTGTAGATTGAGGCTTTTTAAGTCTGACGAATTGTCACACGGTAATTTTCCCGTAACGATAGTATAATAGTAACAAGCAATAATGCCTGCTCTGCCCGAAAAATCAGACAGCAAATCGCAACCTGCTGTTATTTCAACCCCCGACGACCTCCAGCCTGACCCGGCTGTGGATTTAAACGCCCTTATATCGGTCGTTATTCCCCTGAAAAACGAGGAAGGCTCCCTGAAAGAGCTGTTCAACAGGATTTACACCGTGTTTGGATCCATTGGCCGCAAATTTGAGGTCGTGTTTATCGACGATGGCAGCGACGATGAAAGTTTCAATATCCTGGAAGCGCTTTACACCGATTTCCCGAAAAATATACGTGTTCTCCAGTTCAGGCGTAACATGGGAAAAGCAGAAGCTCTTTCAGCCGGATTCGGATTCGCCGCAGGTGAAATTATCATCACGATGGACGCTGACCTGCAGGATGATCCGGAGGAGATTCCGAGATTTCTGGAAGCGCTCGCGTCGGGAAGCGATCTTGTCAGCGGCTGGAAAAAAGTACGGCATGACCCATGGCATAAGGTGATCCCGTCCAGATTTTTCAACTGGGTGGTAAGCAAATCCGCTGGATTGCGCCTCCACGATTACAATTGCGGATTCAAGGCGTACAGGCGGGAAGTTCTCGACGAGATCACTCTTTACGGAGACCTGCACAGGTACATTCCGTTCCTGGCAAATTCAAAGGGCTTCAGGGTTTCTGAAATTGTTGTGAGACACCATCCCCGGAAAGCGGGGAGGAGCAAGTACGGATTCGCCCGGTACTTCAAGGGATTTTTTGACCTGCTTACGGTAATAATGCTGACCAGGTTCGCGTCCCGCCCAATGCATCTATTCGGAGTGGTCGGACTTGTCCTCCTTGTGCTGGGATTTATTCTGAATGTCCACCTTACTCTCCAGTGGTTCGCGGGCTTTCCGATCGGAAACCGTCCATTGCTCGTACTTGGAGTCCTGCTGATGATGGTCGGGCTGCAGACTTTTTCAGTCGGGCTGATCGGTGAAATGATCAATTCCAACCGTGGACGCGACAGTCGAGACGTCCCGGTCAAAAAAATTCTCAAATGAATGATGCCCCGGAACCACGCAGGATAGTTGTCGGCATTGTCGTTCTGAACTACAACGGCGAAAAAGTACTCCCACCCTTATTTGAATCACTCGAAAAACTTCTGTATCCGGATTTCAGGGTATTTCTGGTGGATAACGCATCGAGTGATAAATCGCTTGAATATGTCAAATCGTATTCAGCAGGATTCGATATGGAGGTTATTGAAAACCAGCAAAACCTTCTATTTTCCGGCGGGAATAATGTCGGCATTAAACGTGCGCTGGAATGGGGAGCGGATTATGTGCTTCTCCTGAACAATGACACGATAGTTTCGCCGTCGATGCTCGATACCCTGGTTGAATTCATGGCGGGAACGGCTAACAGGGGAGGCGGTGCGATTGCTGGCCCGCTGATTTATTTCAATAAGCCTGAAGGGCATATCTGGTACGCCGGAGGCTACGTAAACAGGTGGCTTGGGACGGCCCGTCACAGGGGTATAAGGCAGAAGGATGTCGGTCAATATGGATTCCTGGAACTGGTCGATTATGTGTCCGGTTGCGCGATGTGCGTGAAAAAAAAAGTTTTTGAGAAGATCGGGTATCTCGATGAAAGTTTCCCCATGTATTACGAGGATACCGATTTTTGCCTGCGAGCCAAAAACGAAGGATTTGACACGTATTATGTGCCTACCGAACCGATGATCCATCTGGTCAGCGTCGCAGCCGGAGGTCAGCTCAGCGGATTTAAAATCATGCGTAGATTCAGGGCAGGGATGAAATTTTTCGCCCGTCATGCAAAATGGTACCAGTGGCCGACAATTATATTAGGGCAGCTGATTGAAGCTGTCAGGATAATGGGTCTGTATCTATCAGGTAAAGTTAAATAACCATACATGCCTAATGTTCTGTGTATAGCGTATCTTTTCCCGCCAAGAGCGGGAGTTGGGGTCCAGCGGATCACAAAATTCGTACGGTATCTGCCCGACCATGGATGGCGTCCGATTGTCCTGACTGTCTCGAAGCCGCATGGAAGCTTTCCACTTGATTATTCTTATCTTCGTGAAATTCCAAAGTCCGTGATCGTGGAAAAAGCGCCATCATTGGAGCCATATCACTTTTACAGAATGCTGGGAGGCAGGAAACGCCAGGATTCGGCGGATTTTCGCCAGACACTCGACGGCGGCGGGAACCTGGGGTTTGGAGGAAAAATATATTCAGCGCTCCAATCGGCATTTTTAATCCCCGATCCGAAGATCGGGTGGTTTCTTCCGGCAATGAAAAAAGCCAGGGAAATTTTCAGGAAGTATAAAATTGACCTGATACTTTCAACCAGTCCCGAAGCGACAGACCATGTAATCGCCAGGGCATTAGCTCGGGAACTGAAGGTGCCCTGGGTGATGGATTTCCGCGACCCGTGGACAACCTCCCTCTATTCAATTAAACGTCCTTACTGGGCAAAAAGAAAAGAAGAAGAACTCGAGCTTTCATGCCTGATTGAAGCGTCTGCGATTTCGGTGGTCCAGCCGAGATATATGGACGAATACATCGACAAGTATCCCATCCTGGACAGCCATTCCGATAAATTCCATGTTCTCCCGAACGGATTCGACCCTGGCGATATTGAAAAGATCGATCCGAGGAAATTTTCACGATGGACCCTGGTCTACACCGGCTCGATTTCTTACCCGCGCAACCCGGAACCATTTTTAAGGGGATGGAAACTCGCCTGCGAAAAATCTTCCGAATTTAAAAATAACGCCGGATGCCTGTTCATGGGAGAATTCAATTCCAGGTTTCACGAGATGGCGCCCGGATTCATCGCACAAGGCCTTGAAACAGAGGGATTTAAGGAACGTGGCGACGTGTACTCTGCACAGCTTGGGTCAGGCGCTTTGTTGCTGCTCTCGGAAGGTTACGTGACAGGAAAAGCATATGAATACCTGGCGGCAAAGAAGCCGATTCTCGCAATCACCGACGGCACCGATCTGGCAGAGCTGGTCCTGAGATCCAGGTCCGGTGCTGTCATCAGTCCATCGAAAATTAATAAAATTGCCGACACTTTGATTACACTTTATGAGAATAGGAATGTATCATTTGAACCGGACAAGGATTTTCTGGCAAAGTACGATCGCAGGAAAATAACAGCAGATCTGGCGTCCATCTTTAATGGCCTTACAAACCGAAAACGAAAAGAATCCAGTCGAGCTGAATCCGGATAACGGGAATGTCCAGAATTCATCTGACCATTCACTCGCTCGCGACAGTGTAGGCACCACCCTGACCAATATAGCGCTATTCTTCCTTGGAATTGTGATCTGGATCGCAGTGGCAAGGATCCTCGATCCGATCTGGCGTGGAGCGCTCGCCCTGGTCATGATTTCCCCCGCTATTGTCATGAAGGCGGGAACCCTGGGATTCGATTACGGTATTGTGGTTATCGGAGGTGCAGACAGGAAAAGACTCGGCACCCTTACCAGGACCGGCGCGGTTTTCGGGCTGATATCGGGGATGATCTTCATCGGAGTCCTGATGGGCTTTATGTGGGGGATTCCGAAGGTCTTCTGGAAAATCACGCAGGTCTGGCTTCCATTGCCATTTGAATTTATCGCGATCGTTTTCCCCATCCACCTGATGACAATGGCACTTGATGCCGCGATCTACGCCGAGGATAGAATCGCTACGCGCAATGCCAAGGAATTTCTTGTAAATTTCGCGATGCTTGTCACGCTGATGATTCTGTTCTTTGGCTTCCAGTATAAATTGTTCGGGGTCATCGGATCGCATCTTATCGCTAATGTGATCAGCCTGGTTGCGTCGTGGTGGCTCATTAAAGATAGAATTTCACTTTCGGGAGAATTGAACTTCGGATATATAAGGGATGCTATCAGGCTCGGATTTCCGATTTATCTTGCCAACCTCGCTTCATTCCTTATGCTGCCAGCCATGATGGTGCTGTTATCGGTCGTGCTTCCCGGGGAGCCAAGTGAAAATCTTGCGAATGTAGCGTTCTTCACAATGGGATACCAGATGGTCGACCGGATACTTCCGGTCACCAGGTCGGTTGCTTACGCGCTCCTTCCGAAAATAACGTCGGGAACAGACGAAGCCGCGTCGGAACTTACCGGCAAAGCAAGCCGCCATACACTACTGATATCATTCCTGATATTCGCCGCCCTCCTGATTTTCCTGAAGCCGCTTGTGGCAATTTTGCTCGGGAAAAGATATCTTCCTATTGTCCTGTCGTTTGCCGTAATGGCGCCCGGTGGGGTAGCGTTATCGGTTGGTGGAGTCTGGAGCGCGCATCTTCTTGCCAGGCATCATCCTTATAAGGTTGCGACAGCGGGAATCACAGGAGTTGCAGTAGCGTTGATTGCCGCAGGCTTTGGATTCTGGCTTTTTAAGGGGAATGAGGTTGTGGTTGCATCCACCGCGGTTGTGATCGGCGGATTCACCAATACAGCCCTGCTCCTTAAATCATTTTCATCTATCGCGGGTGTGAGCGTGAAAAATGCGCTGATTCCTGACAATGGCGATATCCGCGAATGGCGGCGTATTCCCGGACTGATATCGGGATTTATCCA
>Ga0214471_10004927_pt1 | contig 10294 bp, 6 predicted proteins | sample RVTome_5_FD_207665 | JGI IMG/M metagenome (GOLD analysis project Ga0214471, IMG submission 207665) | Soil microbial communities from uranium-contaminated site in the Upper Colorado River Basin, Wyoming, United States - RVT142D155 | ecosystem: Environmental > Terrestrial > Soil > Contaminated >... | reverse complement strand
GCCCCCAGCTCCACGCTGGTGCCCTGCACGTGCGCCGCTGGATTCTCGAGGCCGTAGGTCACGAGGCGCCGCGTGACGCGTGGGAGCACCGCGGCCAGGTGCCGGTCGTCGGCGCACGCGATCACGGCGCCGTAGAACGGCACCTTGTTCGCGAAATCGACGAACGCCTGCTGCAGCTCGGCAAAGCTCGCGTAGCTCTCCATGTGCTCGTAATCGATGTTGGTGACCACGGCCATCGACGGCCAGAGCAGCAGGAACGAGCGGTCGCTCTCGTCCGCCTCGGCCACCATGTATCCGCCGCGTCCGAGCCGCGCGCTGCTGCCGAAAGCGCGCAGCCGGCCGCCGATCACCGCGTCGGGGTCGAGGCCGCACCGCTCCAGCACGAACGCGATCATCGACGTCGTGGTCGTCTTGCCGTGCGCGCCGGCGACCGCGATGGAAAAGCGCATCCGCATCAGCTCGGCGAGCATCTCGGCGCGCGGCACGACGGGAATCGCGCGCCGCTCGGCCTCGGCGACCTCCGGGTTGCCCGGCCGCACCGCGGACGAGACGACGACGACGTCGGCGTCGCCGACGTGGGCCGCCGCGTGCCCCTCGTGCACCGTGACGCCGAAGCTCGCCGCGAGCCGCGCGGTCACGTCCGACCGTCTGAGGTCCGAGCCGCTCACCTCGTATCCGAGGTTCGCGAGCAGCTCGGCGATGCCGCTCATGCCAATCCCTCCGATGCCGACGAAATGAATCCGCCGGGTTCTACCGAGCAAGCGCCAGTACCCGGTCGACGATCAGGCGGGCGGCGTCGGGCCGCGCCAGGCGCCGCGCCGCCTCGGCCATGCGCTGGCGCCGTGCCGCGTCGGCGGCCAGCGCCAGCATCTCCGCCGCCAGGCGATCGCCTGACAGCTCGCGCTGCTCGATCATCAGCGCCGCCCCTTCCTGCACCAGCGCGAGCGCGTTCCTGCGCTGATGGTCGTCGGTCGCGGTCGGCAGCGGCACCAGGATCGACGCCCGTCCGATGGCCGTCAGCTCCGCCACCGTGGTGGCGCCCGCGCGGCAGACGACGAGATCGGCCGTGTTCATCTCCCGCTCCATCGCAAACAGAAACGGTTCGACCCGGGCTTCCAGCCCGGCCCGCTGGTAGCCGTGGCGGACCACTTCCAGATCGCGCTCCCCAGTCTGGTGCGTGATCGCCAGTCGTGACTGAGCGGCGACCAGCCCCGGCGCCGCCTCCACCATGGCCATGTTGATCGCGTGCGCGCCCTGAGAGCCGCCAAAGACTAGAACCCGTGCCGCCCCAGGCGGCGGAACATCTTGCCCATGTGCCTCCTCACCCCGAAGAAACTCCGGTCTGACCGGATTGCCGGCCACGATCGCCTTGCCGCCGAAGAACCGCGCCGTTTCCTGAAACGTCACCGCCGCCGCGTCGACCACCGGCGCGAGCAGCCGGTTGGTGAGCCCGGGAATCGCGTTCTGCTCCATGAGCAGCGTGGGAATGCCGCGCAGCGCCGCCAGCAGGACGACCGGCCCCGAGCTGTAGCCGCCGACGCCGATCACAACCGCCGGCCGGCGGCGGCTCAGGACGCGCCAGGCGTCCACGGCGCTCACCGGCAGCAGCAGCACTCCCCGTGCGAGCGACGGGAGCGACTTGCCCTTGAGCCCCGCGCTGCGGATCACCTCCAGCGCGAACCCCTCCCGCGGCACGACCCGCGCCTCGATGCCGGCGGAGGTGCCGACGAACGCGACCTGCGCATCGGGCACCCGCGCCGTCAGCTCCCGCGCGACCGCGATGCCCGGATACAGATGGCCGCCCGTGCCCCCACCGGCAATCAGGATCGACAGCGACATCTACCTGCGCCCCCCCGCACCATCGCACCGTCGGACGCACCATCGCACCGTCGCACCGTCGCACCATCGCACCTACGCCGTCACCGCTTCGTGCTGAGAGATGTTCAGCAGCACGCCCATTCCCAGGAGACTGATCACGAGCGACGACCCGCCGGCGCTGACGAGCGGCAGCGGAATCCCTTTGGTCGGCATCAACCCGAGCACCACGCTCATGTTGACGAACGCCTGCACCACGATCATGGTGGTGATGCCGAGCGCCACGAACGCGCCGAACATGTCCTGGGCGCGGACGGTGATGCGGAGCCCGCGCCACGCGATCAGGCAGAAACAGAGGAGCGTGGCGGTGGCGCCGATGAGCCCCAGCTCCTCGCCGATCACCGCATAGATGAAGTCGGTGTGCGGCTCCGGCAGGTAGAACAGCTTCTGCACGCCGCCCATCAGCCCGCGCCCGGCGATGCCGCCGGTGCCGACGGCGATCATCGACTGGATGATCTGAAAGCCGTCGCCGAGCGGATCCGCCCACGGATCCCAGAACGCCATCAGCCGGCGGCGCCGGTACGGCGCGCTGACGAGCACGAGGTACAGCGCCGGCAGCGTGACGAGCAGCGTGCCGACGAGATACCGGTAGTGCAGCCCCGCGGCAAAGACCATCGCCGCCACGATCAGCACGAGCGCCATCGCGGTGCCGAAGTCGGGCTGCAGCAGGATGAGCGCGACCATCACGCCGACAATGATGCCGATCGGCAGCAGCGAGTACGACAGCTCGTCGATCCGGTGCATCCGCCGCTCGAGGACGAGCGCCGTGAAGAAGACGCACGCGAGCTTGGCGAGCTCCGACGGCTGGATGCCCAGGCCCCCGACGCCGAACCACCGGCGCGTGCCGTTGACCGGCGCGCTGAACAGCACGCCGACGAGCGTCACCACGACGATTCCGAGCAGCGCCCAGACGAAGGCGTCGTTGCGGTACGCGCGGTAGTCGACGCGCATCGCGACCCACAGCGCCGCGAGCCCCAGGACCGTCCACATGGCCTGCCGGATGACGAACAGATACGGCTGCTGGAAGCGCTCGAGCGCGAGCACCGCCGAGGCGCTGTACACCATCACGATGCTGGTGCACACCAGCAGGAGCGTTGCCGTGAAGAGAATCCGGTCCGATTTCAGCTTGCGCGCCACGCGACCTCACGGGCCGACCTGGAGGTCGGCCCCTACAGAAATGCGCCCGTGCGCCCGAAACACCAGTTGCTGCCCGGATCGATTAAGATCTCCGATCCGCGGAAGCGGTCAGCAGTCATCAGCCGGCCCGTGGAAGGGACACCGACCTCGCAGACCGGGGTAGCCTGCGTTCCCAGCGGCCAGCTCCTCTCCGCGCCGAGCCGACTGACGACTGCTCACCGCTCCTCCACCATCGCAACCCCTCACAAAACACCGAGGCGCCGAGGCACCGAAGACTTCTTGTTTAGCTCGGTGTCTCGGTGTCTCGGTGTTCCGTCTCGCGTTTCAACCTCGCAACCTCGGCTTTGAATACATCCCCTCGCTCGGCATAGTCCCGGAACCAGTCGAAGCTGGCGCACGCCGGCGCGAGCAGCACGACCCCGTCGGGCGCTGCCGCCTCGTACCCGCGCTCCACCGCCTCGCCCATCGAACCGGCGTCGACCACCGGCACCACGCCGTCGAGCGCGCGCCGGACGAGCGGCGCCGCCTCCCCGATCGCGACGACCGCCCGGCCGCGCGCCGCCAGCGGCTCGCGCAGCACGCGCAGGTCGCCGCCCTTGAACCGGCCGCCGACAATCGCCACCACGCCCGCGAAGCTCTCGATCGACCGCCGCGCCGCCTCCACGTTGGTCGCCTTCGAGTCGTTGACGAACCGCACGCCGCCGATCTCGCCGGCGGGCTCCATCACGTGCGGGAGCCCGCGGAATCCGCGAAGCGCGCGCGTCAGCGCGTCGGGCGCGCAGCCGGCGAGCGACGCCGCGGCCGCCGCCGCGAGGACATTGCCGAGCATGTGACGCCCGGCAAGCTCGACGGCCGCCACCGGAATCAGGCGATCGAGACCGGTGGCCGTGCGCCTGACGATCCACTCGCCGTCCACGACGAAGCCGCCGGAGATTCGGCCCGAGAGCGCAAACAGCGCGCGCTGCGCCGCGATGCCGCTCGTCCGCGCCATCACGAGCGGGTCGTCGGCATTCACCACGGCCCAGTCGTCCGCCGTCTGGTTTGCGAAGAGGCGCGCCTTGGCCGCGGCGTACGCTTCGACGCTCGGGTGTCGATCGAGGTGGTCGTCCGCGACGTTCAGCCACACGGCAATCCACGGCCGGAAGCTCGTCGTCGTCTCGAGCTGAAAGCTGCTCACCTCGACGACGTGGACCGTCTCGGGCGTCGACTGCTCGACCTGGCCGCTGAGCGGCACGCCGATGTTGCCGCCCACGAGCACCTCCCGCCCGGCGGCGTCGAGCATGCGGCCGACCAGCGTGGTCGTCGTCGACTTCCCCTTGGTGCCGGTCACCGCGATGACGCGCCCGCGGATCCAGCGCCACGCCAGCTCGATCTCGCCGATGATCTCGGCGCCGCGGCGGCGCGCCGGCTCGAGCGCCGGCTGGTCGGGCGCGACGCCGGGGCTCAGCACGACGAGCTCGGCCGCGGCCATCGTCTCGGGCCTGTGGCCGCCCAGCTCGATCTCGACGCCCGACGCGCGCAGCGCGGGCGCGGCGTCGATGGCGTCGCGCAGCTCGGTCAGCGTCACCCTCGCCCCCCGTCTCGCCAGCAGCTCCGCGGCCGCGATGCCGCTGCGCGCCGCCCCCACCACGACCACCCGGCGCTGCCGGACCGAAAAGCCACTGTTGCCCACGCCATCACCGCAGCTTCAACGTCGTGAGGCTGAAGAGCGCGAAGATCACCGCGACGATGAGAAAGCGCGTGATGACCTTCGGCTCGCTCCAGCCGATCAGCTCGAAGTGATGGTGGATCGGCGCCATCTTGAACACCCGCTGGCCCCGCAGCTTGAACGAGCCGACCTGCACGATGACCGAGAGCGCCTCGATCACGAACACGCCGCCGACGATCGGCAGCAGCAGCTCCTGCTTGATGAGAATGGCGACCGTGCCGAGCGCGCCGCCGAGGGCGAGGGAGCCGACGTCGCCCATGAAGATCTCGGCGGGGTACGAGTTGTACCAGAGGAAGCCGAGGCTCGCGCCGACGAGCGCCCCGCAGAAGATCGTCAGCTCGCCCGCCGGCGCGAAGCGCACGAGCAGCAGGTAGTCGGCGAGCACCGCGTGGCCCGTGACGTAGGCGAGCGCGGTGAAGGCGGCGGCCGCGACGCCGAACGTGCTGATCGCCAGCCCGTCGAGCCCGTCGGTCAGGTTGACGGCGTTACTCGCGCCGACGAGCACGAGCACGGTAAACGCGACGTAGAACCACCCGAGGTCCGGGATGAGGTTCTTGAAGAACGGGAAGATCAGCCGCGTGTTGTAGAGATTGTTCGCGGCGAGCACCATCAGCGTGACGCCCACCGCGAGCGCGATGAGCACCTGCAGCGCCATCTTGTAGCGGGGCCGCAGCCCGTGGTGCGAGCGGTGGACGATCTTCAGGTAGTCGTCGGCGAAGCCGACGGCGCCGAAGGCGCAGGTCGCCAGCACCGCGATCCAGACGTAGGGATTCGAGAGATCCGTCCAGAGCAGCGTCGGCACGATCGCCGCCGTCAGGATGAGCAGCCCGCCCATTGTCGGCGTCCCGGCCTTGGCGCGGTGCGACTGCGGCCCTTCCTGCCGGATCACCTGGCCGATCTGGAACTCGCGCAGCTTCCGGATCATCCAGGGCCCGAGCACGAGGCTGATGAAGAGCGCGGTGATGCTGGCGGCCGCCGTCCGGAACGTGATGTAGCGGACCACGTTCAACACCCCGAAGGTCGGCTCGAGCGGCAGCAGCAGCTCCATCAGCATCAGCGGTACTCCGCTGCAATGGCGTCGGCCACGACGTCGGTCCGCGTGCCGCGCGACCCTTTCACGAGCACGAGGTCGCCGGCGCGGAGATCCGCCACGACGGCCGGCGCCGCCAGCACGCTCGTCTCCACATGACGGACGGCGGCCGGCGGCATCCCCGCCTCCACGGCGGCCGCCGCGAGCGCGCGCGCGGGTTCGCCGCCGATCGCCACGAGCCACTGCAGCCCGGCGGCCGCCGCGGTCCGCCCCGACTGCCGGTGCAGCGCGATCGCGCGATCCCCGAGCTCCAGCATCTCGCCGAGCACCGCCACCTTGCGCGCGGCCCGCGTCTCTCTCGCCACGACGTCGAGGGCGCGGGCGAGCGCCGACGGGCTCGAGTTGTACGAGTCGTCGATGAGAACGATGCCGTCGCGCAGCCGGCGCACGGCGCCGCGGCGGTCGGCGGCTCTGAGCCGCGCCGCGGCGGCGGCCACCGCGTCGAACGGCACGTCGAACTCGAGCGCCACGGCGGCGGCGGCGAGCACGTTCTCGAGGTTGCCGCGCCCGAGGAGCGGGGTGCTCACCACGCGCTCACCCGCGCGCGTCTGCACGCGCGCGCGCATCCCCTCGATGCCGAGCTCCTCGACGTCCTCGGCGCGCACGTCGGCCCCCGCCGCGGTCCCGAAGCGCACCAGCCTGCCCGCAAAGCGCGTCGCCCGCGCCATCACGCGCGGATCGTCCGCATTGCAGACGAGCACGTGCCGGGCATCCGCGCGCTCGAGGATCTCCGCCTTGGCGTCGGCGATCGCCTCCGGCGATCCGAAGTAGCCGATGTGCGCGTCGCCCACGTTCGTCCAGACGCGCACGTCCGGCTCCGCGATCGCGACGAGCGTGCTGATCTCCCCGGGATGGTTCATGCCCAGTTCCATCACCGCCACGTCCGGCCGATCGCGCAGCTCGAGGAGCGAGAGCGGCAGCCCGATGTGGTTGTTCAAATTCCCTCTGTTCTTCGCCACCCGATAGCGGACCGACAGAAACTCGGCAATCGCTTCCTTGGTGGTCGTCTTTCCCGCGCTGCCCGTGATCGCCACGACCCGCGCGCCGCTTGCGATCCGCACCGCATGTCCGAGGTCCTGCAGCGCCTTCGTCGTGTCATCGACCTCCACGATCGCGCCGCCGTCGTAGGACGGGCCTTTACGGCCCGTCTCGACGATCGCCCCCACCGCGCCCTTCGCGAACGCCTCGCCGACGAACTCGTGCGCGTCGAAACGGACCCCGCGCAGCGCCACGAAGAAGTCGCCCGGCTCGAGCGTCCGCGAATCGATGCCGACGCGGCGCACGTCCATCTCCGGGTCGCCCGTCCGAATCTGGCCGCCGACCGCGTCGGCCACCCACCGCAGCGTGAGATGCAGCCCGTCACCCAACCCGCAACCTGTCGCGCCGCGCCTGGAGCGCCTCCCGCGCGACCGCGACATCGTCAAACGGGAGCAGCCGCCCCGCGATTTCCTGATACTGCTCGTGCCCTTTGCCCGCGACGAGCACCAGATCGCCCGCCGACGCCTGACTCACCGCGTGCAGAATCGCCTCGCGCCGATCGACGATCGTCAGCACCTCGACGCCGCGCTGCCGCGTCTCCTGCTGCGCGCCGAGGTTGATCTCGTCGAGGATCCGCTGCGGGTCCTCCGACCGCGGGTTGTCCGACGTAATCACGACCACGTCGCTGAGCCGCGCGGCCACCATGCCCATCAGCGGCCGCTTGGTGCGGTCGCGATCCCCGCCGGCGCCGAACACCGTGATGAGGCGCCGCGACGCGAGCGGGCGCGCCATCTCCAGCAGATTCCGCAGCGCGTCGTCGGTGTGCGCGTAGTCGACGATGACGGTGATGTCGTCGGCGGCCGACGACACGCGCTCGAAGCGGCCCGGCACGCCCGGCAACCCCGCGATGCCGCGTTCCACGGCGTCGAGCGGCAGATCGAGCGCGGCGGTCACGCTCACCGCCGCCAGGATGTTGTAGACGTTCGGACGGCCGACGAGCGGCGACGCGACGTGGAGCTCGCCCCGGGGCGTACGCACGTCGAAGGCGAGCCCCTCGAGCGAGAGCGAGAGCGGGCCCGGCGTGACGTCGGCCGGGCGATTGACCGCGTACGTCACCGGCCGCCCCACCACCTCGGCAATGCCCGCCGCGCGCGGGTCGTCGAGGTTGACGGCGGCGGGCGCCTCCGCCGGCAGCAGCTCGAACAGGCGGCGCTTGGCGGCGAAGTACTCTTCCATGTTGGCGTGAAAGTCGAGGTGGTCGCGCGTCAGGTTCGTGAAGACGCCCGCCGCAAAGTGAATGCCGTCGGCCCGCCGGAGCGCGAGCGCGTGCGACGACACCTCCATCGCGCACGCCCCGCAGCCCGCCGCGACCATGTCGTGCATGAACCCCTGCAGCTCGGGCGCCTCGGGCGTCGTCCGCTCGGCGGGGAACTCGCGATCGCCGATTCGATACATCACCGTTCCCAGCAGCCCGCACCGGACGCCCGCCGCCTCGAAGATCGCGCTCACCAGATAGCTCGTCGTCGTCTTGCCGTTGGTGCCGGTGATGCCGACGACGCGCATCTTCCGGCTCGGGTGGCCGAAGAACTCCGCGGCCAGCCGCGCCAGCGCGAGCCGCGCGTCGGTGACGACGATCCACGGCGCGCCGGGCGCGCCCTGCGGCGCAGACTCGGCCACGACCGCCGCGGCGCCCGCGGCGATCGCCTGCGGCGCAAACGCCGCGCCGTCGGCCTTGAGGCCGCGCAGCGCCACGAACACCCACCCGGGCTCCACGCGGCGCGAGTCGTGGGTCACGCCCCGGCACGGCGCGTCGAGTGCGGGATCCGCCGGCAGCTCGAGCCGTTCGTCCGGCGAGGCGGCGCGCGCGAGCGCCTGCAGCAGCTCCCGGACGGTCATCGCCCTCCGCCCGGCGCCGCCGCCGACGCAACCGGCGCGACCGCCCCCACATGGCGTTCCAGCCTGAGGGTGGAGACCGCGCCCCGATCGATCGGGCCGCCGGGGGGAGGATCCTGGTCGACGACGACCCCTGTGCCATGCAGGCGCGCCGTCAGCCCGAGCCGCGCCAGCGTCCGCAGCGCGTCGCGCGCGCCCAGGCCGCGCAGATCGGGCACGAGCGCCGCCGATCCGCCGGCATCGCCGCCGAGCGTCACGATCGCGGGCACCGTGGCGGGCCCGGACGCGGGCTGCTGCGGCATCGCCTCGCGGCGCGCCACGATCACCGGAGGCGCGGGATTGATCGAGCGCGGCACGCCGTACAGACGCAGCCCCGCGTCGGCGATGCGCTGAAAGATCGGCGCCGCGACCGTGCCGCCGTACGGCGGAAGCTTATGCGGCGAATCGATGACGACGACGATGGTGAACTCCGGCTGGCGCGACGGGGCGAAGCCGACGAACGAGACGTTGTAGTCGGTGGTCGAATAGCGACCGTTGACCACCTTCTGCGCCGTACCGGTCTTGCCCGCGACCGTGAAGCCTGCAATCCGGGCGCGGCGGCCGGTGCCCCGCTCGACGACTTGCTCCATCATCTCGGTGACCGCCGCCGCGGTGCCCGCCGATACCGCCCGCCGGATCACCTTGCGCGGCACGGGTGCGCGCTTGCCGCCGGTGATGACGGCCCGCACCACGCGCGGCTCGACGAGCTCGCCGCCGTTGGCGACGGCGCTGACGGCGGCCGCCATCTGCAGCGGCGTGACGCCCACCTGATAGCCCATCGCGACCGACGCGAGCGCGCTGTCGGTCAGCCGGTCGGGATTCCACACGATGCCGGGGCTCTCGCCGGGGAAATCCGGCGACGACCGTCGGCCGAAGCCGAAGCGCTGCACGTAGGCGCCCATCCGCTGCGCCCCGAGCTTCAGGCCGACTTTGACCGCGCCGACGTTGCTCGATCGGACGATCACGTCGGTGAACGTCAGCAGGCCGTAGTTGTGGCCGCGGTCCTCGTCGATGACGCGCGCTCCGAATCGGATGCGGCCGGGGCTCGTCTCGACGGGGCTCTCGGGACCGAGGAGCCTGTCTTCCAGCGCGGCGCCGGCGGTGACGATCTTGAACGTCGATCCCGGCTCGTACAGATCCTGGACGGCGCGGTTGCGCTGCTGCTCGTCCTGGAAGGCGCGGTAGGCGTTCGGGTTGAACGTCGGGGCGTTCGCCAGCGCGAGAATCTCGCCCGTCTGCGGATTCATCACGACCACGGATCCGCCGGCGGCGCCGGCCGACTCGACGCCCGCGCGCAGCTCGCGCTCCGCCACGTGCTGGAGGTACTGATCGATCGTCAGCTCGAGCGTCGCGCCCGCCGTCGGCGGGCGCTCGATCCGGCTGAACGCCTGGCGCCGGGCGTCGGTCTGGACGAGCACGGTGCCGGGGCGTCCCTTGATCAGCGTGTCGTAGGTCGCCTCGAGGCCGTTCAGCCCGTTGTTGTCGATGCCGACGTAGCCGAGCACGTGGGCCGCGAGCTCCTTGTTGGGATAGAAGCGGCGGCTCTCCCTCATGAAGCCGACGCCGTCGAGCGC
>Ga0214471_10004926_pt1 | contig 10294 bp, 12 predicted proteins | sample RVTome_5_FD_207665 | JGI IMG/M metagenome (GOLD analysis project Ga0214471, IMG submission 207665) | Soil microbial communities from uranium-contaminated site in the Upper Colorado River Basin, Wyoming, United States - RVT142D155 | ecosystem: Environmental > Terrestrial > Soil > Contaminated >... | reverse complement strand
CAAGGTCTTCCCGCCGATGGTGACGCAAATGATGGTCGTGGGCGAGGAGACCGGTGCCATCGATACGATGCTGAGCAAGGTGTCCGACTTCTACGACCAGGAGGTCGAAGACACGGTGAGCGCCCTCACCTCGCTGATCGAGCCGCTGCTCATCATCGTGATGGGCCTGACGGTGGGCGGCATCCTCATCGCCCTGTACCTCCCGATGTTCAACATCGCGTCGTTGATTCAGTAGGAACGCTTCACGCTTCACGCTTCACGCAAGAGCGGTCACCGTCCTGAGTTGAGCGTGAAGCGTGAAGCGTTTTTTTGGCGTTTCGAATCTCCTCAAGTTCGACGATCCCGTGCCGATCAACTTCGCATCGGTGTCCTCCCACGGTCACCACGTCCTCCGGCGAACGGCCGACGGTTTCCCTCCTCCGTCGGCTGTTTGCTTTTCAGCGCGATTCGCGATTCGACGGTTCGCTATTCGCCAGACCGCGTCGATCGGTGGGGTTGGTGCCTGCCGTGATTCGGCCCCCCGCCCGCATTTGCCTCTCAAGGTCTGGGGCTTCGGCGCCGATAAATCGCGCAGTGGGCCGGTCACGGTCCATCAAAGGCGAGATCCAGGAGGTCTCAATGTTGAAGGCAATACGTCAGGGACGCCGTGAAGACGGTTTCACCCTGATCGAACTCATGGTCGTGGTGATGATCATTGCAATTCTCATCGCCATCGCCATCCCGTCGTTCCTGGGATTCCGTCGGAACGCTCAGGACCGCTCCGTGCAAAGCGATCTGCGCAACGTGCTGCTGGCTGAGAATGCGTATCAGCTGGAGAACAATGCGTTCACCGCCGACGACGCGGCGCTCCTCGAGATCGAGGCCAACGCCCGACTCGATGCGATCACGGTCAACCTGCTCGGCGACGATGTGTGCCTCGATGGCACCAGCGAGTCGAGTCACACGTTCGCCGTGTATCAGATCGGCGAAGGCGCCACGTACTACACGCTCGGGACCGACGGGGTCTGTCCCGCGGCTGCGGCCGTACCCGGTGCCGGCTGGTCACAGACCGGTTGGGGTGCCGCGGAAGTGGTCGTTCCGTAACGACTGACGATCCCACGGTCGACCACGAAGGTCGATCCGTAACGCACGAGGGGGCGGCGTAAGCCGCCCCCTCGGCGCGTTCAGAGGGGCGAGTGGCGAGTAGCGCGAGTGAGCGAGGCGGGGTGTGATTCCTATGCCGTCTGGTCCTAGAACCCCAGGTACCACTCCACGACGCGTTGCCCGATCGCGATCGCCAGCCAGGCGGCCAGCACCATCGCCGGACCGAACGGGATCGCCGTCTTGCGCCCGGCGCGGCGGGTGGCGAGGAGCGCCACACCCACCATCCCTCCCAGGAAGAAGGCGCCCACGACGGCCACGCCCAGGGCTCCCCATGAGACGCGGGTCACGAAGAGGCCGAGGAGAAAGGCGAGTTTGACGTCACCGAAGCCGAAGCCGCCGCGGGCGACGACGGCGAGCGCATACAGCCCGGTGAAGTAAGCGAGTCCCCCCAGGGCGCCCCGCCCGAGATCGTGCCAGTTGCCTTCGAAGACGGTGCCGCCGATGAGGAGGACCAACGCGACAACGGTGCCCGGATACAGGATCCGGTTGGGGAGGCGTTTGGTGTCGAGATCGACGATGGCGAGGACGAAGGTCAGCGCGACGAACCACAGGTGGGCAGGCAGCATCGGGTCCACCCCGAGGATCGCCGTGGTGGCGGCGAACAGGCCAGCGGTCGCCAGCTCGACGACGGGGTATCGAATCGAGATCGGTGCATGGCAGCGCCGACACCGGCCACGCAGGAGGATCCAAGAGAGCAATGGGATGTTGTCCATTGCGGTGATCTGCGATCCGCAGTGCGGGCAAGCCGAACGGGGCCGTACGACGGACCGCCCTGCCGGTACCCGATAGATGATGACGTTGAGGAACGAGCCGGTGGCGAGTCCGTATACGGCGGCGAGGACGATCAGCACGGGGGGAAAGTAGCAAGAAGCAAGAACAGGATCGTCCTGTGCGACTCTTCGTTGGTTCTTGGCTCCTGGCTCTTGGCGCTCAAGTGGCGGGTCCGACGGTCCGAAGTACTCCGTCTGTAGGCGCAGGTCGGTCCGCCGGTGGTCCTTGGTTGCCGGGGGGTGCCTTCCTACGCTTGCCGTGCGCATCGGTGACGACGCGATCCGTTCGATCACGCAGAGGAAACCATGCCGGTCATCACAGGACTCGAAATCGGATCGGAGAACGTACGCGCCGCCGTCGTCGAAACGACGCGGTCGGCCCCGATTCTGCGGCAGTTCGGCGAGATGCCGTTACCGCCCGGGGCGGTCGAAGCCGGCGAGATCATCGACGAGGGAGCCGTCCGCGAGGCGCTCGTAGCCCTGTGGAAGCAGGGCAAGTTCCCCAAGAAGCGTGTCGTCCTCGGTGTCGCCAATCAGCGGGTGATCGTCCGACACCTCGACATACCCTCGCTCGACGACTCCGAGATCGTCGAAGGCCTCCCATATCTGGTCCAGGACGCGATTCCCATCCCGGTGGAGGATGCAGTGCTCGACTTCGTCCCGATCGAGCAATTCACCGGATCCGAGGGAGACTCGATGTTGTCGATCCTCGCGGTCGCCGCCCATCGCGACATGATCGAGGGTCTGATCGAACTGACCGGTGCCGCTGGCATCCGGCTGCTGGCGGTCGACCTGCAGGCGTTCGGGCTGGTGCGAGCCAGCTTCGGTACCGACCTTCTCGCCGGAGGCACGGGTTCGCAAGCCCTCATCGACATCGGCGGGTCCCTCACGCAGATCGCCATCGTCCGCGACGGCGTCATTCGATTCGTCCGGCTATTGCCCACCGGCGGTCAGGAGTTCACCGCGGACCTCTCCGATGGGCTCGGGATCGACGGCGACGCCGCCGAAGAGCTCAAACGGCAGGTCGGTGTCCTGCCCGAGGGCGTTCCCAGCGGTTCCGGTGACACCGTCGCCGCCGGGGTGATCCTCACCGAGACCGCAGACCGGCTCATCGACGACGTGCGCGGTTCGGTCAACTACTACTTGTCCCAATCGGCCGAGCCCGTGTTGGAAAAGCTGGTGGTCGCTGGCAATGGCGCCCGCCTGCCGCACCTGGCCAACCGGATCGGCAAGGTGCTCGACACGAGGGTGGAGGCGGCCCGAGTCCTCGACCACGTCGATGTCGGGCGCCTCAACATGACCAAGAACGAATTGCTCGCCTATCAGCCGGTGCTGCCCGCTGCGGTGGGTCTCGCCCTGTGGGGGCAGTACGTGGTGCCGGCGAGTCGGCGATCGGAGCCCGCGATGGAAGAGGAGTCGGCATGAGGCCGATCAACCTGCTCCCGACATACAGGACGAGTCGCCGTCGCGGTCGGGGTGGGCTCATCGCCACGGTGCTCATCGTGTTCCTCGCGGTGGCCGGGATGGTTTACGGCGTCTACTGGCAGGGGCAGCGGATCACCGCGGCGTCCGACGATGTACGAGCTCAGAACCAGGTCAACGAGAGCCTCGGTGCCGAGGCGGCCGCTCTGGCGCCGATGGGCGACCTCCGCGCCACCTACCAGGAGCGCGTGGGGAACGTCCAGGTCGCTCTCGACAACGACGTGGATTGGGGCCTGTTCCTCTCCGAGTTGCTGCGCCTGGTGCCCACCGACATCCAGCTCGAGAGCTTCAGCGGGACCGCCGGCGGGGACGTTGCAGGTGCGTTCGGGAGGGTCGCGTTCAGCGCATTCGGACCCGACTTCCCTGACGTGGCCGTGTGGTTGCGCATCCTGGAGAGTGAAGACTTCGGCGGGGTCACCGGACCGTGGGTGAGCAACATCATCCGTCAGACGTCAGACGACGAGTCTGCGGTCAACTTCACCTCGACGGCGATCCTCACCCCGCAGTCGGGGACCGGCCGCATCGACCGAGTCGTCCCGGAGGTGCCCTGATGAGCCGGCGACCGGTACTGGTGGGGCTCTTTTTGGTGCTGCTCGGCGTGGTCTGGTGGTTCTTCCTCTTCTCGCCGAGGGCAGCCCAGGTCGATGAGCTCCACGCCGATCTTCAGGTGGCCCAGGACGAAGAGCTGCTCTTGCGGGCGAGCATCGCCGACCTCCGCTCCGTGGCCGAGTTGGAACCCGAGTACCGCAGTGCGTTGGATTCGCTCAGCGCCCTCATCCCCGACGATCCCGAGCTGGACGAGATCATCGATGCCTTATACGACCTGGCTCTGCGCAGCCGGGTGGAGCTCCTGTCGCTCGTCCCCGGCCTTCCCGCCGAGCCCAGCGGCGGAGAAGGCGTGCGATCGATCGTCGTTACCACCCGTCTCACCGGTGGCTACTTCGAAGTGGTCAACTTCCTCTTCGCGGTCAACGATCTGCCCAGGTTGGCCAGAGTCGATGCGATCGCCCTGAGCGTCGGCGCCGACGAAGATGGCGGGCTGGGCGTCTCACTCCAGATCCGATTCTTCACGCTGTCGGGTGCGCTACCCGAGTTCCTGGAGCCGGTGATCCCCATCGACGACACCACCACCACGACCGTGGTCGACGATGCGCCGGCTCCAGAGGATCCGGTGGACGGCGAGGGTGACCCCGAAGATCCCGCCGACACCGGTGACGGCGACGGCGCCACGGGGAGTTGATCCCTCCCGGGTAGCCTCCGGTCATGCTGCGCTTCCTCACCGCCGGGGAGTCACACGGTCCCGGTCTGGTCACCATCGTCGAAGGTCTCCCGTCCGGGCTCGGCGTCGACCTCGACGGCCTCGCTCACGAACTCGCCCGGCGGCGCCTGGGCCACGGCCGGGGCAAGCGCATGAACATCGAGCGTGACGAGTTGGAACCGCTCGGCGGCCTGCGATTCGGCAAGACCCTGGGCAGCCCGGTTGCGATCGTGGTCCGCAATACGGAGTGGCCGCGGTGGCAGGAGGAGATGGATCCCCGACAGGGTGAACCCAAGCGACCCCTGACGACCCCCCGACCGGGCCACGCCGACCTCGCCGGCATGCAAAAGCACGGGTCGTACGACGCCCGCAATGTGCTCGAGCGGGCATCGGCTCGGGAGACCGCGGCACGGACCGTCGCCGGCTTCCTGGCCAAGCAGTTTTTGGGGGCCGCCGGCGCGTCGGTGTTGAGTCATGTCGTCTCCATCGGAGGCATCGCTGTGGAGGACGGCGTCCGCCCCGGTCCGGACGACCGTGACGCCGTCGACGCATCCCCGGTTCGGGTGTTCGACCGGTCGATGGAGACGGCGATGATGGAACGCATCGACCGGGCCCACGCCGAACGCGACAGCGTGGGAGGCGTGGTGGAGCTGCTGGGCTTCGGCGTGCCGGCCGGCGTGGGCAGTCACGTCCACTGGGACCGGAAACTCGACGGACTCCTCGGCGGCGCTCTCATGTCGGTGCCGGCGATCAAGGCCGTCGAGATCGGCGACGGGTTTGGCTCCGCCGGGCGCAGCGGGTCGGAGGCTCACGACGAGATCGAGGTCGAAGACGGGGTACTGACACGCCACACCGACCGGGCCGGTGGCATCGAGGGCGGCGTCAGCACCGGGCAGACCATCAGAGCCAGGGCCGCCATGAAGCCGCTGTCGACCCTGATGCGGCCGCTCCGAAGCGCCGACGTGGTCACCAAGGAGCCCGCCGTAGCGTTCCGGGAACGGTCCGACGTCTGTGCCGTCCCTGCGGCGGGAGTGGTGTGCGAGCAGATGGTCGCCTGGGTGCTGGCGTCGGAGATGCAGCGGGTGTTCGGGGGGGACACCGTCGACGAGTTCGTCGAAGCGGTGGAACGAAGACGGGGTCGCCTGGAGGCGTTCTGATGCCCCTGTGGCTGGTCGGCATGATGGGATCCGGAAAGTCGACGGTGGGTCGGCTGGTAGCCGAACGGGTCGGGTGCGGGTTCGTGGACACCGACGACCTGGTGGCGATGCGAGCGGGTGCGGGGGCGGCGGATCTCCTCACCATCGATCCATTGGCCTTCCGACGCGCCGAGGCCGAGGCCGTCCTCGACATCGCCGTCTCCGAGGTCGTCGTCGCCACGGGGGGTGGGGTCGTCCTCGACGACGGCTCGGTGGCGGTGATGCGCTCCTCGGGATTGGTCGTCTGGCTCGACGCTCCGGTCGAGGAGCTAGTCCGGAGAGTGGGCTCGGGGGAGGGCCGGCCTTTGCTGGGCAGCGATCCGATCACGGCGATGGAGGCGCTGCTCGAGGAGCGACGAGCGCGATACCAGGAGGCGGCACATGTCACCGTCGACGCGTCGGGTTCGGCCGGGGTGGTGGCGGACATCGTCGCCGCCCACTGGGAGGCATCCCATGTCGACTGAGGTGGTGGTGGGGCGCGGGGTGCTCGATCAGCGACGCCTCCTCGGGGGGTTCCGGCCGGGCTTCGTGGGGATCATCACCCAACCCGGAGCCGAGGCAGTGGCCCGGCGGGTAGCGACGGCCCTCGACGACGTGCCCGGCGACGTGCTGGTCGTGCCCGATGGGGAGGCGGCAAAGACGCTCCAGAGCGTCGAGGACGTCGTCGGGTGGCTCCTCGAACGCGGCATGCGTCGTGATGGGCTTGTCCTGGGTGTTGGCGGTGGGTCGGTGACCGATCTCACCGGCTTCGTGGCCGCGGTCTACCTGCGCGGAGTCGCCGCGATATACGTCCCGACGACGCTTGTTGGAGCCGTCGATGCGGCCGTTGGCGGGAAGACCGGGGTGAACGTGGGTGGCAAGAACCTGGTCGGTGTGTTCCGGGATCCGCGGCGGGTGGTCGTCGACGCCGGGATCCTCGATGCGCTCCCCGACGACCTGAAGCGGCAGGGCTTCGCCGAGGCTCTCAAGGCGGGGCTGGTTGGGGACCCGGCCCTCGTCGATCTCATCGAGGCGCACGGCGCCGCCGCTGACCTGGAGACCGTGATAGGACGCGCCCTCGCCGTGAAGCAAGACATCGTCCGCCGCGACCCCTTGGAAGAAGGGGAGCGAGCCCACCTCAACTACGGGCATACGGTCGGCCACGCCGTCGAGACGGTCACCGGATGGCCGCACGGGCTGGCGGTGGCGGTCGGCATGGTCGCCGCGGGGTGCGCTTCGGCACTCGAGCTGGGTTTCGTCAGTGAGGATCGCCAGCGGGACATCGTCGCCGATCTCGGCCTGCCCACTGCGGCCGCAGCGGCCGACCCTGCGCGGGTCCGCGCCCAGGTCGTGCGGGACAAGAAGCGAGACGCCGGAGGGGCGCGGATGGTCCTCCTGCGGGCCATCGGGGCGCCGGAGGTGGTCCACGTCGGTGCGGCTACCGTTGACGCCGCTTTGGCATCCGTAGGAATCCATGGAGGTCGTCGTCGATGAACCACGCTGCACGGCTCGAGGCGTTGCGGGCCGGCATCGAGGCCCCGTTGCTCGTGTCGAGGCTCCCCAACCTGCGGTACCTCACCGGGTTCACCGGGAGCAGCGGCTGGCTGCTCGTGACCCCCGGCGGGCCCGCCACGTTCGTCACCGACGGCCGTTACGGGGAGCTCGCCGGAGCCCTGGTCGCCGACCTTCCTCAGACCGATCTCCTCGTGTACACCAGCGGCCTGTGGGACACGTTCAGAGGCCTCGTCTCAGGACTCGACACCGTGACCCTCGAGGCCGACGGGGTCACCTGGGAATGGGCAACCGACTTCGGCCGGGAGACGGGGATCCCTGCGGTCGCCGGGGGAGGTTCGGTCGAACGGCTCCGTCGGGCCAAGGACCCCGAGGAGGTCGAGGCGCTTGCGAAGGCCGCCGCCGCCGGCGACGCCGCCTTTGCCGGGTTGTCCGGGCTCGCCGAACCGGCGGTCGGTGAAGCCGAACTCGGGTGGCGTCTGATAGACGTGATGCGCTCAAAGGGTGGTGAAGCAGCCGCGTGGGAGCCGATCGTCGCGGCTGGAGCCGGCGCCTCGATCCCGCACTATCGCTCGGGGCGAAACCCGGTAGGCGAGGCGCTTCTCCTGCTCGACTACGGATGCGTCGTCGATGGTTACCACAGCGACATGAGCCGCACCGTCTGGCTGCGAGGCAACCCGTCGGAGGAGATGGTCAGGGTTCACGCCGCGGTACTCGAGGCCCAGGAGGCGGGAATCGCTGCCGTGGGGCCGGGAGTGCCGTGCCACGACGTCGATGAGGCGTGTCGCGCGGTGTTGCGCGGGTACGACTACGAGGAGCAGTTCCTCCACAGCACCGGCCACGGTGTCGGACTCGAGATCCACGAGCCGCCATGGGTCCGCCGTGGCAACGAGGATCGTCTGGCACCCGGCGATGTCGTCACGGTGGAGCCCGGCGTCTACCTGCCCGGTACCGGCGGCGTGCGCATAGAAGACATGGTCCTGGTGACCGAAACCGGCAATCGGGTCCTGACCTCCTCACCGAAGGGCTTCACCTAGTGACCTTGGTTCGACTTCTTACGGGCAACCCGCAACCGGCAACCGGCAACCTCTCATGATCTCCACCAACGACGTTCGGCCCGGCATGACCCTCGATCTCGATGACGGCTTGTTCCAGATCGTCGAGTACCAGCACGTCAAACCCGGCAAGGGCAAGGCATTCGTACGTACGAAGCTGAAGAACCTCCAATCGGGCGCCGTGGTCGACCGCACCTTCCGGGCCGACGAGCCCGTCAACCAGGCGATCGTTGACCGTCGTCCCCATCAGTTCCTCTACCGCGACGACACCGGGTTTCACTTCATGGACGGCGAGACCTATGCCCAGGTGGTGCTGCGGGAAGAAGAGGTCGGGTCGGCGGCGTCCTTCCTCAAGGAGGGTGATGGCGCCAGTCTCGCCATGTACGACGGGAGGGCCATCGGCCTGGAGCTCCCCGCCTCGGTCGAACTCGAAGTGACCCACGCCGAGCCCGGGGTCAAGGGGGATCGGTCGTCGGCCGGGACCAAGCCAGCGACGGTCGAGACCGGCCTCATGGTCAACGTGCCGCTGTTCGTCGAGCAGGGTGACCGCATCAAGGTGGACACCCGAAGTGGCGAGTACATGACCCGGGTGTCGTGACCCCCCAGGACCACCGGGAGGCGGCGCTCCACGCCCTCTACGAGGCCGATCAACGCCGGGAGGCACCAACGTTGGGGGGGCTGTCAAAGCGTTCTGCGGCGATCGTGAGCGGTGTGTGGGGGTCTCGTGAGTCGCTCGATGTCGCCATCGGCGAGGCATCGACGGGGTGGCGGGTGGAACGGATGCCGCCGGTCGATCGCAACGTCCTGCGCATCGCCCTTTGGGAGTTGCGCAGTCGTCCCGAGGTTCCTCTCCCGGTCGTGATCGCTGAGGCGGTGCGCCTGGTCAAGACGTACTCGACCGCTCGCAGCGGCGCCTTCGTCAATGGCGTCCTGTCGAAGCTCGCAGCCGAGCGCGATCGGGAGTGACACCGTGGGTGACGGCCGCCTGCTGGCTCTGCTGACGGCACGGATCGCCGGGGACGCGGTGCGCGAGGCGGACCGGATTCGCGGCGCGGTGGATGGTTTTGCGGTTGGTGCCGATCTCCTACTGGGTCCGGGGCCCGGGGTGGTGGGCGCACTGGCGAGGATCGGGGAGGTGACGACGCTGTTCGCCATCCACGGCACCCCCGACGTCGTCGGACGCGCCGCGGGGCGCCTCGCCGAGTACGGAGCACGACGGATCGCCGTCCACGCCCTCGTGGAGGAGGGCGCGATGGAGGCAGCAGCCACGGCGGCGGCGGCATCGGGTGCGACCATCGTGGCGGCGTCGCTCGACTCCGGGATCGACGACGCCAGGGCGGCAGCGCTGGGACTGGGCCGTTCCCGGGGAGCCGTGGTGTCCAGGCTCGCCAAGAGGGCGCGGGCCGCGGGCGCGTCGGGGGTGCTCGCCACCCTTGCCGACCTCGGCGTGGTGGCCCAGGCGGCTCCCGAACTGGAACGGGTCGCCATCGGTATTTCGTCGCTCGCCGCGATCGACGAGGCCCGGCAACGCGGTGCCGACCTGATCGTCGCCCCCTCTGCCCTGGTCGGCGGCATCGCCACGGCGCCGTCGGGGGTGAGCGAATAGGCTCGCCCCGGGATCAGGTTTCGGCTTGCAGCAAGCCGAAACCTGATGAAGCCATCGACCTATTCGCTCACCCCCGTAGAGTCGCAGCGTGTCCGAGGATCCTGTCGACGACGTTCGCCTATCGGTGATCGCCCGCGTCGCCGCGATGCGGGCATGCCGCACGGAGGTCCGCCGTTCTCTCCGGGCGGAAGAAGTGACCCTCGACGAGGTGCTGCTCGACCCCGACGATGAGCTGATCGCCGCTCTGAAGATCAAGAGTGTGCTCACCGCGGTGCCTGCGCTGGGAAAGATCA
>Ga0214471_10004924_pt1 | contig 10296 bp, 7 predicted proteins | sample RVTome_5_FD_207665 | JGI IMG/M metagenome (GOLD analysis project Ga0214471, IMG submission 207665) | Soil microbial communities from uranium-contaminated site in the Upper Colorado River Basin, Wyoming, United States - RVT142D155 | ecosystem: Environmental > Terrestrial > Soil > Contaminated >... | reverse complement strand
CTTGCTTCTGACGAGCCCTAGACGCGGCAACCACAGCCACGACCGCTGCGGCGCTCTGATCCTGGTATGCTTGGGACGAAGTATTCGCCGGAGTCAACTACGAACGCAAGACGAGACCTTGATGATCGCCTGCTGGCGTATGCAGCGGCGATTGTCCGGACGGTCGAGTTGTTACCTCGATATTTCGCCCCAACCACGTTGGCCGTCAGCTTCTGCGTTGCGGCACGTCGGCAGGAGCGAACTATCAGGAGGCCCAGGCGGCTGAATCGAGAAACGATTTCCTCCATAGGCTGCAAGTGGCGCTTAAGGAGATGAGAGAGTCGGTGTATTGGCTCCGCCTGCTTCACAAGACAAGAGCGTTGCCGACAGAAACGCTCGCGCCTACACTGGACGAGGCTGCTCAACTGACTCGGATCCTGTCCAAGTCCGTAGCCACAGCCAAGACCAATGCAGCGCGAAACGAGGCGCTAGGATTGCGGCGAGCCTCGGACTTTCTTGTACCGCAGCACGGCGTGACAGAGTTGGCGCACGCGCCGCCTCAATTTTGCCTTTTGCCTTGCTTTGGACACACCCTGAATCAGGAGGCCGTATGCCCCCCCGCGTCCCTCAATTTGCCTTCAGCCTGGCACTGCTGGTGCTGCTTGTCGTCCTCCGCGGCCCGACTCCCACCCGGGCGCAAGCCAACGAGCCTTTCGACATCCTGATTCGTAACGGGCGGATCCTCGACGGCGCCGGCAACCCCTGGTTCCGCGGCGATGTGGGCGTCCGCGGCGATCGCATCGCGGCGGTCGGCCACCTGCCCGGCGCAACGGCTCGCCGCACCGTCGACGCCAAACAGCAGATCGTCGCGCCGGGCTTTATCGACGTTCACAACCACAGCCGGGATGCAATGTTCGAGGTGCCCGGCGGCGAGAACTTCATCCGCCAGGGCGTCACGAGCATCATCGAAGGCAACGACGGAGGCTCGCCGATTCCGCTCGCGCCGTTCTTCGAAAAAACGGCCGCGACGCGCCTCGCCGTCAACGTCGGCGCGTTCGTCGGGCACGGCAGCGTGCGGCGCGAAATTTTCGGCTCGGCCGACCGCAAGGCCACGCCGGAGGAGCTCGAGCAGATGCGCCGTCTGGTGCGCCAGGGCATGGAGCAAGGCGCGCTGGGGCTGAGCACCGGCCTGTTCTACATTCCCGGCGCGTTCGCGCCCACCGAGGAAGTCGTCGAGCTGGCCCGCGTCGCGGCGCAATACGGAGGGATGCACATCTCGCACATGCGCGACGAATCAGCCGCCTTGCTCGACAGCGTCCGCGAAACGATCCGCATCGGCGAGGAAGGCGGCTTGCCGACCCAGCTCACGCACCACAAGGTCATCGGCAAAGGCAATTGGGGACAAACCGCCGAATCGCTGCGGCTGGTCGACGAGGCCCGCCGCCGAGGCGTCGACGTTTCGGTCGACCAATACCCTTATACGGCGTCCCACACCGGCACGGGCGCGCTCTTCCCACCCTGGGCGCAGGAGGGCGGCCGCGAGAAGCTTCTGGAGCGTTTTAGCGATCCGCCCACGCGGGCGCGTATCAAGGCCGACGTCGCGCGCCGGATCGAAGTGGATCGCGGCGGCGGCGACGCTGCCAACATCCAGTTCTCGCACTGCGATTGGGACGCCAGCCTCGACGGCAAGACCCTGGCCGACGCCACGCGCGCGCGTGGCCGCGCAGTGAATTTCGAAAATGCCGCCGAGACCGCCATCGAGATCCAGCAGGCGGGCGGCTGTCAGGCCGTCTACCACGCCATGAACGAGGAAGACGTCGTGCGGGTGATGCAGTATCCCGGCACGATGATCGCCTCCGACGGCGGGCTCCATGTCTTCGGCGAGGGAGTGCCGCACCCGCGCTACTACGGGACGTTCCCGCGCGTGCTGGGCCGCTATGTGCGGGAGAAAGGCACTCTACGCCTGGAAGACGCGGTCCGCAAGATGACCTCGCTGCCGGCGCAGCGCATCGGGCAGTTCGAGCGCGGCCTGATCCGCCCCGGCATGAAGGCGGATGTCACGATCTTCGATCCGGTGCGGATCATCGACCGCGCCGAGTTCGGAAATCCCCACCAGTACGCCGAGGGGATTTCCTACGTGCTCGTCAACGGCGTGGTGGTGCTGGACGACGGCAAAATGACGGCAGCCCGGCCGGGCCAGGTTCTACTTGGAGCGGGCCGCCGAAGCCAATCGCAATAGTAACGGCGCCTTTGGCGCCGCAACCTCGCCGCTTCGCGGCGAGGGATAGGTGTCAGCGCCTGTCGCTGCCCGAGAACCATTCGCTTGAGGCCTCAATGGCCTGTCTAGGGAGACCGCTATTGGGACGGGCCGGGGTGGTCTTTCCAGGCTGGCAGCGAGACCGTTGAGCGGTAGTTCGAGTCGTTGTAGGTCGGGTTTCGTTGGGGCGTGTAGATTTTGGCGCCGTCGAAGGGGCGGTCCTGCGTGTAGATCCAAACTTCCTGCTGGTCCCAGACGATGATCTCGTCGCGCGCGTCGGCGGTCACATCGAGCACCATGTAGGCCAGGTCGGGGTGGCCGTCATTCGGGAATTCGACGACGCGGCGGAGCTGGCCGTCCACCATGCCGCCGTCGACGGCGTTGGCGTTGAGCAGCGCGAACTCGGCGCCGTCGCCGCGCCAGTTGACCGGCTGCAGGTGGCTGGAGCCGGGGACCAACTCTTCCTGCCGCAGGATTTCGCCGTCGGGATTGAGCAGCGTGACAATGCCGGTATTGCGCCAGAAGTTGGCGATCATGATCTCAAGTTCCTTCGTTTCCGGACGATACTGGCCGACGCTTTGCGTCTGGGCGTGGCCGAGACGGACGTGGCGCAGGATCTCGCCGTCTTTGCTGAACACCAAAAAGCCTTCGTCGCTGCCGCAGGAGTAGACGCGCGGTGGCGCTGCGGGGTCGGCGGTGAAATTGCCCGTGGAGATCGCGTCGGTGTGATCGAGCAGCTCGTTGTCGCGTGACCAGATCGGCTCGCCCCTGGCGTTGCGGGCGGAAAAACCGATGATGATCTCGTCCTTGCCGTCGCCCGAGAGATCGTAGGCGAAGGGGAAGTGGCCGGTCTGGCCTTCGCCGCTGCCGATCAGCGTCAGGTCTTCATCCAGGAGCCAGAAAGAGCGATAGCGGTCCTTGATCAAGATTTCGCCGCGGCGGCCTTTACCGGAAAGATCGAAGAAGGCGATCGAGTCGCCGTTGTTGATCGCGTAGGGACGCTCGGTGTTGCCGGCGGGAGCTTCGGGCATCCAGGCCCACTTTTCGACTTTGCCATTGCGGCCATCGAGGATCTGGATCTTGTAGTCCTTGGCAAGGACGACCTCGTTGCGGCCGTCGGCGTCGATGTCGTGGATCTGGAACGGCGTGTCGTTGGTCAGCAGGCCGTTGCGCGGGTCGGGGCGACCGACCTGCCACAGGATTTCGCCGTCAAGGTTCACGGCAGTGAGCGAAGAAATGTGATCGAAGGCGTCGCCGCGAACCTTCGGAAGGTTTTGGGCGATCAGCATCTCGATACGGCCGTCGCCGTCGAGGTCGCCGAAGCGGACGTTGCGGCCGGCGCCGAAAACCGGCGTTTTGAACCGCTTCCAGAGCTTCGGTTGCGGGTTCGATCGCCGAAGCTTCGCCAGCTCCAGCTCGCGCGCGTCGATTCTTTTTTGAATGCCGGAAAGCGCGGCGTCGCTGACCGTCACGCGGAAGTCGGCGAAGCGCGCCGGCATGTTGGCGGCGACGCCGACGCGGCCGCGCAGCAGTTCGCTGTCGGAGGCTTCGATCAAGAGCTTGCCGTCGATCGAGCAGCGCATCCGGGGTCCGTCGTTCTCGATCTGGAATGCGTAGTAGCGTTTCGAGTCGTACGAAAAATCCACTTCGCCCAGGATGCGCCAGTCGGCCTGGCGGAAGGCGGTCTCGATGGGCCCGCGCACGGCGAGGTAGGCCTTCTTCCCGTCGCGGACGGCAAACAGATAGTAGTGGCGGTTGGTGTGGTAGCGGAAGACAACGCCGGCCATGCCGCGGGAAGAGAGCGGCCGGACGCGCGCTTCGACCGTGTAGTCGCCCCATTCGTTGTCGCCGGTGACGAACAGCGGATTCATCAGCGTGAAGAAGCGCTCTTCGGTGATGAGGTGCTGCTCGAGGTAGCTCTTGCCGTCTTCGTCGCCGACAACCCAGGAGTCGAGATGCACGATCGGGTTGTACCAGGGACGTGCGTCGACGCGGCGGTGGCGGATGTAGTGGTATTCCTGGATGGCGCCATTGAGCTCACCCATCGGGTAAGAGAGCCAGCCGGGCGGGAACGAAGAGAAGTCGTCAGAGAAGAGCTCGGCGGCGGGAGCGGGGGCCGCGAGCATCGAGAGGACGGCGATTGCGGCGAGAGTACAGGCGGCAGAAGATCCTCGCGTCACGATAGAGCCTCGCTAGTTGAGATGTCGCATTGGGGCGGCGGCTGAGGCCGGCCTCACGGGGATGGTAACAGCTTTGGGGGCGATTCCGGCCGGGATCGACGAACACCGAGGGTTTCGTTGTTTGTTCTCCCGCGCTCGGCTTGCCGATGCCAGCATGTACAAACTCGAGAGCGTCGAGCTTGTTCGATGCCAGCACAGACAGGATTGTCTGTGCCACGTCTGTGCCACGGTTTCAATCCGTTCCGTTCCTGCTGCCGGGCAGAGCCTCGATCTCCTCGGCACGGCCCCCCCGAAACGTCACCCTCAGCGGTTTGAGACCGGCCGCTTCGCAGAGGGTGTATTCGACAATGCGGCTCTCCCCGAGTTGGGAGGAGCGCTTGGTCTGGCCCGTTCCGAGCGCAAAGGTGACCTGAAACTCGGTCATGCCGAGCTCGATCTGGTGGTTTTCGACCTTGCCCCAGATCTCGGCCGGCCAATGGCTGTAGAGCAGCTTGGGGTCCTTGATGAAGAACATGTCATCGATGTAAAGCCGTTGGGGAGCGCCCACGGCAAGCGACTCGGAGCGGCCGCCACGCTCGAAACGGATGACGGCTTCCTCGCCGCGGCGCACAATGGCGCTGGGGACGATTCTCTCCAGCGGCTCGAGCAGGCGGCCGCCGGGCTGCGCCTGCCAGCGGTAGCCTTCGATGACCCATAGCGGCTGGCCCACCAGCTTCTGCGCCGAATCGAGATCGGTGACGTAAGACTTGGGCGGGTGGACGTAGAAATCCTCGACACGCTGGATGGGCGCGGGTTGGTCGCGCCGCAGCGAAGGACGCGTCCACTGCCAGTAGAAATGCGCGCCGACGTAGAGAAGAGCCAAAACCAGCGCCACTTGCAGGCTGCGACGAACCGGCTGGACCCATTGCTTTTCCGGCATCCCCTTTATCAAAACACGGATGCGCGCTTCGGGCGGCATCAAAGCACACCGTTAGCCTCAAAAGACGCGGCAAAGAGGCAAAGTGGCGAAGCACGGGCGCAAGCCGCGCCACGGGAAGCATCCCACCGCAGACCAGGACGCTACCGCCAGTCCGCGCAGTCCTTCGTGGTACAAGAAAGTGTCATGCCGCGCATTCCAGTCGAGACGGCGCATGCTTCCTACGAGGTGGTGGTGGAAGCGGGGGCGCTGGAGCGGGCCGGGGAGTGGATCCAGCCGCTAACCGGGCGCCGGCGGCTTTTCGTCGTGGCCGATCCGCAGGCCTGGCGGCACCAAGGGGAGCGGTTTAGGGTCGGGCTGGCCGGCCTCGACCACACCGTACTCGAGCTGCAGGCAGGCGAGGAGAACAAACGGCTGAGCCAGGTCGAGTCGCTGGCCGAGCGGATGTACGCGGCGGGCGCCGACCGCAGCGGCTGCGTACTGGCGTTCGGGGGCGGCATCGCCGGCGATGTCGGTGGTTTTCTGGCCGCCAGCTACATGCGCGGCGTGGACGCGATTCAGATTCCAACGACGCTGCTGGCGCAAGTCGACGCCGCCATCGGCGGCAAGACCGGCGTCAACCTGGCCTCCGGAAAGAACCTGGTGGGCGCGTTTCACCAGCCCCGCCTGGTGTTGATTGACCCGACGACGTTGAGCACGCTGCCGGACCGCGAATTTCGCGCCGGGCTGTTCGAGGTCATCAAACACGGCGTGATCTGGAGCACGAAGCTTTTCGAGTTGATGGCGGCCGGCCGCAAAGAGGTGCTGGCGCGTGAACCGAACATCCTGGAGGCGATCATCTCCGAATCGGTGCGTATCAAGGCAGAGGTCGTCAAGGCCGACGAGCGCGAGGGCGATTTGCGCCGCATTCTCAACTATGGGCATACGCTGGGGCACGCGCTCGAGGCGGAAACCTCCTATCGCGTACTGCTGCACGGCGAGGCGGTCGCCTACGGCATGATTGCGGCGGGCCGGCTGGCTGAGGCGACGGGGTTGCTGGCGGCTGATGCCAGGTTGAAGATCGAGCAGACGATGCGGGCCTATGGACCGCTGCCCGACCCGGGCGAGGTGTCGCCCGAGAAGCTTGTGGCGCGGATCAGCGGCGACAAGAAGACAGTCGGCGGGCGGGTGCATTTCGTCCTGGCGGACCGCATCGGGCATGTGCGCGTGGTGACGAATCCGCCGCGCGATGCGGTCCTTGAAGCCGCGGCGGGGGCGCTGGAAGCGCTGCGGGAAGGCGCCGCGAGCCGTCAAGCCGGCCGGCTGCCGGTCGTCGGCGGGGTTAAGGCGGAATGAGTCTGGGAGCCTCGCCGGCGGGAGTCGAGCCCGGCAACGAGGCCGAGGTTGCGCGGCGTATCCGCGAGATGTTCGGGCGGATCGCGCCGCGCTACGACCTGCTCAACCGGCTGCTTTCGCTGCGCATCGACGTGCACTGGCGCAAATCGCTGGTGCGGCGGGTTCGCCATTACATCGAGCGCCCCGACACCCGCTGGATCGATGTCTGTTGCGGCACCGGCGACTTGCTGATCGCGTTGGAGGCGGAGCGGCGTCGCCTGGGGGTTGCCGGGATTCGGCCCGGCCTGGGGAGCGATTTTTGCCGCCCGATGCTTTCCTCAGCGCGTGAGAAGCTGCGGCGGGAGCGGATCGACAGCGGGTTGCTGGAGGCCGACGCTCTGGCGCTGCCGCTGCCCGACCATTCCCTCGACCTGATTACGATCGCTTACGGATTTCGCAACCTCGCAAACTACCGGCGGGGCATTGAGGAATTGCACCGCGTGCTGGCGCCAGGTGGTTGTCTGGCGATTCTGGAGTTTTCCCAACCCACAAACCGCTGGCTGGCCCCGGCTTTCGGGTTCTATTTCCGGCACATTTTGCCTCGTGTCGGGAACACGATTTCGGGATCCGGCGGGGCCTATTCCTACCTGCAGCAATCGGTGGAGCGATTTCCCGGGCCCGTCGAGTTGGCCGCGGACCTGCGAGACGGCGGGTTCCGGCGGGTGGATTTTTTTCCACTCACGGGCGGGATTTCGGTTTTGCACCTGGCCTACCGATAGGTGGCACGGACCGTGCCGTCGTGCCTGAGGTTCCCACCCTGACATAATGGAGGCTCGAACATCAGCCACGAATCAAGAGATCGAGCCGGGAAAGCTGTTGCAAGCAAAGAGACAGACAGGATTGTCTGTCCCACGTGGAGAGCCGTGCGACTGAAGGGTCAAATCGCCATAGTCACCGGCGCCGGCACCGGCATGGGCCGGGCCATCGCCGAACTGTTCGCCGCCGAAGGCGCCAAGGTAGTGGTGAACTACCGCGCCTCGCAACAGGAAGCCGAGCAGGTCGTGGCCTCGATTCAAGCCGCCGGCGGGGAGGCCATCGCGTTCCAGGCTGACGTAGCGGCCGATGCCGAGGCCCGCGCCATGGTGGCGGCCGTCGAGAAGGCCTGGGGAGGACTGCACATCCTGGTCAACAACGCGGGCTGGAGCAAGATGACCCCGCACGAGCGGCTCGAAGACCTGACCGACGAGATCTGGGACCGCACGATGAACACCAACGTGCGCGGGGTCTTCTACGCCACGCGGGCCGCTGTCCCGCTGATCCGCGGCAGCGGCGGGGGCGCCATTGTCAACAACGCCTCGGCATCCGCCTGGCACGCCGCGGGCAGCTCGATCGTCTACTCCGCATCGAAGGCGGCGGTGGTCAACCTCACGAAATCGCTGGCGCGCGTGCTCGCCCCAGACATCCGCGTCAATGCCGTGGCGCCCGGGTTGGTCCATACCCGCTTCGCCGGCTGGCCGGCATCGACCTTCGAGGACGGCCGCAAGTCCACGCCGCTCGGCCGCATCGCCACGCCCGAGGAGGTCGCCAAGGTGGCCCTGTTTCTTGCCGCCGACGCCACGGCGATGACCGGCGAGACGATTCTGGTGGACGGCGGCCGGACGCGGCTTGGACCACGCCGCGCGTAACCGAACCCGCCCAGGCGGCATCGTTTCTGTTCAGGCCGCCTGGTGGAGGCCGTGGGCGCTGGGGGGACACCCGACCGCGACCCAACGTATGGATGTCTCAAAGTCGCCTGATCGGGTGACTGCCTCCAAAGCGGGCCAGCGGAACTGTCCGCCGGATTGAGCGCCTTTTTTGCCAAAAAAAGCTATTTCGAGTCGAAAACCAGTCCGATGTGAGACTCGCGGGCGCTTCCCGCCTGCTGCAGCTTGATTCTGCTATCCTGCTGGCTCTGGTGTTTGCGGCGCGAGGGCCGCCCCTGCTAGGAGGTCTTCTTGGACGAACCCAAACTCAAGATCAGCGATCCCCGCACCTCAAAATCCTACGAGATTCCTATCGAGCACAGCACGATCCGCGCCCTCGACCTGCGCCAGATCAAGGAACATCCCGACGAGTTCGGGATGATGACCTACGATCCCGGCTACACCAACACGGCCTCGTGCATCAGCCGCATCACCTACATCGACGGCGAGCAGGGGATCCTCCGCTATCGCGGCTATCCCATTGAAAAGCTTGCGGAAAACTGCACTTACCTGGAGGTTGCCTACCTGCTTCTGCACGGCGAGCTGCCGACCGCCTCGGAGCTGCAGGACTGGAGCGATGAAATCCGGCAGCACACCATGGTGCACGAGAACATCAAGAAATTCATGGACGGCTTCCTCTACGATGCGCACCCCATGGGGATGCTGGTGAGCACCGTGGCGGCGCTATCGACCTTCTACCCCGACGCCAAGAACATCAGCAGCCGCGCCAACCGCCGCAAGCAGCAGTTGCGGCTGATCGGCAAGATGCCTACCCTGGCCGCCTACGCCTACCGCCACAGCCTGGGTCTTCCCTACGCTTACCCCGACAACGACCTCAGCTACACCGAAAACTTCATGAACATGCTGTGGAAGAAGACCGAGCCGCGCTACAAGTCGAGCCCGGTGCTGGCGAGGGCGTTGGATGTGTTGTTTATCCTGCACGCCGACCACGAACAGAACTGCAGCACCAGCACGATGCGCACGGTGGCCAGCTCGGGCGCCGACCCCTACATCGCCACGTCGGGGGCGGCCGGCGCTCTTTACGGGCCGCTGCACGGCGGCGCCAACGAAGCGGTGCTGGCGATGCTCGATGAGATTGGTTCGGTGGAAAAGATCCCCGCCTTCATCCGAGAGGTGAAAGCCGGCGAGCGCCGCCTGATGGGCTTCGGCCACCGCGTCTACAAGAACTACGACCCGCGGGCCCGCATCATCAGGCAGATTGCTGACGAGGTTTTTGAGGTCACCGGGCGCAACCCCAAGATCGAGCTGGCCAAGGAGCTCGAACGCATCGCCCTCGAGGACGATTACTTCGTCAAGCGCAAGCTCTACCCCAACGTGGATTTCTATTCCGGCATCATCTACCAGGCCATGGGCTTCCACCCCGAAATGTTCACCGTGCTGTTTGCGATCCCGCGCACGGCGGGCTGGCTGGCTCACTGGGAAGAGCTGATGACCGACGCCGAACGCCGCATCGCCCGCCCGCGCCAGATCTATCTCGGCCCCGGCGAGCTCGAGTTCATCCCCATCGAAGAACGCCTCGGCAAGGCGCAAAGCGCCCGCAAGTAACGCGTGGGGACCGGTGCTCGTGCCGGTCCCAGCCGCGAAGCAGTCGGGCCATCCCTGCCTGCCACTTTGCCTTTTGCCTCTTGCACTTCGCCTTTTGCCTTACATTTGGTTTCTCTTTGAAGAAATAGCGGCTCCGGCCGAGCATGTGCCCTGTGAGTCATGAAAAGCGCATCAAGGCAAAGGGCAAAGACGGGGAAAGCCCTCTAAAGCGGGCTGAGGGGAAGGGGGGAAGGAGGGAAGCAGCTCTGCGTACCGGCCGTAAACGACCGGCCTAATACCCGCCCAAGGCGGGGAAGCGGCCTGAAGGCCGCTGCAAGCTGCCCGCCCGGCTCATTGCGGCTT
>Ga0214471_10004922_pt1 | contig 10300 bp, 5 predicted proteins | sample RVTome_5_FD_207665 | JGI IMG/M metagenome (GOLD analysis project Ga0214471, IMG submission 207665) | Soil microbial communities from uranium-contaminated site in the Upper Colorado River Basin, Wyoming, United States - RVT142D155 | ecosystem: Environmental > Terrestrial > Soil > Contaminated >... | reverse complement strand
CCCGGCCCGACGACGTTCCAGTGGACGTGCTTCAACGTGAGGCCGAGATCGATGAGCGAGTCGAGACGCGACTGGAGCACCTCGGCAAGTCGCTCTGCCACGTCGGGTTTCATACCGGCGGGTGCGAAGCCCATGTTCTCTCCTTGCATTCGACCGACGGCCTATACCCGGCGCCCCCAGGCGTCAAACCGCCCGGTGGCGAGGCATGGGTATCTGCCGGTAGCTTCTGCGTTCCACACGAGCGCAGCGGGACGTGAGCAGGGAGGAAGCGTGACACGGCTGAGAAGCCTCTTCGCGAGTCCGCTCATCCAGAGGATCAACTGGCACCTGAGACGGGTCGCCCGCAACCTCGACAAGAGCTTCTTCATCTCGCTGTTCGCAGGGCTGGCTGTCGTCGTGGCCGTCGCCGCCATCGTCGTCATGGTCATCGAGCAGGAGCCGAGCCTGCGCGCCTTCGGCGAGACGTTCTACTGGGCGGTCACCACCGTCATGGGACAGGGAGACTCCTCATACGTGACATCCTGGGCCGGCTGGTTCATGAGCTGGCTCCTCGTCCTGTTCGGAGTGGGCATCGTCGCCACGATGACGGGTGCCCTCGTCGGGTTCGTCATCGATTTCCTACTCAAGGAGGGACAAGGCATGGGCGCAGCCGGCTACGAAGGCCACGTCGTCATCTGTGGATGGAACGGCACGGCGCGCGAGCTCGTGGAGGAGCTCCGCTCGGACGACTACGAGGCGAGTGTCGTCGTCCTGCACGACTCGGAGCGCAATCCTGCCGAGGACAGCAAGGTGTACTTCGTTCGCGGCGACACGACGAGCTCCGACGACCTCAAACGAGCCGGGATCGAGCACGCCAAGTCGGCGATCGTCTGCCCAAGGGACTCGTCCGACGAATCGGACATGCGGTCGATCCTCGTCATCCTGGCGATCGAGGCGATCGCACCGGCCGTTCGCACGATCGCCGAGGTGAACAACCCCTCCCACGTCGACCACTTCAAGAGGGCGAACGTGGACGAGACACTCGTCACGTCGCGCCTCGCATCTCATCTCCTCGCCCGCTCGTCTCTCTACCCGGGCCTCACGGACCTCGTGACCGACATCGTCTCCGGCGGAGAGGGCTCGGAGCTGTACCGGGTGCAGCTCCCCGACGAGTACGTCGGCTTCGACATCGACCAGCTGTCGGCACGGATGAGATCCGACCATCAAGCGACGCTGCTCGCCGTCAACCGCAACGGCCGAACGTTCGTGAACCCGGGAACGGACTTCCACCTCGAGCGAGGGGACAACGCCGTCGTCGTCGCCGAGTCGCTCGGCACGCTGGCGCCGCTCGCCGAGGCACCCGCCTGAGACACAATGATGCGCCCGGCCCGGCCCACTCTCGGCCGGTGACCGTGCCGTGCCTGGCTCACTATGCGCTAGGCCGAAACTGACACTGCGCGCGCTCGGCGCTACTCTCCGTCCAGGTGGGGTGGGACGTCGCAGAACCTGCCAGCAGCACGCGCTACCGCAGCACGGTCCAAAATGGGGGTTCGGTAGGAATGTCTTGGTCGCGGCTCCGGACGAGCCTTGCGTTGCTCGTCCTGTCACTCGCACTCGTTCCTCTGGCACCCCAGGCCGCATCGGCGGAAGGACCGCCCCTCCCGGAGTTCATCGACATCCACGACGTCATCCCGTCGATGACGACGACTGCCGGGCTCGTCCGCGACACCATTCGGATCGGCAACAGGGTCTACATCGCAGGATCGTTCACCGGCCTGCGTGAGACGAACAACGGGCCGGTGATCGACCAGAGGTACCTGGCGGCCGTCGACGCCAGCACAGGCGAGATCATCCAGTCGTTCGATCCGGTCCTCAACGACCAGGTCAGGACGCTCGGGGCTGCTCCGGACGGGTCACGCCTCTACATCGGAGGCAACTTCACGACCATCGACGGGGAGAGCGTCGCCAACGCCGCGGCGCTCAACCCGAGCAACGGCAACGTGGTTCCGTGGACGACGGTCCAGTTCGGACCGGTGACGGCCATCGTCGTCGAGGGCTCAGGCGACGTCTTTCTCGGCGGCTACTTCGGCCGGGTCGGCGGGATGAACCGCGACCGCCTCGCCAAGGTGTCCGCGTCGGGCACCGTCCGCTCGTGGGAAGCCGACCTCTCGTCGAACGATCCCGTCAAGAGCATGGCGCTGTCACCGGACGGCTCGCGGCTCTACGCAGGAGGGGGCTACACCTTCCAGTCGGGACCGTCGAGCGGATGGGTCTTCCGGGGCTTCATCGAGGCGTTCGACGCTTCGAGCGGCAACGACGTGGGATCGTTCAGCGCCAGTCCCGGCTACGAGTCGTTCGCCCTCGACACGCACGGCGATCGCGTCTACGCAGCCCAGGGTGGCCCGGGGGGACGCGGAGTCGTCTACCGGGCTTCGAACGGCTCGCAGGAGAGGTCGTTCTTCGCCGACGGCGACGTGCAGGAAGTGAGGGTCATCGGCAACAAGGCGTATTACGGCGGACACTTCACCGAGGAGTTCGGAGGCAGGTCGGCGAGGTGGGTGGCCACCGTCGACCTCGACGACCTCTCGATCGACGGCACGACCTTCACCCCGGGGATCGGCGGGGGCCTCGGAGTGTGGACGTTCGACTTCGACGGGGATCATCTCTGGATCGGGGGCGACATCAACTCGGCGTCGCACCATCCTGCCGTCGGCTTCGCCCGCTTCTCCGAGGTGCCCCACGACGAGACCCCGCCCGCCAAGCCGGCCAACCTGCACGTGGCAGCGGCAACGGGATCGTCGCTGACGCTCGACTGGAACGCCATAACGCACAGCGTCCCGTTCACGTACATCGTCAAGCGCAACGGTGTGCAGCGGGCCGAGTTGTTCGGCCAGACGACCTTCACCGACACAGGCCTTCAAGCCGACACCGTGTACCAGTACGAGGTCAACGCCGAGACCATCTACGCCGTCGAGGGCAAGGTCGCCAAGCTCACCGCGGCGACGCCTCCGCCTACCACCACGGGGCTCATCGCGTCTGGGAACTCGTGGCGCTACCTCGACACGGGTGCAAGCCTCGGCGCCTCATGGCGTGACGTCGGCTTCGACCACTCGTCCTGGTCGCAAGGACCCTCCGAGCTCGGATACGGCGACGGCGACGAGGCAACGGTCGTGTCGGCAGGACCTTCGGGCAACCACCACATCACGACGTATTTCCGACGGACGTTCAACTTGGGCGGCGGGCAAACCGTATTGGCGCTCGAGGTCGACATCGTCGTCGACGACGGAGCCGTGGTCTATCTGAACGGAACCGAGGTCGTCCGGCAGAACATGCCAGGTGGGACGATCACGTCGAGCACGACCGCCTCGGCCAACGCCGCCAACGAGACGGCATTCACGACGTACACACTCGACCCGTCTCTGCTCGACTCCGGCTGGAACGTGCTTGCCGTCGAGATCCACCAGGTGAGTGCGGGCAGTTCCGACATCAGCTTCGACGCCGGGCTGCGCGCCTCGCTCGTTGCGCCGTCCAAGTTCGTCACCAAGGGTTCGACGTGGCGATACGACGACGACGGCGACAAGGATGGCAAGTGGAAGAAAAAGGCCTTCGACGACTCGTCGTGGGATGCCGGATCGGCAGAGCTCGGGTACGGGGACGGCGACGAGTCGACGGTGACGAGCAACGGCACGGTGACGACGTACTTCCGCCGCGAGTTCCAGGTCTCGGACCTCGACCACGTCCGGACGCAGAAGGTGCGAGTCAAGATCCGGCGAGACGACGGTGCCGTCGTCTACCTCAACGGCGAGGAGATCGCCCGCAGCAACATGCCGGGCGGGAAGATCAAGCACAAGACGAAGGCATCCTCGACCGTCAAGGGGAAGAGCGAGCGGAAGTGGTACGTCTACACGGTTCCTGCCGACAGGTTGCGTAAGGGCAAGAACGTGGTCGCCGTCGAGCTCCACCAGGATGCCAAGGACAGCAAAGACGCCACGTTCGACCTCAAGTTCTTCGGCCTGGCGTGACCACCTCAGGTGTGAGCGGTCGCGCCCCGACCATCATCGAGCGGCCGTCCGGTCCTTGGCGAGCACGATAGAACCGAAGGCGACCGCGCCGATGGCGACGAGAGGCAAGTAGACGAGCGAGCCGAGGCCCTTTCGCCACAATGCGATGTCGGCATCGACGACCGTGGCGACGACGGCCACCACGGGCAGGACCGCAAAGCTTGCAACCAGGATCCCTGCGAAGCGCCGCGAGACGATGGCGGCGGCGGCGACTGCGAGCACCACCATCAGGATCGCGATGCCGAGCAATCCGAAGCCCTCAAAGCCTCTGACGGCAGGCGACGCCGCCACCGGCAGGAGCACCGCGACGAGGCGCCACGACCGCGACTCGGGGATCCCGCGGATGACGACGCCCCCTAGAACGATCGTTGGAAGCGTGAGGATGCCTGCGCCGAGGCCGAGCGGGAGGACCACCACCCCGGCGGCGATTGCAGCCGCCCGCCTCGCCCAGCTGCGCCATGGTGCTCGCCTGGCGTGGTAGGCCACACCCATGAACAGGCCGATCAGCGTCGGAACGGCGACGATGTAGATCGTCCCGGACCACGAGAACTCCGGATCCTCGGAGATGAGCCGCATCCAGACGCGGGCGACGACTCCCCACGTGAACCCGACGCCGACGCCCGCCGCCACGGCAGGCAACGCACCCAGCCGCAGCCTGCTCCCTCGTACCACCAGCGTTGCCACCGCAGACCTCCCGTCGCCGCCCTGTCATCGATACGGACGAACGACGAGCACGGCCCGGTGACACACCGCAACGGCGCGTTGGTGTACCGACGCCCCGATTGGGTGGTAATCGTTCGGTAATCGCTCCCCCCAAGCTGGCCCCATTGCTCGAACGGGAGGAACGATGCGCTACGTCGGACCGTACGCAGGGATCGTGTTGAACGCCTTGTCAGGCGACAACGGAGAACCCAAGCCGAAGGAGAGCCCGGATGTCGAGGCCGGGTCCGCCCGGGCCGGCCGGGTCGAGGCCCGCCGCCGTCGCCGCCGCGTCCACCTCGGCAAGCAGGTCGGCGAGGTAAGGGCGCAATGAGCGCTCGGCCGTGAGGCGCCTGGCGCCGGCAGCAAGCCTCGTAGCCGATGCGATCTCGCCGATGGCCACTGCGTACGCGGCGGCCAGGCACAGGGTGAACCCGAAGTACTCGTCGCCGAGCTTCACGTTGATGCGGAGCAGCTCGGCAATCTGCTCACGTGCGCCGTGGAGATCCCCGAGGCGCAGTGCGCTCTGACCGATGATGTGACGTGCCATCGCCGCGAAGCCGGCGTCGCCTCCTTCGCTCGTGGCAGCCCCCAGCCAGGCTGTGGCGATCGCCGACGCCTCGGAAGCGTTGCCGTCCGCCAACTCGATCTCGGCAAGAGTGACCATCGACGTGTCGAGGGTCGCCTCGCCGTGCAGCCGTGCCTGCTCGATGGCTCCCTCGACGGCTGCGCGAGCCTCGGCCATGTTCCGCTGGAGGATGAGGATGACTGCCAGGTTCGCCAGCGTCGCTCGTGCGGAGACGCCTCTGGCGATCTCATCGTCGACCATCGCCCGGTGGAGAGCGGCGGCTTCGTCCAATGCTCCGTTCTCGCGGAGCAACAATGCCCGCACCGCGTTGTCCGCCCGCTGCCCGATCGAGCCGGCGAGAGCATCCTTGTCGTCGAGGAGCTCCTCGAGGCCCTCTCGGTCGGCGAACAGCTTGAGTCGCGTGATCCTGTCGAGGAAGTGCAGTCGTGCGACTCGATCGGCGGGCATGGCGTGCGCCGCCAGTCGGTCGGCGACCACCTGGCCTTCTGCCCACCTTCCCCGCACGTGCCACCAGCGCCACCCGTCGGCGAGGATCGCGGCGGCAACTTCCGGCCGCTCGAGCATCACCGACTCGATGGCGTTCGACAGGTTCGCCCCGTCGGCATCGACGTTCTGGAGCACCGCGAACATCTGCTCACCCGGCGTGGCGGCGTGCACCCGGGCCGCGACACCCTGAAAGTGCGCCGAGTACGCCTCGACGAGGGCGCGGCTGCTCTCGTGGTCCAACAGGCGAGCGGCTGCGACCCTGACCGTCTCCAGCAGCCGGTACCGGGGCGGGTCGCCGGGTTGCGTCACCAGCAACGAGTGATCGGCGAGCTCGGCGAGCGCGGAGACGATGCTCGCGGCAGGCGCCGCGGCGACCGCCTCGGCGACCGCCGTGGCGACCGCCTCGACAGCCGCCAGATCGAACGAGCCACGGAACACGGAGAGACTGCCGAACAGGTCCTTCGCCTCGCCGGACAAGAGATCGACCGACCACGCCAACGCCGCCTCCAGGCTTCGCTGATGCGGTGGACGTCCGCCGGCGCCGTCGGCGAGGAATCCGAGGCGCTCGTCGATGCGCATGAGTATCTGTTGGGGCGACATGACGGTCGTCTTCATGGCGGCCAGTTCGATAGCGAGCGGGATTCCATCGAGGGCGCGGCACAGCTCGGCGATGGCTTCGACGGTCTCGTCCGTCTCCACAGGCGTGACCCCGATGGCGGCAGCTCGTCTGAGGAAGAGACCGACCGCGGGGGATGCCAGCGCTTCGTGCGGCGGAGCGCCCTCCTCGGGTAGGCGCAGCGGTCCCAGCACGAAACGCTGCTCTGTCGGGACGCCCAGGGGGATACGACTCGTGGCGATCACCCTGGTCGCCGGCAGCACGGCGACGAGACGCTCGATCATCGGCCCGATCTGAGGGAGCATGTGCTCGCAGTTGTCCAGGACGATCACGCCTGGGCTCTGGTCGAGCAGCTCTGGTGCGCGCCAGGTCTCGCCGGTGAAGGCGGCTCCCGTGGCTCCCGCCATCGCCGGAGCTGCGGCGGCGGCACTCTCGAAGACCGACAGGTCGACGAACTCGGTCCGCGCCGAGGTACCGATCGAGCGTGCCGCAGCCACCGCGAGTGTCGTCTTCCCAATTCCTGCCGCACCCAGCACGGTCACGAAACGGCGAGCGCGCACGAGAGCGACGAGGTCGGCCAGCTCGTCGTCACGGCCGATCATGGCGGGCAACGCAGGGAGCGTGCTCGCCGGAGGGGTCACCGAGCCTCCGATGAGCACCGACTCCTCGGCGCGTCGCGTCTCGTCGCTCGGCTCGAGGCCGCGCTCGGCGAGGGCGGCGGCGAGCCTGCCGTATTCGTCGAGGGCCTCGACCATCCTCCCGGAGGCGGCGAGCGCCCTCATCATCTCGCGAACCACCGCCTCGTTCGTCGGATCGGATTCGAGGGTCCTTCTCAGGTCGACGACGGCTTCGTCGGGCCTGCCGAGGTCGACGAGGGCTTCTGCCCGCATCAGCGTGGCCGCCGTCGACACCTCCTCGTCTGCTCGGATCGCAGCCTCGGCGAAGTCGGCATAGTGGAACTCCGGGAGGGGGGCGGCGCGCCGGATCTGTGCGGCGGCGCCGAGCAGGTCGAGCCGATCCCGCGACTCGAGCGTCGCCGCGCTCCTCACCATCTCGTGGTAGCAGGTGAGGTCGATCGCCTCCGCGGGGGCGTTCAGCCAATAGCCACCCGGCACGCCGTCGATGGTGACTCCGCTGCCTACCAGGAGACTCCGCAGGTTCGAGATGCGCACGCGGAGCGACCGCAGCGCCTGGTCGGCATCCGAGTCTTCCCAGAGATCGTCGACGAGCCGATCGCTACGAACCACCTCGCCGGGCCGGGTCGCCAGGTAGGCCAGCACGGCGCGCTCTTTGGCACCTGGGACGCGGCGAACGGCGGCGCCGATCGTCACCTCCAGCGCACCGTAGATGCGAATTCCCACGAGGTCCCTCCATAGGCGGCGCCGATCCCGGCGGCCACCAGCGACGACGAGACACCGAGTGGCTTCCGGAGATACCCGCAGTATCGACAAGGGACGACCCACAGTCACGCGCGCTGCCGGCCGACCTCTCGCGCCATGCACAGCCACTACTCGAGCTGCTCGTCCACCCATCAGTCACCTTCGACGGCCGCCAGGCGCGAGAACGTGTCACGGAGGAGCGGGTAGAGCTCGCGGTAGACGCCGTAGACGTCGTCGTAGTCGGCGGCCTGCCTACCCGGCTCGATGGCGGCGCCGACGTCAACGGCGGCATCACATGCCTCGGCGACCGTCGAGAAGGCGCCGTCGCCGACCGCGGCCAGCAGAGCAGCACCGTGGGCCGCCGCTTCTGCGGTGCCGACGGCGCGGACCGGTCGGTCGATGACGTCGGCGATGATCTGGAGCCAAACGGGACTCTGCGCACCACCTCCCGCCACCCTCACCTCGCCGAGATCGACCGAGGCGGCTGTGAGCTCCACGGCATCCCGCAGCCCGAAGGCGACCCCTTCGAGAACGGATCTGGCGGCGTGTCCGAGCCCGTGTCGCACCGTCAGCCCGACGAGCGCTCCCCTCGCCGTCGGGTCGGGGTGAGGTGTTCGCTCGCCGGTCAGGTATGGGAGGAACACGAGCCCGGCGGCCCCGGCAGGAACCGACGAGGCGAGCTCGTCGAGACGCGAATATGGCATCCCCGGAGCCAGCGTGTCGCGAAACCAGCGGAGGCTCCCAGCGGCGGAGAGCATCACTCCCATCAGGTGCCAGGTCCCCGGGACGGCATGGCAAAAGGCGTGAAGCCTGCCCTCCGGCTCGATCGCCGGCCAATCCGTCGGCGTGAACACGACGCCACTCGTGCCGAGGCTCATGGCGACGACACCCGGGGCGACCGCGCCGACGCCGACGCCGTTGGCCGCCTGGTCCCCTCCACCCGCCACGACCGGCGTGCCGGTGCGCAGGCCGGTGACGGCGGCGGCCTCGCTCGAGACCGTGCCGGTCACTTCGGGACCCTCGTGCGTGGGTGGAAGCCATCGTCGCGGGATATCGAGGGCGGCGAGCACGGCGAGCGACCAGTCGCGGTCGGCAAGGTCGAACAGGATCGTCCCGGACGCCCCCGCCTTGTCGGTCGCGTACTCGCCGGTGAGCCTGAGCCTGACGAAGTCCTTGGGGAGCAGGGCGTGGGCGGTTCGCTCGTAATGCTGCGGCTCGTGGTTGCGCACCCAGAGGATCTTGGGGGCCGTGAAGCCTGTGAGCGCATCGTTGCCCGTCGTTGCGATGAGGCGGTCGCGGCCGACCCGCTCCCGCATCTCGTCGCATTCCGCCTGCGTACGCTGATCGTTCCACAGGATCGCCGGGCGGACCGCATCGCCGGCCGAGTCGAGCATCGCCAGCCCGTGCATCTGGCCCGTGAGGCCGACCGCGGCGACGTCATCGCCCGCCACGCCGGCGGCGGACATGGCGGCGCCGATCGCCTCCACGGCTGCATCCCACCACAGGTGAGGTGACTGCTCGGCCCACAGCGGGTGCGGTGTCTCGTATTCGTACTCGGATCTTCCGACGGCCAGGACGTCGCCGTCTTCGTCGGCAAGGAGCGCCTTCGTCGCCGTTGTCGAGACGTCGATGCCGAGGTAGTGGCTCACTGTTTCATGGCCTCCGGGACCGCCTCGAGGCTCCGTACGACGTCGCGCCATGGGGAGCCGTCGAGCGAGAGGAGTCGCCAAACCTCCCTGTGGCGTGACTCGCCTCCCGGGGCGAGGTCCACGACAGGACCGAGCGTCTCGAGCTCGATGAACCGGGCGTTGCGGTACACCTGTGCCGAGGCGCCCATGTCGACGTAGCTCGCCGATGCCTCGTGAACCGGGCCCCATTTCACGAAGGCCGTGTCACCGAGTCGGTAGGCGAGCCAGCCCCGCTGATTTGGCTGTCCGATCTTGAACGGCTCGGGGTCGGCGCTCGCATTGACCGCGATCTCGCTCTGCCCCACCTCGACGTCCGGCGAGGCCGGGTCGCTGTACGACCACAACACGAGCTGCCGATGGGGCTGGAGGGCGTCGTCCCCCGACGGGATGGCCGGCTGCGGCAGTATCGCCGTGCCTCCCGGCATGAGCTGCGTGATGGCCCACGGCGCCAGCCGGAGGGTGGCGTCTCCCGCGTTGCGCAGCACGTGGTCGACGACGGTGTCGTCACCGGCCTGCGTGAGCACGATCTTCTTGACGAGCCCGTCGGGATCGGGTCGGCCCGTGACACTCAGGTGGCGGCTCCCGGCCTCGACGACCACGGCGCCGTCGTCCGGCACGTACGTGGCGGCGGGCACCTCTGGAGCGCGCCATAGCCTGTGGCCCCCGAGGAACCGGTAGCGCCCCAGCCATGGGTGGAAGAGATCTTCCGACGGGAGGCAGGCGAAGAGCTGACGGCACCCGGGCTTCGAGTACGCCAGGATGCGGGGACCGGAGTCGAGCGCCACCGTTACGGACATGAGGCC
>Ga0214471_10004921_pt1 | contig 10303 bp, 7 predicted proteins | sample RVTome_5_FD_207665 | JGI IMG/M metagenome (GOLD analysis project Ga0214471, IMG submission 207665) | Soil microbial communities from uranium-contaminated site in the Upper Colorado River Basin, Wyoming, United States - RVT142D155 | ecosystem: Environmental > Terrestrial > Soil > Contaminated >... | reverse complement strand
CTCATGTTCTTCCGCTCATTTTACGCGGTAATTTTTCCGCTAACCATTATTGGAGTTGTTGTGGTCTGGGTGCTGGGAACCCTGGTTTTGTTTGGATATAAAATTACCATATTGGCAGGTCTGATACCTCCCGTAATTGTGGTTATAGGTATTCCTAACAGTATCTATCTTTTGAATAAGTATCACCAGGAATTCCTTAAACACGGAAACAAAGTGATGGCCATAAGCAGGGTAACCCGCAAAATTGGTTTTACAACACTGATGACTAATTTTACTACAGCCATTGGATTCCTGGTCCTGGGATTTACAGATATTATTATCCTAAAAGAATTTGGAATTGTGGCTGGAATCAATATCATGGCTACATTCCTGGTTTCCATTATTCTGATTCCCAGTGTTTTTTCATGGCTCCCACCTCCTTCCAGGAGGCAAATGCGCCACTTGGAGTTTAAACCGTTAGGAGCGGCTCTGCACAGTCTGGATTTGCTGGTTCACCGCAATAAATACCGGATATTTCTGGTTACATCAGTTATCGTGGTGATCTCGGCAATCGGAATTAACAAGGTACACTCAATTTCGTATATGGTCGATGATATTCCTGCTGAGAGCCAGGTAAGAAAAGACTTAACTTTTTTTGAAAATAACTTCAGTGGCATCATGCCTCTTGAAATAGTCGTCGACCTTGGACAGCGGCGTGGAATCACAAATATCAGGAATCTTCAAAAACTGGAGGAATTTGAAAGATTTCTTGATTCGCAGGAAGATATTTCAAAGCCAGTTTCAATTGTGAGCTTTGTGAAAGCTGCACGCCAGGCCTATTATAACAACAATCCTTCCTATTACGATTTGCCGAATAACAGGGATAGGGCATTTATACTCCGGTACTTCAGAAATCAAGGCGATAGTTCTGGAATATTAAAGTCTTTCGTTGATACAACCGGCCAGATAGTTCGAATTTCTATGAAGATAGCCGATATAGGTTCAACCAGGATGGACTCGCTGGTAAACCAGGTTATAGAACCGGAAAAAGAAAGAATATTTGCCGGCACGGAAATTACGGCCAAAGTTACCGGCACCACACCCTTATTTATTAAAGGAAATAAATTCCTGATTGAAAATTTGAAATTTAGCTTCCTGCTTGCATTTGTGCTTATTTCATTAATAATGGCGGCTCTGTTTCTGAATTGGAAAATGATTACTATTTCACTTATTCCCAATATTATTCCACTCATGATAACCGCGGCAATCATGGGCTATTTCAATATTCCGCTTAAGCCGAGTACGGCTATTGTATTTAGTATTACTTTCGGAATTTCAGTTGATTATTCCATTCACTTTCTGGCTAAATACAGGCAAGAGTTATTTGCCAACAAATTTTTTGTTCCTGTTGCCGTAAGTAAAAGCCTGATGGAGACAGGGACGTCGATGATTTATACTTCGGTAGTATTATTTGCAGGCTTTGTCATTTTTGTGGCATCTGATTTTGGCGGAACGGTAGCCTTGGGAATCTTAACCTCAACCACGCTGTTTATTGCCATGATTGCTAATCTCGTTGTTTTGCCGAGTTTACTTCTTGCTTTCGACAGCGGTAAACGCAGGAAAGATTCCCATCCATTAATCGAGCAGTACGAAGAATTTTATAATGAAGATGAAGATGAAGAAATTGATCTGGGTAGAATATCAATTGAAGTAAATGGAATGGATTCCGAGGCTGCTAAAAAAGAAGATAAGGTTTGAATTTACCTGCCATGTCTAAATCACAAAAATATCAGGAATATAAATCGGTGAATTACGTGCAACTTGCCCGGGAAGTGCTCAAATACTGGCATGACCATGATATTTTCAAAAAATCTGTTGCAAACCGGAATGGTGCAAAGGAATTTACTTTCTACGAAGGGCCTCCTTCAGCAAACGGTACGCCGGGAATTCATCATGTTATGTCACGAACTGTAAAAGATCTTTTTTGCCGCTACAAAACCTTAAAAGGATTTCAGGTGAAAAGAAAAGGTGGTTGGGATACTCACGGCCTTCCCGTAGAGTTGCAGGTTGAAAAGCAATTGGGCATAACAAAGGAAGATATCGGAGTTAAGATTTCTATTGAAGAATATAACCGGAAGTGTAAGGAAGCAGTGATGAAGTATAAAGATGACTGGGATGACCTTACCGAAAGAATTGGGTATTGGGTTGATCTAGATAACCCCTATATCACCTATGAAACCAATTATGTAGAATCACTCTGGTATCTTTTAAAGGAGTTATATAACCGGGATTTGCTCTACAAGGGCTATACTATTCAGCCTTATTCTCCTGCAGCCGGAACCGGCCTTAGCTCACATGAATTAAACCAACCGGGTACTTACAAAGACATCTCTGATACTTCCGTTGTAGCTCAGTTCAAAATCTCCGGCACCGAAAATGAGTATTTCCTCGCCTGGACCACCACCCCCTGGACACTTCCGGCTAACAGCGCGCTAGCCATAGGAGAAAACCTTAAGTATGTGAAGGTCGAGACATTCAATGCCTACACCTACAAACCGGTCAAAGTCATTCTTGCAAAAGATCGCTTATCCGCGTACTTCAAGAAAGAGGCAGAAAGTGTAGAACTGAATACATATAATCCCGGAAGTAAACATATCCCATGGAAAGTTATTAACGAGTATTCAGGCAAAGACCTTGTTGGAATGGACTATGACCAACTGATGCCTTATGTGCCGCTTCCAAAACCTGCTTTTACCGTTGTTCCAGGGGATTTTGTTACAACCGAAGAGGGAACCGGAATTGTTCACATCTCAAAAACTTTTGGTGCTGATGATTATAGAACCTGCGTGAAATTTGGAATTCCCGGAGTATTGGTGAAGGATGAAGAGGGCAATGAACAACCAATTGTGGACAAAAAAGGCCGGTTCGTAAAAGAAATCACAGACTTTGCCGGAATGTTTGTTAAGAATTATTCAGATGAAAATGAATCTTCAGCGGAATACCGATCGACAGATGTTAAAATTGCAATCAAATTAAAAGAAGAAAATAAAGCCTTTCTGGTAGAAAAGTATCTTCACTCTTATCCACATTGCTGGCGAACAGACAAGCCTATTTTGTATTACCCCCTTGATTCGTGGTTCATTAAGACTACGGCATGCAAGGATAAACTGGTTGAATTAAATAATACGATAAACTGGAAACCTGAAAGCACCGGAAAAGGAAGATTTGGGAATTGGCTGGAAAATTTGGTTGACTGGAACTTAAGCCGTTCCCGCTATTGGGGAACACCATTACCCATTTGGGTTACCAGGAATAAAGAAGAACAAAAATGTATAGGTTCAATAAAAGAACTCCAAACTGAAATTCAGAAATCTATTGAAGCCGGCTTAATGAAAGAACTTCCCTGGGAAAAAGGAGAAATCGATTTACATCGGCCCTATGTGGATCAAATAATTTTAGTAAGTGAAAAAGGCGAACCTATGTATCGTGAACCGGACTTGATCGATGTATGGTTTGATTCCGGTGCTATGCCTTATGCTCAATGGCACTATCCATTTGAAAATAAGGAAATCTTTGAGAAAAGTTTTCCGGCAGATTTTATCGCGGAAGGCGTCGATCAAACCCGCGGATGGTTCTTCACTTTGCATGCCATCGCCGGAATGCTTTTTGAAAGCGTTGCTTTCAAAAATGTAATTTCCCACGGACTTGTCCTCGATAAGGATGGAAACAAAATGTCAAAACGGCTGGGTAATACTACGGATCCATTCAAAACCATGGATACTTATGGTCCTGATTCTATTCGCTGGTACATGATTAGTAATGCTAACCCCTGGGATAATCTTAAATTCAACGAAGAAGCAGTATCGGAAATTCAACGCAAGTTTTTCAGCACACTTCAAAATACTTATTCTTTCTTTGCCTTGTACGCAAATCTGGATAAATTCAATTACACTGATGGTGAAATCAATCATGATTCATTAACAGAAAGTGATCGATGGATATTATCAAGGAAGAATAGCCTCATAAAAAGAGTTAATGAATCATTTGAAGATTATGAACCGACAAAAGCCGTTCGGGCAATTCAAAATTTTGTCGTCAACGATCTTAGTAATTGGTATGTTCGCTTAAACCGAAAAAGATTTTGGAAAGGGGAGTACAATGAAGACAAGAAAGCTGCCTACCAGACTTTGTATGAATGCCTTGTAGTTGTGGCAAAACTTGGGAGTCCCGTCGCTCCATTTTATATGGATCGCTTGTACATGGATCTGAACAAGGTTACCGGCAGGGAATCTGCGGAGTCTGTTCATCTGTCTGATTTCCCTTCAGTTAATGATAGCCTTATGGAAATGGAGTTGGAGCAAAGAATGGAGCTGGCCCAGGGTATAAGCTCACTGGTTCACAGTATTAGAAAGATTAGTAAAATAAAAGTGCGGCAACCTCTATCTAAAATTTTGATTCCTATCCAGGGCGCGAAATTTAAAAATCAAATTGAAGCGGTACGGGATTTGATTCTAAACGAAGTTAACGTGAAGGAAATCGAGTATATTGATGATGCTTCTGATGTTCTGGTGAAAAAAGCCAAGCCAAATTTCAGAAAATTGGGAAAAGAATATGGGCCGCAGTTGAAAGAACTATCGGAAGCCATAAGTAATTTTACCGCGGAAGAAATAAAAAAAATTGAAATAGGTGAAACTGTCGGCGTAAATACGAGCAAAGGAAAGGTGAATCTCACTCTTGATGATATTGAAGTATTTTCTGAAGATATTCCCGGATGGTCTGTAGCCAGTGAGGGTAAAATTACGGTTGCATTGGATGTTACCGTCTCAGATGATCTTAAAATGGAAGGAATTGCCAGAGAATTGGTAAACAGAATTCAAAATATCCGTAAAGATAAGGGAATGGAAGTGCAGGATAAGATTTCTATTCAAATTGAGAAGGTTTCAGAGCTAATTTCCAGATCAATATTAAAATTTGAAAATTATATTTGTACCGAAACCCAGGCGTTATCCATGAAACTGGTTGAAGAACTTGCTGATGGCGAGATACTGGAAATGGATGAGGCAAATGTAAAAGTGCTGGTTTCAAAAGTTACAACATGATCGAAAAAGACAATATTTTCAAATACTTCCTGCTCACCCTGGCGATCATCTTTTTAGATCAGGTGGTAAAAGTGTCTGTGCACACCTATATGGATCTGGGTACAATTGGCCAAATCAAAGTTTTTGGTGAATGGTTTAAACTGCACTATACCTTGAATCCCGGAATGGCCTTTGGGATGCAGCTTGGCTCTCCTTATGGAAAATTATTCCTTACCATTTTCAGACTTTTTGCCATGGTCGGCATTGCTTACTATTTATATTACCTGGCAAGGAAAAAGGTCCATCCGGGATTGTTGTGGTGCATTGCCCTAATCCTTGGCGGGGCCGTTGGAAACGTCATAGACAGTACATTTTACGGTGTAATTTTTAACAACGCTCCTTATGATGCCAGCACTCCCTGGTTTCACGGACAAGTGGTCGACATGTTTTACATTGATATTTGGGAAGGCCAGGTTGCTGATTGGATTCCTTTGTGGGGAGGTCAATACATTGCACTATGGCCTATTTTTAATATTGCCGACGCCAGCATTTTCTGTGGTGTAACCCTGATATTAATAATGCAAAAAAAATTCTTTGTAGAGCATGAAAAAGAAACTAAAGTTGCTGAAGCTGTGAATGAGATGGGTGAGTCTAAGGCAACTCAACTACCGGATGAATCAAAATCTATTGATTAAAGAAGAACCAAATCCGTTATCACCTTTCTGCCAAATTCTTTTTCAAAAATCTCAAGAATCTTTTCTTTGGAAGAATTTAGTTCATGCTTGAGTGCAGCCGAATTAAGCTCAGCGTATAAAATGCGATTTTTTATGAATAATTTTTCCGTCCTCTTTGCAATTGTCTTGCCCAATAGCCTCTCCCAGGAGCTTATCAAGGCGGCTTCGGAATACTTGTCCTTAATTTGATAGGTTTCAAGCAAATCCTCGAAAGCATTCTTAATAGTGTTTTCGCTATAAGCCGATGACTTCTTTCTCACAAATCAAATATAGAAACATCTAACATGCTTTTATAATGTTATTGTCAATACATATGAATTTCGCCTTGATTTTATTTTTTTTGATGATATCACGGCTCCTCTTTTGCCGGGCATCAGTCATAAACACTTGCCCAAAATCAGGACTTTTCATAACCTTCATAAACCTGGAAATCCGTCTGTCATCAAGTTTATCAAAGATATCATCCAATAAGAGTAATGGGAGAATTTTCTTTTCTTCTTTCAAGAATTGATAGTGAGCCAGCTTCAGAGATATGATAAAGGATTTCTGCTGACCCTGGGACCCAAACTTTTTTAGCCCGTGAGAATTAATTTTGAATATAAAGTCATCCCGGTGGATTCCAAGTTCCGTTCTCTGAAGAATTAGATCTCGCTCAAAATTATTCCTGAAAACTTTTTCAAAATCCCTGGCCTTCACGGAGGATTTGTAACTCAGGCTAATTTCCTCTTTGTCTTCGGAAATGTCGCTGTAGTATGAATTTAAGTAGGGTTTAAAGTTCTCAATAAAATTACTCCGGAAAGTATGGATAACCCGGTTCAAATCAAATAAACTCTTGTTATAAACTTCAAACAGAGTTTTGTCCGGTTTCTTTTTTTCACTCAACGATTTTAGTGCTGCGTTTCGTTGTTTCAGAATATTATTATACTTCATCAAGTCCGAAAGATAATCCTGGCTAAACTGACAAAGTATTCCATCAATGAATTTTCTCCGCGCTTCCGAGTGTTCCCGGACCAGATCTGAATCATCGGGAGCAATCAGCACCAGGGGATATTTACCCACATGTTCACTCAATTTGGGGTAATCAACTCCGTTAACTCTAAGCCGCTTCTTATTTCCCTTTTTCAACGAACATTGAATTGAAGCGAAGTCACCATTTGTTCTTAGATTTCCAAGTATTGAAAAAAATAACTCACCATGATTGATATTCTGATTATCCTGGGGATTGAAAGCGCTCTTTCCTAATGATAAGTAATAAATGGCATCCAGTAAATTTGTTTTTCCCGAACCGTTTTCTCCAAGAATGCAGGTAATCCGGTCTTCAAATTGTACTGTTATTTCACGGAAATTTTTGAAGTTATGTAGTGACAGAGACTCTAAATGCAAATTCCTTCTTCTTTATTGCTCGAATTTATGCTATTTTCGCAATCCGGCATAAGATACCGATGCCTTAAATCCAGGTTTTATGGGAAAAACCAAAGAAGCAAAAGAAAGTAAATCAACCAGAAAACAAAAGGCTTCCTTTGATGACAAAACCTATATGTTTTGGTATGAGAGCATGCTTTTAATGAGGAGGTTCGAGGAGAAGTGTGGTCAGTTGTATGGACAGCAAAAAATAAAAGGATTTTGTCATTTATATATAGGTCAGGAAGCAGGAGCTTCAGGTGCTATTTCCGCGTTGACCAGGGATGATAAATGGATTACCGCCTACCGCGATCACGCACATCCGCTGGGACTGGGAACAGACCCGGGCAAAGTAATGGCTGAGCTGTTTGCCAGGGAAACCGGTGTCTCCAGAGGAAAGGGCGGGTCGATGCACATGTTTGATGTAGAAAGAAATTTTTATGGAGGACATGGGATCGTGGGGGCACAAATACCCCTGGGTACCGGACTTGCATTTGCAGAGAAATATAAAGGAAACAAGAATTTGTGTATCTGTTACATGGGAGATGGAGCCGTTCGCCAGGGTGCTTTTCATGAAGCCCTTAATATGGCAATGCATTATAGACTTCCGGTAATTTTCGTGATTGAAAATAATGGTTATGCCATGGGTACCTCAGTAAAAAGAACTTCTAACGTGCATGATTTGTACACACTAGGTGAAGCTTACGATATGCCCTCCAGATCAGTAGATGGAATGTCTTGCGAAGAAGTGCATGAAGCAGTAAGTGATGGCGCGGAAAGAGCCAGAAACGGGAATGGTCCAACTTTGCTCGAATTCAGAACCTATAGATACAAGGGACATTCTATGTCAGACCCTGCCAAGTACCGGACCAAAGAAGAGTTGGAAGAATACAAAGCCAAAGATCCGATTGAACGCGTAAAAAACACCATTCTTAAAAATAAAATAGCAACAGAAAAGGAATTGGAGAAAATTGAAGAGAAAATAAAGCAGCAAGTTCAGGATGCCGTAAATTTTGCTGAATCATCTCCCTTCCCCCCACCTGAACAAGCTTTCGAAGACATTTATATGCAGAAGGATTATCCATTTATAAAGGATTGATACATTGATTAATATCAGCAATCTTGCTACTTTTGCGACCTGTTAATAATTGAAGAATGGCTAAGAAGAATAAGAAAGGAAATAAGCAAGGAGGCGTCCTGGAAAGCTCTGAAGTTCTTCAGGAGGAGTTCACCCGGTTTGAGCATTACCTGGAAACACATAAATCACTGGTTTTTGTAATTGTCGGCGTAGTCCTGGTGGCAATTATTTCGATATTGGGATATCGCTATTACATTTCTCAGCAAGATGAATTGGCTCAAAAGGAAATGTTTCAGGCAGTTTATTATTTTGAATCGGACAGCCTGGATTTAGCGCTTAATGGTGATGGAAACCACCTTGGACTTCTGGATATAATTGATGAATACGGAGGTACAGATGCCGCGAATCTGGCAGAATACTATGCGGGGACCGCTTACCTGCTGAAGGGTAATTACAACACTGCTATTGAATACCTGGGAAGCTTTTCTTCTGGCGACATCTTAATCCAGGGAAGAGCTTACTCATTAACCGGAGATGCTTACATGGAATTGGGAAATTACGGCAAAGCCGCAGAATTTTATAACAAGGCAGCTAATTACAAGCCTAATCAGCATTTCACTCCACAATATCTGATGAAAGCCGCCCTGGCTTACGAAAAACTTAATGATTACCCTACAGCGAAGGAAATGTACGACAGGATTGTTGAAGAGTTCTTTAACAGTTCTGAATTTCAGGATGCTAAAAAGCAAAGTGCAAGAATGCAGGCGTTAATTTCCTCTTAGTGGTAATAAAAAAATTATTATGGGGTGCCATGCATCCCTTATTTGTTTTTGAATCAATACCAGTACCTTTGTTTTCATGGCATCTGCTCAAAAGAATCTAAGCTCCCATTCCCGGAGGAATATCTTTGATATTTCAAAAACAAAATTTGGAATTGTTATTTCTGAATGGAATGATGATGTTACCGACTCGCTCTATTCAGGTTGCATGCAGACGCTTTTGGATAAGGGTGCCAAAAGAAGCAATATTATCACACACTACGTTCCCGGTAGTTTTGAATTACCACTTGGAGCAAAATGGCTTGCAACGGAAAAGAAAATTGATGCGGTGATTTGCCTGGGTGCTGTTATTCAGGGTGAAACCAGGCACTTCGATTTCATTTGCTCAGCCGTTGCTCAGGGAATTATGAATGTTGGTTTGGAATTCAGCAAACCGGTTGTCTTTGGAGTGCTCACAACTAATACAAAAAAGCAAGCGTTGGATCGCGCGGGTGGAAAACTTGGGAATAAAGGAGATGAAGCTGCAATTACCGCTATCAAAATGCTTGGGTTTTAAGAAGCAAGCACAAAAAATAATATCCAGGTCAGGAACAGAACAGGCAGAAGAATTGGAATTGAAAAGCGAATAATATATCCAAAGAAAGAAGGCATCTTAATTCCAACTTGTTCTGCTATAGATTTCACCATGAAGTTAGGGCCATTGCCAATATAAGTCACCGCACCAAAAAAAACCGCGGCAATGGAAATTGCTTTCAGGTATAAAATGGAATCATAATAAACACCACCCGCTGCATACGCGGTCACGTCGGCATGATTGTTAATACTTGCACCTTCAGAAGCCATTGCAGCAGTGAGGAAATTAATATAGGTAGGTGCATTATCAAGGAATCCTGACAAAATTCCTGTACCCCAATACAGGGTATCGTGGTTGATCAACTTAACCCCCTCCGGCGAGGCTGCAAAATGTCCCACCAATTCCAATGCAGGCAGCATTGTTCCGAAAATTCCAATGAAAATAAATGCAACTTCTTTAATGGGCTCAAAAGTAAATTCATTCCCTTTAAGCGCATTTTTATTAGCAAGTTTGTAACTAAGAATTCCAACCGTGATCATTATTATTTCCCGTACAAATGAAAGTGAGTTCCCTTGAATCTCTATGGATGGAACCCAGTCAAAAACGTTAGGATCAATAAACACTGCGCCAACGATTACCATTAGCCAGATAAAATTTCTACTTCCTTTAATTGCCAATTT
>Ga0214471_10004920_pt1 | contig 10303 bp, 13 predicted proteins | sample RVTome_5_FD_207665 | JGI IMG/M metagenome (GOLD analysis project Ga0214471, IMG submission 207665) | Soil microbial communities from uranium-contaminated site in the Upper Colorado River Basin, Wyoming, United States - RVT142D155 | ecosystem: Environmental > Terrestrial > Soil > Contaminated >... | reverse complement strand
AACTGAAGCCGCCATCAGACTTATATTGAGCGGCAAAAACTGGGGGCACGTCAAGTAATCAAGAAAATTCGAACATCTGCCGTGCTGCCACTTTCGTTTCGGACCCTCAGCCGATCCACGACGTCATCGCTGCCGGTGGCGAAATCCGCCGTATAGTTCGACTTGCAGTCGTCCGAAGGAAGCAGAAACGGCACGTTCGCCTGAATCTCAATGGCGAATACAACCGTTCCGACTTCGCCCCCCTCGTCGGCAGTCAGTTCCAGAAACACGTTCTGGTCGCTCTCGACGCCGAGAAAGTCGAAGTCGGATAGCGCGTTCTCGCTGCCGGTAAGGTCCAGGACGTCCCACGTCGTCCCCGTCGCCAGCGAACGGGTGGCGTCGAAAATGTCGCCGTCGACGGTGATCGTCTTCGGCGAATCAAGGCCGGTGCCGATCTTCTTGCGGTCGCCATCGACGACGACTTCAGCGTAGGCGTAATACTTCAGAAACGGCACGTTACTTCTCCTCTCGCACGAGCTTCAGCAGCAGCTTTGCGTCGGCGTAGACGGTCTCCGAAATCAGGCTCCGCTTGATGCCGCTTTCGGCGAAGCGGCCCAGGTCTTTGACGGCCTGGCTCCGCTTGTCTTCCGGCACGCGATTCAAGAGGTAGGCGATCAGGTCTTCGGTTTTCATGCCAGTGCTCCGTCGTCTGAAAGCGGGATGTACTCGGCCTTCCACCGAATGTCGCAATCGTGCGGCGTGTCGGTGGACGTGTAGCGGTAGTCGATGGTCGTCACCGCGCCGCTCTTCTTGACGACGATGAACGGCGAGAAGAGTTCCTGCCCGGCGCTGGCCGGCTCGGTGATCGCGCCGACGGCGTTGGAGTCCTTTGTAATCGCGACGGCGGCGAGCGCGGTCTTGCTGATGATCGTCCCCACGGCCTCGCCGGAAAGGGCCGTGCCCGTGCCGGCTTCCGTCAAGTCGATCGTCGCCGTCTGATCGTTGGTGCGCAGGTGGCCCGCCGTGTGGTTGGTGATGTCGTCGGCCTCGACGATTTCGCCCCAGATGCGGAGCACGAGCACCGCGCCGGTCACGGTGAAGACAACCTCGCTGGCCGTGCCGTTGTTCACGTCGCACGTGATCGTTTTCTCGGCGCGGCGAATCCTCGGCGGGGTGTATCGCATCAGTCCACCTCGATGTTCACGGTGAGATCGTTCGTCGGCGCGCCGTTGCCGGTGCGCGTCGTTGTGGCGGCGATGGTCAGCCCGGTGGCGAACTTCATCCCGCTGAACGCTTCCTCGGCGACTCCGTGCTGCGATGCGCCGTCGCCCGGCGGCACGAGAATGGTCCAGTCGGGCTCCGTCGTGCCAACGGCCACGTCGTCTGCGTCGGCGTCGAAAAGCTGCACGAACCGCTCGGCAGCGTCAAGGTTTTCGGCGACCACCTTCAGTAGCGCGCAAGGCTCGTCTTTGACTTCGATCTTGGTGGCGGCGACGGCGGTGTTGTTGTAGTGCGTGCTCATTTACCCACCTTCGTATCGGATTGTCAGGCCGCCGCAGTGCCGGCGGATGGAGCGATCGACGGCGGCCGACATGCGGCGTCCCCCGCCGTTTCCGTTGTAGCCCAAGAACCGCCCGCGGGTTGCGCTGTCGGCGCTTCGCGCGGAAGCGAGGGCCGCGACAAACTCTTCGTAGCTCGAACCCCTTGAGTCGTCGTTGAACATCGCATCGGCCTTCCATTTACACGCGGCCAGCAGCGCCTCGACGGTTGACGCGCTGCCGTATGGCCACGGGTGCTCGTCGGATAGCTCCTGCGGCACAACCTTGAATCTCCCCTTTAGAAGATAGTCGGCGTCGGGAATGGGGAACAGCAGCCCCTTCCACTGTTGCGCCCTATCCGGCGTGATTCGCTCCGGGGCGAAGGCGATGTCGAACGGTTGGCCGGACCAGTCTTCGGCGTTCTGGCGGCGTGCGACGACGTATTCCGGCGGCCTGACGGTGGCCGGATACCATTGGTGCCGGTCGGCCTGAGAGAAGCTCCACTGCCCGCTCGAATCGCCCTGAAAGTCCGGCGGCATGTCAAAGTCTTCGACGGCGCTTGGCACGGGGATGATGTAGAACGGGCGCAGGAAATTCCAGTCGTAGGCGTGCCGTTCGCCGAGCGTTTCCGGGTAGAGATAGGCGCGGTAGGCGGAGCGCAGACAGTCGTTGAGGTCCGCCATCTGCGACTCGTCCTGCTTCAGCGCCTCATAGTCCCGGCCCCAGCCAAGGTGCCGCGCGGTGAACCGCCTCAGTTCATGCACATCGACGTTGAGGGACGGTTCGCGCTCGGGCATTCGTGTTCACCTTCAGACCCCCGCCGCGGCAAGTGCGTCTTCTTCCTCTTCGACTTTGACTTCTTCTTCGGGAGTCATGTCGCGGGCCACAACCTCGTGGGGCGAGTATTTGCGGCGCGTGGTCCCTACGACGACGCATACCTTGCCGTGCTCGTCGTCGTAGGCGTCGAAATAGCCGTTGCCGCGCGGCGTTTTGACGGGGAACCCGGAGTAGAGAATCGAAGCCGGCACGTCCTCCAGCGTCGTCCCCGCCTTGACGTGCTCGCGGGTCCGCTCGCCGGCGAGCATGAGAATCGTGACGATGTCGCGGTCGGTGATTTGCAGGTGCCGCACGTCGGCCAGTTTCTTCCACCGCCAGTACGTTTCGATGACCTGAGTGGACGGAGTGCCCTTGAGGCGCAGAAAGTTGCGCAGCCTGAGCATGTCTTGTTCTGGAATGAGTCGCATGATTTTTCCCTGCGTTGAAGTTGTCAGCCGATGAGTCCGCCGCCGACGTAGTGCCACTGGCAGAAGCGGACCCAGTCAATGTCCATTTCGAAATCGCCCGTGCCGTGCTGCCGGATGCCGAGGAACGGCACAAGCGCGATGGCGTCGGGGAAGCTGGTGGCCGCCGGCAGCACGCCGTCCGTGCCGCGCTGAATCTGGACGCCGTTGACGAACCAGTAGGTTCGCTTGCCGTCGAATTTGATGCCCAGCCGAACGTAGGTGTCGGCCTCGATCGTCTGGCCGGCGAGTCCGCTGGCGGACTCGGTGACGACGACTTCGGTGGAGGAGCCGACGTGAACGCAGTCCATGCCGTCGCCGTCGGCCGCCAGGGCGCGGAATCCGACGAACGATACCAGCGGCGTCCAGTCCGCGCCGTCGGCCCCGCACTGCCCGGTGGCGGCGTTGCCGGTGGCGGAGAGTCCGATGCACTTGGCGAGCGCGGCGGCTCCGCTGGCCACGTCGTCCCACCGCACGCGGCACTCGAACGCGAGGCGGTAGTTGTCGCCCGACGTGTCGCTGATCGCCCCCCACGCGCCGCCGTAGGTGTCGTCGATGGTGAGGTAGGCTTCCTCATCGTCGGCGTCGACGTCGATCTCCAGCACGCCGACTCGCTCGCCGGCCGCTTCGGCGTGCGCTTGCATGGTGACGCCGCTGGTGCCGAATCCCTCCCAGCGGATGCCGTTGGAGCCAACCCACGGGAACTGGTTGGTGGCGATGGCAACGCCCGCCGAGTGAAAGTCCTCGAAGAAATGCACGCCGTCGAGCTTGCCGGCGTCGATCTGGTCGCACTTCATGTCGTGCCAGATGTTCGGCGACGGGAGGCGGTTGGTGTCTTCGGTGAGGCCGCTGCCGTAAAGAAGTGTGGGGACGGTCATGCTCGTAGCTCCTCGCGGGCGAGTGGTGAAATTACTTCGACAGGTTCCAGCAGCGGCGCCGGTCGACGTTCATGAAGTTGTAGGACGTGTCGTAAAACACGGCGAAACCGTTGTGGTTGTTGTTGATCTGGATCGGCTCGCTCTCGCGGAGATAGTCTCCCTTCAGGCAGATCACGTAGAACACGCTGTGATCGATGCCGTAGACGGGGTCGTTCGTGTCGTCGTTGAGCGTCTCGACGTAGATGATCGGGTTGCGGTGGAAGAGCATCTGTCCGCCGTAGGTGTCGAGGTCGCGGCCCAGGTTCTCGTTCTGCCCTTCGCCGAGGTCTTCGAGGTCGCTGATCGTCGTCTCGTTGCAGTAGAGCCGGTAGCGGTCCCCAATTACGCCGCGGTAGTCGGGGATGGAGATGGGCGAGCGGAACCCGCACCGACGCTGCGCCGTGCGGAGCTTCTTGATGAGGTCCTGCTTGGTGACGGCGACATATGCGCCGTTCCAGTGCCGGAAGTTCGTATGCACCGCTGGGTTGACGCCGCCAACCGTCGTGTGGCCGGACGGCAGCGTGTTCTGGAACGACGGCGTGCCGGTTCCGCGCGGGAGCCAGTAGGGAATGCCGTAAGGCTCGGTCGTGTTGCCGACGTCGGGCGAGGCCCACGCCTTCGCCTCGATGTCCGCCGCCATGTCGATCAACGCGCCGGCGCGTCGCGGCTCGATGATGTTGAGGACCAGCGCGTCGCCCGTGTTGGCCAGCAACTCCTGATACAAAAAGCTCCAGTGGGCCTGCACGTGCCGGTAGTCGACCGTCATCTGCGTGAGCAGGTCTTTGATGATGACTTCGTCGGTCTCGTCGATTCCGACGTGCTTGGCGCTGCTGGCCAGCTTGGTCATCAGCGTGCGCTGCACGCCGTACCCGCCGTCGAAGATCACCTTGTTTTTCTTGAACCACTGCGAAAAGATTTCGTAGTAGACGAGCTTCTGGGCGATCTGCTGGAATTTGGCGCGTCCCAGCGAGCGGAGCGTGCCGGAGACGACGTCGGCGATCTGGCTGAGGGCTAGCGGCATCGGTCATTCCTCTGAAAATGGGGTTGGTTAAATGGCCGAGTCCGCAAGGAGCAGGTCGTCGCCCATTCGGTCGAGACCGAGTTCGCGATTCTTTTCCCTGGCGTACTGGATGGCCGCCTCCCTGCCGGGTGTGAGCGGTCGTGCTCCTCGCGTGCCGGGCCGGGGAATGCCGGTCTGCCCCGGTTTCTTCCCGTTGGAGCTATGCCCGTTTCCGTTCGACGGATGGGGGAAGAACCGCGTTGCGCGTCGCACGAGTTCCGCCGTGGGGGGCGGGGTCTGATTGCGGGCGCGGTAGCGGTTTTCCTCGAATTCGATGGCGTTGGCGAGTTCGACGAGATTGTTGTATTCGGGCGTGCCTGGCCGGTTTTTCGAGAAGTCACCGTCGCCGAAAGTGCCGCGCCATTCTTCCGGCAGGGCGCGGATGCCGGACGCCATCTCGTTGACGAACTGCTGCTGCTCACGCTCGGTCTGCTGCCGCTGGTAGGCTTCGAGTTGGCTGTTGACTTGCGAGAACTGCCGGTCGTATTGTCCGCGCACTTCGCCCATCGCCGCATCGAAAACCTGCTCCAGCGCGTTGACGATATCTGCGTCGAACGGGCTGTCGTCGCCGCGCAACTTGGCGAGGGCCTGCTTGTAGGCGGCCTCGGCGGTCGTTTGCTGCGGCTGTGCAACCGGCTGCTGGTACTGAGGCTGCTGGGCGGCAACCGGCTGCTGGTACTGAGGCTGCTGCTGGTATTGTTGCTGCCTCTGCCGCATGAACGACTGCACGTCGGCTCGCCATGCGTCATCTACTGCCGCGCGAAGAGCGGAGTCGTCCTGAAACCACGCCGGGTTGATGCCGTACTCGATCGCCTCTTGCGCCAGATTCTCGTCTCGCGCGACGGGCTGTGGTGCTTCGGCTTGCGGCTGCTCGCCCTCGACGGGCTGCGGCTCTTCGGCTTGCGGCTGCTCATCGTCGGCGGCCGGTTTGGCGCGGAGATCCTTGGGGAGCATTCTGCCGTGGATGTCCCGATCGGGATAATCGGGATGCCGTTGCACTTCCGACTGAGAAGGCTCTGGCTGAGAAGGCTCCGGCTCGGACTCGATCGGCTCTGCCGGAGGGGGCTGCGTGCGGGCGGACGTCGCGACGCTCGGCTGATCGTCTAAATCCGAGTCGGCGTACTCGACTTCCGGCGTCGGCTGGTTCAGCAGATCGAGCTCGGATGCCCGTAGCTCGGTCCGCTCTTGTTCCGCGAAGGATCTGGCTAGTGACATGAAACCGCTGCCAAAACGAGCAAGGCGACGCGCCTTCTCGGCGGTCGCCTTGAATCGACAGCGAGTTTCAAGCCTCTAGCGGGGATCAGCCGTTTCAGCCGGTGCGGGGTGACGCGGAGAAAGCGCGTCGCCCTGCTCTAGGTTGTGTGGACCCCTGCTGCAATTAAATTTCGTCCATCAGAAAGGATAAGTCAATAGGCGAGGGGCGTGAGTCCGAGGAATAATTGATCGGATCCGCGTCGGAATATCCGGCGTTGCGGTGGTACAAACCCTCGGCGCGGCAGTACGCTTTGTAGTGCGCGGGGGATGTCAGAATCGGCGAGCCGTCTCTGGTGAACTCCGTGGGACACCCCTTCGCCCGCAGTTCCTCCATCTTGGCCGGCACGCTGTCAGGGTTGATGCCTTCCATGCAGGCGGTCATCGGCCAGCACGCTTGATGATGGCCGCCCGGAGCCTGTCCATGCCTGGCGCGGTCGGCGTAGTAGTCTTCAGGTGACGCCTCCTTGCCGTCGATGTAGTATGTCACCTCTACGCTTCCGTCTCGCTTGCGGTGCGTGAGTTTGCTTCGTTTGCCGGGGACGATGTAATTCTCGCTCATATCTCCACTTTCTCCAATTCGGCGACCAGTCGATTATAGAGGCGCGCTCATCACCCCACCCCTCCCTGTCCGTTCCCGTTCATTGAGCCCTGCAAGAGCGCCGTCATCATCTGCGTTTCCTGAGACTGCGGGTTTCTCTGGCTCGTGCGGTTGGCGGCGATATTCGGCGACTTGACGCCGCGCGACGTAATCGGCTTGCTGTCCTCCAGCGGGCCGCCGGAGCCGACGTCGGTAATCAGCCGCCGCAGTTCCGGCAGGTTCTCGTAGCGAGCCATCAGGTGCAGATACTCCTTGATGTTGATGGAGACGCCGTTTTGCGCCATCGCGCCGGACGCTTCAAGCTGCAAGAGCACCTGCGTCATAAGCTGGTTGAGAAGCCCCATCTTCTCCGAGGGCGAGCGCGACTGGAGCGAGTGCGGCTCGATGCTGAAGTTGTACTGAAGAAAATCTCCTTCGGCCTGGGCGGGGTCGAACACGACGGGAATCGTCATGCCGCCGGTGTCTTCGATCTCGTAGTCGAACTCGAATTTACGGTCGCCGTAGAACAGGTAGAAGGCGAGCGATTGCCCCACGTCGCGGGCGAACTCGGCCATGCGGTCCTGATACCACTTGAGCTGCCCGCTGGCGCTGGCGTTGAGCAGCCGCGTCTGGCCGAACGTCTCCTCCGACGAGCCAAGCCCGCCCGTCAGGTCGAGATTGCCGGCGAAGTAGCTGAAAAGCTGCTTGATGTGAATTAGCGAGCCGAGCAACATCTGGTCCGGCCCGCCGAATCTAGCCTCCCGCGAATTTCCCACGCCGCGGCCAATGAACACCTCGCCGTCAGACAGCTTGCGAATCGCGCTTACCGTGTCCTCATCGTCCGCTTGGCCGAGCAGCACGCTTTTCTGGCGGTCGATCTGGTCGAACAGCTTGTTGTAGCCGTCGTTCGCCGCGCGGTGCATCGGCATCAAGAGCGACAGCGGCGAGACGGGCAGGATATTGCCGGGCACGCTGTTGAGCCCGAACATCTTGTAAGGGCCGCGCTCGGGCCCGTCCCATTCGGCGATGCGCAGCACGCGCCCGCCGAGACTCGACTGCACCGGCAGGGTGACGATCAGATTCTCCTCGCGGAGCCACACGTCGCGCAGGTCGACCAATTCCTTGAACGACTCGCGAACGGGCGTCGGCTCGTCGAACAAATGCTCCGTGCGAGTCGCGTGATCGGCGTTGAGCACGCTTTCCGATCGGTCGGACGGCAGCAGCCCGTCCGTGTTCTCGTAAACGCCGGAATCCTTGACGAACTCCAGCGGCAGCCGGTATCGATCGTAGGCGTAAGTCGCGGCGGGGTACGTGGTGGCCGCCGTGTCGAAGCCGAAATTCTCGAACAGCACGTGATCGGCGAACGGCTGGCCTTTGTCGTGCAGCGACGTGGTGCCAGCGGTGGTGACGGATTTTCCGACTTTGCAAACGCCCATCGGCCCGCAGAGCGCGTCGAGTGCGACGAGCTGCAGCGCGTGGACGAGATCGATTTCCTCGACGAGATGGTTTAGCGAGAGGCCCAGCGCGAAGGCGTTCTGGCGGAGATCGGCGTAGTGCGTCTCGACGTTGTAGGCGGGTCGGGCGGATGCGAGGTGCCGCAGGTGGATGGAGACGAAAAGATGCGCGAGGTTGACAGGTACGTCAGCCGCCGCCGACGAGCCGGGCGAGTAGTCGTGCCCGACGTACTGTTTCAAGCAGTCCATCCGCACAGTGCGGGCCGGGCGCAACTGCTGCTCCGCCGCGTCGATTGCATCGCGCAGCTTTTTGATGTCGCGCGGATTCTCCGGCTCGAATGGCAAAGCTCACCGGGCACCCCTGCCTGTGAGAGAAAGAGCGCCACGTAGCGGAAGCGGAAAGATGACACTCCCGCTGGCGTGACTCTCAAACCTTAATATTTCTTCTTGCCGCTCTTGTGCCCGCCTTCGCTGGCGGCGGGCGGCGGGCTCATGTCGGTTTTGGGCGGGCCTACGGCGGTGCCGCGGTTCTTCGCCTCGGGGTGGCCGGAGGCGTTGCCGTAGCCTTCGTCGCCCATCTGCTTGTTATAGGCTGCGTCGACGGCCTGCTTCGCCTTTTCCTTCGTGTTCGTTTTGTTGATCATCCGGGTTTCCTTGTGGGCTAGGACTTGGCATCTTCGCCTTTATTGTTGTCGGGCGGGCAGTAGAATGCAAGCCATGAACGATAGTGGGCTAATTTGAAAATGATCCGCACGTTCCAATACAAGCTGTACTTGAACCAGGCCCAGGTTAAGACTCTGGAACGCTGGATCGGTACATGCTGCTGGACATTCAATCGCGCGTTGGAACAGCGAATCAAGGCATACCGGCGGCGGGGCGAGTCGGCGTCCTACAACAGCCAGTCAGCGCTGCTCACGGCGTGGCGCAGCCGGATGGACTTTCTGCGGCTTTGCCCACTGGGGTTTGAACGGGACGCACTCCGCCGCGTAGACCGTGGATTCAAGGCTTTCTTCCGGCGAATCAAAGCGGGCGACGCTAAACCCGGCTTTCCCCGCTTTCGCTCGCGGCACCGCTACAACTCACTGGAGTATCTAGCAGTCGGCACTTACTTGAAGGGCGACCGCATCCGCGTACCGGGAATGGGAAGGATTCGTTGTCGTGGCCGACTGTTGCCGGAAGGTGAGCAGAAGGCGTTGCGAATCATCCGGCGCGCATCCGGCTGGTACGCCCAGATCGTGCTGGACGACGGGAAGCAGCCGCCGGCAACGAAGCCGGTTGAATCAGCCATCGGCATCGACGTGGGGCTAAACCACTTCGCCGTGCTTTCAACCGGCGAGGCGATTGAGAACCCGCGATTCCTTCGCAAGTCGGAGCGCAGCCTACGGTCGCACCAGCGGCGCGTCGCCAGACGAAAGAAGGGCAGCCATCGACGCCGCAAGGCCGTCAAGTCGCTGCGACGGAAACACGAACTGATCGGGGATCAGCGCAGAAACTTCTGCCACCGGCACTCGACGGCGCTGGTGCGCAAATACGGACTGATTGCCGTCGAGAACCTGAATGTAAAAGGCATGGTTCGCTCGCGGCTCGGAAAGAGCATCTTGGACGCCGCGTGGAGTACCTTCCTGAATCAACTCGCCGTCAAAGCGGAAGATGCTGGGCGGCAGTTGATTCGGGTTGATCCGCGCGGCACATCCCAGACGTGCCCGAACTGCGGCGTCATCGTGCCGAAGAAGCTATCCGAGCGGTGGCACTCTTGCGCGTGTGGCTGCGAATGCCAGCGCGACCATGCAAGTGCGCAGGTGATTCTCGCTCGCGCGGTCGGGGTAACGGCCGCGAATCGCCCGTGGACGGACCCCGCCTCTGACGGTGCGCTTGTGGCGCACGGTCAAGCGGGCCGGATGAAGCGGGAAGGGTCAAATTAACCCACTACCCCATGAACCTTGACCTCGACATAGCCGTGGCGGAAGCGATCGACTGGCTCGACGGCTCGCTCTGGCGGCACCGGAACGGCTCGGTGCGGAAATCCGGCGGGTGCGTGTGGTCGCCATCATTGAGTTGGGACGACGCGATGGAGGCGGCAGAGGCGTTTTCGCTGTTCGCAGGCATTCCGGCGAACGAATGGATGGACGGCGTGCAGCTTCAGCACACCGAAAGCGGCGGCTGGATTGTCATTTTTAAGTGGAAAAACGAATACGTATCTCGCCGCGCTGAGCCAAATGGCCCTGCCATCATCTCGGAAGCGAT
>Ga0214471_10004919_pt1 | contig 10305 bp, 8 predicted proteins | sample RVTome_5_FD_207665 | JGI IMG/M metagenome (GOLD analysis project Ga0214471, IMG submission 207665) | Soil microbial communities from uranium-contaminated site in the Upper Colorado River Basin, Wyoming, United States - RVT142D155 | ecosystem: Environmental > Terrestrial > Soil > Contaminated >... | reverse complement strand
CCGGGTCGACAACATCGATCCGATCGACACCGTGTTCTCGCCGCGCACCAGCCTGTTGATCTCGCCCAACCGCAGCAACACGTTCCGCTTCTCGTTCAACCGCGCCTTCCGCGCGCCCTCGCTGATCAACAACTACCTCGACATCGTGATCGTCAACCGGGTGGTGCTGCCGGTGCCGCCGGCCGGACTGCCGTTCATCTTTCCCAGCGCGGTGCTCGGCAACCCGGATCTGACCGAGGAACAGCTGACCGCCTACGAGGTCGGCTATGTCGGCACCATCGCCGATCGCGCCACCGTGAGCTTTGCGGTGTATCGCAACGAGGTCGACGACTCGACCGACTTCTTCACCGCCGCCTACTACAGCGCCGCCAACCCCCCGCCGGGCTGGCCGCTGCCGCCCCAGTTCGTGCCGCCGAATACGTTGCCGTCGCTGTTCTCGTATCGCAACATCGGAGAGATCGTCGACAAGGGCTTCGAGGCCGCGGTCGACCTGGCCGCGACCGACGAGTGGGCGCTGTTCGTCAACTACTCCTACCAGGATGACCCTGAAGTCACCGGCATCCCGGCCGACGAGATCAACCTCCCGCCCAATCACCGTTTCAACTTCGGGGTCGCCTACAACGGGCCGGTGTTCTACGCCAACGGCAACGTCAACTACCAAGCTGAGGCGTTCTGGACCGACGTGCTGGATTCGCGCTTCTGGGGTCCGACCGACTCGTTCACCATGCTCAATCTGGCCGCCGGCGTCAAATTGGCCGGCGACAACGTGGTCCTGGGCGTGATTGCGAGCAACGTGACCAACGAAGAGGTCATGCAGCACGTGTTCGGCGACATCATCAGTCGGAAGGTCGTGGGCGAACTCCGCTTCCACTTCTAGGTGCTCGGCGGCGGATCTGGCGCCGGCTGCGGCGTTGGGCTAGCTCGGGCTCCTCCGAGATACGGGGACTGGTACGAATTTCCGCCACGGCAACACGCATGATTAGGCGATCCAGGAAATTCGCTACCTGTCCCCGTATCTCGCTTCCGTCGCCGGCATTGTAAGCGGGGGAACTCCCCCGCACCCCCTGTCGCGCGCCTTGCATCCGGCGGCATCTCCGCCGCCCTCTGCGCCGTGCTCGCTTGCTACTGCACGGGCCGTCATCGACGTGGGCTCGGCGCTATGCTGCGGCCGAATGCGTGCGGGGGTCGGCTTCGCTGCGCTCGCCTCTTGCTGCTAGCGGCTCTGCCCTAAGTGAGCAGTCTCGGGGCGCGGCGGACGATTTGTTCGCTGATGCGTTCGGCCAGCGCCATGATCGTGACCTGGGGATTGACGCCGACGCTGGCGGGAAACAGCGAGCCGTCGCAGACGAACAGCCCGCGCACGCCGTGCACCGCGCCGGCGCCGTCGCAGACCGAGCGCCGCGGATCCCGGCCCACGCCGCAGCCGCCTTGCGGGTGGGCGGAGAACAGCGCCAGCTCGTTCTCGACCACTCCGCGCTCGGCGATCCAGCCGATCTGTTCGGCGCGCTCCAGCAGCAGCGGATCGCTGTGCAGGGTCAGCACCCGGCGCGCCCCGGCGGCGAAGTGCAGCTCGGCCATGCGCTGCATGCCGTGCAGCAGGTGGGTCCGATCGGCGGCGCCGAGCCGGTAGTCCAACAGCGGCGTGCCGTCCGGCTCCAGCAGCACCCGCGCATCGGGCTCGCCGCCGGCGCCGTCGCGCACCAGCGCGATGGTGATCGCGATATGCGGCGAGAGCTCGGCGAGCTGGCGGTGCTGCGCGCCGAAGCTGGGCAGCGCGGCGGCGGCGATCCCCGGATAAGCCGGCGCGGTCTCGATCCGATAACCGTAGCCGCCGGAGAGATCGGCGAATTGGTCGCAGAAGGCGGACTGGGGAATGCCGTAGCCGGCGTCGATCACGCGATCGTAGAGCCCGATCACCGCCGTGGTTGGGTGCAGGTAGGTGCCGCGGCCGATGCGCGGTTGCGCGGCGCCCAAGCCGGAGCGCAGCAGCAGGCCGGGGGTGTTGATCGCACCGCCGGACACGACCACGATCGGAGCGCGCACCGCGAGCCGCCCGCCGGCCGCGGTCCGGGCCTCGACTCCGACCGCCCGCACACCTTCCAGCAGCACGCGATCGACCCGCGCTTCGGCGAACAGCTCGGCGCCGCGCTCGAGCGCGTCGCGCAGATAGGTGAGCGGGATCGAGCGCTTGGCGTTGTACGAGCAGCCCAGACCGCAAAAGCCGCTGCGCACGCAGCCGGTCACGTTGCGGCGCAAGTTGCCACAGCGCCACCCGAGCCGCCGCGCGCCGCGCAGGAGCGCCAGGTTGTTGGCGTTGTGCTCCTCGTCGCCGACCGGCTGGATCTCGATGCGGCGCGCGACGCGAGACAGCGCCACCGTCCAGTGCTGCGATTCGAGCTCGGGCAGCCCCGAGCGCTGGGCCCATTCGCTCAGCACCGCCGGCGGCGGCTCGAAGCAAGTGGTCCAGTTGACGTTGCTGCCGCCACCCACGGCGCGGCCCTGCAGGATCGAAAAAGCCAAGTCGCGCGTGTGCCGCAGGCCGCGCTCCTGATACAGCAGCGGCACCATGTCGCGCTCGCGCTGGTTGAAGTCGGCGGCACCGACCGCCGGCCCCTCCTCCAGCAGCGCGACCTTGAGGCCGGCCGCCGCCAACCGCGCGGCCGCGACGCCGCCGCCCGGACCGCTGCCGATAATCGCGACATCCGTGGCGACCGAACGATCGGCCGCTCGCGCGCCCCCGCGCCGGATCATAGGCGCACCTCGACCGCCGGCTCCGCCGCCGGCTCGCGTTCGGCGGCGCCGAGCCATGGCCCGCGATAGCCGATCGCCTCCCAGCTCTGCGGATGGCTGTAATAGGCCATCAGCACGATGCGCTTGAGCGCGGTGAAGCCGGCGCGCTGGTCCCCGATTCGGCTCCGCATCCAGCTACGGAGAAAGCGGTCTTGCTGCTCGGGCGTCAGCTCGACGAACGGCCGCCAGCTCACCGCGGTCAAAAGCGCCGCCCAGCGCGAGCCCAGAACGCTCAGGAGCGCTCGAAAGCGGCCTTGCAGACTCGAAGAGCTGAGCGCCAGCTCCTGATCCACCCGTTCGATCACGCCGGCCGCTTCGATGTTCTGCCGGCCGACCAGGCGCCGCGCCAGCGCGCGCAGCAACCGCGCTTCCTCGGAGGTCAAAAACCGCAGCTCGGAAGCGGGAGCAGCCGGACGGCCGAGCCGGCTCGCGCCCCACGCCGCGCGACCGAGAACCAGCGCGGCGAGCGCGCCACCGACGAAGCTCCTACGGGTCATCGCCAGAGCATAGCAAAGGCCGTTCCGCATGGGGTGGCATGGGCGGCCGAAGGGCGCCCATGGACGAGCTATGCATGGCGAGTGAAGTCGCCCATGGGCTTGCTGCGCACGCCCATGCCACCCCTGCGGACCGTCCAGCCGACTGGTTACCAGCGCTCGCTGCCGGCAGCGAGCTCGCTTCGGGCTAAGGCTTGGTGGGATCGCCGGGCCGACGGGGGCGCTCGCCTGGCAGCCGATGGATCAGCCGGGGCGGCAGATCAGCGGGTGCTCCGCGGCCGGCGCTTCGGGACGGGCTGGCCGATTGGGCGGAACGCATCAGGCGGAGCGCCGAGCCCAGGACGCCGCCGCCGGCGCCGCGCCCGGCGACGACGCCGCCGCTGTTGGCGTTGAGCAGCTCGGGCGCCGAGCTGATCCAGGCGAGCAGCGTTTGATAGTCAGGGTCGGCGGTTGAGCTGAAGATCGTGCCGCCGTCGTGGTCCATCCCGCCGGCCGCCGGCGCGAGCGGCTTGCGCAACAGCTCGCTGAGCGCCGGTTGATCGAAATTGGCCCGCTCGCCGGTGAGCACGTAATCGTATTCGGGATAGGCGGTGATGCGGAAGCGGCTCGAGAAATCCTGCGGACCGTGGCAGCCGGCGTTGGCGCAGCCGCGCGCAATCAGGATCGGCCGAATCGTGTCGGTGTAAGCGCTGAAGCTGGGGGCGAACTGGATAAAGGCCTCGAACGGCTGATCGGGGACGTAGGCGTAGACGCCGCCGGAGTCGAGCCATTCGGCCAGCGTCCGCAGCTCGGCCGAAGTCAGCATCTGGCTGTGGTCCAGGATCGAGCCGATCCGCTGCTGCTGCACTCCCATCGCCCAAGGATCGTCGTACTCGCTGCCCACCACCACGCCGGTCAGAACGCTGATCAGATAGCTCTTGCGCGAGGACACGTCATAGCTGATGAAAGACTGGAACGGATAGCTCTGCTCGGAACGTTCCTTCATCAGCTCGGAATAGCTCTGGCTCATGCGCAGGGTGCGATCCGGTGTCAGGTTGAGGTTCGCCCGCGCCGCCGCCGCATCGTGGCAGCCCGCGGTGGCGCAGCGCCCGGCCAGCAGATCGCGCACGTCGTCCTTGAAGGTCACCACGCGCCGGGCGCTGGCGCTGAAGTCGCTCGGTGCGCCGAGCGCCAGCGGCACATCGGCGGAGCTGAAACCGTGCGGGCTGTGACAGCCTTCGCAGGTGCGGGTTTCGCCCGGACGCGCGGTCTCCCAGAAGCGCTCGCTGACCCAGGCCTGACCTTTTTGATTGAGGCTTTGGAAGACGTAGTTTTCATCCGCCGGGACCCGCGCGGCGAACGAGCCATCGGCGAACACCGGTGCCGCACCGAGGATCTCAGCCGGCTCGTACTCGCGATCGGCGGTGAAGTCGCCGTCCGGCTCGCTGCGGCGCGCGTGACGCAGGACGCGGACGCCGAACACCTGCGAGGAATCCGGCTGCGGCTGGCGGGTGTCGTCGCGCAGGAAGATGTTCTTGGACACCAGCAAGCCGGTGGTCTGACCGAGGTCGAGGGTCGACGGCAGCTGCGGCGGCGGGGTGCGCGCCTCCACCACCACCGGCTCGAGATCCCACATCGCCGGATCGTTGGTCAGCAGCACCCGGCTCGCCGGCCCGCTCAGGTCGATGCGGTAGATGCCGAAGTCCGGGATCGAACCATCTTCGTAGACGGCGCCCGGAGCGTAGGCCACCACCAAAGTGTCCGGATCGAGCGGATACGGATACTTGTAGCGCCCGCTTTGGGATGGCTGGTCGTAGCGCGCTTGCTCCTGGGTGATGAAGATCGGGTTCGAGTTGTCGCCCAACGAACGATCGAGAATGCACAGTGCGCCCGAGCCGAAGGCCGAGAACTCCGGGCTCCAGTTGGCGATGTAGCGGCCGTCTTCCAGCTCGCGCACGTCGGCCGGACCGCCCTGGAACTCCAGATACTCAAGGTAATCGACCAGGTGCGAGCCGTAGTCGGCGTGGGCGCGCGCGCCGTCCGGATCGGCGAACCACAGCGAGAAGCGGTTGACGAAGCCGAGGCGCTCCCAGCGGGTGAACGCCAGCCGGCCCAGATTGGCGGCCTCGTGGCCGACCAGGAACGGGTTGAAGTCGCCGCTGGCGCTGCGGGTCAGGCGCTGCACGCCGCTGCCGTCCGGGTTGCAGACGAACAGCGACAGCGCGCGGAAGCCCTCATACTCCTCGCGCCGGTTGTCGCGATCGGAGCTGAAGCCGATGCGGCCGTCGGGGAAGTAGAACGGCTCGACGTTGTTCGACGGGTGGCTGAACACCTGGCGCAGCCCGCTGCCGTCGACCTGGATCTCGTAGATCTGCCAACGGCGCTGCTCGCCGTAGCAGCCGTAGATCGAGCACTGCTTCATGCTGAACAGGATCCGGCTGCCGTCCCAGCTGACCTCGGGATTGCGCACCGCGGCATGGTTGAAGAAGGTCAGCTGGGTGACCGCGCCGCCCGGCGCGATCGGCTCGAGCCGGAACAGATTGCCGCCGCGCTCGGTATCGTACGGACCGACGTTGTGGCTGATGTCTAGGATGGTGCCGAAGCTGAAATCGCGCGGCGCCGCCTTGACGAACACCAATTGGTCGGCCGGCGCGGCCGCGGCGCCCAGCAGCGCGACGGTTAGCCTCAGCGCGGGTTTCATCGACTCCGCCCCCTCTCCAAAGCACGCGGGCCGCCCAAGGAGCCCGCTCAAGGTTCCTCTGGCGGCCCGACTGGCGATACCGGACGGCGGATCGGCCGTCCGATGTAGCCTCGCGGCTCTGCGCCCCCGCCTTTCGGCGGGTTTGCTCTGAGCAAAGGACCAGGCGCCATTGTAGCAAGCGCGTTCCGGATTCGAATTCAATGTTACTAGGTGTCGTGGGCGAAGCGGAGCTCGCCCACGGCACTCACGGCACCCACGGCACCCGCGGCACCCATCAGGGCGGGTGCCAATAAGGACCGAAACAACTTGATATACTCCAGGCACACTCGTATCTCCCCTACCGGCCATGACCGATCTTGCGGAAAGCGCTCTTGCCTTGCTTCAGGGCATGATCGACCAGCAGCGTGACAAGCTCGCCAAGCTGGCCCGCGCGATCGATCCCAAGCTCACCGCCGAGGACCTGCTGCAGCCGCACGACCGGCCCGAGCTGTTCGGCGATCCACTGTTCAACTACGAAGACGGCATCCTGGCCGGCTTGATCAGCGCCCAGACCGCGCTGCGCGCGGCGCGCCGCCAATCGAGCCCGCCGCCCGAAGCAGCCGCCCCCGGCGGATGATCCGGCGGTACGGACGAGCTCAACCCCGATGATCTACAGTCCGAACGCCGGCTGGTTCGCCGATCTGGCCCTGACTTGGGCGTTCGCCAGCCTGGTACTGCTGGCGCTGGCCTACCGCGCGGCGCGCCGGCACCGTTATCGCACCCACATGCGGATCATGACCGCGACCTCGGTGGCGGGTCTGTCGTTCGTTCTGGCGACCGCCGGGCGCCGGCTGCTGCCGGGCTTCGTCGCGCCGGTGATTCCGCGGGCCTATCTGCCGGTGCTGGCGTTCCACATCGCGCTCGCGATCGTGACCTTAGGGATGAGCGCGCTGCTGATCCGGGCTCAGACCGCGCCGCCCGAGTTGATCGAACGCCGGCCCAAGCTGCTGATCTGGCGCCAGCGCCACCGCGTGCTCGGCCCGCTGGTCTGGGCCGGCTGGCTGATCACCTTCCTGGGCGGAATTGCCAACTACTACGTGCTCTACGGTCTTCCGGATTGAATCGTGCCGGACCGCAGCGTTCGAGGGCAAGGACGGGGGTGGCCGCGAAGGTTCGGCTCTGCCGAACCGGAGCGAACATCGTGGCTGGACCTCAGAGAGCGATAGAAATATGAGCGAAACGATCCCGACCCAACGCGGCCTGGGCCGCGAGCTGTGGGAGCGCCTGGACCGGGTCACCCAGCGCGAACGCAACAGCGCCGCCTACCGGCTCGGCCATTGGCCGATCTGGATCGCGGTGTTCTACATTCTGCCGGGGCCCTTGACCTTCGATCTGTTCGAGCGCGGGCTCGACCCGCGCATGGCGCTCTGGCTGCTGGCGGTGCTCGGCGCGACCGGCTGGGCGGCGCTGCGCGGCCGGCTGCCGGGCGTGGAGCCTTCGCCCTACATTCTTTATTTCACCGAAGACAAGCCCAACCCGCTCTATCGCCGGATCTGCTACACCGCGGCGTGGTGCGCGGCGCTGTCGTTCGAGCTGCTCAATCTGTCGGGCCTCGCCTGGGCGCTGCTCACCGGCCAGTGGCGGCTGCGCCAGATCTACGACGCGGCTTATTATCCGCTGATCGCCGCCACCGTGGCCTTGGGCCTGATGGGGCTGCTGCCGCGGACCCGGCGCTCGACTCGCTACGAAGGGCACGAGCGGCGCTGGTTCTACGGCCTGGTATGGGCGGTGATCCCGGCCGATCTGGTGCTGATGATTCTGTGGAAGAGCTTGCCGCGCGGCTGGAGCTACGATCTGATCCGGCTCGGCGCCCATCTGCTGGTGCTGGGCGCGCTGCTCTGGCTCGCCTACCTCGGCCAGCTGCCGCGCACGCGCCGCCCCCGCCTCGGCGAAGCCATGATCGACTAGTCAGCACCGAGCTTCGAGTTGGAGTGTGCCACAGATCATATTTTCACCTTTTCTCTCGACCGATCGGACCTAAGATCCTCTACCAAGCCGCGCGAAAAAAATGCACCGATTAGCAGCAGCCACCACCATCGGATCCAGGCTTCGGTCTGGAGCGTGGATGCTGGCCCTCTGGTTGGCTCCGCTTTGCGCCCACCCCGCCGAGCGTCGCGCTATCGAATATCCGAGCTGCGGCACATCCGCCAGCGAGCTCTCCGGCGGCCAGGCCGCACGAACGCAGCTGCCGGCGGGAACGCTGCTGCGAGCGCTCCAGGACCCGCCGATCGTTTACGCCGGATACCAGGGAGCGATCCGTTATGAGCTGGCGGTGCTCGGCGATTTCACGTCGATCGACTTCCAAATCGAGTCGTTCACCGAGCTGCGCCGCTTCTCGGCCGAGCGCGAAGAGCGCTACGTGAACCCGCAAGGCGACGTCATCAGCATCTTCGCGGTCGAAGGAACGCTCGAGCAATGGCTGGTGCTGCCCTGGAGCTGGGACCTCGACCTGACCTCGCCTTATGTCTTTTCGGAGCTGCTCTACCTCGGTCCGCCCGCGCAGCAGCAGCCGATCTTTCTGCCGATCGCCTTGCTGCCGAAGACGCTGCCACACTCCAAGGTGGTCCGGGTGGACTCGCGGCTCCAGATCGCCAGCAACCTGATCAACGTCGCGGTCCCGGATCTGCACCGCCAACAGCTCGACCAACTCCCCAACCTGGGATTTGAGCCCAACCAGGTGATTGACCTGCTCGAGCAGAAGCTCGGCGCCTTTGCTTACGACGAGTTCGGATTCGGCCTCTGGCAACACGAGCTGACCAACCCGGGGGCGTTCCACTCCTTCAACCTGGCATCACCCCATCCGCCGTACAGCCTTTACACCTCGTCTTCATTTTTCACGCGGGAGCTGTGGAAGCACGAGGTGAATCACAACTGGAATTTTCGCTACGACCTGCCGCGCCTGGTCGGCTGGGAGGCGCCCTTCGACGGCTTCCACAGCCGCGGCACGGTGGCGAAAGAGGCGGGGATGCTGTGCTGCTCGGCGTACCCGATTCGCAAGCTCAACAGCAAATGGCGCACGACCTGGATTCGCGATCCCCATCCGTTTCACCCGCTCGAGCTGTTCGCCATGGGTCTGATCGACGAGCGCGAGGTTCCCGACATGTTCGTCTTCAAGCGCCAGGATCTGCGCGACTATTATCCCAATGAGGCCCTTTCTGGACCGACCCGCAGGCTCTCCGTCGATCAGGTCATCGCGGAGTACGGCCGCCCGGCGCCGGCCGCCAAGAATGATTGGCGTGTGGCGCCGGTGCTGGTGTCGGAGAAGCTGCTGCCGAAGCGCCTGATCTCGGATATCAACTTCTTGATGCGGCGCATGGAAGATCCCGAGGGCAAGGTTCCGGCGTCTTTCGATCAAGCGACCGGCTACCTGATGGACTTGAAGACCACCGTGGTGCGGGCCGGCCATCCCGGCCTCAAACCTCCGCCGGACGTCACCTTCCCGCCGATCGAGCGTGAGGAGATCCCAGGGATCACGCTGGAGCGGGCCTTGCCGGGCTGCCTCAAGCCGGGACAGACGCTGCGGCTCGAGGGACGCACGACGACCGGTGCAAGTCCAGGGATCGCGCTGGTCCCTTCGAATCCGGACTACCCGACCTTGGAGGCGCCGGCTTCGCAGAGCCACCAGTTCCGGGTCGCGCTGGCGCCCGACAAGGAAGATGTGTACCAGGTTCGCATCGACGGGGTGTGGCCGCGGCGCGAGCCGTTGCCGGTGCTGGTCGGACCGATCTATGTCACGCCCGACTGCTTCTGAATGGTAAAGGGCTTCCCGCTGATATCGGCTCCAAGGCTTTCGAAGGGAGTGCAATGGGCGGACGAAGGGCGCCCATGGACGAGCGTGCACGGAGGTGAGGTCATCCATTGGCGCGCTGCGAGCTATGGCCTCGCGTTTCAATATTCGTTAGCCTAGGGTCGATGGGTGTTCACTTGCTAGCGTGGATTCTGCTCGGCACCCTCGCCGGGTCGGCCGCGGCCGCCGACTCGGAGCCGGCACTCACCGATCTGCAGCAGCTCGAAGAGCTCCGCGCCAGGTTCAATCAAGATCAGGGCCACCCGCGCCTGCTGCTTTTGTTTTCCCCTACTTGACCGGTCTGCGTCTCCGGCGCCCGGTGGGCGCAGCGCGAGCTGCTCAGCAAACATCCCGATGCGGATCTCAAGGTCTACGTGATCTGGTTCAACATGGTCGCCACCGATAAGCGCGACTACTGGGACGGCAGCCTGATCGACGATCCCAGGGTGACTCACTTCTGGGATGAGGCGAAGCGGATCGGACGCTGGTTCGGCGCCCATCCCGACTACGGCAAC
>Ga0214471_10004918_pt1 | contig 10308 bp, 9 predicted proteins | sample RVTome_5_FD_207665 | JGI IMG/M metagenome (GOLD analysis project Ga0214471, IMG submission 207665) | Soil microbial communities from uranium-contaminated site in the Upper Colorado River Basin, Wyoming, United States - RVT142D155 | ecosystem: Environmental > Terrestrial > Soil > Contaminated >... | reverse complement strand
GGCTTCGGCGGCCAACGCAACTTTTGGGGGTTCAACTGGTCCGGCCCGCAATTCTTCTATAGCCGCAGGATCGGCCGCTCTCTCGGCCTGCCACAAGCGCCGAATAACGGCTACGTGGACGGACCCGGCGGCGCGCACATCCTCGGCGCGCTGAAGCTGACCGGGAAAGTGGCCGGCAGCTGGAACGTCGGCGGCCTGACCGCGGTCACCGCTCGCGAGCACGCGACGCTCCAGGATCAGACAGGCACCCGGTGGAACCAGGAAATCGAGCCGCTCGCGGCCTACGGTGTCTATCGCGCGCAGAAGGAATTCGACAAGGGCCGGCAGGGATTGGGATTCCTCTCTACGGTTTCGGCGCGGGCGTTCGATGATCCCGCCCTGCGCGATGCGCGCAACAGCAATTCCACGGTGCTCGGCGCGGACGGCTGGGTTTTCCTCGATTCGTCGAAGACCTGGGTGACGACGGGGTGGGTGGCGGCCTCGCGCATCGCCGGTTCGCGCGCCCGCATCACGGCCGTACAGCAGAATCCGACGCACTACTTCCAGAAGCCTGACGCCGAGACGGTCGAGGTCGATCCCAACGCGACGTCGCTGCGCGGCATGGCCGGACGCTTCACGCTCGCCAAGCAACGCGGCAACACGTTCGTGAACTCGGCGTTTGGGTTCACCTCGCCGGGGTTCGAGGTCAATGACATCGGCTTTCACTCGCGGACGGGCTACATCAACATGCACCTGGGCGGCGGCCGCACGTGGACCAAGCCCGGCAAGCTGTTCCGCTACGCGGAGGCGGGGGGCGCCCTGTTCCAGAGCTACGACTGGGACGGCAACATCAACTGGTCGGGAGCCTTCAACTTCGGCTACGTTCAGTTCCACAACTACTACTGGGTCAACTGGAACCTCGCCTGGAATCCGTGGACGGTGGACAATCGCCGCACTCGCGGCGGTCCGATGGTCACGTTGCCGCCCGGGTATCAGTTCGGGATCGACATGGGTTCCGACAGCCGCAAGTCGCTGACGCTGGGGTTCGGGACGTTCACCTACGTCCGCTCGGGCACGGACTACGACTGGTCGACGTACGTCAACGTGCAGTATCGCCCGAGGCCGAACGTGTCGGTCACGGTCGGCCCGAACCTGTACCGGGGGTCGAACCCGCGTCAGTACATCGGCGCGTTCTCCGACACCACGGGCGGTGCGCCCAGCACATACGACAACCACTACGTGTTCGGACGGATCAACCAGACGGAGCTATCGGCCGGTATCCGTCTCAACTGGACGTACAGCCCCACGCTGTCGCTCCAGCTGTACGCGCAGCCCTTGATCTCCGCGGGCCGCTACGATCAGTTCCGCGAGCTGGCCCGGCCGCGCAGCAATGCCTACAGGCACTACGGCCGCGACAACAATTCCACGATCAACTTCGTCGATTCGACGGGCTCGTACGAGGTGGATCCCGATGGTGCGGGTCCGGCGGAGATGCTGTCGTTCGGCAAGCCCGACTTCAACTTCAAGTCGCTGCGCGGGAATGCGGTGCTCCGTTGGGAGTACATGCCGGGCTCGACGCTGTACTTCGTCTGGACGCAGAGCCGCTCGGACTTCGAAGATGACGGCGCCTTCCGGTTCGGCTCGTCGATGGGACGGATGTTGCGGGCGCCGGCGGAGAACATCTTCATGATCAAGGCGACGTACTGGTGGAATCCGTAACGGCTAGAGGCTGAGAAGCTCAGCCTCTCAGCACCTTTCAGAGGGCGGCCGCGGAGGAGCCGGCACGAAATGGTTCAACGGCCCATGCCCATCTCCCCGGCCTAAACCAGGCGCAGCCGCGATCGCGCGATGCACGAAATCGAGCGCGTCCGTCACCGCCTGCTCCAGTGATCTTCCCAGCGCCAGTCCCGCCGTAATCGCCGCCGAGAGCGTGCAGCCCGTGCCGTGCGTCGACGTCGTGTTGATGCGCTCGTGCGTGAAGCGGCGTGCCGTGCCGTCGTGCACCAACACGTCCACGATCGTCTCTGCGTCCTCGAGGTGCCCACCTTTCACGAGCGCCGCCCGGGCACCCATGGCGACGAGCGCGCGAGCGGCGCGTTCCATCTGGTCCGGTGTCCGCACCTTTTCCTCGACCAGGATCTCCGCCTCGTTGAGATTCGGCGTGACGAGCAGGGCGAGCGGCGCCAGCCGGCGGGCGATCAGCGTCTCGGCGTCGCGATCGAGGAGCCGGTCTCCCGATGTCGCAACCATCACGGGATCGAGCACGTAGTTCGCGAACCGGTGATGCGCGATGCGGTCCGCGACGGTCTGCACGATCTCCGCGGAGCCGAGCATACCGCTTTTCAGCGCGGCGGGCGGCAAGTCGTCCGCGAGCACGTCGATTTGCCTGGCGACCAGCGCGACGGGCAGGGCCTCCCACGCGAACACGCCGGCGGTGTTCTGCGCCGTCACCGCCGTGATCGCGCTGGTGCCGAATACCCCGAACTGATGAAAGGTCTTGAGATCGGCCTGAATCCCGGCGGCGCCCCCCGAGTCCGATCCCGCGATGGTGAGGGCGATTCTCATGCGATGCGGCGCGGTGCCTTGGCGAAAGCAACGGGGCGCGCAATCTTAGGGGCACCTGTGACCGGCACGAGGACACGCATTCGCAGTAATCTGCAGTCGACGGTCCGCGATCTTCAACGTCGCAAGGCGCGCGGGCGTCGCGGACTGGCCGTTCTGGAGGGCGTGCGACTCGTGGAAGAGGCGCTGGCCGCCGGTCTCGAGTTCAAAGGCGCGCTCGTGTCGCCCGATCTGGCGCGCACGACCCGCGGGCAGGCGTTGACGGCGGAGCTCGCGAGCCACGCGGTCGCGGTCGAAGAAATCGGCTCACGGGCGTTCGGCGATCTGGCGGGCACGGACACGCCGCAGGGCATTCTCGCCGTCGTGCAGCCGCGGGTCTGGGCGCTCACGGATGTTTCCGGCGGCCCGCTGCTCATCGTGGACGGCGTGCAGGACCCGGGCAATGTCGGTACGCTGATTCGCACGGCGCACGCGCTGGGGGCGTCCGCCACTCTCTTGTTGCGCGGCAGCGCGGATCCGATGAATTCGAAAGCGCTGCGGGCGGCGATGGGCGCGACGTTCCGGCATCCGGTGGTGCAGCTCGACGACGGACCGTTCATCGCGTGGGCCCGGGAGCAGGGGATGACGTTGTGGGCGGCGGCGGCGGACGGCGTACCGCTCGCTCGGGCGCTCGATTCCAGCGCAACGCGGAAGGAGCTCATTGCGGTGATCGTGGGAAACGAAGGGGCCGGTATCCGTCCCCAGCTCAACGCGATCGCCGCGCAACGCGTCGCGATTCCATTAGCGCGGGGCGCGGAATCGCTGAATGTGGCGGTCGCGGCCGGCATCCTGCTCTACGAGGTGCTGCGTGGGCATTGATCCGGTGATCGTCATCGGGGTGGTGCTGGTGGGCCTCTGCGTCGGCAGCTTTCTCAACGTCTGTATCTTGCGACTGCCACACGATCAGTCGCTGCTGCGCCCGCGGTCCACATGTCCCAATTGCAAGCAGCCGATCGCCTGGCGCGACAACATCCCGCTGTTTTCATGGCTGTTGCTCCGCGGCAAATGCCGCTGGTGTCACAAACCGATTTCGAAGCAGTATCCGCTGATCGAAGTGCTGGTCGGCGTGCTGTTCGGCGTTTCGCTGCTCGCGTACGGCATGACGCTGCAGGCGGTCAGCGCCGCGCTCTTCGGCACGCTGCTCCTCGGGATCGCGATCACCGACGCGCGACACTACCTCATCCCCGACGAGTTCACCTGGGGCGGGCTCGTCATTGGGCTCTTGCTCGCGCTGGGGGGCGGCGTGCCGGGTTTCCTCGAGGCGTTGCTTGGCGCGGTCGTGGGGTTCGTGTTGCTCTGGCTCGTCGGCCTGGTCGGGTCGTGGGTCTTCAAGGAAGAAGCGATGGGCGGCGGTGACATCAAAATGATGGCGATGGTGGGAAGCTTCGTCGGCTGGCGCGGCGTGCTGCTCACCGTGTTCGCCGGTGCCGCGCTCGGCTCGCTCATTTTCGTGCCGCTCTCGCTCAAGAAGAAGCGTCTCGTCCCATTCGGGGTATTCCTCGCGGTGGGCGCGGTGGTAGCATTCGTGTTCGGCGACGCCATCATCGCCTGGTACGGGCATTTTCTCAAAGGCGACTGACCAGAGATGGGTAATCCGTTCGAAGGATTGTTCGATTCCGGCGACGTGCTCGAGCGCGTCGGCATCGACATTACGGCGCAGGCGCGCCGCGGTGACCTGGAGCCGGTGCGCTGCCGCGACGCGGAAATCGCGCGCGTGGTGGACATCCTGCTGCGCCAGGGCAAGAACAACGCCGCGCTCGTGGGAAAAGCGGGCGTCGGCAAGACGGCGATCGTCGAGGGGTTGGCGCAGCGCATCGCCGCGGGCGACGTGCCGCCCGCCCTCAAGGACGCGAGGCTGCTCGGATTGGACCACGTCTCGATGCTCGCGGGCACGTCGTTCCGCGGCCAATACGAGGACCGCCTCCGTCGCCTGGTGCAGGCGTTGCAGGCCGATCGCAATCTCATCTTGTTCGTCGACGAGCTGCACAACCTCATCGGACAGGGAACCGCGATGGGCGCGGCGATGGACGCCGCCAACATGCTGAAGCCGGCTTTGGTCCGCGGGGACATTCGCGTGATCGGCGCGACGACAGGTGAGGAATACAACAAATGGGTGCGCTCCGATCCCGCCCTCGAGCGCCGCTTCCAGCCGGTCACGATCGAAGAGCTGGATGCGATTCAGACCTGGGAGGTGCTCGTCGCGCGCCGGCCGCGGCTCGAACGCCATCACGCCGTGGCGATCTCGGATGATGCCCTCAAGGCGGCGATCGTCCTCACCGACCGGTTCGTGCCGGAGCGAGCACGCCCAGACAAGGCCATCGACGTGCTGGACGAGGCATGCGCACACGCGCAGGCGATTGCGCGCGTATCGCCGGAGCTCGACACGCTGATTCGCGACCGCAAGAAAGTCGAGGCGGCGCTGCGGCGAGGGGCGACGGAAGTAGAAGCGCCGCCGGATGAGCCGATGCCGGATCTCGCGACCGTGCTGCAGCGCTTCGGCGAGGAGATCGAGCAGCTGCTCGGCGGACGTCCTGCACCGGAGCCCGAGAAACCGAAGCAGGACGAAGGCCGCCCGTCCGCCCGTCCGCCCGTCCGCCCGTCCCGCCCGTCGCTCGACGAGCAGCGCCTCGACCTCGACCGCCGCCTGCGCGCCGAGCTCGAACGCCAGGGCATCGTCGTGACCGGCAAAGAGGTCGCGCGAGTCGTGGGCGTCGCCGTGGGGAAAGGCATCGAGTGGGCCGACTGACCCGACTCGCGGCGCTCGGGGCCATGGTCGTTGTCGCTGATCTGGGGTGCCGCGGCCGCGCCCAGGCAGTGCAGGGCGACGCGGAGCTGAGGGAGATGGTGCGGCGCATGATGCCGGTCGTCGCCGAGGCCGCCGGCCTCAAGTTCAAGCGCGAGCCGCTCGTCTTGCGACGCTCCCGCGCGCAGGTGCGGGACTACGTCATTCACAAGTTCGACGAGGACCTGCCGCCCAAGGATCTCGCGGGGCTGCAGTCCGCGCTGCGCCTGTTCGGTCTGATCCCCGATTCGCTCCAGCTGCGCTCAACGTTGATCGACCTGCTCACCGAGCAGATCGCCGGCTACTACGATCCCGATTCGAACGCGCTGTACATCCCGGACGACATCCAGCAGACGCAGATGCGCATCGTTGTGTCGCACGAGCTGGTGCACGCGCTGCAGGATCAGTACGTGCGCCTCGACTCGATCATCACGCAGCGCCACGCCAACGACCGGCGTGCGGCGGCGCAGGCGATTCTCGAAGGTCAAGCCACCCTGGCGCAGATCCCCGTGCTCATGCCGGAACAGAAGCCCGACACCTTCCCCGTGGGCTGGTTTTGGAGCATGCGGACGGTGATGGCGCAGCAGCAGGAGCAGATGAAGGAGTTTGCGCGCGCGCCGCTGTGGCTGCGCGAGGGACTCGTCTTCCCCTACCTCGGCGGTGCCGATTTCGTCGTCTGGTTCCGGCGCAAGTACTTTGCGTCCGTGCTCGATTCGATGCCCCGGTCAACCGAGCAGATCCTCCATCCGGAGCGCTACGCCGAGCACGACGAGCCGACCGAGATCGTCTTCGCTGCGGGTGAGTCCGGCGTGAAATGGGAAGACGGGCTCGGCGAGTTCGAAACGCGGCTGCTGTTTCAGCAGCACCTGGGCGATGAACGGGAAGCGGCGAATCTCGCGGCGGGTTGGGACGGCGACCGCTACCAGGTCCTCGGGGCACAGAACGACGTGCTCGTGTGGTACAGCGTCTGGGACGATGCGTCGGCCGCGAGCCGATTTGCCGGAGGACTGCGGCGCGCCTGGGAAAAACGACGGGCGGACGGGCGGACGGGCGGGGGCCGGCGGGCGGAGATTCTGCAACTGACGGTAGGAGGCCGGCCGGTGGTGCGCCTGGTCGACGCGCCGGCCAATTGGAACGGGTGGCGCGCGATCCCGGCGATCCGGCTCAGCGGAGGAGGTGGGTGATCGTGTAGATCGCGAGGCCGACGAGTCCGCCCACCAGCGTGCCGTTGATGCGCACGAATTGCAGGTCCCGCCCCACCGCCAGCTCGAACCGTCGTGACGTCGCTGCCGGATCCCAGCTCGCGACCGTCTGCGCGATCAGGTCGCCGATCTCGTGCCGGTACTTCTCCACCACATTGGCCGTCAGATCGATCAGCAGATCGTCGATTTCCGCCAGCAGGGTGGGATTCGACAGCAACGCGGTGCCGAACTCACTCAGTCCGCTGTCCAGCGGACTCGGCGCACTGTCTCCCCCCCCGCCGTCGCCGCCGGCCGCGTACTTGCCGACCGCCTGCCGGATTCCTTCCCACAGCTTGCGCGACAGATCATCGGTGGACGCGCCCATGAGCCACTCGTCTTTCAACGCCTCGGCGCGCGCGATGACCTCGGGCGAGTGCTGCAGCCGATCGATGAAGTCCCGGATCGCCTCGTCGAACGCGCCGCGGAGGGGGTGCGCCGGATCCATTACCATGTCGTGGAGCAGCCGCTCGACGGCCGTGATGATCTTCTCGTAGATCTTTTCGTCCAGGACCGGCGGGACCCACCATGGCGTCTCCGCGCGCACCCGCTCGCGGATCAGCTCGCGATTGTTGCGGACCGCGTCCGCGGCGAGCCGGACGGCCGCGTTCAACAGCTCTTCCTGCCGGTTGTCGGCGAGCGCCAACGCCAGCGTCTTGCCGAGTGCCGGCGCGACCCGGAACGAGCGCACCCGGTTGCGAACAACCTGACTCACCAGGTCCTGCAGCTCATTGTGAGGCAGCGAATCGAGCGTCTTGACGAGGCCGCTCGCGAACTGCCGGGCGATCTGCCGCGCGTGCTCGCGGTCGGCGAGCCACTGCGCCGCACGTTCCGCGGGATGCACCCGGCGCAGGTTGGCGGCAATCACGTCGCGGGAGAGGAAATGATTCTGAACGAAGTTTCCCAGGATCTGGCCGATGCGCTCTTTGCGCGTCGCAACGATCGCGGTGTGGGGAATCGGCAGGCCCAACGGATGGCGGAACAGCGCCGTCACCGCGAACCAGTCCGCCAGCCCGCCCACGAGCGACGCTTCCGCCGTCGCGCGCACGTAGCCCAGCCAGGGGAATTGCGGCTCGTAGATGCTGGCCGCGATGAACACGAGCAGCGCGACGGCCAGTAACCCCGTGGCGCGCCGCTTCATCGCGTTGAGGCGGTCCAGACGCTGGGCGTCGTCCGGCCGCGACCACTGCGGGATGACAGCCTGCGGCTGCGGCGCCTGTTGCGTCTGCTGCGCCTGTTGCGTCTGTTGCGTCTGTTGCGTCTGTTGCGCCTGTTGCGTCCGTTCCGGCATAGACGGCAAGATAAGACCCCCACTTGGTTTCAGGGTACTCGCCATTTAGCTTGCTACGCTTATGTTTACGGCCCTTTCCGAGCAACTGACCGGCGTACTGAACCGGCTCAGGGGTCGCGGGGTGCTCTCGGGAAGCGACGTCACCGACGCCCTGCGCGACATCCGCCGCCACCTGCTCGAGGCGGACGTGAGCTTCGAGGTGACGCACGGCTTCGTCGAGCGGGTGCGCGAACGGGCCGTCGGCGCGCTTCAGGTCAAGGCAGTCAGTCCCGGCCAGCAGGTCGTCAAGCTGGTGCATGACGAGATCGCCGCGCTGCTCGGCGGCACGAAGGCCGGCCTCGAGTTCTCCTCCGTAGGTCCGACGGTCATTCTCCTCGTCGGGTTACAGGGATCGGGGAAGACCACGACCGCGGCGAAGCTCGCGCGACGCCTGAAGCAGGAACAGAAGGCGCCGGCGCTGGTCGCGGCGGACGTGTATCGGCCGGCGGCGGCGGAGCAGTTACAGCAGCTCGGCGCGCAGGTTGGCGTTCCGGTTCTCGGGAAACGGGAAACGGGAAACGTGGTGAAGCTGGTGCAGGATGCGTTACGCGAGGCCGAGGCCGAGCGGGCGCGCACGGTAATCGTCGATACGGCCGGCCGGCTGCAGATCGACGCGGAGATGATGGACGAGCTGCGCGCGCTGAAAGCGGCGGTGTCGCCGAAAGAAGTGTTGCTCGTCGCCGATGGAATGACGGGGCAGGACGCGGTGCAGAGCGCGCGCGGTTTCCACGAGGGTGTCGGGCTCACGGGCGTGATCCTGACCAAGCTCGACGGCGACGCGCGCGGCGGTGCGGCGCTCTCGATTCACGGCGTGACCGGCGTGCCGATCAAGTACGTCGGCGTCGGCGAAAAGACCGACGCGCTCGAGCCGTTCGATCCGGTCCGCATGGCGGGCCGGATCCTCGGGCAGGGTGACGTGGTCGCGCTGGTCGAGAAGGCGGTCGCGACCGTCGATGCCGAGGCGGCCAAGCGGTTGGAGCAGAAAGTCCGGTCCAAGCAGGGAATGGATCTGCAGGACTTTCTGGTGGCGCTGAAGCAGATGCAGAACATGGGTCCGCTGAAGCAGGTGCTCGGTCTGTTGCCCGGGATCAACGCGAAGGCCCTGCAGGGCGTGGCGATGGACGACAAGCGTCTCAAGCATGTCGAGGCGATCGTGCTCTCGATGACGCCGGAAGAGCGCGCCGATCCCAGCGTGTTGAGCGGCTCGCGCAAGCTGCGAATCGCGAAGGGAGCCGGTCGGCCGGTGCAGGAAGTGAACAAGCTGCTGGAACAGTTCCAGCAGATGCGCAAAATGAGCAAGCTCTTGAAAAGGATGTAGGCCATCTATGGCAACTCGAATTCGGCTGCGCCGCGTAGGACGGAAGGGCCAGGCTTTTTTCCGCATTGTGGTCGCGGATTCCAAGTCGCCGCGTGACGGACGCTTCGTCGCGACGATCGGCAACTACAATCCCCGCGCCAATCCGGCGGTGATCGAGGTCAATGCCGAACAGGCGCGGGCCTGGATGGAGAAAGGCGCGATGCCGACCGACACGGTGCGCTCGCTCCTCAAGAAGGCCGGCGTACTCGGCAAATCAGCGCCTCCGAAGCCCGCCGCGTAGTCGGGCGGCTGCGCAAGCCACACGGCCAGCAGGGGGAAGTGGCGGTGATCCCCCTCGTCGAGAATCCGGGGACGGTGTTCGTGCCGAAGGCGCGGCTCTACGTCCTCAATGAAGCGCGTGAAGTGCTGGCGGGTCCGTTGGTCGTCGCTCGCCGCCGCGCCTACCACCGCGAGTGGCTGCTCGGCTTCGAGGGCATCACCTCCCGCGGAGCAGTGGAGAACTGGCGGGACCAGCTTGTCGCGGTGGACGAGTAGCGATGCTCCGCATCAACGTCGTGACGCTGTTTCCCGAGTGGTTCACCGCGCCGCTCGGGTCGAGCATCCTGGGACGTGCCGCCAAGGCCGGGCTGGTACAGTATCGCGTCGTGCAGCTGCGTGACTACACGCACGACAGGCACCACACGGTGGATGACGCGCCGTACGGCGGCGGCGCCGGCATGGTGCTGAAAGTGGAGCCGTTGGTGGAGGCGGTGGAGGATCTGAAGGTTGTGCAGGGTCCAATCGTCCTCCTCTCGGCGCGCGGCACGCTGTTCACGCACGATACCGCGGTCCGTTATTCGGTGGGCGGTGAGCTGACGTTGCTATGTGGGCACTACAAGGACGTCGATCAGCGAGTGGTGGACGTCCTTGGCGCGGAAGAAGTCTCAATCGGCGATTTCGTGCTGTCGGGTGGAGAGCCGGCCGGGCTCTGCGTGGTGGATGCCGTCGTCCGGCTGCTGCCGGGCGCACTAGGTGATCATGAATCGGCGTCGTCCGACTCGCATTATGAGGGACTGCTGGC
>Ga0214471_10004917_pt1 | contig 10309 bp, 7 predicted proteins | sample RVTome_5_FD_207665 | JGI IMG/M metagenome (GOLD analysis project Ga0214471, IMG submission 207665) | Soil microbial communities from uranium-contaminated site in the Upper Colorado River Basin, Wyoming, United States - RVT142D155 | ecosystem: Environmental > Terrestrial > Soil > Contaminated >... | reverse complement strand
CTGCGGCGTGATCAGCTCCGCGAAGACGGCGAGCAGCGCCAGGGTAATGGTGACGCAGAGCGCTGCCACGGCGACCGGGCTGCCTGTGAACTCGGCGGCGAAGCGCGCGAGCGGCGTCGTGCGCCAGGCCGGCCGCGGGAGCGGCGTGCGGGTGGCTGTGGCCTTCAGGGCATCGGTCATGCCCGCACCTCCGACAGCCGGACCCGCGGATCGAGCACGCAGTAGAGCAGGTCGACGGCGAGGTTGATGACGATGAACAGAAAGACCGTCAGCATCAGGTAGGCGACTACCACCGGGCGGTCGAGATGCTGGATCGAATCGATGAGCAGCTTGCCCATGCCGGGCCACGCGAAGACGGATTCGGTGACCACCGCGAAGGCGATCATGCTGCCGAGCTCGAGGCCGAGGATGGTGACCACCGGGATCATGATGTTCTTGGCGACGTGCACCAGCACGATGCGGCTAGGCCGGAGGCCCTTGGCGCGGGCGAACTTCACGTAGTCCTGCAGCATCGCCTCGCGGGTGCCGGCGCGCGCCAGGCGGATCACCAGAGAGGTCTTGAAGAGGGCCAGGTTCACCGCCGGCAGCAGCAGGTGGGCCAGGCCGTCGAGGGTGAGGAAGCTGACCGCCACGCCGAACACCTCGACGGTGTCGCCGCGCCCGCCCGAGGGCAGCACCTTGAAGATCACCGCGAACAGCAGGATCAGCATCATGCCCTGCCAGAAGTTCGGCAGGCTGAAGCCGAGGATCGACCCCGCCATGATCGACTTGCCGACGACGGAGTCGGGCTTGAGGCCGGCGAGCATGCCGAGTGGGACGCCGAGAAAGACGGCGATGAGCAGCGCCAGGAAGGCGAGCTCCAGGGTCGCCGGCAGCTTGGAGAGAATGAGGCCGAGGGCGTCGGTCGAGTAGACGAAGCTCCGCCCGAGGTCGCCCTGCAGGGCGCTTTCGACGAAGATGAGGAACTGCTGCCACAGCGGCTTGTCGAGGCCGAGGCGGGCGATCGCCGCCTCCCTCTCGATCTGGTCCGCCTCGGGGCTGATCAGGATATCGATCGGATTGCCGATCGCATAGACGCCGACGAAAACCAGCACCGCCATGGCGGCGACGACGAAGACGCTTTGGCCAAGGCGGCGCAAGAGGTAGACGAGCATCGGCTATGCCCTGCCGCTGACGGGTGCGATGAACTCCGCAAGGTGCCGGCCGGGCTGGCGCAGGCTGCGCCACCCCGGCCGGCGACGGTGCAGCCTCAACCGGCCGGCTTCACGCCGAGGGCGAGGGTGTACTGGTCAACGCGCGGCACGAAGCTGAGGCCCTTGCGGAAGGCCCAGGGCGTCACCTCGTAGTGCAGCGGCAGGATGCCGTAGTCCTCGATGACCATCTGGCTGGCTTCCCGCAGCAGCGCCTCGCGCTTGTCGTCGTCGACCGTGGCCAGCGCCTTGCCGATGACGGCGTCCATCTCCGGATTGGAGTAGCGCCCGGCGTTGGTGCCGCCGTAGCCCTTCGCCTTGTCCGGCGTGGCGACGAGGGCGCGCAGCGGTGACGACATCTCGCCGGTGCTGGCGCCCCAGCCGGCCAGGTACATGGAGAACTCGAAGGCGTTGCGCCGCTTGAAGAAGGTGCTGGCGGTGACGGCGTCGACCTGGGTCTGGATGCCGATGCGGGTCAGCATCTGGGCGACCGCCTGGGTGACCTGCGCATCGTTGATGTAGCGGTCGTTGGGCGAGCCGATGGTGAGGCCGAAGCCGTTCGGATAGCCGGCCTCCGCCAGCAGCTTCTTGGCGGCCTCCGGATCGTACTTCTCCGCCTCTGCGCCGGGCGTGGTGCCGAACATGCCCTGCGGCAGCAATTCGCCCGCCGGCACCGCGACGCCGTTCATGATGCGCTCGACGATGGCATCGCGATTGATCGCCATGGACATCGCCTTGCGCACCCGGATGTCCTTGAAGGGGTTCTTGTCGGTGCCGGTGATGCCGGGGCTCGGCTCGCCCAACTGGTCCATGTGCAGGTAGATGACCCGGTTGGACAGGCCCTGCGCCACCTGGAAGCCCTCGGACTTGATGCGCTCGAGGTCCTGCAGCGGCGGGTTCTCGATGAGGTCGACGTCGCCGGCCAGGAGGGCGGCCACCCGCGGCCCGTCGCTGGTGATCGGCCGGAAGGTGACCGTGGCCCAGTCGGCCTTGCCGCCCCAGTAGTCGTCATTGCGTTCCAGGACGACCTTCTCGCCGCGGGTGAACTCCTTGAACTTGTACATGCCGGTGCCGACGGCGGCCTTGCCGGAGTTGAAGTCCTCGGTCTTCGGGTAGCTGTCGATGCCGGTGCAGCCGTCGCGGCTGAAGCCGATGTCGCCGGTGACGCCGTTGGCGGTGGCCGAGAGGATGCCCCAGGAGGAGGCCTCGTTGGGCAGCAGCGGGTAGGGGCTGTCGGTCTTGATGATGAGGGTGTGCGGGTCCTTCACCTCCATGCCGGCGATCGCCTTGGTGTAGACCGTGAAGGACGACGGGCTGTTCTCGACGGTGGGGATGCGGCAGACCGTGAAGACCACGTCCCTGGCCGTGAACGGCGAGCCGTCGTGGAATTTCACGCCCTCGCGCAGCTTGAACTCCCAGGTGGTGTCGTCGAGCGGCTCGTAGGAGATCGCGAGTCCCGGCGAGAGACGCTGGTTCTCGTCGGACAGCACAAGGGACTCGAACATGTGCCGCCGCATGGCGTTGTTCGGGCCGAGGTTGTGGTAGTGCGGGTCGAGGGCCGAGGGCTCGGCCGAGACTCCGATGGTCAGCTCCTGCGCGACGGCCGGCGAAGCCAGCACCGCGGCGAGGGAGACCGCGCAAAGCAGCGTGCTCTTTCGCATGAGTTCGTTCCCCGTAAGACGTTGAAGCGCCTGTTCCTGTCACCCGCTGCGCGCCGCCCGGCTGGACCAGCCGCGCGCGGATTTTTCTTGGCAGTCCCTTCCCGTCGCTCGACGGCAGGACCTTCCTGGGTATAATGCGAGTGTCTAGTGCGGCTGTCAAAGTGAAATGCCGTTGCGACAGGGATGCGGCAATTGTCAGGTAATGCCTGCCATCGCGGTCATAAGGACTATAACATAGCGTTATGGGAATAGGCTTCGACCCTCAAAGCGATGCGGAAGGCCGCCGGCTGCCGACGCCGCGCATGATGGAGGCCTTCAACGCGGTCATGGAAGCCGGCTCGGTGAGCGCGGCGGCGCGCTGCCTCGGGGTGTCGCAGCCGGCGGTGAGCCGCCTCTTGAAGCAGTTCGAGGACGAGCTGGGCTTTGCCCTGTTCCACCGCGCCAAGGGCAAGCTGACGCCGACGCCGGAGGCGCACCGCCTCTCGATCGATGTCGGCAACGCCCTCGACGGCATCGACCGCGTCCGGCGCTCGGCAGAGGACGTGCGCCGCCACGGCGGCGGCCAGCTGCGCGTCGGCGTCACGCCGATGCTCTACGAGGCGGTGCTGCACCGCCTGCTGCACGGCTTCCTGCAGGAGCACCCGCAGCTGGTGTTCACCATGGAGACCGGCCTCACCGAAATGATGGTCGACTGGCTGCTGCGCGACCAGGTCGAGCTTGCCTTCGCCTCCATGCTGGAGAACCACCCCGGCATCGACGCCATCCCGCTCATCGAGACCCACTCGGTGGTGCTGATGCCGCCCGGCCATGCCCTGACGGCCAAGCACAGCATCGGCGTCGAGGACCTCGCCGGCATGCCGCTGATCACCATGACCCGACGCTATCCCTCGCGCCACCGCATCGAGCAGATGTTCCGCCGTGCCGGGGTGCCGATGCGCCTGCGCGCCGAGACCAACCTGTCCGGCACGATCTGCGACCTCGTGCGCATGGGCCACGGCGTCGCCATCCTGAACGGACTGTCATGGGGCGGCGCCGACCGCGGCGATCTCGAGGCGCGGCCGCTGACGCCGCGCCTTGCCAACCGCTACGGCGTGCTGCACCTGGCCGACCGCGGCTTTTCGCGCCCGGCGCAGCAGCTCATCACCGCCATCCGCGCCCATCTGGCGCAGGCCATGGCCAGCGTTTACCTGGGCGAGGATTGACATTCCGTTGAAGGGACGAGAGATGCAGAACGACAACCACCCCATCGAGCTGAGCGCACCGGACATTGCGTCCTACAAGGCCGGCAACACCGGCATCGACTACGTGACCTGCTTCGACAGCGGCAGGCCGGGGCCCCACGTCATGCTCACCGCGGTGGTGCACGGCAACGAGCTGTGCGGCGCCATCGCGCTGGACTGGCTGTTCCGTCACGACGTGAGGCCGCTGCAGGGAAGGCTCTCGCTCGGTTTCATGAACGTCGCCGCCTACCTGAGCTTCGATCCCGCCAATCCCACCGCCTCGCGCTTCGTCGACGAGGACTTCAACCGCCTGTGGACCGCTGCCGTGCTCGACAACCCGGAGCGCCGCTCCGCCGAGCTCACCCGCGCGCGCAGCCTCAGGCCCTACATCGACACGGTCGACCTGCTGCTCGACATCCACTCCATGCAGCAGAAGACGCCGCCCCTGATGATGGCGGGGCCGCTCGCCAAGGGGCGCCAGCTCGCCAAGGCGGTCGGCCTGCCGGAGATCGTGGTGACCGACTCGGGCCACGCCGCCGGCAAGCGCATGCGCGACTACGAGGGCTTCGCCGATCCGGCGAGCCCGAAGAACGCGCTGCTGGTCGAGTGCGGCCAGCACTGGGAGGCCGCCGCCGGCCCCCTGGCGATCCACACCGCGCTGCGCTTCCTGCTGGTGAACGGCGTGATCGACGCGGACTTTGCCGCGCGGGGCCTGGACGGCGTCACGCTGCCGCGGCAACACTTCATCGAGGTGACCGGGCCGGTCACCATCGCCAACGAGAACTTCCGCTTCGTCGAGGACTATCGCGGCCTCGAGGTGATCCCCAAGGCGGGCACGGTGATCGCCTACGACGGCGAGGCGCCGGTCGCCACGCCTTACGACGACTGCGTGCTCATCATGCCGTCGCGCCGGCTCAATCCCGGCGCCTCGGCGGTGCGCCTCGGCCGCTACGTGAGCATGAGCTGACGCAAGCGTGATCCCCAGCGCTCTGGCGCTCGGGGTCGCGGCAGGGTAAGGGGAGGCATGCTGGACGCGCGCCTTCGCAAGCTCATCGACCCGCCGCTCGACGTTGTCGGGCGGCGCCTCGCGCGCCTCGGCGTCACCGCCAACAGCATCACTTGGACTGGCTTCCTGGTTGGCTGCGGCGCCTGGGCGCTGCTGGCGCTCGAGAGCTACGGCTGGGCGCTGGCGCTCATCCTGCTGAATCGCCTGGCCGACGGCCTCGACGGCGCGGTCGCGCGGCACGCCCGCCAGACCGACCTCGGCGGCTATCTCGATATCGTGCTCGACTTCCTGTTCTATTCCGGCGTGGTGTTCTTCTTCGCGGTCGGCCAGCCTGAGGCGGCGCTGCCGGCGGCCTTCCTCATCTTCAGCTTCGTCGGCACCGGCGCCTCCTTCCTCGCCTTCGCGGCGCTCGCCGCCAAGCGCGGCATCACCACAGCGTCCCAGGGCTCCAAGTCGATCTACTACCTCGGCGGCCTCACCGAGGGCAGCGAGACCATCGCCCTCTTCGTGGCGATCTGCCTGCTGCCGCAGCACTTCGCCTGGTTCGCCTGGAGTTTCGGCGCGCTCTGCTGGCTCACCACCGCCGTGCGGATCTATCAGGCCGTGGAGACCTTCAGGCGCTGAGCGACTCACGCTCCTTCATCTGCCGCAGCACGTTCAGGGCCGAGCCGGCGCGGAACCAGGCGAGCTGCTCCGTCGTGAAGGAGTGCTTCAGCGCCAGCTCCTCGACAGTGCCGTCGGCGTGGGCGAGGCGGCAGGCAACCGGCTTGCCCGGCGCCATCTTGGCGAGATCCAGCAGGCTCATGCGGTCGTCGGCGCGCACCCGCTCGTAGTCGGCGGGGTCGCTGAAGGTGAGCGCGAGGAGGCCCTGCTTCTTCAGGTTGGTCTCGTGGATGCGTGCGAAGCTGCGCGCGATGACGGCGCCGCCGCCGAGAAGGCGCGGCGACAGCGCCGCGTGCTCGCGGCTCGAGCCCTCGCCGTAATTGGCGTCGCCGATCACCACCCAGCGCAGGCCCGCCGCCCGGTATTGCCGGGCGATCGCCGAGAAGGCCTCGTCGTCCCTGCCGTTGAGGACGTTCAGCCCCTTGCCGCGCTGGCCGGTGAAGGCGTTGACGCCGCCCGAGAGCATGTTGTCGCTGAAGCGGTCGAGGTGGCCGCGCAGCGCGAGCCAGGGCCCGGCCGGCGAGATCTGGTCGGTCGTCGTTTTGCCCTTCGCCTTGGCCAGCACCGGCATGTCGGCGAAGTCGGTGCCGTCCCAGGCGGGCCAGGGGTGCAGCGCCTGCAGGCGCTCGCTCCTGGGATCGATGCGGATCTCGATGCCGCGGCCGTCGGCGGGCGGCGCCACGTAGGCGCTGCGGTCGGCGACGAAGCCGGCCGGCGGCACCTCCGGGGCCGGCAGCGGCGGCGTCAGCTTGAAAGGCTTGCCGTCGGCGCCGGTCAGCACGTCGCGGCGCGGATCGAAGGAGAGCCGGCCGGCCAGCGCCAGTGCCGTCACGATCTCGGGGCTGGCGATGAAGTTCATCGTCGCCGGCCGGCCGTCGTTGCGGGCCGGAAAATTGCGGTTGTAGGAGGTGACGATGGTGTTGGGCGCTTCAGTCGAATTCTGGCTGCGCCGCCACTGGCCGATGCAGGGCCCGCAGGCGTTGGCCAGCACCGTGCCGCCGATGGCGGCGAGCGCGGCCATCTGGCCGTCGCGCGCGATGGTGGCGCGTACGCGCTCGGAGCCCGGCGTCACCAGGAAGGGCGTCGCCGCAGTGAGGCCGTGCGCGGCCGCCTGCGCCGCGACGTCGGCGGCGCGGCTCATGTCCTCATAGGAGGAGTTGGTGCAGCTGCCGATGAGCGCCGTCGAGAGCGCGTCGACGAAGCCGTTGGCGGGGTCGGCGACCTCGGCCGCTAGCGCCGACAGCGGCCGCGCCCGGTCGGGCGAGTGCGGCCCGACGATATGCGGCTCCAGCGTCGAAAGGTCGAGCTCCAGCACCTGGTCGTAATGCGCGGCGGGATCGGCCTCGGCCTCCGCGTCCGGTTCAAGCAGCTCACGGGCTCCCTCGACGATCGGCACGAGATTGCCGCGCCCGGTCGCGCGCAGGTAGGCGGCCATGTGCCCGTCGTAAGGGAACACCGAGGTGGTGGCGCCCAGCTCGGCGCCCATGTTGGCGATGGTCGCCTTGCCGGTGGCGCTCAGGGTGCGCGCGCCGGGGCCGATGTATTCCACGATGGCGTTGGTGCCGCCTGCGACGCCGAGCCTGCCGGCGACCCAGAGGATGACGTCCTTGGGCGCCGCCCAGCCGTCGAGCCGGCCGGTGAGAACGACGGCGATGCGGCGCGGGTAGAGCAACTCCCACGGCAGGCCGGCGATCACCTCGACCGCATCGGCGCCGCCGACGCCGACCGCGCAGGCGCCCAGGCCGCCGGCGTTGGGCGTGTGCGAGTCGGTGCCGATGATCATGCAGCCGGGGAAGGCGTAGGTCTCGAGAATGACCTGGTGGATGATGCCGGCGCCGGGCTCCCAGAAGCCGCAGCCGTAGCGCGCGGCGGCCGAGCGCAGGAAGTCGTAGACCTCGCCGTTCTCGGCACGGGATTCCGCGAGGTCCGAAGTGCTGCCGACGCGCGCCTGGATCAGGTGGTCGCAGTGGATCGAGGCCGGCACCGCGACGCGGTCGAGCCCGGTCTGCATGAACTGCAGCATGCCGCTCTGCCCCAGCACGTCCTGGAAGGCGACGCGGTCGGGGCGCAGCTTCAGCTGGCTGCGGCCCGGCTCCATGTCCTGGTGCAGCGGGTCGTCGAGGTGGCCGAGCAGCAGCTTGTCGGCCAGGGTCAGCGGTCGCGACAGCCGGCGGCGCACGGCCTGCAGGGTGCGGGCCGAGCGGGCGAGGCTGCGCGCCACCATCTCGGGTGTCGAGTCGATCTCCACCATGCTGATCTCTCCGAAGGCTTCTTGGTTGCGGCGATTCTTACTGGCGCCGGCACCCGTTATCCAATATATCGGTAAGGCATTATTCATATCGAACGGATATGGCATGGATTTGCGCCACCTGCGCTACTTCGTCGCTGTCGCCGAGGAGGGGCACGTGACGCGCGCCGCCGAGCGCCTCGGCATCCAGCAGCCGCCGCTCAGCCAGCAGATCAAGGCGCTGGAGGTCGAGCTCGAGGTGCAGCTGTTCCGCCGCAAGCCGCGCGGGGTGGAGCTGACCGAGGCGGGCGAGAGCCTCCTGGCCGACGCGCGGCGCATCCTCGACGAGGTGGCGGGGGCGCTCGCCAAGGCCAGGCGCACCGCGCGCGGCGAGCAAGGCCGGGTGGCGCTCGGCTTCACCGCCTCGGCACCCTTCCACCCCTTCGTCACGCGGACCATCCGCGATTTCCGTGCCGCCCACCCGCTGGTCGCCATGACCCTGGAGGAGAGCGGCACTGCCGAGCTGGTCGACGGCCTCAGGAGCGAGCGGCTCGACGTTGCCTTCGTGCGCTCGGCCGTGGTCGACAGCGAAGGCATCGCCGTCTACGAGCTGCTGGAGGAGCCGATGGTGGCGGCGCTGCCGGCGAGCCACCGCCTCGCCATGGCGGCCGGGCGACCGCTGCGTCTCGCCGCTCTCGCCGGCGAGCCTTTCGTGCTCTACCGCCGTGCCGCCGGGCCCGGGCTCTACGACGCCATCGTCGGCGCCTGCCAGGCCGCCGGCTTCTCGCCGCGGGTCGAGCAGGAGGCGCCGCGCATCACCGCGACCCTCAACCTCGTGGCGGCCGGCCTCGGCGTCACCCTGGTGCCGCAGTCGCTCGCCGGCCTGCAGGCGGCGGCCATCGTCTACCGGCGGCTCGGCGGGCAGCCGCGGCTCGTCGCGCCGATCCGCCTCGCCTGCCGCCGGGTCGACCATGTCGCCGCCGCCCGCCGCTTCGTCGCCCTGGTGCGCGGCGAGGCCCGCGCTGCGCCGCGCACCGGCACCGGCCGGCGGTGAGATTGCCGGGCTAGGAAGATCGCATGTGCGGGATCGTCGCTCTCTTCTCGTGGCAAGGGCCGGTGTCGACCGCGGCGCTGGAGCGTGCGGTCGCCCGCCTGCACCACCGCGGGCCGGACGGCCAGGCCGTGTGGCAGTCGGCGGACGGCCGCGTCGCGCTCGGCCATGCCCGCCTCAGCATCATCGACCTGGATACCGGCGCGCAGCCGATCGCCAGCGCGGACGAGCAGCTGCAGATCGTCGTCAACGGCGAGTTCTACGACTACGAGCGCGAGCGCGTGGCGCTGGAGCGCCAGGGCCACCGTTTCCGCACCCGCTCGGACAGCGAGATCGCGCTGCATCTCTACGAGGACCTCGGCACCGACTGCGTGCGGCGCTTGCGCGGCGAGTTCGCTTTCGCGATCTGGGACTCCGGCCGCCGGCGGCTGGTCGCCTGCCGTGACCGCTACGGCGTGAAGCCGCTCTACTACAGCCTGCACCAGGGGCAGCTCTTCCTGGCCTCCGAGGTGAAGGCGCTGTTCGCCGCCGGCGTGCCGGCGCGCTGGGACGCTGAGGGGGTCGCCCTCGGCGTCGCGCTGCGCGGTCCCGCGCGCACCGCCTTCGAGGGCGTGCGCACGGTGCCGCCGGGCCACTGGCTGGTCGCCGATGCGGACGGCTTGCGCCTTGCGCCCTACTGGGACATCGCCTATCCGCCCGCCGACGCGGCGCCGCAGGCCTGGTCGGAAGAGGACTGGGTCGAGGGCTTTCGCGCGCGGCTGGACGAGGCGGTGCGCTTGCGGCTGCGCGCCGACGTGCCGGTTGCCTGCTACCTCAGCGGCGGGCTCGATTCCGCCGCCATTCTCGGCCTGGCGGCGCGCCACCGCAGCGACCGCGTGCAGGCCTTCACCCTGCGCTTCGACCAACCCGACTACGACGAGGGCGCCGTCGCCGAGGAGATGGCGGCCTGCGCCGGCGCCGACTACCGGCCAGTTGCCGTCACTGAGGGGGATCTCGCCGATCACTTCTCCGACGCGGTGTTCCACGCCGAGGCCAGCTGCACGAACGCCCACGGCGCCGGCAAGTACCTGCTCAGCCGGGCCGTGCGCGATGCCGGCTTCAAGGTCGTGCTGACCGGCGAGGGCGCCGATGAAGTGCTGGCCGGCTATCCGCATTTCCGCCTCGACCTGCTGCTGCAGAAGGCCGCCGGAAAGCCGAGCGAGCAGGACCGGCGCGACTTCGAAGCGCTCTACGAGGCGAACAAGGTGTCCTGGAGCTTCCTGCTGCCGCGCGGCGCGGCGACGTCGCCGTC
>Ga0214471_10004915_pt1 | contig 10311 bp, 17 predicted proteins | sample RVTome_5_FD_207665 | JGI IMG/M metagenome (GOLD analysis project Ga0214471, IMG submission 207665) | Soil microbial communities from uranium-contaminated site in the Upper Colorado River Basin, Wyoming, United States - RVT142D155 | ecosystem: Environmental > Terrestrial > Soil > Contaminated >... | reverse complement strand
GTATCCTATCAGGCGTCGGGATTTGGCATATCCTTTCCTAGCATCTCGTTGACTTTAGACGATTGGGCGAAAATCTTGTTCAGCGCAATGCGCTCGGGGGACGGCTCGACCGTCTTGTCCAGCGCTAACTCCGCGACTTCGATGAGATTTATCAGGTCGTAGACGCCAATAATCGCGCCCTCCAGGGACCGAATGGCGTCCAACGCGCTCAGGGGCTTACCGGCAAACGATTCAGTTCTCATGTTTCATTTCCTAGGTGGTTTTCGAGCCGAGTTTACAGACTGCCCCCTATGTGAGACATCATCGAACAGAAAGCGCGGAGAGTTGTTCCTCTATAGCCCCCAGCATGTATTCCCGAGACTTCCCGATCATTGACAAGAAAGCTGGTCCGCGCTCACTGAGTATCAATCTCTTAGTGTTGTTTGCGAGTGTGATTAAGCGCAACCGTGCGGGTTCACCTTCAAGCCATTCTTGGTTGTCGTAGTCGTAGGCGGTCCATCGTTCGTACTGTGTCTCGACGCTCATTATCTTACTCCCCGTGTTGTTATTGTCTCATTATGAGACTGGGTGTGGTCGCGAGTGTATTGTTTTGATACACACCGGACGTGAACGACGTTTATGGTCGTACACTCAATCCTACCACTTTTTCTCAGCTATCCTTCTCAACGAAGCGCTCATTCTTGAAGAAACAGGGAAATAGTCGAGATATATGTCGGATTGTGCAGAGAAGTGCAGAGATAGCATGGCAACAGGTGGCAACGCATTACCCCACTCGTCGTGATCCCAAGCACAACACGACCCACGTACAGCCCGGGGAATACAGTTGTACCCTGCCACAACGCCTAGGACAGCGTGTAAGGTGGGGGTTGTAAGATTGACCTATGACCCGATCATGTGCCCAAGCGCTCGTTAGGGCGCAAACTGTGAGACAAGAGACGTTGGGGTTTGGACAGATGTTCAGGTGATAGGGTCTGGCAAAATCTTAGAATCGTAATCTTTGCCCGGACTCCCCGTTCCGCTACAACCGGGTTCCCTGTTATAGAAACACAGTGGAGAGTGACCGAAATCACAGGTTGGAGAATTCCCGGTCCATTCGCCGCACGGCGGAAAACACCCTGCTGCCCACGATATCGCCGATTCGCCTAAGTTTCTCTTTGTGGGTCATCCTCATGTCATGCAGTTCCCGCCTGTGCTGATATCCAATGTTCACTAATACTCTCCACAAAACTGACGAAGGTGTCTCTTTGCCAGTGTAAGACGGGTGCCGTTTGCAAACCGTGGACCACTCGGAGCGGTGCCTAGAGTTGTCCACTACTAAGTGACCCACGTTTTGTGGTAGTTCGGCTGTCTTTATGAGCCCGCGCGGCGTGACCACGTACAAACCGATTATGCCTTCGTCCTCCGCGTACCGCTCGTACTGGCTGGAAGTTAGCCCACGCAGAAAGTCGGACCGGCTGATCTTAACTTCGACGCCAATAATGCCGAAACCCTTATTCTTCTTTACAACGGGCGCGTTCCATGAAGTTGGCACAAGGTATCCGTCAAGACGACCACCCGCGGTTAGCGCGGCGCCGGACTCCCGACCGAACCAGTAATCGGCGCCCGCCCATCGTTCTACGGAGTTCAGCAACCATTGGGCTGTGAGACATAGGGTATCACGAGAGGTTTCCACAGTAGCCGACTTTCGATATCTGCGCCGGTACACCGGCCGCAGGTCGTCTCATCCCTTGTCGCTGCGGCTAGGCCGCTCCATAGATGGGCGCGACTTTGGGGACGACGTTTAACTCCCGATCGGTGAAAACCCTCCCACCTAGCCCGTGTACGGGCACGCGCACAGAATGGTGACAGTTCGGTGGGCGGGTTCGGTGCCAGTCACTCAGACGGCGCGGCTGCTTCTGCGGCGTCCAAAAACAGGTATATGTCGTTTGCGTGACCTATGAAGTCAATTTTCTTGTTCTTTGACAGGGACCCGTACACTTCGTCGAACGCCTTGCGCGTTTCCTGTGCTTCTTCTTTCGTGAATTGCCCTTGTGCCATGATTACCTCAATTGTTACAGGTGCCTAGGTTGTCAGTCATCTTAGCCAGTATATCTCCGTGACACGGAAGCGGCGCGCAGTGGCACCCCAATCTCTTGCCGCGTAATTCGTGCAGGTCGTTTAGTAGTTCTTGGTTTCCCAACAACTGCTCTTGGTACCGGTCTATGACAGTGCGGCGCCCGCCGTCCACGCCAATTACGAACGGATTCCCCCACTTGGACCCCCGCCCGATATACACGTCGTAATCGGACTTAGCGATGTTTACAACAGTGGTGGGGCTCATTGGCGTATCCACACAAAATAGTGAACATCCTCCCATTCCCATTCGCACAATTCCCCGTCCAACTTCAAGTCAAAATGGTCCTCGTCGCAGTCTATGACCACTACGAACAACTCATACCGCCAAGGACCACCGTTCATACTGCAAACGGGTACCGCTATTAAAAGCTCTTGGCCGTTGTAAAACACAGAATGGGTCGCAGCGGGCACCCAGCCCAACCCACGCAAAGAGTTGGGTATCCTGTCTATGTCCGCAACATTTACGCTCATGGTGTACGCCTACCTTGTTAGAGTCATGGTCTTTGCGGCACGTTAAGCGCTTCTATCGCTAACCGCTCCAGACATTGCGCCTCCCGCTTAAAGCAATCCCCGTCGTTAGCGGACACACTTACAACGCCTTTGTTGAAGTCATTGTCGGCTTTCATACCCTCGACTCTGGCTTGACAAGCGGCGATCTGCGCCATAATTGCTACAAGTTCGTTGCTCATGGCTACCACCCCCAGTTGTCGGGATCAAAAGGGTTCTTTCCGTCTCCGTGAATGCGCAGCGCGATGGACGCCATTAGCCCCAACACAAAGACCACAGAAACTATCACCAAACCCACTATCATACTACCAGACCCCGTTGTCGGTATCGTACTCCAACTCGTCCTCGTCGATCCATGAACTTCGGTCGGTTAGGCTGAAAATCTCGATCTCGTCATACAACTTAGCCATACCGTCGTTGAGGTTTGAGACCAAGGCTGTAAGCGTGTCCAAACTGGCCCGCAAAACAACGGTCGTGACAATCTGCATGAAAAACAGTACAGAAAATACAACTACACAAGTCGAAGTCATTTGACGGAGCCCTCTTGGTTTATTACGGGTGCAGCGTCCCTGCGCGGGTAGTAATTCTTGTCCACGATCGCCATGACTTCCCGGGCGAATTGCTCCCGCAGTTCCGCCATAACGTAGGAACCCGATAGTCTCCTCAATAGGCGGACCGCGGGCGCCTCCAGAGGGGTCAACTTGGGGGTTGGTATGCGGGCCTCGAAAAACCTACGGGGAACGGACACACCGCAGGAATAGCCCGGAGTCCTAACACCACTGTAGGTCCTGAATACTAGCTGAACAGAACCGCCGTGCATTTCCGCCCAAAACGGGGTTCCTTGTGGGGCAGCGCTGACGTAGTGTGGCGTTACTTCTTCGCCAACAATCGGCTCTAGCGCTTCGTATGAGACTTTGCGATAGTCCCCCTCACAGTGATCGAGACGCTTGGTCAATTCCCCATCAATCGAGGCAATCCCAAACTTAACAGTAGCAACCTGCCCTCTTTCGTTTATGAAAACGTCGCCGTTTTTCGGGTTGTAGTCTTTAAGCAACATGGTGTTCCCCCAGTTTGAGTTCTTCGCGAATGTGACGGCAGTAATCTCCGTCTATCTCAACGCCAGTACAGTCTCGACTGAGACGTTGGCACACCCTTAGTGTAGTTCCCGTGCCAGCGAACATATCCAAAACCGAACCGCCCGGTGGGGTGCTGAAAAGTACGCACCGCTCCACAAGACCCTCATTCAATTGCGTGGGGTGCCACGATCTACGCTGTTTTGAGTTGCCAACAACCCGGGTAAAATCAAAGACATCGCCGGGCACGCGCCCGCGAGGATCAGCCCGCTTATCTCCGTTCTTCTGGCGCCATGACTCGACACGAACAGCGTCGGGGTAAAACTCAGCGTCCTCTCGATAGATGCACCACAGTGGACGGTGGTTGTTGCCCAACCACTTGTGATTGTGCTGTCCAAACGTGAATGTCTGAACGCACGCGCGATACATCCACCGGCTATGTGTCAACAGGTAGTCGTGTACGATGCCACCGAACGCCGCGGAATACTTGGCGTTGAACGACACCCAAACTATCGGCGCGAAAAAGGTTGCGGCCTCCAGCACGTCGCGCAACCACGAAACGTAATAATCGAAAGGCTTACGGTCGTCGTAGGCTCCATAATCCAGCCCTATGTTGTCGGGCGGGTCCGCGAAAACCATGTCAAAAACACGTTCCACAGGGGCGTGTTTCAGGCAATCGCCTTGTATGATTTGTAGCTTTGTCATTTGGGCGGCACTGCGAAAACAGGCGCATTTCTCTCTTTGTAGAACTTCTCCACGGCCTCCGCGTCGAATCTCTTGGATACGGGGCACTCACCGAAACGGGTGAACCGTGTTTGTATCCGCTTGGCCCGCGCGGAGTTGTACCCCGCTTCCATGACTGCGGCGCCCAGCGGTGTAATGGTGTACCTAGTGGGCATTCAACGTTGCCCCTATGTTTTGGCAGGGCGCAACCGTTTGCCGGGAATAGTAGTGGAACCAGAATAAGAAGAAGCGTTCGGATTCGGGGGCGCTAAGAACGGATATCCGGCCCGGGTACGGCTCTATCGCCTCGTACCGCGGGTGCCAACCAGTATGCCCCGGTTGTAGCTGGTTACGCTCTGTTATGAGCCACCGCTGATCCGACTCGTGAACTGCGGGGTGAAGGCCGTCTACTTCTGCCCCGGTAATAGCGTCGAACCTCATAAAAATGGCCCGTTGAAACGGCTTCTCGAACTTTTTGTAGACGGGTCCCATACACGACTTCCAGGGTGTCGGCATGTCTCCAGTGTACGCTTCCGCGGCGTCATGTAGCAGCGCTTGCAATGCAACGCGCCTGTCTCCCGTTTCCGCGTATGCAGTGGCGGCGCAACAAAGTGAATGCTGCGCTACGCTGTAGAAACAATCCAGTTGACCCGCAAACCGGCAGACATTGGAGAGCCCACGCGCTATGTCGTGTATGTCGAATTGTTCGGGTTGGGGGTTGTCGTAACTGACTTGCTTTCCCGAAACCGTTCCTATCCAATGCTCTGTCATTTCCACCTATCTCCCACATGCGCGTCTATGCCGATCGGAAACCGTTCGGCCCAGTCTGGCACTTCCAGCATAATTGCGGAAATTTTCTCCAAGGCGCTATCGTCAGACTCCGGCACTTCAACCGCTACAGAGTCGTGAGTGTGGGCAACTAAGTAATAGCCCGCACGGTCCAATCGGAACATTGAGTCCAGGAAAATATCGCGGGCTGTGGCTTGTGTAAGATTCTCCACGAGAATCGGCTTGGTAAGAGGAGTGTCTCCGATCGGACCCTTGTAGCGAATCTCGGGCCCGTACTTACCGTTCTCTTGCACGTAGGGCTTGAAGTAGTACAGCTTACGCCCACTTGGCAGACGCATTGTCAGCCAATCCTTCTCGATGCGAAAACTCCATAGGTCATTTCCGGTTCGGCGCCCGGATCGCATACAAGCCATAGACGCGCGAACGAGTTGGTTCCATAAGTCCACAACCATCGGATTCTCACGGCGATATATCTCGATGGCCGATCTGCAAAACTCCAAGTCCAGGTCGAGACCTGCTTTCTGTTTGGCCTGAACGCAGAGCTTGTCGGGACCCATGCAATAGCCAGAACCCAAAACTACCACTTTCCCTGCTTGCCGTTCGTCACTGTCTTTCGCAACATCGGCGGGGTTCATGTCGTACAACATGCCCGCGTACTCCTCGTAAATCTTTGCGCCAGATGCGAACTTGTCGCACATATCGAAATCACGGGCCAACCAATGCACTCCGCGAGCCTCGATAGCGGAGAAATCAACGCTTACAAATTTTCGGCCGGATGGGGCCAGTACCATTGAACGCAAACAATTGGACACTCGCCGCAATGGCTCGGGCTCGTCGCCCATAGCTCGTAGAGCGTCCAAGTTGGCAGTGCGAATAGCGTCAAGCGTTTCGTCATCTGGCGCGTACCCTGTCTCGACTTTTCGTAGATTCTGGAACTGAACACCGCGCCCCGCCCACCGGCCAGGACCCGCACCGTAGAATTTGTACTGATTTCGGACTCTATCGTCGGGGCTCACCTGATCTAGCGCCGTTGAGAACTTGGCTATGGACGTATCCGACGTGTCACGGCGCGCATAAAGAATGGCCCTAACTTCCGGCGTCTGCTCCCGTTCCAGTGCCCATTCGACCGTTGCCTTTTGGAGGTCGAAAATTTTTGCGCCATTGTCCTCAAAATACTTCGTTATGGCCTTAACCTGAGTCGGTGAGGTTATCACACCATTCGTCGCGTCATGCACAATTTTCTTCGCGTGTTCGAGAACCCGTTCTTTCAGAAGTTTCGCGCCCTCACACAAAGCGCGGTCTATGGGTACACCCCTAATGTTGATCCTTTGGTCCAATTGCCACGCGCGAACCTCTCGGTCTGGTAGTGGGAAACACTTCTCCGATAAAGCCTGTTCGGCTTGCACGTCTTGACAGCAATAATCGTAAAGGCGGTCGAACAACTCCGGGTGAGTCTCAGGCGTCTTGCGCTCCATTTCGCCCTTGTTGGCTTTCTTTCGAGACGCGAACGGCTTACACAATTGGAGCATAACTCTATGGCCGTCCTTGTCTTTGCCAGCGTCTCCCATTTCTAGATGGGTACAAGCCTTTGACAAACTTCGCGGGAGATTGGAGTGTGCCGCTTTCGCCGCGGTGCATCGCCATAGGCGGTTGGGTACTAGCGGCCAACCGAGTTTCTTTACGGCCACATTGGCCCAGATTTCGCGCTCGAATTCCGACGTGTGGGCATGTAATTCCTGATTTCGCGAAATCGCTGTCTTTAGTTGGTCGGGAAAGGGATCACCGGGCAACCAGATAGAGGGCTCCTGCCCCAAGTAACCGTAAGACAGGCAAAGTATTTCGGTTGACGTATGCCGCGCGTAGTTGAACGTGCCAACAACTTTTAAGTTGGCCTCGGAATACGTCTCGAAGTCTAGAACAAGCTCGGGCATGACCCGATTTTAGGCACGATAGAGTGGTGCGTGTTGCGCCGTCGTGTGGGACCCGGGACCGCAACGAGGGAGGTTTCGGTCGGCGCGCACCGGTGGGAGCCTATGCGTCCATCCATGAACGATGAAAGTTCAACATCCTGTTGAACATGCGGCAGGTAATGAGACTCGTAAGAGTCTTGTTACCGAACGCGCGCTCGTATTGGTCGAAGCGACGCGAGGCCATCCGAGCGTGCTTCCGTGCTTCCGTGCTTCCGTGTTGTGCTTTGGCCATACTCAGACTGTCAAGTGTCGCATCGAATTTGCGATTTGTCAAATGGAGTATTTACATCCTGCCCAAAAAAGTTCGTAGCCTCGTTCCGGTCCCGGGTCCGGTACGAGAACTTTGGCGCCGCGATTTCGTAGGATTCTTTCTGACTATAGTAGGGGCATGAGCGTTCCCAATTTCCACTTGTGTGACGTTTGCGGCGATGAGACTAACCCAAAATCTCAGATATTTGCCGCTACGGGGGAGTCCCGCGATGCGTCTGGTAACAGTTGGGATTTGGACGGTCGGCCGTTGGATTTGTGCGGTCCTTGCGCTATGGCGGTGCTAAAGGCGCTTCAGGAGTCGGCGCGTAGGGGTAGCCTGTGTAGACCTGTTAGTGACCGGTACTTTTTGGGGGTCGCTATTTTGCAATTTGTAGACAAGTGGGCGAAAGAACATGGCAAAAGCTGAGAAGGGTGTTCCTTTGACAGACAATCTACTAATCTGGTCGAATCTATCGACCACCGACAAAGCCTACGCCAAGTCGTTCGATCGTGGGGGGTTTAAGGGTACGGCGGTAAACCCCTGTTACGTAACCAAGAAGCTCACAGAAGAATTCGGGCCGTGTGGTGTGGGTTGGTTGCTGGTCTTAGAGGAGGAGCGCTACGTCGATGGCCACACTCTGAAAAGTGGAGACCTAAGCGTGGTTCACGTTATTCGTGGGCACCTAAAATACTGTGATCCCAAAACCGGGGAGTGGTGTGAAACTGGACCGCAATTTGGACAAACAACTTTCGTGGGGGAAAACAAGTATGGCACGTTCACAGACGAAGAAGCGCCTAAAAAGTCCATTTCTGATTGTCTTGGGAAGTGTGCTGTACTGTTGGGCTGTAGTGCTGACATTTTCCTCGGGCTGTGGGACGACAACAAATACACCGCCCCCGACACCGGCACAAGTCGGCCTCAATCTAGAAAGCGTGGCGCCGCCGCTGGCGGTACTAAAAAACCCGCGCCCCGTTCCGCGCGTAATTCTGCAACAGCCAATGGTACAACGGCACGGAGTTCGCCGTCCACTGACGACGTGCGGCTCCCACAAGGCATCGAAAACTGGTTGCCGGAGCAATACGGAGAATACTTCCAAGACACAGAGTCCGCGGAGGAGTTTATTGACGTGTTTCGGTTTGTGCGGACGCTTGAGTGGTTTCTAGACGAGCCAGAAACTTGCCGGATGATCTGCGAGATTGTTAGCGACACCGCCCGACAAGTCCTTACACGCGGCTCCGCGGAGTGGAACCAAGTCGTAGACAGCTTGAAAGAGGAGTCTGCGCGCCTAACGTCTCTGGCATCGGAGTAGCTTTATCCGCCGGCGGTCTAAGAAACAAGACGAGATTTATCGTCGAATGCGGTCTGAACGGGATCAATTTCTAACAGAGCATCCACATTGCGCCGTTTGCGGCGCGTTTGGCGGCGTCGTATCCGTACACGAAATGACGCCGGGCAAGAACCGAATGAGGGCGTTCCAGCGACGTGAACTGTGGCTTCCAGCTTGTTACGTTTGCAACTGCAACATTCTGACCGACCGCGAGAAGTGGCCACTTCCCGCGCAGTTGGCATTGAAGCTAGCTTTGGACCCACGATATTTCTCGTTGGACGTGGTGAATGAGGTCCTTGCACCCGAGGGTGCCAAAGTCGTTCCAGAAGCGGTGTCCGCAAGTGACGTGCTTTTCTGGGTACAGCGGTTCTTTCTAAACGGACGGTGGGCCGCGTGAAATCCAGCAAGCCGCGCGTAGAGGACATTTTTCAGAAGGTATTGACAGAAATGATAGGTTTTGCGCCGGTTAGGGAATTTCGCGCGCATTCCATAAGGCGATGGAGATTCGACCTCGCCTATCCCGCGCAAAAACTCGTTATCGACATACAAGGCGCGCGTTACCATCTATCCGCGAAGCAAAACCGTAGCGATCTGGAGAAGCATAACGCGGCCGTCGAAGCGGGATACAAAGTTTTGCTTTTCCCCGCTGACAAGATTCGCTCCCCAAGTAGAGTGAAGTTATGCGCGATGCAAGTCAAGAGAGTGTTGTTCGGTGTGAACGATGAATTTGCTAGCGCTGAAGTCTTAACGGGAGAACTGTGATATGTACCAGCATGACCCCACTATCCGCGCGCTTGCGATAGACGCGGTTTTAGAATCCGATGCGAACTGGGATTTGCACGGACGGTTTGATCCATCCGGCCGCGACAAGTGGTTGTGTGACGACGTTCTAAAGAACGGGATACTGGACCCCGTTCTCGTAACGCCACAATGCAATCTGAAAGACGGCCACCGCCGTTTACGTGCGGGTAGGCATGTTGGTCTGAAAGTAGTGCCCGCTATACAAATCTCGTCAGAAGGCGAGGGGGACGCTTTTCGGTCGGCGCAGCTCGGTAGGCAAATGTCGGTGTACGCAAAGTGCGTACTATATCGCCCAGAAATTGATAGGTTGCTGGACTTAGGACGCGCCCGGCAGTTGTCGGCGCTTAACAATCAGGCTGATCCAGACGAATCGGACCCGGGACCGGAACGAGATTTCGACGATGAGTGGGCGGGATTGGAGGGAATGTTGAACTGTTCCCGCCGGACCCTAACGCGCGGCGTTCGTTTGCTGTCGCGTATCAGCGAAATGCGCGGTTCCAATCTCAGCGCGGACAAATCTTTGGGGGATCGTGTAACTACGGTTTTTCGTGAACGTGGTCTAAAACCGGCGCTTCGTCTGTTGGGCGACTGTGAGGAAAGTTCCTCTGAGGACGGTGACCCCGAGGAGCCAGATTGTGCCGATTGGGCTGACTCAAATACTGGCCGTTCTGTCCGCGATTCCCGCCGGGTAGCTTTGGCGAAGAAACCCGATAAGTCCTGGATCACGGAGTCATACCGGCTTCTAGCTAAGGTAGA
>Ga0214471_10004913_pt1 | contig 10313 bp, 6 predicted proteins | sample RVTome_5_FD_207665 | JGI IMG/M metagenome (GOLD analysis project Ga0214471, IMG submission 207665) | Soil microbial communities from uranium-contaminated site in the Upper Colorado River Basin, Wyoming, United States - RVT142D155 | ecosystem: Environmental > Terrestrial > Soil > Contaminated >... | reverse complement strand
AAGGTGCCGCCCTGCATGTCGGCGGGCTTGAGCTTGCCGTCGCGCGCGTTCTTGGAGATCTCGCCGAGCTCCTGCGCGATGTCGAACACGCCCTTGCGGTCGGCGTCGCGCACCACCGGCACCACGAGGCCGCCGGGCGTGTCGACCGCGACCCCGACGTGGTAGTACTTCTTGATGATGAGGCTCTCGCCCGACTTGTCGAGCGAGGAATTGAACTGCGGGAAAGCTTTCAGCCCGGTGACGCAGGCCTTGATCATGAAGGCGAGCATCGTCAGCTTGAAGCCCTTCTTCTCGGTCTCGAGGGTCTGCGCCTTGCGGAAGGCCTCGAGGTCGGTGATGTCGGCCTCGTCGAACTGGGTGATGTGCGGGATCGAGATCCAGTTGCGGTGCAGGTAGGGGCCGGAGAGCTTCTGGATGCGCGACAGCGGCTTGGTCTCGACCGGGCCGAACTTGGCGAAGTCGACGTCGGGCCAGGCCGGCAGGTTGAACGGAAGCTGCCCACCGCCTTTCGCCACTGCCGGAGATTTTTGCTGAATGACTGTTTTTACGAATGCCTGCACATCGGTGTGCAGGATGCGGCCCTTCGGTCCGCTGCCCTGAACGCGCGTGAGGTCGACACCGAGCTCGCGCGCGAACTTGCGCACCGAGGGGCTGGCGTGCGGCTTGGCGGCCGTCTCGTCGTGCGGCGCGCGAGGCACGGGGGGAGCGGCCGCGGGCGCGGGCTTTGCAGGTTGGGGGCGGGGCGATTGGGTTTCGGGCGCTGCGGCTTTGGCGGGAGCGTCCTTCGAATCGAGAACGAGGATCGGCGAGCCCTTGGAGATTTTGTCGCCGACCTTCACCTTCACGTCCTTGACCACGCCCGCCGCCGGCGAAGGAATCTCCATCGTCGCCTTGTCGGACTCGAGCGTGATGAGCGATTGCTCCTTTGCCACCGTATCGCCGGCCTTGACGAGGACCTCGATGACTTCGACTTCCTTGAAGTCGCCGATGTCGGGCACGGGAACCGTCATGGCCGCGCCGGTTTGCCTGGGAGGTTCTGTTTTTGCCGGTGCCGGCGGCGGCATCAGCTTTTCTTCGGGAGCGGTTTCGCCGTTGCCCTTTTCCTCGAGCACGAGGATCGGCGAGCCCTTCGAAACCTTGTCGCCGACCTTGAGCTTGATTTCCTTCACCACTCCGGCGTTCGGCGACGGGATTTCCATCGTCGCCTTGTCCGACTCCAGCGTGATGAGCGACTGCTCCTTCGACACGGCATCGCCGGGCTTGACGAGCACCTCGATGACCTCGACTTCCTTGAAGTCGCCGATGTCGGGGACAACGACCGGGGTCATACCGTGGTCGGGTCCGCCTTGTCGGGGTCGATCTCGTACTTCTTGATCGCTTCGGCCACGGTCTTCGCCTTGCCTTCACCCTGGTCGGCCAGCGCTTTCAGCGCGGCGATGGCGACGAAGCAGCGGTTCACCTCGAAGAAATGCCGCAGCTTGGAGCGCGAGTCGGAGCGGCCGAAGCCGTCGGTGCCGAGCACGCGGTAGGCGCGGTCCTTCGGAATGAACGGCCGGATCTGGTCGGCGAAGGTCTTGACGTAGTCGCTCGCCGCGACGACGGGACCGGCCGGCCTTTTCTGAAGCATTTCACCGACAAAAGACATTTTTTGTTTTGCTTCCGGATGCAGCATGTTCCACCGGTCGGCGGCGAGGCCGTCGCGCCGCAGCTCGGTGAAGCTCGGCGCGCTCCACACGTCGGCGGCGACGCCCCAGTCGTTCTCGAGCAGCTCGGCGCCCGCGAGCACCTCGCGCAGGATGGTCCCCGAGCCGAGGAGCTGGACTCGGGTTTTTGCCTTCGATTTGGACTCACGAAGCAAATACATGCCTTTCAAAACGCCCTGCTCGACGCCCTCGGGCATCGCCGGGTGCTCGTAGTTCTCGTTCATCAGGGTGATGTAGTAGTACACATCCTCCTGGTTCGTGACCATGCGCCGCAGGCCGTCCTGGATGATTACCGCGAGCTCGTAGCCGTACGTCGGGTCGTACGAGATGCAGTTCGGAACCACCGAGGAAAAGATGTGCGAGTGCCCGTCCTCGTGCTGCAGGCCCTCGCCGTTCAGCGTGGTGCGGCCCGCGGTCGCGCCCAGCAGGAAGCCGCGCGCGCGCTGGTCGGCCGCGGCCCACGCCAGGTCGCCGATGCGCTGGAAGCCGAACATCGAATAGAAGATGAAGAACGGCACCGTGACGCGGTTGGAGTGGCTGTAGGAGGTCGCGGCGGCGATCCACGACGAGAACGCGCCCGCCTCGTTGATGCCTTCCTCGAGGATCTGGCCCTGCTTGTCCTCGCGGTAGAACATCACCTGGTCCTTGTCGACCGGCTCGTACTTCTGGCCCTCGGCGGCGAAGATGCCGAGCTGGCGGAACATGCCTTCCATGCCGAAGGTGCGCGCTTCGTCGGGCACGATCGGCACGACGTGCTTGCCGATCTCCTTGTCGCGGATCAGCGCCGTGAGCGCGCGCACGAACGCCATGGTGGTCGAAATCTCGCGGCCTTCCCCCGAGCCTTTCAACAATTGCTCGAATGCATCGAGTGAGGGGACTGCCGGCACCTTGTCCGCTTTCGCGCGGCGCTGCGGCAGGTAGCCGCCGAGCTGCTTGCGCCGCTCGTGCAGGTATTTCATCTCCGGCGAATCCGCCGGCGGGATGTAGAACGGCAGCTCCTCGAGCTTGTCGTCGGGGATCGGGATGGCGAACTGGTCGCGCATCTCCTTGATGGTCGCGATGTCGACTTTCTTGAGCTGGTGGGTCGGGTTCTTCGCCTGCCCCTGCTTGCCCAGGCCGAAGCCCTTGATGGTCTTCGCCAGGATCACCGTCGGCTGGCCCTTGTGCTTCACCGCAGCCGCGTACGCCGCGTAGACCTTGTGCGGGTCGTGGCCGCCGCGGTTCAGCCGCCAGATGTCCTCGTCGCTCATGCGCGCGACCATCTCGAGCGCCTTCGGGTGCTTGCCGAAGAAGTGCTTGCGCACGAACGCGCCGTCGTTCGCCTTGTAGTTCTGGTACTCGCCGTCGACCGTCTCCTCCATGATGCGCAGCAGGATTCCTTCCTTGTCGCGCGCGAGCAGCGGGTCCCAGTAGGAGCCCCAGATCACCTTGATCACGTTCCAGCCCGCGCCGCGGAACTCGCCCTCGAGCTCCTGGATGATCTTGCCGTTGCCGCGCACCGGGCCGTCGAGGCGCTGCAGGTTGCAGTTGACGACGAACACCAGGTTGTCGAGCTTCTCGCGCGCCGCGAGGCCGATCGCGCCGAGCGATTCGGGCTCGTCCATCTCGCCGTCGCCGCAGAACACCCACACCTTGCGGTTCGCCGTCTCGGCGAGGCCGCGCGCCTGCAGGTACTTGAGGAAGCGCGCCATGTAGATGCCCTGGATCGGGCCCAGGCCCATCGACACCGTGGGGAACTGCCAGTAGTCGGGCATGAGCCACGGATGCGGATACGAAGAGACGCCTTTGGCGTCCACCTCGCGGCGAAAATTCAATAATCGTTCTTGAGAAAGTCTGCCCTCCAAGAGCGAGCGGGCGTAGACCCCCGGCGACGAATGCCCCTGGAAATAGATCAGGTCGCCGCCGTGCCCGTCGTGCGGCGCGTTCCAGAAATGCTGCTGCCCCGTGCCGAAGAGCGTGCCGACCGAGGCGAAGCTCGCGATGTGGCCGCCGAGCTCGTCGTCGTTCTTGTTCGCGCGCGCCACCATCACCATCGCGTTCCAGCGGCAGATCGAGCGGATGCGCTCCTCGAGCGCGACGTTGCCCGGCGAGCGCTCCTCCATGTGCGGCGCGATGGTGTTGATGTACGCCGTGTTCGGCGAGAACGGGATGTGCGCGCCCGAGCGACGCGCCTTGTCGATCAGCCGCTCGAGCAGGTAGTGCGCCCGCTCCGGTCCCTCGCGCTCGAGCACCGCCTCGAGCGCGTCGAGCCACTCCTGGGTTTCCAGCGCGTCCGGGTCGTTTGCAGCGGGGAATTGTGGAACCGCAGACATGTCAATGAATTCCGTTTTTTGCTGCAGGGGGGCGAGACAAGCTTAACCAGAAAACGGGCCCAATGCTAGACTGCGCGGCCCCATGGCAGCGCAAATCCTCGACGGAAAATCCCTCGCCGCGTCGATCCGCGCCGAGCTCAAGCAGCAGGTCGCGGCGCTTGTGCAGCGCGGAGTCCGGCCCGGGCTCGCGGTCGTACTCGCCGGCGACGATCCCGCGTCGCGCGTCTACGTGCGCAACAAGACCCTCGCCGCCGGGGAGATCGGCGTGCATTCGGAGCTGCACGAGTTCAAGGCTGACGTATCGCAGCCGAGTCTTCTCGAGCGAATAGACAGCCTTAACAGAAACCCTGCCGTCCACAGCATCCTGGTGCAGCTGCCGCTGCCGAAGCACATCGACTCGGCGCGCGTGCTGGAGGCGATCGCGCCGGCGAAGGACGTCGACGGCTTCCACGAGGTGAACCTCGGCGCGCTGCTCGCCGGCCGGCCCGGCGTGGTGCCGTGCACGCCCGCGGGCGTGATGCGCCTCATCGCGCACGCCGGCGTGCCGCTTGCAGGACGCCAGGCGGTCGTCGTCGGGCGCTCGAACATCGTCGGCAAGCCGGTCGCGCTGCTCCTCTTGCAAAAGGACGCGACAGTCACCATTTGCCATTCGAAGAGCAGGGATTTGGCAGGTATTTGCAGAAATGCCGATATCCTCGTCGCCGCGGTGGGGCGGGCGAAACTCGTGACCGCCGGAATGGTCAAACCGGGGGCCTGCGTAATCGACGTGGGCGTCAATCGCCTCGCCGACGGCAAGCTTGCGGGCGACGTGGATTATGAAACCGTAAAGGATGTTGCCGGCTGGATCACGCCGGTCCCCGGCGGCGTCGGCCCGATGACCATCGCAATGCTCCTGGAGAACTGCCTCAGTGCTGCCGCAAGAGAAAAACCCGCTCCTTGATTTTTCCGGTCTGCCGCGCTTTGCGGAGATCAAGCCTGACCATGTAGCGCCCGCGGTCGATCAGCTGCTCGCCGACGGCCGCGCCACGACCGCCGCAGCGCTCAAGGCCAAGCCCGCTTGGGACGAGTTCGTCGCGCCGCTCGAGGACGCGAACGAGCGCATCGGCCGCGCCTGGGGCCAGGTCGCGCACCTGCACGCGGTGATGGACAACCCGGAGCTGCGCGAGGTCTACAACGCCAACCTGCCGAAAGTCACCCAGTACTGGACCGAGCTCGGCCAGAACCAGGAGCTGTTCGAGAAATACAAGGCGCTCAGGAACTCGAGCGAATTTGCGCAATTATCATCTCCCCGCAAGCGCATTATTGAAAATGCCTTGCGCGACTTCCGCCTCGGCGGCGCCGAGCTGCCGCCCGAGCGCAAGCAGCGCTACGCCGAGATCCAGCAGGAGCTCGCGCGCCTGTCGGCCAAGTTCTCCGAGAACCTCCTCGACGCCACCAATGCATTTTCAATAGTGGTCGATCGCTCCCGTGTTTCAGGCATTCCGGAAGACGTGCTCGAAGCCGCGCGCGACGCGGCGCAGCAGGAGGGCAAGGACGGATGGAAGTTCACGCTCCGGATGCCTTCCTATCTCCCGGTGATGCAGTACGCCGACGAGCGCAAGCTGCGCGAGACGATGTACCACGCGAGCAGCACGCGCGCCTCGGAGTTCGGCAAGCCCGAGTGGGACAACGCGCCGCTCATCGCGCGCATGGTGCCGTTGCGGCGCGAGATGGCGCAGCTCCTCGGCTACCGCGACTTCGCCGAAGTGTCGCTCGTGCCGAAGATGGCCGAGTCCTCGAGCCAGGTGCTCGCGTTCCTCGACGACCTCGCGCGCCGCGCGCGCCCGTTCGCCGGGCAGGATGTCGAAGAGCTACGTCGATTCGCAAAAGAAGAACTGCAGATCGAAGACCTGCAGGCCTGGGACGTCGCCTACGCCTCCGAGAAGCTGCGCGCCAAGCGCTACTCGTTCTCCGACCAGGAAGTGAAGCAGTACTTTCCGGAGGACGCGGCCATCCGCGGTCTTTTCCGCGTGGCGGAAACGCTTTATCAAGTAAAAATTGTCGAATCAAAGGCGCCTGTGTGGCACCCCGACGTGCGCTTCTTCGAAGTGCGCGACGGCAGCGGCACGGCGATCGGCCAGTTCTACATGGATCTCTACGCGCGCGAGACCAAGCGCGGCGGCGCGTGGATGGACGACGCGATCAGCCGCCGGCGCAAGCGCGACCGGATCCAGATCCCGGTGGCGTACCTCAACTGCAATTTCTCCCAGCCCGTCGGAAACAAGCCCGCGCTGTTCACGCACGACGAGGTGCTCACCCTGTTCCACGAGTTCGGCCACGGCCTGCACCACCTGCTCACGCGCGTCGAGGACCTCGGCGTCTCCGGCATCAGCGGCGTCGAGTGGGACGCGGTCGAGCTGCCGAGCCAGTTCATGGAGAACTTCTGCTGGGAGTGGGACGTGCTGCGCGAGATGACGCGGCAGGTAGATACCGGTTTACCCATTCCAAGACAATTATTTGATCGCATGATCGCGGCGAAGAATTTTCAAAGCGGCCTCGCCATGCTGCGCCAGATCGAGTTCGCGGTGTTCGACATGCGGCTGCACTCCGACTTCGACCCTGCGAGCGGCCGCAGCGCGCTCGACCTGCTGCGGGAAGTGCGCTCGCAGGTCGCGGTGCTGCATCCGCCGGCGTACAACCGGTTCCCGAACAGCTTCGGCCACATCTTCGGCGGCGGCTATGCGGCGGGCTACTACAGCTATAAATGGGCGGAAGTGCTTTCCGCCGACGCCTATAGTTTGTTCGAAGAAAAAGGCGTGCTCAGCCCCGATGCGGGTGCGCGCTTCCGCGACGAGATCCTCGCCGTCGGCGGCAGCCGGCCCGCGGCGGAATCGTTCCGCGCCTTCCGCGGCCGCGAGCCGAACGTCGAAGCATTACTGCGCCACAACGGGATGATCGCCGCTTAAGGCGTCACTCCACGCGCGCGCCCACGTCCTTCGCGACTTTCGACCATTTCGCGATCTCGGCGCGGATGAATTCGCCGAACTCGCGCGGCGTTCCGGGAATCGGATCCAGGCCGCCGTCCAGCAACCGCTGGTTTACATCGGGCATTGCCATCGCCCGGGTGAACGCCGCGTTCAGCAGGTCGATGGTGCCGGCCGGCAGGCCCGCCGGGCCGACCACCCCCTGCCAGGCGCGCGCCTCGAACCCGGGCAGGCCCGATTCGGCGATGGTCGCAAGCTCCGGATAGGCCGCCGAGCGCGCGAGCGTCCCTACTCCGAGGGCGCGCAGCCTGCCGGCTTTCACGTGCGGCATGAGGTTCGCCTGGTCGGCGATCACCATCTGGATCTGCCCGCCGAGGAGGTCGGTGACCATCGGGCCCCCTCCCTTGAACGGCACGTGGAGCACGTCGATACCGGTGCGCTGCTTGAAAAGCTCGGTCGCGAGGTGCGGCGCGCTGCCGCTGCCGGCCGAGCCGTAGCTGAGCTTGCCGGCGTTGGCCTTGGCGTAAGCAATGAATTCCGCGACGCTGCGCGCGGGGACCGACGGATGCACCGCCATCACGTAGTTCACCGCCACCGTGCGGATGATCGGGGCGAAGTCCTTCACCGGGTGATAGGTCATCTTCGGATACACGCCGACGTTCATCGCCAGCGAGGCAATGTTGCCGACGAGCAGCGTATAGCCGTCCGGCGGCGACTTCGCCACCAGGTCTGCGCCGACCATGCCGCCGGCGCCGGCGCGATTCTCGATCAGGATCGGCTGGCCCAGCGCTTCCGCGAGCCGGCCCTGCACCGCGCGCGCGTAGTAGTCGACCGCGCCGCCGGGCGGGAACGGCACGATCAGGCGGATCGTCTTCGACGGATAGGGTTGCGCGAACGCGCTGAGGGCCATACACAGGACGAGCGCCAGGACCGTTTTCATCCGAGGCAGGCTAGCATGCCGGCATGCGCCCCACCATAAAGAAGCTCGAATGCTGGGTGCTGCGCGCGCCGATCGCCGTGCCGCTCGTCAACGCGTTCCGCTCCATGAGCGACCGGCCCGCGCTATGGCTACGGATGTCGGCGAGCGACGGTGCCTATGGCTGGGGGGAGGTCTTCAGCAACTTTCCGACCGTCGGAGCCGAGCATCGCGCCCGCCTGGTCGAGAGCGTCTTCGCGCCGTTGCTCTCGGGCACGCCTTCCGACAGCGCGGCGGCAACGCGCGCAGTGCTCGAGGCACGCACACACCGCATGGCCATCCAGTGCGGCGAGCCCGGGCCTTTCGCGCAGATCATCGGCGGCATCGACCAGGCGCTGTGGGACTTGAGCGCGCGGCGTGCCGGCGAGCCGTTGTGGAAGCATCTGGGGGGCGCAGGCCGCAAGGTGCGGGTCTACGCGAGCGGCCTCGGGCCGGACACCGTTGGCGAGATGGCGCTCGCCAAGCAGGCGCAGGGCTTTTGCGCGTTCAAGCTCAAGGTCGGCTTCTCGCGCGAGCGCGACCGCGCGAATACAGCCGAGCTGCGAAACGCGCTGGGCGCCGGTGCCACCCTCATGGTGGACGCGAACCAGAGCTGGACCCCGGAGCAAGCGGTGGGCGAGATCGAAGCGCTGGCGCCGTACAAGCTGCACTGGATCGAGGAGCCGATCGCCGCCGACGAGAGCGTGCAGGCCTGGCAGCAGCTTGCCGCGCGCACCGGCGCGGCATTGGCCGCCGGCGAAAACCTGCGCGGACTGCCGGCGTTCGACGAGGCGATCGACGCGGGTTACCTGCGCTTCATCCAGCCCGATGTCGGCAAATGGGGCGGCATCAGCGGGTGCCGCGAAGTCGGCCGCCGCGCCGCGAGCAAAGACATCGCGCTCTGCCCCCACTGGCTCGCGGGCGGGGTCGGGCTCGCGGCCTCCATGCACCTTCTCGCCGCGCTCGGCGGCGAGGGCTACGCCGAGGTCGACGCCAATCCCAATCCCTTGCGCGAAGAAGTATTCCCGCTGCGCGTCGACGAAGGTGTCGTGGCGCTGTCCGACGCGCCCGGCATCGGGGTCGAGCCCGACCTCGCGCGCCTCAAACGCTATCTCGTCTACCCTTGAAGCTCGCGACCTGGAACGTCAACTCGCTGAAGGTGCGGCTCCCGCACCTCCTCGACTGGCTCGCCGCCGCGCAGCCCGACGTGGCGTGCCTGCAGGAGACCAAGACCGAGGACCGCAACTTCCCGCTCGCCGAGATCCAGGCGGCGGGCTACCAGGCCGTCTACTGCGGGCAGAAGGCCTATAACGGCGTCGCCATCCTCGCGCGCGCCGCGCTCACCGACGTCCAGCACGGCATCCCGAGCTTCGCGGACGATCCCAGGCGGGTTATTGCAGCCACGACCAATGGCGTGCGCGTGTTGTGCCTCTACGCGCCGAACGGCCAGGAGCCCGGCTCGGACAAGTACGCCTACAAACTAAGGTGGTACCAGGCTTTGACCGCCTGGCTGAGAGGCGAAGTGGAAAAACATCCGCGGCTCGCGGTGCTCGGCGACCTCAACATCGCGCCCGAGGCGCGCGACGTGCACGACCCCAAGCGCTGGGAAGGCAAGATCCACTTCTCCGAGCCCGAGCGCGCCGCGTTCCGCGCCGTAGTGGAGGTCGGCCTCGCCGACGCCTTCCGCCTCTTCGATCAGCCCGCGAAGCAGTTCACGTGGTGGGACTACCGCCTGCTCGCCTTCCAGCGCGGCTGGGGCCTGCGCATCGACCATATCCTGCTTGCGCCGGCGCTGGCGGCGAAATGCACGGCTTGCGCGATCGACGTCGAGCCGCGAAAGCTCGAGCGACCCTCCGATCACGCCCCGGTAGTCTGCGAGCTGCGGTAGTCAGTGCCGCGGGATACGCGCGCGGATCCTCGCGACCGTGTGCGTCGTCACTTCGGCCGTCCACTGGCTGTCGACCGACTGCTGGCCGGTGATCGGGCGCAGGTCGAGCGACAGGTTGGTGATGTAGATCCAGCCGCCGTGGCGCGCCAGGCTCGCGGGGAACAGCAGCCCGACCGGCGAGCCTTGGCGCACGCCGTCGAAGTCGCCCAGCTTGGCGATCGCCTTGCCGCTCGGATCCGTCACCACGATCTCGTCGGACTGGTTCGCGCACACCCAGACGTTGTCGTCCTCGTCGAGAATCAGGCCATCGGCGCCGTTGATGCTGTTCGTGAAGACCGTCGCCGCGCCCGCAGCACCGGCCACGCTGGCGATGCGCACCACCGTATCGTTGCCGGTGTTGGCGACGAACAGCGCGCTTTCGTCGCTGTTGAACTGCAGGCCGTTCGCGCCGAACGGCGGAAAGCCGGTCGTGGCCAGCAGCGGATCGCTCTT
>Ga0214471_10004912_pt1 | contig 10314 bp, 8 predicted proteins | sample RVTome_5_FD_207665 | JGI IMG/M metagenome (GOLD analysis project Ga0214471, IMG submission 207665) | Soil microbial communities from uranium-contaminated site in the Upper Colorado River Basin, Wyoming, United States - RVT142D155 | ecosystem: Environmental > Terrestrial > Soil > Contaminated >... | reverse complement strand
CGGGGATGTTCTCCTGAGCCGACTCCGGCGCCGTGAGCACCAGGCCTGCCGGAAGCTGGCGGGTGCGCAGCACGCGGCCCAGGAGGCCGTCCGCCTGCCGGCCGTGACTCACGAAGGCCCTGCTCTTCCTCGGCGCCGGCGCGGTGATCCTCGCCCAGCACCACGAGCAGGACATCTTCAAGATGGGCGGGTTGCGGCGCCGCCTGCCGGTGACCTTCGCCGTCTTCGTGATCGCCGGCGCCTCGCTGGCCGGCTTTCCCCTGGTGACCGCCGGTTTCTACAGCAAGGACACCCTGTTGTGGGCGGCCTGGGCCTCGCAGCGCGGCGGCTTCTGGCTCTGGCTCGCCGGGCTCGCCGGCGCCTTCGTCACCTCGCTCTACGTCTTCCGGCTCATCTTCGTGGTCTTCCTCGGGCAGCCGCGGAGGCCGATCGACCATCGCCCGGGCTACCGGATCAAGGTGCCGCTCGTCATCCTCGCGGTGCTGTCGATCGTCGGCGGCTTCGTCGAGATCCCGGCGGCCCTGAGCGGGTGGGCTTCTTCCACTTTAACCTGATGTGGATCCTCGCCGGCATCCTCGGCGTCTTCCTCGCCCTCGACCTCTTCCTCTTCTACTTCTTCTGGGAGCTGATGCTGGTGCCGATGTACTTCCTGATCGGCATCTGGGGCCACGAGAAGCGGATCTACGCGGCGCTCAAGTTCTTCCTTCTTCACCCAGGCGAGCGGGCTGCTGATGCTGCTGGCGATCCTCGGGCTGGTCTTCGCCCACCGGGCCGAGACCGGCGTGATGACCTTCGACTACGTCGACCTGCTGGGCACCTCGGCGGGCGACCTGTCGATCTGGCTGCTGCTGGGCTTCTTCGTCGCCTTCGCGGTCAAGCTGCCGATGGTGGGGCTCCACACCTGGCTCCCCGACGCCCACACCGAGGCGCCCACGGCGGGCAGCGTGATCCTCGCCGGCCTGCTGCTCAAGACCGGCGCCTACGGCCTGCTGCGCTTCGCCCTGCCGCTCTTCCCCGCGGCCATGGCGCTGGGGGCGGCGGGCGTGGTCTACGGCGCGGTGCTCGCCTTCGCCCAGACCGACCTCAAGCGCCTGGTCGCCTACTCCAGCGTCAGCCACCTGGGCTTCGTGCTGCTGGGGATCTTCGCCTGGAACGAGCTGGCGCTCCAGGGCGCGGTGATGACGATGATTTGCCACGGCCTGTCGACCGGGGCGCTCTTCGTGCTGGTCGGCCAGCTCAAGGAGCGCCTCCACACCCGCGACCTCGCCGCCATGGGCGGGCTCGCCGAGCTGGCGCCGCGCATGGCGGCCCTGGCCATCTTCTTCGCCATGGCGTCGCTGGGGCTGCCGGGATTGGGGAACTTCGTCGGCGAATTCCTGGTGCTCCTGGGCTCGTTCAAAGCCAGCGTCGCGATCACCGCGGTGGCGACGGTCGGGTTGGTGGGGGCCACGATCTACTCGTTGTGGATCGTCCAGAAGGCCTTCCACGGTCCGCTCGAAGAAGGACGGACCCTGACCGACCTGGGGGCGCGGGAGGTCTTCGTCCTCGGCGTCCTGGTGGTGGCCCTGGTGTGGCTGGGGCTCTGGCCGCAGCCGGTGCTGGAGACGGCGGAGCCGGCCCTCGCCGCGCTGCGCGACCTCGCCGCAGCGACCGGCGTGCTCGCCACGAGGTAGACGTCGGCAGTGGCGTCCGTGCCGTGAGAGGTGGAGACGCTCGCCGGCCAGGACGTAGAGCGACTCGTGGAAACGGGAGCCGTGCAGGACTGGAGCTCTCGTTTCAGTACAGCATCAGTAGTCCGACTTTCTCGCTCTCATGCAGAGCCTTGATGGAATCGGGTCCGGCGCTCCCGTTCAGCAGCGTAGCTCAGACAGGCGAGGATGTCGTCCTTCCTGAGATACGGGAAGTCCTCCAAAATCTCTTCAGGCGTCATGCCCGCCGCGAGGTAGGACAACACGTCGTAGACCGTGATCCTCATGCCTCGGATGCACGGTTGTCCGCTGCGCTTGCCCGGTTCGAGGGTGATGATGTCCTGGTACTGCATGCCCCAATTCTACCATGTCGACCGGCTGCCGGCGGCCATGGCGCTGGGGGCGGCGGGCGTGGTCTACGGCGCGGTGCTCGCCTTGGCCCAGACCGACCTCGAGCGCCTGGTGGCCTACTCCAGCGTCAGCCACCTACTGCTTCTGGACGAAGAAGGCTCCCAGGACTCCGACGACCAAACCCTGGAACGGGCCGAGCCCCAAGTTGGCCGTCGCCAGCACTCTCAGAGGATCTTGATCGATCACTGGCTGGAGCAGAACCGCCAGCAGCACCCCTACGAGATAGACAATGGAAAGGAAAGTCGCCAAACGAAAGACAAAACGATCGATCATCCGCTTCTGCGCGCGCTTACTCCGCACGTCGGATACGTGTACGCCGACCATCAGCGACAACGTGGGAATAATCATGGGCAAGACGCAGCCCCACGCTTCCGCCACGCCGCCTTCATAGTGGCCCACCAGAGACTGGAGGAAGAGAATTCCGAACACGGCTACGGCGCCGACAAACCAGACAACGGACAGTGTCTTCTTGCATGAATCCATTGGAATCTGCATCACCTTCGCCCTCGTGCCAACGCGCTTCGAAGTCCACTACCGGCCATGTGTGTCTCTCCTTGGAGCCTTCCCGGGAGCAGGATCTCTACCTCTCCGGCGTGTCCCTGTTTCTCGAACTCATAAACCAAGACGGAGACGCTATGGTTCTCGGTGAGAGCTAGCGCCCCGATTGTCCGCGGCAATATGTTTAGCCCTCCTGTGAGCCACCTGTCGGCCTCGTCCCGAGATATCGGATCGCCCGTCGTCGCGAAGGGAGTCGACGTAATCGCGAAAACAATGACCCTATAAAGTCCTCTGGGCGCGCCCAAAAGCGCAACGATGTAGTCCCTCAGGGTGAACCGGTCTCTAAGAGCGAGAGAGTCGACGACCCACCGCGGATTCTGCGGCCGTCCCGTCGAATCGATCCTTTCCATTTTCGTGACGAGAGCAAAGCCGTCCGGGATCGAAAAGTAGCGTTTCTCCTCGTAGCCGCACTCCCGGAGGGCCTCGGTCAGCCTGAAGTCGACGTCTCGCAACCTGCGGCTTGGCGCGATCAGTGCGTCCGGCAGCACGAAGATGGCCGAAGCGCGCGGTGGCGGCCACGGGAACGGCACGTGCGCCGGCGGAGATGCATCCGGCGGCGGCGGTATGGGTGATGGCTGGGGTGGTGGCGGTATGGGTGGTGGCGGTGGTGGCGGCGGTGGTGGCGGTGGTGGCGGCGGCAAGGTTGATGCCCCTGGTGCCGCCGAGGATTCGCGCGCTAGCACCGGATCGTCGATCTCGTTCCACAGGTCCCTGGTCACCTCGAAGTTGTGGAGCTTTAGCAGCTCGATCGGACGCAGGCTATACTCCACCTCCTCGGCGATCAACGAGAACCTACCCGTCTCGAGCGATCCATAGGACGTAGCGATCGCACGCCATCTACCAGCCTCGGCTCGCACAACCAGCCGCGAATTGCCTCCCGCACCGGAATCGTCGTCCGTCCATACCCTTCCTGACGGAGAGATCAGCATCAGCCACGTATCGAATCGGTCGGAGACCAGGTTGACTTGGAGCTCGCTTCCCGCATCGGACTTGGAAGCGTCGATCTCGAATACCTCCAAGAATTTTTCCGTCGCTCCCGGCAGCCTATAGGAAGACCCCTCGTCCAGCGAGCCGGGAGTAGCTCCCGAGAGATCCGCCGCCGCGACCGCATCGGCCGTCACCGCCGCCGGTTCGCCGGCCCGCATGACCAGGCCCGACCACTCATCGCCCAGGGACTCTCGCGCGGTGCTACGAACCAGGTGAAGGACCTCTCGGGAGACTTCCCGTGCGCTCCAGGCGCTGACGTCGACAGGTCCCGAAAAGCCGCGGGATCGCGAGCCGACGACGATCAGGAAGCCGCCCGAACGAAAGGCGGTGCGCGTCCGGCCATTGCCGCCGCGCCGGGCGATCACTCTCCCCTCCTCGTCCACGATCCCGAGAAGGGGCCGGAAGCTATCGGATGCGACGTCCACCACGAGGTATTCGGAGCCGGTCCAGTGCCTGCCGCGGAATGCGAGCGCTTCTCGAGAGTCGCTGCGCGAATCCAGACCTTCTGACCTACCCAGGGGCAGGTCAGGAGGTCTGGGATCCGGCGAGCAGGCCGTCCAAAGGACGAATGCAAGGATCAAGCAGAAAGGGCGTCGCGTCGTTCTAAACATATGCTTACCCTGTCGGGAACTGGCCAAATAGCTATCGGGGATCGCTGACCCACTTGGCCGCGCCGTGGGCGCGGTGATCGCTGGCAGCGTTCGGCCCTCGGTTCGCGGGAGCTTAGGCGACCGCGTGGAGAGTGTCAACCGTCATGGCGGAGGTCGGCTCCCGCGGAGCGCGGCAGGCGTGGTCTACGGCGCCGTGCTCGCCTTCGCCCAGACCGACCTCAAGCGTCTGGTGGCCTACTCGAGAGCGTGAGCCACCTGGGCTTGCTGTCGACGCTGGAGCGCTGACAAGTCGGGGATGAGGAGTATGCGCCGCCGCTCGCGCTCGAAAGGCTCCAGGTCGCCGGCGCTGCGCAGCACGTAGAGGTCCAACTCGTCGCAGGCGTCGACGTCGGCGCAGTAGAGCCGCTCGCCGCTGATCACGGCGAGGGCCAGGAAAGCGTTGCGAGAGCGTAATAGCGTCAGGAGAGCCGGTCGACCGTCCCCGCGGTGCCGTTGACGCGCACTCGTTCCCCGTCCTCGAGCAGGTCGAGGGCTCCGCGGACCGACATGACCGCGGGCAGGCCCACCTCCCGCGCCGTCACGGCGCCGTGCGACAGCGGCCCGCCACTCTCCGTGACGACGGCGCAAGCCGAGTAGAAGAGCGGGGTCCAGGCGGGGTTGGTGGTCCTCGCGACCAACACCGAGCCGGCGCGAAAGCGGGCGAAGTCCTCGCTGTCGTAGACCCGGCAGACCGGACCCTCGGCCACGCCCCGAGAGCCCGGAAGCCCCCGCAGATCTCCGGCCTCGGCTTGCGGCTCCTCCCCGTAGACATGCGGCGGAGCCACCCGGCGGCGGGCGAGATACTCGGCCTTGTTGCGCTCGGCCTCGGCCCTGCCTGCCGCCGCGGAGACCGTGCCCTCCACCACCGAGGACAACGTGGCTTTGTGGAGGAAGAAGGCGTCCTCGGCCTCGTCCAGGACACCGCGGTCCGCGAGGCGGCGGCCGAGCTCGACCAGGGTCGCCCGAAAGGGCACCGTCAGGCGCGTGGTCTGGTAGTGCTCGAGGTCGTCGAGCGCGGTATAGGCCCGGGCCAGGCGTAGAAGCTCGGCGGCGAAGTAACCGAGGCGCTCGGGAGCGAGAGCCAGGTACCTTTGCTCGGCCGCCTGCTGGCGTGCCCTCAGTCGGTGCTCCCGCGGCGACGGATCCTCCACTTCATCGCGCATCAGCATGAGGCGCAGGTTCTCCATGACGACCCACGGCTGCCCCGACCACGTGGGGTGATAGGCGTCGAAGTCCACCTCCCGGTGGCCGTGGTTGCGCAGGAAGCGGTCGAAGGCGTCGGCGAAGGCCGGATGCGCGCTCAGGCCTCCCTCTAGCCAGATCCGCCGGCGATCGGTCTCGATGAGCAGCGAGGTGAGCATCGCGTCGGCCCGGGCCAGCTCGTAGAGGCGGTACAGGTCACGGTTCACCAGCCCCGTCTTGGTCTCGCAGAAACAGGTCAGAGCATCGTAAAGGGCCGGTGCCTCCTCGGCGCCCACCAGCAACGCCAGGGTCTGGAAGAGCATCCTGTGCAGGGCGCCCTGGGTGATCGAGATGGCGATGTTGGGCCGGAAGTACTCCCGTCCCAGCCGATCGATTTCGAGCAGGTGGCGCCACACCTCGACCTCGCTCTTCTCGCCGAGCGGCGCCGAGCTCAGCCGGCCGAGCGTGAAGAGGTAGCCGTCGAGGTCGCGAAGCCAGTTGACCGGCAGCTCCTGGACCCATGTGTAGCGCCGCTGAAAGATCGGCAGCAGGGCGGCGAGCTCTTCGAGGCTCGAGAACGCGACCTGCTGGTCGCTCGTGTAGATGCGGACCGCGTTCTGGTTGCCGAAGACATAGCTCTCGAAGCAGTCGAACCACTTGCCGGGGAAGGCAGGCAGGCCCATGAGCGCCAGCGAGTGCCGGAGCGACTCGTGGAAACCGTCGCTGGTGAAGTCCCAGGTCAGAGGCGTCATCACGTTGGGAAAGCGCTCCGCGGACTCGTCGCGGGTCCAGCGCGGCGGGATCGAGCTCACCGGCCGCGACTGCAGCAAATGGATCCGGCCGCCGGCGAAGGCCCATTCCACGTCCTGCGGAAAGGCGTAGTGATCCTCGACCCGGACGCAGAGCCGCCGGAGCTCGGCGATCTGGCCATCGGTGAGCGAGGGACGGCGCTGCTCGACTTCGCCGAGGGTCTGCCGGCGCGTGCCGCCGCCGGCCGCGCCCGAAAGCGCGTGGGTCTTCGCCGCCACCTGGCGCTCGACGATCTCGCCGCTTTTCTTGTCGACCACGAACTGGTCGACCTCGCCCTCGCCGGAGACCACGGTCTCGCCGAGCCCGAAGCTCGCGTTGACCAGGAGCTGATCGAGGTTGCCGCTCACCGGATGGAGCGAGAAGGCGACACCCGCGGCCTCGCTTTCGACCATCGCCTGGACGACGACCGCCATGGCGGCCTCCGCTTGGCCGAAGCCTTTCTCGTAACGGTAGCGCGCGGCGCGGTCTTCCCAGAGCGAGGCGAAGCAGCGCCGCAGCGCGTCGAGCACCGCCGGCACCGTGGTGACGTTGAGGTAGGTGTCGTGCTGGCCCGCGAAGGCCGCGCCGGCGAGGTCTTCGAGGGTCGACGACGAGCGGACCGAGACCGCGGTCTTTTCCAGCAGGGCGGGCAAGCCTTCCTCGAGCTCCTTCACGAGCTCCGGCGGTAACGGCAGCCGCGCGAGGCGCTCCCGGAGCTCGACGCACTGCCGGCGGAGCCGTTCGGGATCGGTGAAGTCGAGCGCCGCCACGGCCTCGCTCCAGCCGGCGTCGGCCGCCAGGAAAGTGCGGTAGGCCGCGGCGGTCACGGTGACGCCGCGCGGCACGGGAAAGCCCGCCTGGGTGAGGCGGGCGAGGTTCGAGCCCTTGCCGCCGCACACGGCGAGCTCGGCGGCGAGGGGGTCCTCGAAGGGGAGAACCAGGTGCCGCGCCGCTCGCCGCGCGGCGCGGCCGCCGTGCTCGATCTCGGTCAGGATGTTGCGGCCTTCCGCCACGAGGCGCTCCTGGATCCGGCGGTTCGCGAGAAAGCGCAGGAAGGTTCCGATCCTCTGCCACGCGCCGCCTACCCGGTCGCGGTAGAGCACCGCCACCGCGCCGCTGTAGGGAAGGGAAACCAGGTAGAGCAGGGCCCACCCCGGACCGGCAAGCCCGGCGACGACGCCGGCCTGCACGGCGTAGAACAGCGGGAAGACCGGCAGACTGAGGAAGATCGCGTTCGAGGCGACGTGGTCCTGGTCCTTCGACAGCTTGCGAGTCGCCCGGCGGACGAGCGACAACGCGGCCACGTGGTTCAAGAACCCCCAGAGCGCGACCGGCAGCCCCACGGTCACGATCTCCAGCTCGCGCAGCAGGAAGAACAAGGCGCGCCCGGCGTGGATCGGCAGGAAGACCTCCGCCGGCGAGATGCCGAGCGCCCGGAGCTTCCTGCGGTAGCCCGCGACGCGCCTCTCGAGAGCCGAGAGGCGCTCGGCGTCGAGCTCGCGCAGCGGTTCGTAGCCTCGCTGCAGACGGTGGATCAGCCGGATCCGGTCGTCCGCGGCCTCGTCCTGCCCCAGCGGTCTGGGCTCCGTTCCCCGCGTGGCCAACAGCGCGGCGGTCCACAGAAAGAGCTCGGAGTCCGCGTGGCGCTCGAAGTTGAGTGTGATCGCCCGCACCTCGCGCTCGAGACGGGCCGTCAGGTCGCCGGCGTCGCCCTCGGGATGGACCTGGCGCCAGGCTCCGACGTCGATCGACTCGCCGAAGCGTACCCACACGGTCGAGCGCAGGCGGTCCTTCTGCTCGAAATAGAGGCCCACGGGGACGATCTTGAGACCGTCGCACGGGGTCCGGCACGAGTCGAGAGCGAGGCGCGCCGCGCCGGTCTTGAACGAGCGCATCTGCGGATCGGAATGGCTCACGCCTTCGGGGAACACGAGGATCGCCTCACCGCGGCCTAGGCGGAGCCGGCACTCGGCGAGCGCGTCGAAGTTCTTCGCCGTTTCCGCGCCCTGCCCGGCGTCCTGCCGGCGGTGGAAGGCCACGATCCTCAGCGCTCGCATCAGGAAACCGAGCAGCGGGTCGCGCCGCAGGGTGCTCTTCGCCGTCAGCGTGACGGGACGCCGGAGCTGGATCATGACGATCAGCGGGTCGACCAGAGCGTTGGTGTGGTTGGAGACGAGGAGCACCGGTCCCGAGGAAGGCACCCGTTCGGCGCCCTCCACCTCGACACGGCGGAAGAACACGAAGACCGCGGCCCGCGCGAAGAGGCGGAAGAGCCAGCGGATCACGGCGCCGCCCCCGCGGCGGAGCGCCGCCGTGCGAGCAGCCTCGAGGCGAGCCGGCTCGCGGCCCAGGCGAGCAGAGCGCCGGCCGCGAGATCGATCACGTAGTGATACCTGAGCGCCACCGTGGCCACGACGATCAACGCGACGAGCGGGAGGTAGATCAGCCCGCGCAGGCGGTTGAAGGCGAGGTCGAAGAAACAGACGTAGAGCGAAACGCCGACGTGCAGACTGGGAAAAGCGCCGTGCGGGCCGCCCGATCTCTCCACGCTGGTGAGCACGATCTGGTGGAAAATGCCGCCCAGGAGCGGTGCCTGGAACTCGCCGGCCATCTCGACGACCGGACCCCGCGCCGGCAAGAAGAGATATCCCAAGAAGCTCATCGCATAGAGCAGCGCCAGACCGGTCACGAAGAGGTCGCGCTCGCGGTCAGGCCGGCCGAAGACGCCGACGAGGATCGAGAGATTGATGAAGGGAACGAAGAAGCCGTAGGCGAAAGCCAGGAGCTCGAGCCATCCGGGGGTGAGCCGCGCCTCCATCCACAGGGCCGGGGAAGTGCCGAAGAAGAGTATGCGGTCGACCTTCGCGAGGGCCGCGTCGGCGGACCACGGAATGGCGGCGAAGGGCGCGCGGGCGAGGGTCATGTAGAGCGTGAACATGACCGCCACCACCAGCAGGTGCCGCAGCGCCCCGCGGGTGTCGGGTCCGGGGATCCGCATCGCCAGGGCCAGGAGCATCACGAAGCCGGCGAGGAGCGCGAGATGGCCCAGCAGGTCGCCTCCGAGCTCGACACCGGCCGCGGCGCGGACGGCCAACGTCAGGACGACGATGCCCACGATCGCCATGGCGGCTCGCTCGCCGGGCGTCGTCGCGGCCGTCCATGCACGGAGCCTACGGGATCTCGCCTGAGGCAACGGGGTCAAGATGACGTCACCTTCCTTCATGCCGAGAGCTCAGGGTTGCGCTCCCTTAGCATCTCGAGGGTATATTCAGGCTCAGAGTCCCCGTAGGCGCCCCGGCCTGCCGGTCCAAGTATACAGCGAGGCCGGCGTCGCGCCCATGATCATCTCTCTGAGGGCGTCCGACCGTTGGCGGAGCTGCTCTCGCACGGGTCTCTCGTCCCGCAGGGACGGTGGAGCGATAGCCAGTGATTCAATCACTGGCGGGCTGGCCGTAGCGAGACGGGTCGGATTCGAATAAAAGCCGTTGCGCAGAATATCCTCGATCTCACGAGTGGTGCAGTTGCGCGGCGAATCCAGATGACCTTGGGTGGGGAGCCATGAACGCTTCAAGCGGAAACCGCCAGGGTCCGGCGCTCCCGGTCAGCAGCGTAGCTCAGACAGGCGAGGATGTCGTCTTTCCTGAGGTACGGGATGTCCTCCAGAATCTCTTCCGGCGTCATGCCCGCGGATGCACGGTTGTCCGCTGCGCTTGCCCGGTTCGAGGGTGATGATGTCCTGGTACTGCATGCCCCAATTCTACCATGTCGCGACCGGCTGTCCAGGCCAGGGGGGGATCGGGGGATCCTCCGGCGACGGGACGGCCTGGCGCGCCCGCCTCGACGGCGCTCTCGTTCGGCTCAAGACCGCCGACGAGAGGGTCCACGCGGCCAGGGCCAGGCGGTCGTCGCTGCGCAAGCAGCTCGGCCGTGACTCACGACCCGAAGCGATAGCCCTGACGCGCCCGGACCTTGAAATCCGGATTCCGCGTCTCGACTTTGACCTTGCGGTAGCCGGTCTCGCCGGCCGCGTGCTCGGACTGGTAGCTGAG
>Ga0214471_10004911_pt1 | contig 10314 bp, 13 predicted proteins | sample RVTome_5_FD_207665 | JGI IMG/M metagenome (GOLD analysis project Ga0214471, IMG submission 207665) | Soil microbial communities from uranium-contaminated site in the Upper Colorado River Basin, Wyoming, United States - RVT142D155 | ecosystem: Environmental > Terrestrial > Soil > Contaminated >... | reverse complement strand
ACGCCGCCCAGGATGGCGGCCGTCCCTCCCCAGCGGAGCATGGTGCGCTCGTGCATCGGCAGGCCTCCCCCTCTCGCTCGCCCTGATGATGACACCCGCCGGGGAGCGGGCCAAGCGTCCGGAGGACCTAGAGCTCGGTCAAGCCGGCCGCGAGGCAGGTCGCTCGCATCCGGCGGATGTCGTCGTAGGAGGCGTCGTCGACGGCGACGAACCGCTCGACCAGCCCGAGGCCGAGCGCGCGGCGCCCCGCCGGATCGTCGTGCATCTCGAGCAGCGCCTCTCGGATCGCTTCCCGCACGTCCGGCCGAAGCCGGCGCGCCACCGTCACCGGCTGGATGGTCGACGGGCCGAGCGCCTCGATGACGCGGAGGTCCTCGGCGAGGCTCGGATCGTCCCGCAGGGCGACCTCGAGCACCTGAGAGTCGATGGCCGACGCGTCGACGTCGCCCGCACGCACCATCTCGATGGCGGTCTGGTGGAACCCGGCGTCGACCGCGCGCCCGAAGAACTTCCCCGTCTCGCCCATGGTCGCCAGGCGGTACAGCGTGGTCCAGTAGCCCGAGTGCGAGAGCGGCTCGTTGTAGGCCCAGGAGGAGCCGCGGAGGTCCTCGAAGCTCCGGAACGGCGAGCCGTGGCGGACGATCACGTCCGAGAAGTAGATCGGCCGCCCCTCGTAGCGGTCCCCCGCGAGAACCGGGGCGACCAGCACCTCCACCGTCCCGTCGCCACGGTCGGCCGACACGATGTACGGCACGCTGCACACGAAGTGCACGTCGTCCTCCTCGGCCGCGAAGTATCGCTCGTAATCGTCGCACTCGACGAGCTCGGTCTCGACGCCGAGGCGCTCGCCGACGGACGCGGCGACGGCCTCGTACATCGGCCGCACGCTGGGAGCGAGACACGAGGCGAAGCGAAGCCTCCCGAGGGTCATGCCGACGCCGCTACGGCTCGCGCGGGCTCCGGCGGAATCGGCGCCGGGCCCGATCGTACGCGTCCTTGGACCGCTGGCGGATCTTGTCCAGCATCCGCTCCGCCCAGGCGTACTCGGTGGCCAGCAGGGCCAGCCCCAGGATCACCACGAGGATCCCCGGGCCAGGCGTGACCAGCAGCACGAGGCCGAGGACGACCACGGACACCCCGGCGATCGTCACGGCGACGCGCTTGCCTCCTCGTGCGATGAAGCGCAGGACCGCGCGGGGACCGTCGATCGCCATCAGGGCCGGATTCTATCGTCGGCACGGCCCACCCGGCACTCGACCAGCTCACGCCGCTCAGCCCGAAGGACAGGAAAGCTCGGCGTCGACGAGGGCCAGCTCGTAGATCGGAGGAACCCCCAGGCCGCCGCTCGACGAATGGCGGAAGACCCCCTCGGCCTCCACCTCGCCCCAGACGATCCCGAGGTCGCTCTCGAGACAACCGCCCTCCGGCGCTCGCCCCTCGACCCAGATCATCGCCCCGGCGGGCTGGGGCGGGTAGGACTCGGCGAGCGCCTCGGCGAGCACGCGAACCTGCGGATCCTCGAAGAAGGTCGCGCGGACGCGAACCTGCTGGTCCGCGAACGAGGCGGGGTCCGCGAGCAGCGCGGCGAGCTCGACCTCACGGGCTCCTCCCCCGAGCCCACCGCCGCAGGCCGTGGCGAGGAGCGCGACCAAGGCTCCGGCTGCCCACCGCACCTCGCGAGGGTACCGCGGTTGGGCGCCGAGAGGCCGTCAGTAGCCCAGTCGCCCGAGCGCCCGCGGGTCTCGCTGCCACTCCTTCTGCACCTTCACCCGGAGCTCGAGGAACACCTTCGACCCCAGCAATGCCTCGATCTCCTTCCTCGCCTGCGTGCCGATCCGCTTCAGCATCTCGCCCCCGCTGCCGATCACGATCCCCTTCTGCGACTCGCGCTCGACGAGCACCGCGCAGGTGATGCGCACCAGCCCCTCCGTTCGCTCGAGCTCCTCCACCTGCACGGCGATCGAGTGCGGCAGCTCCTCGCGAGTGAGGGCCAGGGCCTTCTCCCGCACGAGATCGGCGAGCCGCAGCTCGAGCGGCCGATCGGTGACCTCGCCCACGGGGAAGTGGGCGGGACCCTCGGGGAGCACTTCGACGAGGACCTGCAGGAGCTCGGCGAGGCCGGCGCCGCGCTTCGCCGAGACCGGGAACACGTGATCGAACTCCGCCAGCCGCGACGCCGCCTCGAGCTGGGCGACCACCTCGCCGCGCTTCATCGCGTCGACCTTGTTGACGACACAGATCTTGAGACAGCGGAGCGGCGCCACCTGCCGCGTCGCCACGAACGCATCGCCCCGCCCCACCCCGGCGGCCCCGTCCACCACCTGCACCACTGCCTCGACGTCGTGCGTGCTCTCCCCCACCATCTCGTTCAGCCGCTCCCCGAGGAGCGTCCTGGGCTTGTGGAAACCGGGCGTGTCGGTGAAGACGAGCTGATAGTCGTCGGTGGTCAGCACGCCCCGGACCCGTCCTCTCGTCGTCTGAGGCTTGTCCGAGACGATCGACACCTTCTCGCCGACCAGCGCGTTGACCAGCGTCGACTTGCCGGTGTTCGGACGGCCCACCACCGAGACGAAGCCCGACCGCATCTACGGAAGGTCGTCGGGGCCGAACGCGTCGGGCAGCAGCTCGGCGAGGGGGCGGGACACCGGCCCGTCGGGACCGTCGGCGATCACCGTCTCGATCCCGAACTCGTGGAGCACCTGGCGGCACCCCCCGCAGGGCCACAGCGGGGCGGAGTCGGGTGACACGACCGCCACCGCCACCAGCCGGCGAGCGCCCTCGCCCGCGGCGCGCTGGACGGCCGACCGCTCGGCGCACACCGAGAGCGGGTACGAGGCGTTCTCGACGTTCACGCCGGCGTGGACGCGGCCCTCGTCATCGAGGACCGCGGCCCCCACCCGGAAGCGGCTGTAGGGGGCGTAGGCCCGCTCCGCGGCCGCACCCGCCGCGGCGAGCAGCTCCTCGGCGCGCTCCGGCGCGAGACTACTCAGCGTCGCCCTCCACCCGATCGGGGATCCGCTCGATCAGCAGCTTCGAGATGCGGCGACCCTGCACCCGCTCGGCCGTGAACCGCAGGTGGTCGAACTCGACGCTCTCGCCCTGCTCGGGGAGACGGCCGAGCAGACCCATCACCAGACCGCCCACCGTGTCCCACTCGGTGTCGGGCAGGTCGATGCCGAGGAGCTCGGAGAGCTCGTCGACCGGGAGCCGTGCGTTGACGCGGTAGCTGTCCGTGCCCGCCGGCTCGACGTTCGGCTCCTCGCGGTCGTACTCGTCCTCGATCTCGCCCACGATCTCCTCGAGCAGGTCCTCGAGCGTGACGAGCCCGACGACCGAGCCGTACTCGTCGACGACGATCGAAAGGTGGAACTTCTGCTGCTGCATCTCCCGCAAGAGGTCCGACACCTTCTTCGACTCGGGGACGAAGAAGGGCTTGCGCGCCAGCTCCTTGAGCGGCCGGTCCTTCTGGCCGCGGTGGATCGCTCGCAACACGTCCTTCGCGTACACGACGCCCACGACCTCGTCGGCCGACTCGTCGGTCACCGGGATGCGCGAGTACCCCTTCTGGATGACCATGTCCAGGACCTGCTCGAGCGTGCTGTTCACGTTCACCGTGACCATGTCGGGGCGCGGCACCATCACCTCGCGAACCACCGTGTCGCCGAACTCGAAGATCGAGTGGATGAGGTCCTTCTCGTCCTCCTCGATCACCCCCTCCTCGTGGCCCACATCCGCCATCGAGCGGATGTCCTCCTCGGTGACGAAGGGGCCCTGCTTCAGCCCCTTGCCGGGGAGCAGGACGTTCGCGAGACCGATGAGGGCGCGCGTGGGGTAGGCGAGGATGCGAGAGAGCACGACGACGAGCGGCGACAGCACGAGCGCCACGCGGTCGCTGTGCAGGATGCCGAAGGTCTTCGACATCGCCTCGACGACGACGAAGTAGAGGAGCGTGAACCCGAACGCGGCGAGCGCGACGCCCCACCCACCGAACGTCTTCTCGGCCAGGAGCGCCGACAGGATGGCGGCGCCGTTCTGGACGAGCAGCACCCAGAGGTAGATGGCGTTGAGGTAGCGGGGCGGGTCCGACTCGATCCGCTCGAGGAGCTGGGCGTTGCGCCGGTCGTCCTCGAGCAGGGCAAGGGCGCGGACGCGGCTGACGCGCGTGATCGACGCCTCGGCCATCGCGAGGAGGGAGCCGACGGCAACCAGGAACACCAGCAGGGCGAGGAGCCAGCTCACGCGCGCACCCCGCTGTAGCGTTCTTGCCGGGCCCACATCTCGGCCCGCCCCGTGTCCTCCTCGTGGTCGTACCCCAGCAGGTGGAGGATGCCGTGGACGAGGAGCAGGCGCTGCTCCGCGGCCGGATCGGGGTTCTGTGCCGCAGCGACCTCGGGGCAGATCACCACGTCGCCGAGGAGCCTCGGACCGCCGGGTGGGGTCTCGTCGTCCTGGGGGAAGGACAGCACATCGGTCGGGCCGGGCTCGTCCATGTACCGCTCGTGGAGCTCCGCCATCTCGGCGGAGGTCACGAACGAGACGGAGAGCTCCGCGTCGCCGACGTGCTCGGCCGCCAGGGTTCGGCCGGCGAGGTCGGCCAGCGCGTCCTCGTCCACCGGCAGGTCCTGCCGGTTCGAGAGGAGCACGCGAGGTCTATGGTCGTCGTCGGCCACGGGCTCTCACTCGTCGGTCCGGGCGCGCTGCTCGCCGAACCGCCGGTAGGCCTCCACGATGTCCTGCACGATCTTGTGCCGGACCACGTCGCGAACCCCGAGCTCGATGAACTCGAGCCCCTCGATCCCCGTCAGGATCTCCTCGATCACCACCAGCCCCGAGCGCTGGCCCTCGGGAAGATCGATCTGGGTGACGTCGCCGTTCACCACGGCCTTCGACCCGAACCCCAGCCGGGTGAGGAACATCTTCATCTGCTCCGGGGAGGTGTTCTGCGCCTCGTCGAGGATGATGAACGAGTTGTCGAGCGTCCTTCCACGCATGTACCCGAGCGGGGCGACCTCGATCGTTCCGCGTTCCATCAGCCGTTGGAACGATTCCCCTCCGAGCATCTGGAACAGCGCGTCGTACAGCGGCTTGAGATAGGGGTCGATCTTCTCGTAGAGCGTGCCGGGGAGGAAGCCGAGTCGCTCGCCGGCCTCGACCGCCGGACGGGTGAGGATGATGCGCGACACCTCGTCGTCCTGCAGCGCCTTGACGGCCGTGGCAACCGACAGCATGGTCTTGCCCGTTCCCGCGGGACCGATCGCGAACGTGATGGTCGCGCGCCGGATCGCATCCACGTACGCCTTCTGGCCGACCGTCCTCGGGGCGATCGACTTGCCCCGGCTCGTGAGCACGAAGTCGGTCAGCACCTCGGAGGGACGGCCCTCGTCCTGCTTGATCATGTCGATGGTCTGGCCGACCGACGACGGGGTGAGCACCTGGCCGCGCTGGATGAGTGTCAGCAGCTCCTCGAAGAGGAGCGCGACCTGCTCGGCCTCCTCGGGGTGGCCCGAGATCAGGATCTCGTTGCCCCGCACGAGGATCTGGGAGTCGAAAGCGCCCTCGACGATCTTGAGGAGCTCGTCGCGCTGTCCGAGGAGGGCGACCATCGACTGGCCACCCGGGACGAGGATCTTCACTTCCGTGGTCGCGTTACCCAATGGCCTCCGGGGTTCCTCCCCGACTCCGCCTTTTCGAAAAGGGGCCGCCGCGGCGACCCCACGGGACGAGTATACCCCTCCTACCCCGGCGGCCATCCCATGGAGCGGCCGCCCAGGAGGTGGAAGTGGAGGTGGTGGACGGTCTGGCCGGCGTCGGGCCCGACGTTCGAGACCAGGCGCCACCCTCCTCGGTCGATGCCCTCGGCCTTGGCCAGGTGTGCCGCCACGTGCATGATCTGCACCATCAGGTTCCCGTGCGCGTGCTTCACCGCCCGTGCCGATTCGAGGTGTTCCGTCGGGATGATGAGGATGTGGGTCGGGGCCTGCGGGTTGATATCGCGGAAGGCGACCACGTCGTCCTCGCGGTGCACGACGTCGGCCGGCACCTCGCCCTCGACGATCTTGCAGAACAGGCAGTCGTTCATGCGCTGCCGGCCATCTTAGTCGGCCTCGGGTGCGGGCCCGTCGAGCCGGCCGTAGCGGGCGAGCGCGATCACGGCGCTCGCGACCGCGGCCGTCTCCGTCCGCATGAGGGTTGGGCCGAGGCCCGCCAGGAGCGCACCCCGCTCGGCGGCCGAGCGGGCGTCCTCCTCGGGGATGCCTCCCTCCGGTCCCACGACCAATGAGATCGCGCGTGGCGCCTGCGCAGGAAGCACCTCGGGCAGCCCCGAGGTCGCGCCCTCCCACAGCACGACGAGCGTGCCGGCCTCCAGAGCCGCGTCCATGCCCTCGTCCCAGGGCATCGGCCCGCCGACCTCGGGCAGGAACCGGCGGCGGGACTGCTTCGCCGCCTCCCGGGCCACCGTGGCCATCCGCTCGGCGGCTCGGGCGGCTCGCTCCGCGGGCCACCTGCGCACGCTGCGACTCGACTCCACGAGCACCACCGCGTCGACCCCCACCTCGGTCAGCTTCTGCACCGCCCAGGTGAGCCGCTCGCCCTTCGGCGCCGCCATCAGCACCCGGACCGTCGGGGAGCGCGGCGCCTCGCCGCTCCGTTCCTCCACCTCAACGACGAGGGCGCCTCGGTCGGCGCGCACGATGCGGCCGACCGCCAGGCCGCCCGCGCCGTCCGAGGAGGTGACGCGGTCGCCGACGCGAAGCCGGAGGGGGCCGAGCGCGTGACGCGCGTCGTCCCCGGACAGCTCGAGCGTGCTCCCGGGGTCGGCAACCCCGGCGAAGAAGTGCGCGAGGCTCACGGGGTCGCCCGCCACGAACGGCCGGCCACGTCGATCCTCAGCCCGGCCGCCGCAGGCGCCCCGGGGCATCGCCGTCGGTGCGCTCGCCGCGCAGCTCGGCAAGCTCCTCGACCAGCCGCCGCTCCCGCTTGCCGAGCGGGCCCGGCACGGCCACGTCGACCTGGACGAACAGGTCGCCACGGCCGCGCCGCCCGATCTCGGGCACCCCGCGGCCCTTCAGGCGCAGCACGGTCCCCGACCGCGTCCCGGCCGGGATCTTGAGACGCTCGGGGCCGTCGAGTGTCTCGATCTGCAGCTCGGCCCCGAGCATCGCCTGCGTCGCGGGAAGCTCGAGGATGGCGACGAGGTTCTGGCCGCTGCGCTCGAAGACGGCGTGGGGCGCGACCCGGAGCGAGATGTACAGGTCGCCGGGAGGGCCGCCACGGCGTCCGACCCGGCCCACGCCCTCGAGCCGGAGCTCGACACCGTCGGCGACGCCGGCGGGCACCTCGACCGTCACGGTGCGGCGCTCCGCGACACGCCCCTCGCCCCGGCAGGTGGGGCACGGCGACAGGACCTCCTCGCCCGTCCCGCCGCAGACCTCGCAGACGCGGTTCGCCATGACCGTGCCGAAGATGCTCCGACGGACGTCGGAGACCTGCCCCGCTCCCCGGCACCGACGGCAGGTCGTCGCGGCGGTGCCCTCCGCGGCGCCCGTCCCCCCGCAATCGGCGCACGGCGCGGCGGTGTCGAGCGGGACCTGCCTGGTCGCCCCGAAGACCGCCTCCTCGAACGACAGCTCGAGCCCGGCGCGCAGGTCGCTGCCGCGGCGGGTCCGGCTCGGGCCGCCCCGCGGCGATCCGCGGCCGCCGAAGAACGCCTCGAAGATGTCGCCGATGTCGCCCATGAAGCTGAACATGTCGGGGCTGAACCCCTCGCCCCCGAACAGGTCGTAGCGGCGGCGCTTCTCGGGATCGGAGAGCGTCTCGTACGCGAGATTGATCTCCTTGAACTTGTGGTCGGCCTCGGGATCGTCGCTCACGTCGGGGTGGTATTCGCGCGCGAGCCGCCGGTACGCCTTCTTGATCTCCTCGGGGGTCGCGTCGCGCCCCACGCCGAGGACCTCGTAGAGGTCGCGCGTCTGGGCCATCGGTCAGGCCGAGAGCTGGCCGACGAGATCGGAGAGCCGGCCGGCGACCGCGCGCGCCGTCGACATCACGGCGGGATACTCCATGCGCGTCGGGCCGATCACGGCGACGGTTCCCACGATGCGGTCACCGAAGCCGTAGCGCGCCAGCACCACGCTCGCCTCGCGCAGGGCGCGCAGCGGGTTCTCGCTCCCGATCCTCACGAGGAGCGGCCCGCCCTCGATGGGACGCCCGACCTGCAGCAGCCGGATGACGGCCGTCCGCTCCTCGAGCGTCTCGACGAGACGGCGGAGCGTCTCGCGATGCTCGAACGCCTCCTCGCCCGCGATGTTGGCCACGCCGCCCAGGAAGACCGGCTCGGGCTCGTCCTCGAGCTGCTCCAGCGCGTCGGCGACCGCGGCCAGGAGCGGGGCCCCCGCCCCCGGCTCGGCGGCCAGCGCCCGGCTCATCGCGCGGACCTCGGCGTACGAGCGCCCGGGCAGCGCCTCCGCGAGGCGGCCCGAGACGGCATGGACGAGGGATCCGTCGGGCTGCTCGCTGAACTCCAGCGCCCGCTTGTGCACGCGCCCCGTGTCGCTCACGACCAGGAGGAGCACGGAGCTTCCGACCACCAGCAGCTCGGCGTGCGTGACGAGCTCGTCGGCCGGACGCGGCGGGATCGCGATGGCCGCATGGCCCGTGAGCCGCGAGAGCAGCTGCGTCGCGCCCTGGAGCGCCACGTCGACGTCGCCGAAGGGGTCGTCGAAGAAGTCGACGATGCCGCGCCGGAGGATCGCCGGAAGGGGAAGACGGGTGGGGAGTGTGTCCACGAAGTACCGGTACCCGCGGTCGGTCGGGATGCGGCCGGCCGATGTGTGCGGCTGCACGAGGAACCCGAGCTCCTCGAGCACCGCCATCTCGTGGCGCACGGTCGCCGGGCTCACGCCGAGGCGGTACCGGCGCACGATCGCCCCGCTCCCCACGGGCTCGGCCGTGCGGATGTAGTCACGCACGACGGCCCGCAGGATCCGGGCCTTCCGCTCCTCCAGGGTCGACATCACGACCATAGTATTAGCACTCGAGGACCGAGAGTGCTAGCAACCACCCCTTCATCGCCCGGCGGCGGCGAGCACGACCTCGTTGGCGAGGAGCATGCCGGGCTCGGTGAGGGTGAAACGATCGCCGTCGACGCGGGCCAGGCCCCGGCCGGCGAACTCCTCGGCCACGCCCTCCGGCAGCCAGGCCGTGGGCACGCCCTCGGCCAGCCGTAGGCCGGGGAGGAGCTGCTCCAGGCGGCGCTCCTCCGCGTCGGGGACCTCCTCGCCGCCGGTCGGCGGGCGGCCCTCGGCGAGCGTCTCGATGTAGGTGCCGGGGGGCCGGAGGTTCCACCATCGCCGGCCGTCGCGAAAGGAGTGCGCGCCCGGGCCGAGCCCGAGGTAGGGCCGGTCCTGCCAGTAGCCGAGGTTGTGGACGCACTCGCGCCCCGGCAGCGACCAGTTCGAGACCTCGTAGTGCTCGTAGCCGGCCCGGGCCAGCCGCTCGCAGGCCGCCTCGAACATCGCGGCCTGCAGGTCGGGGTCGGGAGGCAGCGTGGCCCCGAGCGAGACCCGACGGCCGAGCGGGGTCCCGGGCTCGATCGTGAGCGCGTAGCAGGAGAGGTGGTCGGGGCGGAGCTCGATCGCGCGGTCGAGCGTCCGCTCCCAGGACTCGAGCGACTCGCCTCGCGCCCCGTAGATCAGGTCGAGGTTCACGTCGTCGAAGCCCGCGGCCCGGGCAGCGTGGAAGGCGCGCACCGCCGACTCGGCCGAGTGCAGCCGCTCCAGCGCGGCGAGCACCTCGGGATCGAACGACTGGAGCCCCATCGAGAGACGGTTCACGCCCCCGGCGCGGAGCGCGACCAGATACGCCTCGTCGACCGTGTCGGGGTTGGCCTCGCAGGTGACCTCGGCGCCGTCCGCGATCGCGAATCGCTCGCGGAGGTGCGCGAGGATCGCCCCGATCGTCTCGGGGGCGAGCGTCGTCGGCGTCCCTCCGCCGAGGAAGACGGAGACGAACGGCACGCCGTCCCAGCCGGGCGAGGCGAGGTCGGCCTCGCGCATGAGCGCCTCGACGAACGGCGACTTCAGGTGTTCGAGGCCGGCGTGCGCGTTGAAGTCGCAGTAGCCGCAGCGCGTCAGGCAGAACGGCACGTGCACGTACAGGCCCGCGGGGGTCGCCGTCACTGGCCCCCGCCCCCGTCGACGCGCAGGGCGGCGATGAACGCCTCGTGCGGCACGTCGACCTTGCCCACGCGGCGGAGGCGCTTCTTCCCCTCGCGCTGGCGCTCGATCAGCTTCCGCTTGCGGGTGATGTCGCCGC
>Ga0214471_10004910_pt1 | contig 10316 bp, 9 predicted proteins | sample RVTome_5_FD_207665 | JGI IMG/M metagenome (GOLD analysis project Ga0214471, IMG submission 207665) | Soil microbial communities from uranium-contaminated site in the Upper Colorado River Basin, Wyoming, United States - RVT142D155 | ecosystem: Environmental > Terrestrial > Soil > Contaminated >... | reverse complement strand
CGCGGCGCGGGAGGGCACCGCCGTCGAGATCGCCAAGCAGTTGTGGGGGGTCTCGGCCGCGGGCAGCCGCTCGTTCGTCGTGGTGAACGGGTTCCACCCGGACACGTGGGCGTACGGGCTGGCGGCGGCCGGTTTGGGCGCGGATCACGACGCCCCGATCCTGATGGTGCGCGCCGCCGAGACGCCGGCGGAGACGCTGGCGATGGTGACCGCCTGCCAGACACCACAGGTGGACCTGACCGTCGTGGGAGGCACGGACGTCGTGGCGCCGGAACGGGTCGCGGAGCTGGACGCGGTCGACGGCGTGAGCACGTGCGAGGACCCGGGCGGGACCGGTTCGGACGCGACGCAGATCAAGCACACCCAGCTCTCGGCGTCCACGGCCGACGACACGCAGGACCAGCTCGCTCCGCTGATGGGTGACGCGGTGATCTTCGCCTCCGGGTCGTCGGGCGGCTCGAGCACGTCCGGCACGTTGCAGACCTCGGCGTGGACGTCGGATCGCAGCACCTCAGGGATCCCGGCCGGAGCAACCACGACCGGGACGGTGACCCAGCAGTCCGACGGCTCGTGGGTGTACTCGTCGCAGCCCACGGACCGGCTGGTCGTGAAGTTCGCCAACGGCACGTCGATCGAGTTCGTGATCCGGTCGATCGAGTGCGAGTGTGCCTACGACAGCGGCAGCGAGATCATGCGTAGCGCCCACGATGTGGACTTCGACGTGTTCTCGTCCGGGGCGTACGACCTGAGCTTCCGCTCGATCCGCACGTCGGGCGGCCAGCATCAGGCGACGCTGACCGGCACGGCGGTGCTGGACGCGATCACCTATACGTACGACCTGCTGTGGGAGGGGACGTGGCACTACGAGGCGGGCTCGCTCGCCGAGTACGAGACCGACGACAACTACTCCGGCACCGTCAGCTCGGCCCGGATGAGCCTGACGGCCAACTACCGCACTCGGTTCAAGCTGCTGGCCAGCGGGGAGGGTGCGTCGTCCGACTGGGACAAGTGGGACTCGTCGGCGGTCACGATCGACGGCGTGTCGTACCGGTACGTGGATGCGCACCTGCAGACGTCGTTCAAGGACGGCAAGGCGATCGGACTGGACGATCCCAACGGCTGGGGGGCGGCGGGATCGCTGCTGCGTAACGAGGCGGCGTGGGGCCAGTTCCAGATGCGTGACATCGGGACCCACATCGTCGCCGAGGTCGTCACCTCCGACGGCACGTTCGAGGTCGGCCGCTGGGCCAAGGGCTACTGACGGGGGCGAACACCTCATCCGCGGTCCCCGGACGTAGGCTGCCCCCGTGGGGCCCGTAGCTCAATCGGTCAGAGCAGCGGACTCATAATCCGTTGGTTCCAGGTTCGATCCCTGGCGGGCCCACCACAGTATAAAGACACCTAGGTCCCCCTAAGTGGTCAAATTCGAGGGGCGCCGAGCGGCCGGCTTGATGTTATCCACAGCCCTTCATGCCAAATCCGTGCCAAATCCGTGGCATAGCCGTAGCGTGATCAGCACCCACATCCACGTGCTGAGGCGCCCCCATGAGCGTGCGAAGGCTCCCGTCCGGCAGCTTCCAAGCCCGCCTGACCATCGATGGTGCCCAGCACGCCAGCACGTTCACCACCGAGGAAGAGGCGCACGATTGGGTCGTCGTGATGCGGGCCCGGTCCATCACGGGCAGGCTGCCGAAGCGCATCACGGTTCGCGAGTACGCGGCACGCTGGATGGCGACCTACGACACCGCGCCGAGCTCGACGCAGGCCTGGCACCAGGGCAACGTCGACCGCTACATCATCCCGGCGCTGGGCAGGCGGCTGATCGCGGACATCACGCCGACCGAGATCTCGCGGATGCTCAACGACATCCGGGAGTCGGTGTCGGCGGCCAAGGCCGATGCGGTGTACCGGACGGCTGATCGCATGAGCGAACACCAGATCGTGGACCACGATCGGCAACCCCAGATGCCGTCGTGGGACGAGTTGGGGATGATCCAGCGCTCCCTGTTGCAGGAGGCGCTCCGCGGTCCTCACCTGGTACTGGACCAGCCTCCTCATCATCGGCCCGGCCGCCGCAGCTCTCGGGCTCGCGGTGAACCAGACCCTGGGCGCAGCCATCGGACTCCTCGCCATCCTGGCCCTCACCGTCGGCTACGACCGCCTCCTCGACCGCCGCAGCCTCATGGAGTAGACAGGCGAGGATGCTGCGGTCGCCGAGACCATGACCCGACCGACGCTCGGACCCAGGTCCGGGTGCGTTGACAGGCACCCGGGAAGCAGGCTTGGGTGCGTGAGGCACCTCGCCCTGGGGCGCCCGAAGTCCCTTCATCGCGCCGACGACGGGCAGGTGTCCCGCAGGAGGTGCGGGTACATCGCATCAACCCCACCGAGGATCGCACGTGAGCAGCTCGGCGCTCGACGCTTGGTTCGGGATCCGGAAGGACCGTCTCGACGAGTTGCTATCGATGCACGCGAAGGCGACGGGCACGGGACCTGGCCGGCGGTACGGCACCACGGAGTTCAACCGCACCCTCGTCACCGCCCTCGTCGCCCAATTCCAGGGCTTCGCCCGGGATCTCCACGACCTGGCCGTCACCGAGTTCGTTCGCACGCTGGAACCACCGACCCGTGCCGACAAGGTCCGGCAGCTGCTGACGCAGGGACGGAAGCTGGATGAGCGCACGCCGCGACGCAGCACCCTCGGCTCCGATTTCGGGCGCCTGGGCATCGAGCTGATCGACGCCGTCAAGGGCCACCATGCAGATTCGGCCGATCGGCTCCACACGCTGGATCAGGTCGTGGAGCTGCGTAACGCCGTTGGTCACGGCAACGAGGCAGAGATCGCACGTCTCGTACAGGAGGGATACAAGACGACGAAAACCGCGTTCCGGAAGTACAGGCGTACGTTCAACGGTCTCGCAGAGACCATGGATGAGGTCGTTGCTATACAGTTGAGCAGCATCCTGGGCATGCCCCGACCGTGGTGAGACGCAGATGAGCGATCAGAGCGGCCTCCAGTACGGAGACCTCGTGGCGATCCCCTGGGGCGTCGGTGAGGTTCGTGGCCACGTTCACGAGATCTACGGCGATGCTCCGCGGCGCTACGTCGTCGTGCGGCTCACTCCGGAGCTGTCCGGCTTCGTGGTCGACGAAGAGACGACCGTGACCATGCCGTACGACTCCGTGCGGGGTGTCGCGCAGAGCGAGAGCGTCTGAGGTCCATCCCGCCGGCCACAGTCCTCGCCTGTGCTGTCGGCGTTGGCGTGAGGCTTCGTCGCCACGAGTATCCGCTTGTCCTCGGCGCGGGGCGGGACCTGTGGAGGTGTGCCGGAACGCTTGAGATGGCTGCCCAGCATCCAGGGGAAGCCAGCCCCCGACCGTAACCGCGGGGGGCATCTGGCGGTATCCCCAGATAGGCAGCGGTCGGCGGTCCGTCGAGGTCCACGGTCGGGTGCGCGACCGCGTACCGCGTGCGGTGCGCGGACGGTCGTCACACGCGGGTGACGGAACGGAGGACTCCCTCGATGACCGCACGAGAGGAGGACGCGTGGACCTATCCACAGGCAGGTCAGGTCCAGCCGGCACTCGCCACGGTCGTGCCGGTACGTCTGGCGTGGAGGGGGAGTAGCCGGTTTGCGCTGGTCTCTGCCGGAGGGGCTTGGTCACAGGTAGCGGCCGTTCTCATGGTCGCGGTCGCCTCCTGCACGGGTGCAGGGAACGCCGACCCCACGGCAGGACCGGCACCGACGGACGCCGTTGCTGTGGACTCGCCGACGCCGACGCCGGACCGGGCGGCGCTCGGGAACGAGGCCGCGGCCACGTGGGAGGCGATCCATGGGGAACGTCTCGAGCAGGTCTACTCGAACGAGCCCGTGGATGCGGAAGCCTTCGGTGACCTCGTGTCGCAGGACGCAGCAGAGACGCTGGCCGACCTGATCGAGGCGGCACGCGTCGAGGTCGCCGTCGAGCTCGTGGACACCGAGTTCTGGCCGGAGGTCGATCTCGCGGCCGCCGGCGACGAGGCGCACATCAGCGACTGCATCCTGGTCGCCACGCGTCCTGCCGCGCAGCCGGATGCCGAGCCCACCGTCACGTCGCGCGCCTGGACCGGGGTCGCGATGGCAGAAGGCGACGGGTGGCGCCTCGAGGCCGTCCGGGTCGGTGGGACCGACTGCGTCCCACCGGGGCTGAACCGCGAGCTGCTGAACGCCTACGGCCTGTGGCACGAGGCCAAGAACGAGTGGTGGGACCCGCCGGACCCGGACCACCCGACAGTGAGTCCGTGACCACCTGATTCGTCCGGCGTCAGGCGCCCGCAGCCGCTCATCGCGTCGTCCTGCCGTCCCGGAGGTCGCTGTCCAGACTGTCCAAAGGTGTCGCGGGAACGCACTCCCTGAACCTCGCCGTGATGTCGCCGCGTGCCGTAGCATCCATGTCGTGAAGCTCACGCTGTCCGGCTGCCGTGAGGTACTGGCGTACGTCAGCGGGCAACGAGCGGGCGATCTCCGCGAGCGCGTGCTGTTCGTGGTGTAACTCCAGCAGTTCGTTGGGCACATGGCCCGTCGGCGCAGCGGCATCGATGACCGTCGCGGCTGCGGGCGCCCAGAGGACGATCGCAAGCAGGTCGTTCGGATCGGTGAAGTGCGACGGAACGGGGGCGCGGCTTGCGCCCATCCCGATGGCGATGTCCGCGAGGTCGTGGAGCAGGCACAGCACGGCGCGGACCTTGTGGATGGTTTCCTGCAGGTGGTCGAGATCGATCGCGTTGATGGTCTCAATCAGTGCCTCGGGCTGTAGAGCGGCAGCGGTCTCGGCGATCGCATCGTCGAGATCCTCAGCGGTGGCCAAGGGGCCGTGTCCGAGGAGGTCGTCGGTCACGGCAGCGGCGAGCCCTGTCGCGACCACCAACTCCTCAGTGTTCTCGGGGTCGAGGGGGTAGCCCCGCGATGAGTATGTGCAGCAGACCGATCACGCTGCTCTCCAGCGAGGCGTCCGCAGATCTCTCACGTCCCCGCAGACGGCGGCGCATGGCTCGACCACGAGGGTCGCGAAGCAGCGCCGGCATGAGCCGCCGGGCCGCTGCTGTGGCATTGTCGAGCGCAACCTCGGAGTCGGAAGCTCGGATGTCGTCGATGAGCGCCTGGTACCGGCGCGTGTAGGCCCGCCGAACAGCGTCGTCCCCGACGGGATGGCCATCGGCGAACAACATGAGCGTTGCCTCGTCGAGGGACCGATACCGGCCGACGACCTCGTGGACGGCGATCACCTCGTTCACAGCCCCGGCTGGGGAGTAGGACACCGAGCCCTTCCCGCGACCCAGCCACGCCCGCTCGGGCGCGCGAAGGAGGCCATGCTGTCGCCACCGCTCGACCTGCCGTGCAGAGACGTCGATGCCACGTTCCCGGGCGGCATCGATCAGCGCCTGGGTGGCTGGGCTGACGGTTCTCGACATGCGGAACAGGTTAGAACTACCCGTGGCGAACGCCAGGATGCACGACCACGTCCTTGTACGGTCCCGCTCTCTACCCACTGAGGAGAACGAGATGACAACATCCGCTGCTCTAGCACCGCCACCCGCAGGGCTCACGACGATCGCGGTCGAGACGCTGCTCGGACTAGTCGCACAACGGCTGGGCGCCTGGCTGACGCGCTATCCCGCAGCTGCGTGGGGTGCCGTTGCCCTGTTCGCGCTGTTCATCCTCTTCGGAACGGGATGACACCGTTCGCGGCGCGCCCCGAGATCGCGCGAACCAAGCTTGTGTGGCTCGAACTATCGCCCTGGCGCTGAGGTGCCGTCCACCCTCACGGAAGTGATCGCGCACCGTCAACGCGTCCGCCGGCCCGATCACGGCCTGCATGGTCACCTACGGCTGCTGAAGCGCCGTCCTGCGCTGATTGGTCAGCACAGCCACAGGGATGGCGCACCTTGCCGCCGTCCACGTTGCCAGCCCTTCTCGACGGCACCGTCGGTTCCTTGCGTAGATCAAGCTACGCCGCCCACCAGAAGAGGCCGACGAAACCGCCGACGCTGTGTCGATGCCCGCCCCCGAGGTCGAGATCGCTTCCCACAACCTCATGGCCCGTTCTAGTCTCGTCGTCGGTGGACGTTCGCGGTGCCATGTAGGGTCGAGGTCGTCGACGACTGGTGGGGGATTTCGATGGCACGACGTGGCGTTATGGCGGAGCTCCAGCGTCAGATGAAGGCATCAGCGCGCGAGGCCGAACGACGCAACCGGGCAGCGGTCACAGCGCACAACGCAGCTGTGAAGAAGTCCGAGCAGATGCGCAAGGCGGAAGAGCGGGCCCACGCCGCAGCGCAGCGCGCCAACGAGCAGGAGCGCAAGCGGCTCGAGAAGGAAGCAGCTGCTGCCCATGTGGCATCCATGGTGGCCGAAGTCGAAGAGCGCAACGCAGCCCTGGCCGAGATCTACGACGAGATCGACAGTCTGCTGCAAGCGACGCTGGACGTCGACGACTACATCGATCTGGAGACGCTGCGGCAGGTGACGGAGCACCCGCCTTTCGATCGGTCGGACCTGGAGGCAGCGACTCCGCTACCCCCGCCGGTTCCGGAGCCGGCTCGGCCGCAGATGCCGGTGGTCGAGACCCCCAAAGGGTTCCTCGGTCGCAAGAAGAAGCTCGAACAGGCACAAAGCGAGGCGCAGGCGGAGTACGAGGCGGCGGTGCAGGCCTACGAGCTGGAGTTGCAGCAGCTCCCGAAGGAGCGCGAAGCCGCCGAGCGGGCGCACACCGAGGCGGAGGAGCGTCGCAAGGAGGAACTGTCCAAGGAACGGGCACGCTACGCCGATGAGTGTCAGGCGCGTGAGGCCGCGATCGCGGAAGCGAACGAGGAGCTGGACGCCCTGATCGCGAACCTCGGCTATGGGGACGTAGATGCCGTTCAGGAGTACATCTCGATCGTTCTGGCGAACTCGGTCTACCCTGAGCACTTCCCCGTTGAGCACGAAGCGACCTTCGACCCCGCCACGGCGGAGCTGACGCTGTCGGCGTTCATCGCGCCGCCAGACGCCATCCCCACCACCAAGGCATTCAAGTACGTCAAAGCGAGTGACGAGATCACGGAGATGCCGCAATCCCAGAAGGCGTGCAAGGACCGCTACTTGGAAGCGGTCCGAGCGGTGGCGCTCCGGTCCCTGCACGAGATCTTCGAGGCCGATCGACGCGGCCTGATCAAGACGATCTCCTTGGAGGTCGGGACCAACACCATCGATCCCGCTACCGGCAAACCGACGCATGTGCTGTTCGCAGCGGTCGGTGCCGAGCGAGATGCGTTCCTCGAGATCGACCTGTCTTCCATCGTCCCGGCAGCCACGCTGGAGCACCTCGGAGCTGCTGTCTCCAAGAACCCCTACGGGCTAGTGGCCGTCAAGTCGTCCGGCGTGCGCAAGTCGTGAGCGCCCTGGTCTTCAACCCGCCACCCGGCTGGCCGAAGCCGCCTCCGGGCTGGAGTCCGCCTGCTGGCTGGACCCCCGACCCGTCGTGGCCGGACCCGCCGGAAGGCTGGGAGTTGTGGATACCGGACCCAGGTTCGGCTGATGGCAGCGAAGCAGCGAGCGCTTCGCCCGCAGCCCCTGACACCTCAGCCAAGCAAGGCGCGCCAGGAGCCGACGACGCGACCGAAGCTCAGCTGCGCGCCCGGATCACCGAGCTCGAACAGAGGAACGCCGAGCTTCTGGAGACGCTCACGTCGGCAGCCGACACGGACGACTTCGTCATCCTGGATGACGACCAGGTGCTCCAGCAGGTAGGCATCTACCGCTACCACCACCCCCTGGAGAACGCCGCCGCATACCAGGAACGCCTAGACGAGCTCGGGACACGGATCGCCGAGATGGTCAAGGCCGGTAGGGCCATCGAAGCCTCGAACCTGTTCACCTACGACAACTCGCTGGCCAAGGGCCGCAATATGGTCCGGGACCTAGGCCGTCTGATGCTGCGCGCGTACAACGCGGAGGCGGACAATGCGATCCGGACACTACGAGTTGGCAACGTGGTGACAGCCAAGAAGCGCCTCGAGGCGTCACGCGCCGCGATCGCCAAACTGGGACGCATGATGGAGATGCACGTCAGCGACGAGTTCCACGCTCTACGCCTCGAAGAGATCGAGCTGACCGCCGACTTCCTCATGATGAAACAGGAGGAGAAGGAGCAGGCTCGCGAAGAACGGGCGCGCCTCCGCGAGGAACGACGCGTGGCCCAAGAACTCAAGGCGGAACGCGAACGGCTCGACAAGGAACGGGCACACCTGATCAAGACGCTTGCGTCGCTGCAGGCGTCAGGCACGGTCGACCCGGGCCTGCAAGCCCGGCTCGAAGCGGTTGACGCGGCGATCGAGCAGAACGACTTCCGAGCGGCCAACGTCCGAGCGGGCTACGTCTACGTGATCTCCAACCGAGGCGCGTTCGGGGAGCAGGTCGTGAAGATCGGCCTGACGCGCCGACTGGAACCCCAGGACCGTGTCACCGAACTCGGTGGAGCTTCCGTCCCGTTCCGCTTCGACGTGCATGCCCTGTTCTTCTCAGAGGATGCAGTCGGGCTCGAGAACGAGCTGCACAAGCACTTCGCCGACCGTGCCGTCAACCAGGCCAACCCACGCAAGGAGTTCTTCTTCGCCACGCCAGCGGAGGTACGCGACGTCCTGCAGGAGAAGCTCGGCAACCTCCTTGAGTTCACGGAACGCGCCGATGCGACCGAGTACCTGCAGTCGGTAGGGGCGTGGCCGGACTTCTTGACAACAACCGGGCCGGTCAATCAATGACGAGAACGCTCAATTCGCCTCGTCCGACCCAGCCTCCATCAGGGGATTGCTTCGACGCCGACCACCCACAGGTCCGCAGATGTGCGGTGGTCAGTGGCGCCAACCAGGGAGCGCTACCCGAACTCGTTGCTGACGCTCGCGAGCTGCGGATCACTTGCTGATGCCTGTCCGAGCCAGAAGCCGCACGACGGGGGCGCTCTGCAACCGTGGCATTCTGCTAGCGCAGATGCGTACCTCTCGTACGTGTTCTGCCAGCTCGCTGGAGGCGCGGGCAGCACGTGCGGGATGGCGTGCGTCCCACGCGTCGTGAACACGCCGTCGACAGCCTGGACGAGCTTGTCGTCGGGCTGGAGGCCGTCCTCGATCAGCGCGAGGAGTCGGGCAGATCCTTGACCCGCGTGTTGGGACGGTCGCCGTAGTCGGACGTGAGCGCGTGGAGCTTCTCCGCGAAGTGCTGTCGTCGGTCGACTGCCTCGATCAGCAGATCGTCGAGGCCGATGAAGTCGAGGAACGTCGGCATGACGATCCGCTCGGTGCGCTCGGCGATCTCCTCGTGTCTCGCGACGACGTCGACGCGGACCTTCTGGAACTCGCGGCCAGCGAGCGTCGCGGTTACGGTGAAGCGCCTACCGGGCCGGCCGGCCTCGTCGGTGGCCAGGTCGCGCAGCACGCTCACGGCGAAGGTGAACCGGTCACCGGCGTCGGTGGCCAGCGTGTCGATCAGGATCTCACGGACCTCGCCACCGTCGTCCGCAGTCTCGCCCAGCGCGAGGTCCAGGTCGCGGGTCGTGCGGGCACGGTCGCCCAGGCGCACCTCGAGCGCAAAGCCTCCCTTGAGGATCCACCGCTCCCCGGTGGCCGCGGTCAGCCGCGCCAGGATGCGCTCGAACACGACCCGACGACGGAGCCGGTCGAGGTCGGTGCCGGTGGAGCGGGCGGCGTTGGCCAGGCGCGCTTCCAGCGCGGCCCGGAACGCGGCGGGTGTCTCGTAGTTCACGACTGTGCCGCCTTGCTCAGCGCACGCTCGACGAGCAGGGCGGCCGCGGCGTCGAACTCGTCGGCGCGATGCAGGAGCTGGCGACGGGACACGACCCCTTCCCGCAGCGCGTCCTCGACGGCCTGGTCGACGACGTCCTGCGAAGCACCGGCGGCGGCGACGTCGAACAGGGTCCGCAGGGGAGTGGTGACGCGGAACCCCTCGAACTCCCGGACATCGGCGTCGTCGAACTCGCCGTGATGGATGACCAGGTGGCCGTCGTGCTTCTGTGCGAAGCCAGGCGGGACGGTGAGGTGGATGGCCGCGGGGTTGATGTCTCCCAGCTCGTGCACGGACAGCGCCGACTCGTGGGACACCACCGCGCGCCCGTGGCTCCACAGGGTCCAGCGCACGAAGTCCTCGTGGTCTCCGACCGGCCACTCGGGCAGCCGGTACAGCCCGCGGCTAACGCGGACCCAGTTGCCGGCGTCCGCGTGGTACTTCTGCGCCTGGTACGAGTAGCCGACGTCCTTGGCCTGTGCCGCGGTGAAGTACCCGGAC
>Ga0214471_10004908_pt1 | contig 10317 bp, 7 predicted proteins | sample RVTome_5_FD_207665 | JGI IMG/M metagenome (GOLD analysis project Ga0214471, IMG submission 207665) | Soil microbial communities from uranium-contaminated site in the Upper Colorado River Basin, Wyoming, United States - RVT142D155 | ecosystem: Environmental > Terrestrial > Soil > Contaminated >... | reverse complement strand
ATCCAGGCAGCGGAGGTATCGATGACCGACAGCAGGAATCCGGACGTGCCGACCGAAAGCTTGAGCGGCACGCCCATCAGCAGGTTGAACACCGGCACGTTCGCCCAGCCGGCGCCGAGCCCGAACATGCCCGCCAGGACGCCGATGCCGGCGAACGCGAAGAAGGCGGCGGCCGTGCGCTGCACGCGCCACTCGACGTCGCGCCCGCTCGCGGGATCGTGGTACACGCCGTGCATGCGCAGGGCCTCGCCGAGCGCGTCGGGCCGCACCCCGTCGGGCTGCTCGGATTTCTTCGAGCTCCACATCAGCGCCGCGATGGCGAGGATGGTGACGCCCAGGGCGGTCTGCACGAACGCCGTGGGCAGCGCGAGGCCGAGCAGCGCGCCGGCGATCGACGTGATCGATCCCACGACGGCGAGGGGCATCGCGAGCCGCAGGCTGGCAAGGCCGCCGCGCAGCAGCGCCGGACCCGCCGACAGCGCGCCCGAGAGGGCGAGCAGCAGCCCGGTCCCGCGCACGAAATCCAGGTGGAAGGGGAAAAAGCCGCCAACGATCGGAACGAACAGCACGCCGCCGCCGACGCCGGCCAGCACTGCGATGATGCCGAGCACGAAGGTCACCGCGAAAAGCGCGAGCGGCCAGATCCACCAGGGCAGTGCAGCGGCTTCCATCGTTCTTTCAAGTTATGCTCGCATTATGCCGAAGCTCGCGGCGAACGTTTCGATGCTGTTCGCGCACCTCGACTTTCTCGACCGCTTCGCCGCGGCCGCGCGCGCCGGCTTTCGCTTCGTGGAGTACCAGTTTCCCTACGCGTGGCCGGCGCAGGAAGTGGCGCGGCGCGCGCGCGAGGCAGGCGTCGAGGTGGTGCTGCACAATCTGCCGGCCGGGGACATGGCGAAGGGCGAGCGCGGCATCGCCTGCCTGCCGGGCCGTGCGCAGGAGTTCCGCGCGGGCGTCGAGCGCGCCATCGAGTACGCCAAGGCCGTCTCCTGTCCGCGGCTCAACTGCATCGCCGGCCTCGGGCCGCGGGATGCGCCGCATGCCGCGCAGCTCGTGGAGAACGTCCGCTACGCCGCCCGCCGTCTCGGCGAGGTCGGGATGCAGCTGCTGATCGAGCCGATCAACACGCGCACCGTGCCCGGCTTCTTCCTCACTGGCTCGCGCCAGGCGATCGACGTCCTCAACGCGGCGGGCGAAGGCAATGCCTTCCTCCAGTACGACATGTTCCACATGCAGATCATGGAAGGCGACCTCGCGCACACCATCGAGCGGCTGCTGCCTCGCATCGGCCATATGCAGCTCGCCGACGTTCCCGGGCGGAACGAGCCCGGCAGCGGCGAGATCAACTTCGAGTTCCTCCTCGCGCATATCGATGCCCTCGGGTACGCGGGCTGGATAGGTTGCGAATACAATCCTCGGGGTGACACCGCCGAGGGATTGAAGTGGGCTCGCGCCTATCTGTCGTGAGCGCGTTGCGCGCCTTTCTTCCGGCGCGCGCGGTGCTGCACGAGGAGGAGGACACCCGCCCCTACGAGTGCGACGGCCTCACCGCCTACCGCCAGCTGCCGATGGTGGTCGCGCTTCCGGAGACCGAAGAGCAGGTGCGGCGCGTGCTGCAGGCCTGCTCCGCGCTGGGCGTGCCGGTGGTGCCGCGCGGCGCGGGCACCGGGCTCTCCGGCGGCGCGCTGCCGCCAGGCGACGGCGTGCTGCTGTCGATGGCGAAGTTCATGCGAGTGCTGCGGGTGGACGCCCGCGCGCGCACCGCGGCCGTACAGCCGGGCGTGCGCAATGCGGCGATCTCGGAGGCCGCGGCACCTTTCGGGCTTTTCTACGCCCCGGATCCCTCGAGCCAGATCGCGTGCACGATCGGCGGCAACGTCTCCGAGAACTCCGGCGGCGTGCATTGCCTGAAGTACGGACTCACGCTGCACAACGTGCTGCGCCTGCGCGGCTACACCATCGAGGGCGAGCCGATCGAGCTCGGCAGCGAAGCGCCTGAGGCGCCCGGCTACGACCTGCTGGCCCTTGCGATCGGCTCCGAGGGGATGCTGATGGTCGTGACCGAAGTGACGGTGAAGCTGCTGCCGTTGCCGCAATGCGCGCGCGTGATCATGGCCTCGTTCGACGACGTGGAAAAAGCCGGGCAGGCGGTCGCCGCGGTGATCGCCGCCGGCATCATCCCCGCCGGCCTGGAGATGATGGATCGTCCGGCCACCCACGCGGTGGAGCAGTTCGTCGGCGCCGGCTACGACCTGCAGGCGGCCGCCATCCTGCTGTGCGAGTCCGACGGCGCCCCGGAAGAGGTGGACGACGAGATCGCACGCATGAAGGCGGTGCTCTCCGAGGCGGGCGCGAGCCGGTTGACGGTTTCGCGCGACGAAGCGGAGCGGCTGCGCTTCTGGTCGGGCCGCAAGGCGGCGTTCCCCGCGGTCGGCCGCATCTCGCCGGATTACTACTGCATGGACGGCACCATCCCGCGCAAGCGCCTGGGCGAGGTGCTGCGCTTCATCGCGGCGATGGAGCAGAAGTACGGCCTGCGCTGCCCGAACGTATTCCACGCCGGCGACGGCAACCTGCATCCGCTGATTCTTTTCGACGCGAACGACGCCGACCAGCTGCACCGCACCGAGCTCTTCGCCGCCGAAGTGCTGGAGAAGTGCGTCGAGGTGGGCGGCACCATTACCGGCGAGCACGGGGTGGGCGTGGAGAAGATCAACCAGATGTGCGTGCAATTCCGGCCCGACGAGCTGGAGCTCTTCCACGCGATCAAGCGCGTTTTCGACGCGCGCGGACTGCTCAACCCCGGCAAGGCGGTGCCGACGCTCGCGCGCTGCGCCGAGCACGGGCGCATGCGCGTGCACGGCGGCAAGCTGCCGCACCCTGATTTGCCGCGGTTTTGATGGAGCTTCTTGCGGAGCGCATCCGTGAAGCCGCGGCGCGCCGCCGCCCCCTGCGCCTGCGCGGCGGCGGCACCAAAGACTTCTACGGCAACGAGCCGCGCGGCGATCTGCTCGACACGCGCTCCCACGCCGGCATCGTGAGCTACGAGCCCACCGAACTGGTGATCACGGCGCGTTGCGGCACTGCGCTTTCGGAGGTGGAAAAGATTCTTGCAGAGAACCTGCAATGCCTGCCGTTCGAGCCGCCGCACTTCGGACCCGGGGCGACGCTCGGCGGCTGCATCGCCGCCGGGCTCTCGGGGCCGCGCCGGGCGAGCGCCGGCGCGCTGCGGGATTTCGTGCTCGGCGCGCGCATCGTCGACGGGCGCGGCCGTGCCCTCGCCTTCGGCGGCCAGGTGATGAAGAACGTCGCGGGCTACGACGTATCGCGCCTGCTCGCCGGCTCGCTCGGCACGCTCGGCCTGATCACAGAGGCCTCGCTCAAGGTGCTGCCGCGTCCCGCCGCGGAGCTCACGCTGCGGCTGGAAATGCCCCAGGAGCGCGCGCTCGAGGCGATGCAGCGCTGGGCCGGCCAGCCGCTGCCCCTGTCGGCCACCGCTTGGCGCGACGGCGAGCTCCTGGTGCGGCTCTCGGGCGCCGAGCCGGCGGTGCGCGCGGCGGCGGCGAGGGTGGGCGGCGAGCCGCTCGAAGAGACGCCCTGGCTCGCCATCCGCGAGCACACCCACCCGTTCTTCGCCGCCTCTCCACTGTGGCGCGTTGCCGTGCCGCCGGTTGCGCCGCCCTTCGCGCTGCCCGGGGAGCAGCTGCTCGAATGGGGCGGCGCCCTGCGCTGGCTCGCCGGGGCCGGCTCCGCGGACGCGGTGCGCGAAGCGGCGCAACGCGCGGGCGGCCACGCAACCCTGTTCCGCGCGCGCGACAAGGGCGGCGGCGCGTTCGCGCCGCTCGGCGCGGCGGCCATGCGCCTGCATCGCGGGCTCAAGGCGGCCTTCGATCCGTCCGGCATCCTCAATCCCGGGCGGATGTACGCGGAGCTCTAGCCCTTGCCGAGCTTCTTCTTCTGCACCTCGACCGCGGCGCGCACCTGGCCGGCGAAGCCGCTGTCCGGGTACCGCGCCAGCAGGCGCGCATACAGCTGGATCGACAGCACCGGCTCGCCGGCTTCCGCCGCTTTCGCCGCCGCCTCGAAGAGCAGACTTTGCTGCGGCAGCGTGCCGGAATCCTTTCGGGCAACGGGAACCGGGGAGGGCGTCGCCTGCGCAGGGGGCGCTGCCTGCGCAGAGGGCATTGCCTTCGCCTGCGCGAGGCGCGCCATGAATTCCGCCTCGCGCGTGCTGGCCGCGCGAGCACGCTCGATCCAGCGCCGGCGCAGCAGCCAGCCCCCATACCCGAGCGCCGCGGCGATCGCGGCGAGCACGATCCAGACGACCGTCTGCATGCGAAAAGTATAGCCACCATGCAGACCGAGCTCGCCGACTTCATCCGCGACACCCCCGAGGGCCGCGAAGCCGAGTCGATCCTGCGCAAGTGCGTGCACTGCGGTTTCTGCACCGCCACCTGCCCGACCTACCAGGTGCTGGGGGACGACCTCGACAGCCCGCGCGGGCGCATCTATCTCATGAAGCGCGTGCTGGAAGGCGCGCCGGTGAGCGGCCGGACGCGGCTGCACCTCGACCGCTGCCTGACCTGCCGTGCCTGCGAGACGACCTGCCCCTCCGGCGTGCGCTACGGGCGCCTGGTCGACATCGGCCGCGCCGTGGTCGAGGCGCATACGCGACGCGGCCTGCGGGACCGGGCGACGCGCGACTTCCTGTCGTTCTTCCTGCCGCGAACCCGGCTCTTTGCCGCCGCTCTGGGCCTGGGTCGCTTGGTAAAGCCGTTGCTTCCCTCCGGCCTGAAGAAAGGCGTTCTTTCGGCAAAACCGCGTGGCGCATGGCCGCAGCCGCGGCACGCGCGCAGGATGCTCGTGCTGGGCGGTTGCGTGCAGCCGGCGCTCGCCCCCTCCGTCAATGCGGCGGCGGCGCGCGTGCTCGACCGGGTCGGCATCTCGCTGGTCGAGGCGCCCGCGGCGGGGTGCTGCGGCGCGCTGCGCTTCCACCTCAACCGCCAGGAGGCGGGGCGCGACGACATGCGCGCGCTGATCGACGCGTGGTGGCCGCTGGTCGAGAGCGGGTCGGTCGAGGCGATCGTCATGACCGCCAGCGGCTGCGGCGTGACGGTCAAGGAGTACGGTCATTTCCTGCGCGAGGATCCGCACTATCGCGCCAGGGCCGAGCGCATCTCGTCCCTCACGCGCGACCTGTGCGAGGTGCTCGAGCCGCAGATGCTGCCGGCGCTCGAGGGCGCGGGGCGCGTCGCGTTCCAGTCGCCGTGCAGCCTGCAGCACGGCCAGCAGATCCGCGGCAAGGTGGAGGGGCTGCTCGCGCGCGCCGGGTTCGAGCTCTCCGGCGTGGACGACGCGCACCTGTGCTGCGGGTCTGCGGGGACCTATTCGCTGCTGCAGGCCGAGCTCTCCGCAGAGCTGCGCGCGCGCAAGCTGCGCGCGCTGCAGGAAGGCAGCCCGGCGCGCATTGCCACTGCCAACATCGGCTGCCTGGCGCACCTGCAGGCCGGGACGGCGACGCCCGTGCTGCACTGGGTCGAGCTATTGGACGAGGCGCTGCAGCGTAGAATGGCCGCATGAGCACCCAGGTAGTGCGCGCCGCCTGCCCGCACGACTGTCCGGACACCTGCGGCATGCTGGTCACCGTGAACGACGGCGTCGCGGTGAAGATCCAGGGCGACCCCTCGATGCCGTTCACCGAGGGCACCCTATGCACCAAGGTGGCGCACTACCTCGAGCGCACCTACTCCCCCGAACGCGTGCCCCATCCCCTGAGGCGCACGGGAAAGAAGGGCGCCGGGAGCTTCCGGCGCATCTCGTGGGACGAGGCGCTCGACGAGATCGCAGCGCGCCTGAAGGGCGTCGCCGCCGAGGATCCGCAGATGATCCTGCCGTGCAGCTACGCCGGCACCATGGGCATGCTGCAGTACAGCTCGATGGACCGGCGCTTCTTCCACCGCCTCGGCGCCTCGCTCCTCGACCGGACCCTCTGCTCGTCGGCCGGCAAGGCCGGGCTGAAAGCGACTCTCGGCGGCAGCTACGGCATGGACCCCGAGCAGTTCGTCGATTCGCGCCTGATCGTCATCTGGGGCTCGAACCCGATCGTCTCCAACCTGCATTTCTGGTCGCGCGCCCAGGAAGCGAAGCGCCGCGGCGCGAAGCTGATCGCCATCGACCCGTACCGCAGCCTGACCGCCGAGAAGTGCAGCCAGCACATCGCGCCCTACCCCGGCACCGACGCCGCGCTCGCGCTCGGCATCATGCACGTGCTGATCGCCGAGGACCTGCTCGATCGGGATTACATCGCCCGGTACACGGTCGGTTTCGAAGCCTTGAAGGAGCGCGTGCTGGCCGAGTACGCGCCGGCCCGGGTGGCCGGGATCTGCGGTATCCGGGTCGAGGAGGTTGTGGAGCTTGCGCGCGACTACGGGCGCACGAAGCCCGCCGGCATCCGCCTCAACTACGGCATGCAGCGGCACGCGGGTGGCGGCATGGCCGCCCGCACCATCGCCTGCTTGCCCGCGCTGACCGGCGCCTGGCGCCACGCCGCGGGCGGCATCGTGCTCACCACCGCCGACTTCTACGGCTTCGACCACGCTCGGCTGGAGCGCCCCGACCTTATTCCCGCGGGCAAGCCGCCGCGCATCATCAACCAGGCGGCGCTCGGCGACGCCCTCACCGGTGCCTCCCCGCCGGTGAAGGCGACCATCGTCTACAACAACAATCCGGTCGCCGTGTGCCCCGACTCGAGCAAAGTGATCGCCGGGTTCTCGCGCGAGGATCTGTTCACCGTGGTGATGGACTCGTTCCTCACCGATACCGCCGACTACGCCGACATCGTGCTGCCGGCGACGACGCAGCTCGAGCACCTGGACGTGCACAAGTCCTACGGCCACCTGTACGTGCTCGCGAACAACCCGGCGATCGCGCCGCTCGGCGAATCGCTGCCGAACACCGAGGTGTTCCGCAGGCTCGCGGCGCGGATGGGATTCGATGACCCGTGCTTCTCCGACGGCGACGAGACCATCGCGCGGCAGGCCCTCGGCTCGGGGCACCGCAACCTCGCGGGCATCGAATGGGCCGGGCTGCGCGAGCAGGGCTGGATGCGGCTGGCCGTCGCGGAGAAGTTCGCGCCGTTCGCCGAGGGCAATTTCGCCACGCCCTCCGGCAGATGCGAGCTCTACAGCGAGGCGCTCGAGATGCAGGGAATCGATCCGCTGCCCTTCTACAACCCGCCGGCCGAGCTCGCCTCGAGCAACCCCACGCTCGCGCGCAAGTACCCGCTGTCGTTCCTGTCGCCGCCGCGGCGCAATTTCCTCAACTCGAGCTTTGCCAACCTGCCGCGCTTTCGCGAAGGCGACAAGCCGCCCGAGCTCGAGCTGCACGCCGAGGATGCCGCGGCGCGCGGCATCCGCGACGGCGACCGCGTGCGCGTGTTCAACGACCGCGGCTGGTTCGGCGCCGTGGCGAAGGTGAACGGCAAGCCGCGCCGCGGCGTGGTGGTCGCGCTCTCGGTATGGTGGAAGAAGTTCTCCCCCGACGGCCGCAACGCCAACGACGTGACCTCGCAGCGCATCGCCGACCTGGGGGGCGCGGCGACCTTCTACGACTGTCTCGTCGAAGTCGAGAAGGTCGTTTGAGCGGCAGCGACGCAGAGCTTCGCCTCTACCGCACCGTGCTCGAGACCTCGGGGGAGCTCATCTGGTCGCTCGATCGAGAGGGGCGCTGGACCTCGCTCAACGCGCTCGCCGCGCGGCGCATCTACGGGCGAGAGGCCGCCGAGCTGCTCGGCCGGCCGTTCACGGAGGTGGTGGCGCACGAGCTGCGCGAGCGCGACCACGCCGTGTTCCACCGGGTGCTCGAAGGGCAGGCGCTGTTCGAGCACGAGACGCGCCACCTGCGCAGCGACGGCGCGCTGGTGGACCTTTCGTTCAACGCGGTCGCGCTGCGCGACGAGGGCGGGCGCGTGCTCGGCGCGGCAGGCACGGCGCGCGACATCAGCGAGCGCAAGCGCGCGGCGGCGGCGCTGCACGAGACCGTCGAGAAGCTGCGTCTCGCGGTCGAGGCCGCCGATCTCCACTACTGGGAGTGGGATGCGGGCACCGGCCGCGTGCACTGGGGCCGCAGCCCGAGCTTCGCGCCCGACGACCCGGAGGGAAGCCTGCGCGCGGCGATCGCGCGCGGCGAGCCCTTCGAGATCGAGTACCGCGTCCCCGCGCCGGACGGGCAGCCGCAGTGGCTGGCGGCGCGCGGCGTGCCGATGACCGACGCCGCGGGCGGCGTCTACCGCATGATCGGCGTCTCGCAGGACATCAGCGCGCGCAAGGCGCGCGAGGAGGCCGTGCGCTTTCTCGCCTACCACGACTCGCTCACCGGCCTGCCCAACCGGCGGCTGCTCGACGACCGTCTCGCGCAGGCGATCCATCTCGCGCAGCGGCGCGACCGCAAGCTGGCGGTGATGCTGGTCGACCTCGACGAGTTCAAGCAGGTCAACGACACGCTCGGCCACCGCGCCGGCGACGCGGTGCTGCGTGAGGTCGCGCAGCGCCTCGCGCTGTGCGTGCGCAAAGCCGACACGCTGGCGCGCCACGGCGGCGACGAGTTCGTGCTGGTGATCTCCGACGTGCAGGCCGACTCGGACTGCACGCTGATCGCCGAGAAGGTGCTGCGCAGCCTGGAGGCGGCGTTCCATGTCGAGGGCCGCCCGCTCTCGCTGGGCGCGAGCATCGGCATCTCGCTCTTTCCCGGCGACGCCGGCGACGGCGACGCGCTGCTGCGCAACGCCGACGCCGCCATGTACCGCGCCAAGCAGCTCGGGCGCAACCAGCACCGCTTCTACGGCCGATGAAGCCGCCGCGCCGCTCGCTGGCGAAGCTCGCGCGCTTCCTGCTGCCGTACCGGCGCCGCATCGCGGCGGCGCTGCTCGCGCTGCTCGTCGCCGCGGCCTGCGTGCTCGCCCTCGGCCAGGGGCTCCGGCATATCGTCGACGCGGGATTCGGCAGCGGCGATCCGCGGCTTCTCGACCGCGCGCTCGCCGCGCTGATCGGGGTGGCGGTGGCGCTGTCCGCCGCCACCTGGTTCCGCTTCCACCTCATGATGAGCACGGGCGAGCGGGTGGTCACCGACCTGCGGCGGCGCGTGTTCGACCATGTGCTCGGCCTCGATCCCGCGTTCTTCGAGGCCACGCGTACCGGAGAGGTGATCTCGCGCCTCACCAACGACGCCATGCTGCTGCAGCAGGTGATCGGCTACGGTTTATCGGTATTCGTTCGCAGTTCGCTCATGATGGCCGGCGCGGCGGTGATGCTGTTCGTGACCAGCTGGAAGCTGGCGCTTCTCGTGCTGCTCGGCGTGCCGGCGACGCTCGTGCCGATCCTGATCCTGGGCGCGCGCGTGCGGCGCCTTTCGCGGGACGGGCAGGACCGCCTGGCCGAGGTCTCGGCCCACGTCGACGAGGCCATCCACGAGATCCGCACCGTCCAGTCCTACGGCCACGAGGACGCCGAGCGCGCCGCCTTCGCGCGCCACGCCGAGGCGGCCTACCGGGTCGGCGTGCAGCGCATCGGCCACAAGGCCTGGCTCATCGCCTCGGTGATGCTGATCGCGTTCAGCGCGGTCGGCATCATCCTCTGGATCGGCGGGCACGACGTGCTCGCCGGGCGGCTGAGCGCCGGCGAGCTTTCCGCGTTCGTCTTCTACGCCGCGGTGGTGGCCGGCGGCGCCGGCGCGGTGTCCGAGGTCTGGGGCGAGCTGCAGCGCGCCGCGGGCGCGACCGAGCGGCTGATGGCGCTGCTGGAGACCCGGCCGCGGATCGTCGCGCCCGACGCCCCGGTGGCGCTGCCGCCGCAGCCCGCGCGGTCGGTGGCGTTCGACCGCGTGCGCTTCGCCTACCCCGCGCGGCCCGATACGCCCGCGCTCGGGGGCTTCAGCCTGCGCGTCGCCCCGGGCGAGCGGGTCGCGCTGGTCGGCCCGTCGGGCGCCGGCAAGTCGACCGTGCTCGCGCTGCTGCTGCGCTTCTACGACGCGCAGGAGGGCGCGGTGCGCATCGACGGCGTCGACATCCGCAGCCTCGGCATCTCCGCGCTGCGCGGCTTGATCGCGGTGGTGCCGCAGGACCCGGTGATCTTTGCCGCCAGCGTCCTGGACAACGTGCGCTACGGCCGGCCGGGCGCGTCGCGCGCCCAGGCGGAGGCGGCATGCGAGCAGGCCTGCGCGATGGAGTTCATCGCGCCCCTGCCGCAGGGGATGGACACCCCGCTCGGCGAGCGCGGCGTCACGCTCTCGGGCGGCCAGCGCCAGCGCCTGTCCATCGCCCGG
>Ga0214471_10004907_pt1 | contig 10317 bp, 6 predicted proteins | sample RVTome_5_FD_207665 | JGI IMG/M metagenome (GOLD analysis project Ga0214471, IMG submission 207665) | Soil microbial communities from uranium-contaminated site in the Upper Colorado River Basin, Wyoming, United States - RVT142D155 | ecosystem: Environmental > Terrestrial > Soil > Contaminated >... | reverse complement strand
GAACCATTTATTGCTTTTGCTGCAAACAAGTTACTTATGAAATTTTTTGACCAGTCAAACCCTGTAGAATTTTTGTCATGCAATGATCCCCCAGGATAAACTAAGGTTGCTATTACCATTAGAATCACAGAAATGACTACGCATATCAAAACCGAATATTTTTTAATCATTTGCTTAATTGTTAAACTTTCCATTTGCCTTTAAGTTATTTATGGTTTGTCGCAAAGCTTTGTCTGCAATGACCGCTAACTACTGTAACATCGCATTACGTACTTACGTCCGGATCGGCTGGCTAAACGCATAGCGTTTATTCCAATCATGGTAGCTCACGGTCAATAGAGCAGCAGTCCTCTCCGCACTCAACCTTCATTTCCCTGTACCATAACGACCGTAACATCATCGGAAGCGGAATAACCGCCCGTAAAGGTGCGGACGTCGTTCAAGAGACTCTGAACGGAAGCTGATGGATTGGCGACATGATCTCGAAGGCGCGTTGCCCCATATTGTTCAAATGATGAATTCATCGCTTCGGTAACGCCATCCGAGTAGAAGACAAGACGGCTTCCTGCCGTCATCTCAACAGTACGTTCAGAGAAAGAACCCTCACGGATGCCCAACGGCAATCCGGCATCAGTTTCCAAAAAATGCGCGCCGCGTCCATCAACAAAAAGAGGATGAAGATGTCCCGCGCTGGCGAAGGCGATGTTTCCGCTTTTCGGATCAAGAATTGCATACACCATGGTGACGAACTTGGCCGTCGGGAAATCTTTCAAGAGCACACGGTTGACGCGGGACAGAACTTCCGCAGGCGGTAGTCCGCTGTCGGCGACCAGCCGCAGGACGGTGCGGGTTGACGACATTAACAAGGCCGCTCCCATGCCCTTACCAGAGACATCCGCCAATACTACCGCCAGGCGACCGCCCTGAAGCGGGATGTAATCATACCAATCACCGCCGACTTCCTGACAGGGCAGACACAGACCGTTCACTGCAAATCGAGGAATTTCGGGAGACTGACTGGGAAACAGGCTTAGTTGTATGCGCTGCGCCTCACTCAACTCCTTTATCATTCGGTCCTTTTCCATGCGCTCCCTTTGAAACATCCGGGCGTTCTCTATCGCCGTTGCTATGTGCCCCGCCAACGCCTCAAGGAGTTGGATACGGGCGGGTGAAAAACCGTTGAACTCATTATGTTGAGCATTAAAGACCCCGATCAGTTGCCCGTGTGATTTTAGCGGGATGTCAACTTCCGAACGGGTCAAGTCTTCACTCACCTGGTAGTAATGATCTACCGTCACGTCCGGCGCGTAATACGTTTCTCCCGTTGCACCGACGTGTCCGACCATCCCGAACTCGCCGATCTTGAAGCGCTCTCCTTTCAGGTGATAGTTTTTGGTCCAGCCGCGAACTGCCACGATGATAAGTTCATTGGTCTTATCATCTTTCAGCAAGACAGCCGAGCGTGAGCAACCGAATGTTTGTGCGACATCGTTGACAATCTCTTCAAGGAGAACATCCATGTCTAAATTTGAGTTAATCCTCTGAGCTACACGCTGTAACAAAAAGAGCTCTTGTATCAGCTGGTTTTGGTCTTCATTCTTCATTGTATTTTTTCAACGATCTACACGATTTGTTCAACAAGCTGATGCCGTCAAATGGATTTTGATGATGTCGTAGACTGTCCGCAAACCAATGTTCCTATAACTAGTGTAACTACGCATGGCGTTTGTTCCATTCATGTAGCTCACGGTTAATATAGCAGCAGTCCTCTCCGCAGTCAACCTTCATTTTCCCCCACCATACTTCTTGCTCTTCTCTCCCTCCAGCACAACAACTTTAGACTTCTTCAAGTCGAGCACAAGGGTCAGCTCATCGCCCTGTGAATTCTCAAATACCGCATATAGAGAGCTCGCAGATTCACCACCGCGGGTACGGCGATAGTTCAGCAACTTCATCGCAACAGGGTACCGCTCAACCTCAACAAGCGCATGCAAAGCTTCGATAGTGGATTCAGCCCCTGAGTTCTTGTTGATCGTAACAGAGTCTCTGATGCCGTCATAGCAACGGCCGGTCACCGGGTCGTACATTTGCTCATGGGCAACATTGTTACCGAAGAACCACGAGCCTGCGCGTCCCGCCATCTTTAGATACTCCGCTTTCCCCGTCGCCTCGTAGAGTCTGATCAATCCGACAATCATTGGGCGCATGGCGTATGCAATCTGTTCGTACTCCAGCTTTTGCCCGGGCGCGGCGACATCCATTTCTTTCAAGAATCCTTGAATCAACAGACGGCTGTACCAACCCTTCGCTTCACGCTCGGCGGAGTTGATCATCTTCTTGTTCTTCAGCATCTTTCCTGCTTGAGCGAGTGCCTGCGTTTGTCCATTCCCCCACATATGCCAGATCGTTTGCCAGGAGCGGCAAAGTCCGTACGGAAAAGTCTTGATGTCGCCATCCTGCATCGCCATTATGCCATCGGCGAGTTTTTCAATGAGTCGCTTTACCTTCTTGTCCTGCGTCGCAGCATAATACTCGTTCAATCCAAACAGCAGCTCCGTCGTTGCATCGGCACCCGACTCGTACAACAGCCATTGCGGAACACGATATCCTTGCATCGTCTGATACGTGCCATACTTCGCCAGCAACTTCTCAACATGGGGCAACGATTTCTCGACGCCTTGCTGCAATCGCATTGCGAACGCTGAATCCACCGATGGGAGAACGCGATACCCCAACGCCATGCACCATACTGCTCGACTTGCCCACCACCCAAACGATTTGAAACTTGTCTTTCCATCCTTGTTGATCGAGTGATCGGCATGGATGAAGTTGTAAAACTCACCGTCATCGGCCTGCATGTTGAGGACAAACTTGAGAAGGTCTTTTGCTTGCGACAGGCTCCGGACATCTTTCGTCAGCTCATAGTGGCGCAGGTAGACAACTGCAGCGCGGGCGGCATCATCAACGCACGCAATTCCCTCCGGCCCGGATTCCTTCGCATCCACCCATTGGTAGTCAGGATAGTTGGCGTAGACGTGCACAATGCTGACCGTGTCCCGTGCAAATGGAATGCGCTCGGTCAGATGTTCGAGATGGCTAAAGTTGACGAGAGACTCCTGGCCAACACCGCGTACCGACAATCCACTCGTCAGAAGCAACAGTGGAAGGAATATGGGTTTCATTGTGCGTAACGGTGCGAGCCGATTTCGGTTTCCGACTATCATACTAATTTCCCTTGAGTGGAAATAGCGATTGAACACCTTCTGTTCTTGCAATCAGCTTTTCGCGTTCTTGTTGATTCATCGGCGTAAAGTTCGCACCAATCTCCAACGCCAAACGGAATAACCCTTGATCGCCAGGAGGAAGGGCTGATGTAACGTCTTCCGACAATGTGAAGCGCAGCGCTTGTGTTGCCAGCTCGCGGTCTGTGATAGGTTGATACCAGCACTTCGGATGCGTACGTTCTGCACCCGAAGACCAAGGCGAATAGGCAAGCGCTTTCAGTGCAAGACGCGCAACACCTTTTTCTTTTGCACGCTCAAGAACTCTCGGTCCAAACTTTCCTTGAGAATAGCAGACAACATTGAACGGAAAAAGAATCGAATCAAAGCCGAACCGGTCCATCATATCGAGAGCCGCTTCTTCCGAATGTGCGGAGAAACCGATGTAGCGAATCCGTCCTGCGTCGCGGGCCTTGAGAAACGTCTCGATAGCACCGCCCCTTGAGAAAATCTTGTCAACCTCTTCGAGCGTTGTCACGGCATGAAACTGATAGAGGTCGAAATGGTCCGTCCGAAGCCGTCGCAGTGATTGTTCCAATTCCTGCTGCGAACCCTTCGCATCACGATGCATGGTCTTACACGCGAGGAACGCTCGCTGCCGATACTGTTCCAGCGCAGGGCCGAGTTTCTGTTCGGCTTCGCCGTCGCCATACGATGGAGCGACGTCAAAATAATTCATTCCGCTATCGAACGCTTCGGCAACGATATTTGCACACTCCTTTGAAGACTGGTTGAGACAGACGATGCCACCAAACCCAATCAGCGAAAGCATGTCATCGTCCTTATATCTCCGTTTAGGAATTGGTGTATCAGATTGACTATTCACTGTTGACTCCAATAGTGTTTGCGCGCCACCATGCACGACGGCACTCATGGAGAGTGCTGAGTATAGAAAGTCACGACGTTTCATGCGCATGGCTCAATAATGCTCTTGATTGTCTTCCCTTCGCGTTGATAGCGCAGCGCTTCGTGTACGCCATCAAGCGGAAATTTATCTAATTGGAACTTGTCAATCCGCACCCTTCCGGATTGCAGCATTGCAATCGACCGGCCGAACGTGTGCGGGTTAACGTACGAGCCGACAATCGTCAGTTCTTTAAAGTACACGGCATTCGGCTCGATGGCAATCTTCTCGGCAATCGGGCAAACGCCGAAGAACTCCACAAGTCCACCGCGCCGGGCGAGCGCCAGTGCCAGCTCGCTGGTTGCCGGCTTTCCGACACATTCAAGCGCCACGTCGGCACCAACATGCGTGAGGTCGAGGACGGCGGAGAGGATATCGGTTGCAGATGGATCGAGCACAACATTAGCACCGAGGCTCTGAGCGATGCTTCGCTTGTGTGCAAGGGGCTCGACGATAATGACCCGTGCGGCGCCTGCATGTTGGGAAAGTTGGAGCATGATCAGACCAATTGTCCCACCGCCAATAATAACGACAGTGTCTCCGGTTCGGATTCGGGCGAGATCGATGCCGTGGATGGCACAGGATACGGGCTCGATGAAAGCACTCAGTTCAGGTGTGATGTTCTCCGGCAGGGCGTACGTTTGTTTGACCGGGACAATGCAGTACTCGGCCATTCCTCCATCCAAATCGACGCCAAGCGCACGGAGGCTGGAGCAGAGATGTACGAACCCTCTGCGGCAATAGAAGCACGTTCCGCAGGAAATGTTCGGGTCGATACCAACATATTGTCCGACTGTTGCGTCTTTCGTCCCTCTTGCCACATCCGCCACAGTACCGGCATACTCATGTCCCAACACAACTGGCGGTGTCGATCTCGATGTTCCATCGACGATGTGAACGTCCGTTCCGCACACTCCGCATGCTTCCACTTTGACGAGAACCTCTCCCTCATTCAATGCGCGAAGCCGCTTGTTGATGACGTTCAACGTATGTGGTTTTTCAAATTGCGCCGCTTTCATAGCATTGTCAGAATACTATCTCAAGGATCTGGTGTTTGTCAGAACCGGCGAAGCTGATGGTCAGCACCTTCACTCCATCCTCCTCAGTCCGGACTGTGTACTTGCGCTGTGTGCGTCCATCGAGTACCACCTTCTTCGGAGTCTTCATTACAACGACAGAAGTCACCGTGTTATGACCTTTGAACGACGACAGGTTGAGCAACAACGATTTCTTCGCTGCGTCGAATCGAACAGAATGAAGCCGCGCATTCACTCGTTCAAGGTACGGCCGCTCTGGAGTCCCGAACTCGACATTGACACTCTTTCCTCGCATCTTTTCCACTGGCAAGACAAGCGACGGAAGTTCTTTGTCATCCACGAACGCAGTGCGCAGGCGATTCCCGTTTCCATGAACATTGACGAGTTTCAATTCACCGAACGCAAAGGAGTACCTCGCAGATGGGGTTGCCGAAGGAAGAGGTCCGGCAATGGAAACATTCCACTCATTCTCCTCAATACCGAACAGATGGTAGAGCGTGTAAAGATAAAATCCGCCAGCCCAGAGAAAGGAAGGTTTATCAATCTTGCCGAACTCTGCTGAGGCTGAATCTGAAAAGCGATACTCATACATCGCAGGTATGCCCATTGGGCTGTTGGCAATCCCATCGAGGGTCATGGTTCTCTCCACAAAGTCCGTAGCCTCATCAACCATCCCGACATTCTTCAACGCAAGCGCGTACCACGCGTTGTTGTGTGGCCACACGCCGCCGTTGATGTAGTAATACGGCTGTCCAGCTTCGTCACCGGCGAATTTGAAGAATGCAATCGCTTCTGGTGTATGAAAGTCGACAGGCATGACGCACCGAACACCGATCCGCGCATCGACAAGTTCCTTCGTCGCAGTTGCGACAAGCTCGGTCGACTTTTCCCTGCTCAATACACCGAACGTCGCTGCAAGCAGCGAGCCCATGTAATAGTGCGGATCAGGGGTGTTTCCATTGCTATCCATGAGATACTTCGATTGTTCATTCCAGAGTCGATGGCTCAACGCTGTCTGTATCGAATCCGCAAGACGCTCATACTGAATCAGCGACGACGAGAACTGACCAAGTGCCGAATTGATGAAGAGGTATTCCCTCAAAGCTCGGATTGTCAGAATGGTCAGGTACGCTCTCGGACCCTCCACATGTCCGATGTCCCACCAATCGGGACGGAAGCCGTACATGAGGTTGTCCGGTTTTTTCTGCTTGAGAATCTCTTCGAGACTCTTTGTGACAAGTGGGTAAAGAATGGCAGCCGTCGAGTCATCGTGCGAATGTCGCAGGTAACTTGCGCTGACAAGAACGAACCAGAGATGATTCCAGTTGTCGGGGGTGCAGAACTCCGTTTTAAATCCGTCGTCCCGCCAGTAGTACGCGTGGGGGATGATTCCATCTTTTCCGAGCGAAGCGATATGAAGCAAATCCTTTTTGACGCGAGGCAAATCGAAATTCACCACAGCAAGATTCGTCATCAACACATCATGCGTGAAGAAGAAATTGTACTCAGCCGGACACGGCATCGGTACGATAACCCCATCGATGTAATGTGCGTTCGATGCGAGAATGGCGCGAGCCCACACTGCGGAGCGGTCCAGCCACGCATCGCCGGTCGTGAACGACACCTCTTCCAGTGCTTTCTTCCGGACAAAGGCGTCGTATGCAGCGACTTCACTCTTCCATGAAGTCGCAAGGCGCTTCACTTTTTCATTGACCTCAATTCCGTTTGCGCTGCCAATCACCTGAACGATGTTAAGGAATTCTCCTGGACGCAGGGAGCGTTCGTACACAAACGCCGCAACAGGAATTCCTTTCCTTCCGGACGTAAACGTTCGTCCCTGCAGCGTAGTCGGCGACGTCAACAAACTTGACGAACCGGAGTCGGTTGACCCAACTTCTTCCGCATTGGTCGTCCACCGGGCCGGCTTTGTACCGACATTTTGGACGAAACAAGCTGTTTCGTGGGTTTCAGGGTCGTCGAACTGAGCAATCACCGCATCGTTCGCCGAGTCGTAGGAAGTCCACGCGGAGTCTTTGCGGGCGTACGTTTGGCATGTGCGGAGCGCAAGCTTGAGATGTGAGTAGGCGGAGACGTTGACCGGCTTTCCGGAAGTATTTTTGATCTTCAGAGAAAACACCATTGCCGGCTCGTTCATACAAAACTCGTAGCTCATTGAGTATTGCAAGCCTTCCGCCTCCCGCTCGAACGTCACTCTGTGGGGGCTCACGGTGTATACCCACGGTTCTTTGCCAATCCAACGTTTCGTCCCGTTGTTCACTTGTACCGCCACCGTCATCGGCATCGATTGATCTCGCTTCCAATAATCCGTACTCATATCGATGCTGTTCGCAACCGGATAATAGAAACTGATGCGAGATGGAAGCGGCCTACTCCGATGAAACTCCGTGCCAACAAACTTCCCACCAACCTCAACCTGTCCGTACTTTCCATCGAACAAGTACGAGAGCGGGTCTGAAGAATTCGTTTGTCCAAATACACAGGCGGCAGTAACACAGCCTATACCGAACAACGCGAATACTCGAATCATGCAGAGGTAGTCACTCCCTTCCTTTCACGAGCGGACTCCGGCGTATTAGGAAACTTGAATAGCAGTGCCTCTCCAGATTTTAACGTCACCTCTTGCCATTTCGCGCCTTGCGCATGTTCAATCATTGCCCGTCCGGTGACAGGCACATCGGCAGCGACAAACAATATTGTCTCATCGCCAAGAGCGAGACCGAGTGTAAAGATGTTCGGATTGTTCGACGCTGTATTCACATGCGTTCCCATTTTCCTTGGATGAAGACTTTCCACAACGTGCGTTGAGTAGAGTGTTCCGTCAAACAGAAATGCGCTGATATGTTCGCTCTTGTACAGCAGACGATTCACGGCAATCCAGTTCCATGTTGAAGGAATTGCAGGATCGATCGCCAATCCATCGAGCGTCGGTTTCACACCCATTAATCCCTCAACGCCGAGCCACACGTACGTCGGCGGCATCCACGGACTCATCGTCATACCGCGGCTCACGAACGTTTCTCCGTGCAAGCGCTCAGGAAATTCTCCCGGCACAACGTTCACAAAATCTTTTGGTTTTTCCGTTTCACTCAGCCGGTACGTGTTCAGCATCCCTTCAACAAGTTTTGTCGGCTGTTCCTTGCGGATGCAATATGCACTCCACGCTGTGAGGTTCGGCCACACGCCGCCAACGAGTTGGTAGCCGAAATCGGGGTCGTAGTTCGCTTCGTTTGGGCTTACGGTGCGTGTACCGTATGGCGTCCAGAATTCTTCGCTGGTAAGTCGCTCGAGAATGCGGCTGCGCATTTCACTTTCAGCGACATCAAACATCACCGGGAAAATCAAATCGCCTGTGATGTCATGATGACGAACGCCTTCGTTGTCGAGATTCAGCAGATACAAACCAGTCTTTTCAGACACAAGTGTTGTGCTGATTGCCTGCTTGAGCTCCGCTGCTGACTTGTTGTAGAAATCAGCGTCGGCTTCATTGCCGAGCTTCAAGGCAACATTGGCAAGAAGTCCCAGGGCATAATAGCATTCGACGTTGATTTCTGTGACAGCACCGGTAAGATTGTAATTGTCAATGATGTTGCGCCAGCTGCAAATCCCCCAGACGCTCGTTCCATCCGCGTAAGAACGGACAAGCCCATCCCGCATCTGCGAAAGAATGTAATCGCAGGCTTTCTTCATCAACGGATAGGCGTGATGCAGAAAGGCGTCATCGCCACACGTGACCGCATGATGATACAAGCCGTATACGTACAGCGGCGTATCGTCGTTAATATTCAGGTTATAGTCGTGTTGCTCAGGAGTTTGCTCATCCGCACGAACGAACTCGGTAAGCTTGCCATCTTTGTGAAATGCATATGTTTCAGCAAGCTGCAACACGCCTCGTGAAAATTGCGGCGTCACGTAATCCGAGCCGAGCAAATACCAGGCGAGGTCGCGTATGACGATGATATCCTGCGGCGGATCGTTCGTGAATCCTTCGCCGATGCGATACTGATGCTGCACCCGCGCCGTGTTCACCTTCGCCCATTGCAACCCGCGGTTGATAACCGGTTCCGGTGTGACAAGTTCTGAGCGGGAAAGCAATTCGTCAAACTGTTCATGCGTCCATTCGACAACGGCGTCAGTATCCTGACAGTGCTGCAATGTGGTGTATGCCTGTTTCATCCCATTCGGTGAAAAAGCCAGGACAAACGGCTCTTCTCCAGTCTGTTTCGATGCAACACCGAATTCGTATTCCACATGCAATAAGCGAGCGTCGGAATGGGAGCGATGTGCGGTCTGGTCAGACCAAAATATTCTGGCTTCATTCGCTTTCCCATCAGTCGTAATCTCATACGCGCGCCCAGCGTTTTTAATGATGACGACTTTCTGCGTCTGGTCTTCGGGTGGCTTCTTCGTGAACTTATCGGATGGAATTGCCGGAAACACGAGTGAGTGTTTCACTGTGAACGTTGCCTTGTCCCGTCCATCGTTCTTGAAGCGTAGCAGCATTATGCCAGCACGAAGGCTCTCATCGTATTCTCGACAATCATCGACTGTGAATGGCAACATAAATTCCATTTCTGCACTTGTAAGTCCATTCTTCAAAAATGTTGTTTGGGAGTGGGGTTGAAACACTGTCTCGGTCGGAATCAACGGCTCATCGTTGACAACAATCTCAATCTTCCACTCTCCAAGATAGAATTGATTGTCTGTCGAGCTCCACAACCCCAAAACGTTGGTGGTTTCATCAAGCTGAGCAAACGCAAAGCGATTGCCGAGGCCAGAACCAGTGTGGAGATGTTCGACCGGGTATTTGTATTGTAGGTTCTTCATGCTCATTTTATATAGGATTGCCAGCGCTCGTCAATAGTCGGGAACGCAACCCGCGGAAACGTTCCGCCTGGCTTGTAGATTTTTACGTCGATGGCTTGCGGCTCTCGAGCAACCTTCGATGTAATCTCCGTAAATACATCTTCGTGGATCACCACATCATACCGCTTCCGAAGCTGCTGAAGTGTGCGGAACAACGTCGTCGTCTCCGCATCGTAGTACAAGTCCAGCCACACGGCATCCCGCGCCTTCT